>Ga0187846_10001046_pt1 | contig 15836 bp, 16 predicted proteins | sample TC_taG_FD_161473 | JGI IMG/M metagenome (GOLD analysis project Ga0187846, IMG submission 161473) | Biofilm microbial communities from the roof of an iron ore cave, State of Minas Gerais, Brazil - TC_06 Biofilm (v2) | ecosystem: Environmental > Terrestrial > Deep subsurface > Cave > Wall biofilm...
TCTGGCTTGTGACGGTGAGGATACACGCGATCCCAGGGTCGGAAATGAGGTAGATCGCCGCGAAGTGGTCAAACCACGACCCGCCCCGGTACGGCGGACGGCTGACCCCGAACTCCTTGGTGAGCCGTTCGAGGACCCTCCGCTCGGCCGGGTCGAGCCAGACGTCGTCGACGCGCTCGCCGTCGAGGGTCCAGGTGATGAGGCGAGGGTGCGCGACCTTGTCCACGTAGTCCGCGACCTCGGAGAGCTCAGCACCGGCGAACGCCCCGAGCGCGGAGAGGTCGGCTGCCTTAGGATAGAAGTACCGGAGCATCGAGCGGAACGGCGCATCGACTTCCCAGTGGTTGCGGCCGAAGGAGTTGGAGAGATGGCCGTAGACCCGGTCCGGCTGCAATCTAACGCCTGCCGGCCGCATGCGCGTAGCGCTCTTATAGCGTGCAATCGGAAACTCCTCCTGACGCCAGAGAGCTACCTCACTCACGCCGAGTGATGCACGATCCCGGACAGGTTCCACACCGCGACCCGACCGAGGATCGTCGATGCCGTCCTCGCGCGGGGCACCCCTTACACGCTTGAACGACCGAGTCCCGGGAGTTCTAGTCCGAAGTCGTGAGCCGAGGGAGTGCTTTGACGAAAAGTTCGTATCCCCTCCGCGTGCCGATACTCGAAATGAAGTGATCAGGGTCGTCACGTACTAACCACCCGAGGGCGGCAGCCCACTGGCCCTGGGAAGGTCCTTTAGATGGGCCTATGTCGAGTAGAGCGGCCCTCCGGAACGATGTTAATGAGGAGCAGGGCCTCCCGATGCGGTGCCCGTCCTGCCCTTCCTAGGGAGTCCCCAACAGACGCCCGGGCCTTGCACCCCCCCATGCGTGGGAAACCCCTTCCGCGGGAAATGGTGCGGCTCCCGGCCACCCTCTGGTGCCGAGGGGAAGGAGCGCCCACCGGGTCATATCGGGCCAGTAAATCCTCATCTGTTCTCGTCGTAAGCTTCGAGGGTTGGTCCCGCTGTAGGGCCAAGCGATACTCGTCGCCTTAGGCGCTTCGGCGCTTCGGAGGGCATCTTCCTTCGGTCGAGATCTTGGATCGCGAGAGCCCTCAAGAGTTCCGGACAACCGGCGCCATATCGTTTGAGTAGGTACTCGAGGTACGTGCGCGAAGGGTCTGAAGTGGGCTCTTCAGGCCCTGTGACTTGCCACTCGGGATAGGAGACGCCAAAGACCTCCCAAATCTCTGAGTGCGCGAGTCTGTTCCGGCGAGAAAAGCGAATGTCTTCAAGGATTCGATTCAGGTACGAGCGGAGAATTGCGGCGGCGGATCTCGGTTCAATCAACTCGTTGCAAGCGTCTTCAGCCAACCTGAGGAGGACGCTCGCCTGAGAGGCCGTTGTAGTGGTCCATTGGGGGCTCAAATGCCCCCATGAGTCAGCCAAGTACGTCTTCCATCTCTCAAGATTGCCCGTTCTGTTGTCGTTCCCGAAGGGAGAATTTGACCCAGCAGTCATCCCGGGCCTCGAGCCAAGGGGAGAGTCTGGCGCAAATAAACCAGGGTTCGGACTTCGGCGGTGCAAAACGCACCCGTGTCTCCCGCCTCCAAGATTCCGGGCGCTCGAGGCCGAGTCCGGTCGGCCGGCGGGAACCCCTTTCTGCGTCGCACGGCCGCCTTAGATTCGTCTGGACGCGGAAGGAGGGTGCCAAACGTTTGCGCCCAGCCGGCAGCACTGCCGGAAGCCTAGCCGTTGGTAGACCGAAAATCCGAGCGACGTCGAGGTGAGAACGGCGAGATTTCCACCCGCATCGCGCCCGTCGTTTATGGCGGCAAGGGTCATCGCCGCACCAATGCCCTGTCGGCGAGCTTCCGGAATCGTAGCGATTCCGTAGATTCCGACCACCCGATCACGAAGAAACCGCAGCGCGGTCGCCACCGGGCGGTCCCCGAGGAAACCGACAAAGAATCGAACACCTGCCTCTCCGGGACGGGGACGAAGAAGCCGAGGTATCTCCCTCGCGATCGGCGCCGGAGCTTGAAAGTCTCCGGCGTTCAAGGTCTGGCCAAAGCGTACCAGATTGTCAGCTTCGTCCAGGGTCTCGATGGAAAGTCCCTGGGGCGATGGGGGAGGGCTCCCCCGATTAGTCAGGTCGAGCGCCATTCCCGGGGCATCCTCCTCGTGAACCAGACCTGCCGCGACCAGTAGGTCGCTGAGGCGCTCGGTCGACTGCGAGGGCAGCGACCACCACGTAAACGACCGGTTCGCCTCCCGGAAATGGTGCACGACTTCGGCGATCGTCTCGGACCGGGGGTCCGGTCCGGTCGAAAAGGCGCTGTTAAAGAGAGGGTAATCAGCTCCGGAATCGTTCCAAGTCACGCCGCGGTAGGACCCGGTCTGGCCGCCTGGACAGAGGCCCATTCGGGAGAAAAAGGCAACATGCGTCGCTTCCAAGGCCCTGGTAGCAGTCTCGACGCGGAAAGGCTGAGACATCCGAACCACTCGGCGAGAGGCCGCGCTCCGCATCAATGCTCGCTCGGCCCGTGTTGTTCCATCCTGTTCCAATCGAACTCGCGTTGCTCCACTGGTGGGGGGCGCGGACACCCTGCGGCTTGCGAACCGAGCAAGGTCAACGACGACGTGTCGAAGGGTACTCGGATAGGCTTTTGGGACAACCGGCCAGTTCAAGGCGACCCGTGGGAATCTAATGGTGAACGCAGCCGGACTCCGGAAGGACCCTCGGTCGCGGAACGCTGTAGACGATTGGACCTGCACCTGCCCTCGTCGGAGTTGTCAATGGTTCCTCGACGTCGCTCGACGGTGCGGGAGTTTGGCAGCTCGGGTGGCGAAGTCCATCTGCGCGTCGCTAGGATGCCGTTTGGAAGTGAGGAGAAACTGAGGTCGACCATGTGTGATTACGCATCCCAGACTGTCTGAGCCCCACACACCCACCGGCGCAATTCGAACCCTTTCTTGGCGGCAGATCCTCGCAAGGGCATTCCGTCAACCGCCCGGGATCGATTGCTGGGTTCCGCATAGGGACTCGAGGCGGATGCCGTTCCCTAGAAGAAGGTCGACGCGCCCTGAAGGAAAGCAGATATCTCGAGGATGCGTGATTGATTCTGGGGGATTGGCGTGAACCCTTCCACGGATCGATCGCCGGTCAGCCTAACCTCGGCCCTGACGCGCCACGGCCGCCGCTTACTGGGCACCTCGGAGTTCTGGAGTGTCGTGGCTGGATTGGTCGTCGGGGTTGTCCTAGTCGCCTCAGCCTGGCCCGCAGGGACAGTTGTGCGAACGAGCTCGGATACCAGAGTTGGCGCAGCAGCATCGGGCGAGTACTTTTCCGCAGCAAGTAGCGATGCAGTCGCTTGGAGTTCCTCGTTCCAGGGCGGAGGTTGGAGAGTCATCGGCGCCCAAGGCTATGCGGTCCCTCTCGCGCTCGTCCCTCGTCCGGTAAACTCGTCAGCGTTCTTCTTGATTTCCTCCGGCGGTTCCTGCTCGTACAACTCGCTTGTTCCCCTCGGCAAGACGTTCCAGATCAGTGCGACCACAGGTAGCGGAGCCTCCGGGCAGGCTTCCTTTTGGCGCATCGACTTGGTGAACTCGACCTCCGGCGTACTCTCCGTGCTCGAGATCGGAGGACAGGTCCAGCCTCTCGCGGTCGGTACCTGTTCAGGCAACTTCTCTGCAATCTTTCAGCCACTCCCCAGCCAGCTCCTCAATAGCACCGGGGCGGCTCAGGCCGCGTGGGTCGTCGGCGGTGACGATTTTGTCGCTCAGTTCGGGGGATCGACGACTGAGTTCGCTTTGTCCGCGGGCGCGAGTTACCCTGGACCAAGCCAGCCCGCGGAGTGGTTTGTCCAGTGGGTGGACTGCAGCAACTCGACCATGGGTCAGGGCGTCCCCGGCTTTAGCGCGACCGTGGACGCGGCCACGGGCTCTGTCTTGCAATCCGCCACGCTGAGCGAGGATTGTCCATTCTCTTGGGTGTCAGGTTAGATCCTACCCGTTTCGGCAGTGATCCGAGTCCTCCCCCATTTCCTTCCACGCTCGGTCCTTCTCGATCCCCTCCGACGTGGACGGAAGTGCCGGGTGATGGCACGCCCGCCTCCCCAGGGGGTTTACTTCTCGCTCGCGACTGGCAGAAGGCTGCCCGGATCTACCTCCGATGCGGTATCACCGAGGCGATGTTCCGGCACGGGATCCGGGCAACGTAACGAGAGCGCTCAGAATCAGCAAGTCCGAAAACGCTACAGGCCTAGTAGTGGTCCAGTGTAGCTCCCAGTGACTGTCGCCGGGTAGCAAGGAAGTGGCCCGGGACAGAGCGACCCGAACTCATAAACGCCTCCCGCGGAAACAAACGTGCCGGAACCGCTTGTCCCGTTCGCCTGGTAGACGACCTGGTTTTCCGAACAGCGGACGGAGGCAAAATACGTGAACCCCGATGCCGACCAATGGAACGTCACACTGGTGCCCTGTGTGGTGGGGATTCCCGGGCAGGTCGTCTGAAGATCGTAGATTGCTGCCCCGTCCATGGTGAAATGCTGGGGCACCGGTACCAAGACAAGCACGAGAAGCGTCGCGACCGCGATTGCCCCCGCACCTGCGGCGACTACCACTTTTCGCCTTCTCGACCAGGGGCTCACAGCATGTTAATGCCCCACACTTGATTTCCGCTTATGGACTCGAACCGCCATGAGACGAACTCGTGCAGCCGCGGGTCCTCCCCGCTCGCCCCGCTCGCGGTTCAAGCCGGTCGTCAAGTCGGGTGATCAGCTTGGCAGGGTCGGGGGCTGGAGGGCCGCGCCGCACTTACGGCAATGCGCCGGGGTGTTCATGTTCGCCGTCCCGCACGCGGGGGATATGGGATTCACGACTTTCCGTGTGGCCAACCGCCGTCCACCACCATACTCAGGATTGTTAGCAAGCCGGGACTCGATCCAGCGTTTCGGGCGCAGGTCCGGGGTTCCTGGCCGTGCTCCTTCCGTCCGCGTTGGGGACGTCCTTCACGAACCCTCCTCCGGTCCCCCTCGAAGGCCGCCCGTTGACAAGCCAAGCTCAACGCTCGGATGCCCCGCGCATAGGCGTGCAGCTCGGTCGAGTCAGAATCCTGCCCCTATCCACCGGACTGAGGGTCCGCAGTCTCGATCGATCACTTCGGTTCTATCGGACGCTTGGGTTCCGCCAGCTTCTGCGGATGACAACCCGCTTTGGGGAGTGCGTGCAGCTCGAGCACCCTGAGTCTGGGTTCGCCATCGAGTTGAACCGCTTTCGAAAGGGGACGAGCATCTGGGAGCCGTACCGCAAGGGCGTCGAGATGGATCACTTCGGCTTCTGGGTGGACGACGTCGATGCGTGGGTCAAAAAGCTCTGCAAGGCAGGCGGTAAGGTCAAACTCCATCCGTACGACAGCGAGCTCGTGATTCCACCCCGTCGCCCGTTCAAAGGCAGGGCAGCCTACGTCGCCGACTCGGACGGGGTTTGGACCGAGCTTATGGGTCCGCTCCCCGCCTAAGGGAAGGGCCGTCGGCCCGCGCCGGACGCCGGTTGAATTGTGGAGAAACTCCACTTTGAGGCTCGGCCCTAAAGGGTCGTGCGCAGCGAGTTTCGGACGGCGTCGAGCCCAACGTGGGCAAGGCGCCCGATTCTCCGGTGACCAAAGTCCCGCGTCGCGATTCAGAACAGGGCGCCCTCAACGCCCATCGTCCCAGAACGGCTTGCTGGCTGGAAGCCCGCGGGGATTTCGGAGGTTGCCGCACCCTCGCATTCCGGCTCCCGCGATCGAAGAATCACGCACCCGAGGCCCGGCGGTTCCCCAAGGTCCAGCGCAAAGCGTCCACAAGGGTCTGACGACAGCAATAGAGATCGTGAGCCCCGCAGAACTCTTGGTAGAAAAGCGGGTATTTCTTCATCCGCAGCACGTCCCTCAGGTGACGATTCGCGGCCAGATGGCCGAGTTCGTTCTCCGGGCCGCTGCGAGCTTCGTATCGTCCCACATCCATGTAGATTCTGAGGGGGAGCCGAGGTCGTCGCATGAATTCCCTGGTAAGCCATCCGGGTTCGTCCACCCCGACGGGACTCCACGAGAAGGCTCCCGTCTGAGAGATGACGTTCCGGAACAGATCCGGCCGTCGCAGGGCCCAGTACATCGCCGCAAGCCCGCCGTAGCTGATTCCCGCGAGAACCGTCTCCCGAGGGCGGGGACTGAACCCTAGCTCCTTTCGTACCCACGGGAGCAGTTCCCGTACTAGAAAGCGCCCGAAAGGAGCGTAACCAGTGAGTTCCCGTGCCCTGACCTCAAGATCCAGCGAATCCACGAGCACAGCAGAGACCGGTGGAATCTGGCGACCGTCGATCATGTTGTCCAGGACCGTTCGCACCGGAAAGGCGCCGGTGTATCCGAAGCCGTCAAAGAAGATGACCATCGGGCGGGGTCGAGACGTCCGAGTCTCGCCCGGAAAAGAGTAGGTCCAGATTCTTCGAGTGTTTCGAAGATACCGGCTCTTCAGCCGGTGGAGAATCAGTTTCCCTCGAGGCACCCCGGGCCGCTCCTCGAGTTCTCGGTGATGAGGAGCCTTTGGAAGCTCCAAGATGGACGTAGTGGTTCCAAACAGCGGGTTCGTGGGATGTTCCGGGTCCGCGGCCCGGTGCCAGGTGATCGGGTTGAGCGGGTCGAGCTTGGCCATCCGCATTAGCCGTATCCAGCCCAAGCCCGAACTATCCTCCGCTGGAACTGGAGGGGGATTGGGAACGAACCGATACCCTCCGAAGCAATCGTTCCTCGTCTTGAATGTGCGGAACCACACCCGCGTCCTCGGAACCCGGTCGAGCATCCCCAACTCTCCCCAGCCCACTTGAGGGGCGACCACACTCACCCCGCGGGTCCTCGAGTCTCCCTTCCAGACATAGGTCACCCAGGAGTGCGACCGGTCGCCGGGGATCGGCTCCACAAGGGGAGTCCGAGCCCTGGTCGCTCGGGACCAGAATCGACTCTCGGCGGAGGGGGAATTCCGGCGAGCCCCGCTTTGGAGCGCTCGTATCGCAGGACTAAGGGGCAGTGGGTCCGAGGGCATGGGAGACCAACGTCAGAAGGTCCTCCGAGGCCACGCGCAGCGAGGCGCCCTCCGCATGGAGTCCCCGTATGGGAGCCGAGTAGAAAAAAACCGTAGGCGTCCGGTCCACGATCCGAGGACTTGGAGCATTCCTCGACGGGGGAAAAGGACCCCTTTCGGGCCAATCCCTCTCCGGAATATGACCTTAAAGGAAAAGCCGAGGGAGGGAATCGAACCCCCAGGAAACGGATCTGCAGTCCGTCGCATTAACCATTCTGCCACCTCGGCGCAACGCCTGCGAGGGGGAGTCGTCGCATAAAGTCGTCGGCGCCGAGGTCACACCGGACGGAACCCGCGGGCGACCCGTCGACCCGCGTGCCGCAGCGGGACCCAGATGCGCTCTCCCCCGCGAAGGGAACGGCCGGAAGCGTGACACCGGCCACGGCGTAGGAGGTCGACCACGTCGTCGGCGCGCTCGACAGAATCCGCAAACTCCGTGAATGCCCGACCGACGTCCCGGGGGGCGTGCGCATCGCTACCTCCGGTCGTTCCGAGCGAGCGCTGAGCCGCCAACAACTCGGCCTTGGCGTTGGCGAGCTCGCCAGTGTGCCCGTTCACTGCCTCGAGTGCCGACACACGAGCCGTCTCCGAATGCCGTCGGCCGGCCCCGTGGAAAAGGCGGAACGGGTGGGCGAGCACCGCGGCGTAGCCACGTCGCGTCGCCCAGTCGATCGCCTCGGCGAGCCGAGGCCCCCTCGGCGGGGCTTCTTGGACCCCGTAGACCAACAGGTGTCCTTCGGCCGTGGAGACCTCGACTCCCGGAACGAGAATCAGCCTCGGGTACCTCGGGGCGAGTTCGAAAAGGCGGGCGTGGCCCTCGATCGAATTGTGGTCGGTAAGGGCCAGCCCGCGCAGGCCGGCACTCGACGCCTGGTCCAGGAGCGCCTGGACCCTCATGCCGGAGTCCACCGAATAGACACTGTGCAGGTGAAGGTCGAACCGTTCGACGCCAATCATCGGACGCGACTTCCCGGGGGGATGCTCGGGTCGACCGTGAGCCAACCGTCCTGGGAGAAGCCGAGGATCTCGGAGTTCCCGGCCGGGGTGACGGCCACGCGGACAATCACCGTCGTCCCGGTAGGGCACCCCCCCGGGACGACGAGCTGGCGATCGCCCGTATCGACGATCACGTGGTCGGGGTCCTTCGGCCCGAGAACGCGACCCACGATCAGCGGAATCGCCGAGAACGCCTCGATCTCGATGGGGGCGGCGGTGTGTGGTGAGTTCGTGAGACGGGCTCCCGGCTCAGCGTGGTCGGGCACGTCGAGGAGCTTGACCGAGGCTCCGGCCTCGGCCGCGAGGACCATTCCCTGAGATGTCACCCGACGAATCGTCCGCGGGCGAAGATTGGCGAGCAGGGCGACTCGGCGTCCCGCGAGCTCTTCCGGTCGGTAATGAGCTCGGACCCCGACAACGACGGTTCGGGGTTTCGGATCGCCGGCGTCCAGGGTGAGGACGTATAACCGGTCGCCCGACGGGTGAGGCTCGACCTTCCGCACCCTCGCCGCACGAATCTCGAGCTGAGGTTCCTCGGGGATCGATCCGGTGACCATCGAAGCCTGCCCGACGGGGTGCTTCGGTCGGTCGCGCTCGATGCGGGGAAAGAGCGGGCGAATATCTCCGAGGGGTTGCCCCGGGGGAACCGGTCTGAGGGCTTCGTCCCAATCCCCCGGTCCGGGCGCCTCCGGGTAACCCAACATCCGGAACACCTCCGCCGAGGAAAACGGCAGGACCGGGGCGAGCCAGACCGCGGCGGCTTTCACCAGCCACAACGCCTCGTAGACCGTACGACGCCGGTCCTCATCGGAGGCGGACCAAGGTCGAGCTTCCTGGAACCAGCGGTTGCCTTCCCGGAGTTCGGCGAGTGCAAGGTCGAGCGCCTCCTTGGGATGGACGGCCTCGAACTCCTCCGTGATCCGCCCGTGGGCCGATCGCACGCGCGCGGGCACGCCTTGATCTGCCGCATGCGTCCATCCGTTTGGGGGCGAGGGCACCTGCCCGGAGTATCGATCGCGCAACAGGACTAGCAGCCGCTGGACGAGGTTTCCATACTGATTGGACAGGACCTCCTCGCTGACGCGCTCGAGCTCGTCCGGGTCGAACTCCGTGTCGTGGTTCTGGGGAGCGAGCAGGGTCGCGTAAAAGCGAATCACGTCCGGCGCGTATCTTTCGAGCAGTTGGGGCATCGTCGCGTCGCCGCTGCCGGCGCGGGACTTCGAGATCTTCCCGCCTTCCACGAGCATCCACTGGTTCGCGGGAACGTCGAACGGGAGGTGGAGCCCCCCGACGCCGAGGAGAATCCCGGGCCAGACGATGGTGTGGTGGAACACGTTGTCCTTTCCGATGAAGTAGTAGGGCCGGACCTGCTCGTCCGAACGCCAGTACCGCTCCCACGCCGCGGGTCGCCCCGCTCGAACGGCCCACTCCCTCGAGGCCGACAGATAGCCGATGACCGCGTCAAACCAGACGTAGAACCGCTTGCTTTCGTAGCCCTCGAGCGGGATCGGAACCCCCCAGTCGAGATCGCGAGTGATGGGCGTCGGCCGGAGCCCGTGCGTGAGAAAGTTCCGCGCACCGCCGACGACGGTGGGTCGCCAGTGGGTTTGCTGGTCGACGAACTGGGTGATCTTTGGCTCGAGCTTACCGAGGTCGAGGTAGAAGTGCTCGGACGGTCGGAACTCTGCGGCCGTGCCGTCGATCCCACATTTCGGGTCCTTCAATTGCCGCGGCTCGAGGACCCGACCGCAGTTGTCGCACTCGTCCCCCCGGGCGCCCGGGAAATCGCAGTGGGGGCAGGTCCCGGTCAAGTACCGGTCCGGTAGGAATCGGGCGTGCTTCGAACAGTAGGCGTTCTCCTCCGTGAGCCGGGTGATGAACCCATTCTCCAGGAGGCGGAGGAACAGCTCCTGCACCGTGCGTTCGTGCAGGAGGGTGTGCGTATGGGTGAACAGGTCGAAGGCAAAGCCCAGGCGACGGAACGCGTCCCGGTTCACTGCGTCGAACCGGCGCGCTATCGCCTCCGCAGTCGTCCCCTCCGCTTCGGCCCTCAGGAGAGCGGGGGTCCCGTGCATGTCCGAGCCCGAGACCATCAGCACCTCGTTGCCGCGCAGCCGATGGTATCGTCCGAACGTGTCCGCCGGAAGGTAGGCGCCCGCCAGGTGGCCTATGTGGAACGGGCCGTTGGCATACGGCCAAGCGACCCCGATGAAGATTCGCATCGTCCCCCCCGGTAACGGAACTCGGAGGAGGTGACGGCTTCCAAAACCCTTTCCCCGAGCCGAGAGCTTAATCCTCGGATTCTTTCCCGATGGCGATGCCGGACGCGGAGAGCCTCCTCACGCGGCCCAGCGTCCCGGAGGCCGACCAGCTGATCGGGGTCAAGAACCCTGTCCTATCGCACGGATACGTCGTGCTCATCGATTACATGGGGAACGACGCGGCGATCGTTCAGGCGGCCCGAGTCTCTTACGGTAAGGGCACGAAAAGCGTCCGTGACGACCGGGGACTCGTCCGCTACCTCCTGCGGCATCGCCACACGACGCCGTTCGAAATGGTCGAGTTCAAGTTCCTGGTCCGGTTGCCCATCTACGTCGCACGTCAGATGATCCGCCACCGTATGGTGTCGGTCAACGAGTACAGCGCCCGCTACTCGATCGTCCCAGACGAGTTTGACCTCCCTCCTCCCGAAGAGGTCCGTCGGCAATCCACCCGGAATCGACAGGGACGGGGCGACCCCCTGCCCTCGGAGGAGGTGGAGAAGTTCCGTTCCGACGTGCAGCGGATCAGCGGGGACGCCTACGCGGCCTACCGTCGCGCCTTGGACGCCGGCGTGGCGCGAGAGACGGCCCGGATCCTCCTCCCGCTCGCCTACTACACCGAGTGGTACTGGAAGATCAACCTCCACAACCTCTTCCACTTCCTCTCGCTCCGACTCGACCCGCACGCCCAGGAGGAGATCCGCCTCTACGCCGCCGAGCTTGCGAAGCTGGCGCGGGTCGTCTGTCCGGTCGCCTTCGAGGCGTTCGACGATTACACGCTCGGGGGCGTAGCCCTGAGCAAGCGCGAGCAGCGTGCGCTCCGTGCCCTCCTCGAGGGTAGCCCTCTCGAGGAGGCCTGCCGCCTGGCCGACCTCCCGCTGACCCGGCCCGACGGGGCGCGCATGACGACCGGGGAAGGCCTCGAATTCCTCGAAAAACTCGAGCGATTGCGCCGGGTCGACTGAGGAAGTTGCGGGCCGGCCGGAACTAGTACTGCGGTTTTGCCTTGGTGTAGGCTTCGCGCAACGCCGTTGTGTCGACGTGGGTGTAGATTTGGGTCGTCGAAACGGAGGCGTGGCCCAGGAGCTTCTGGATGTAGCGAATGTCGCACCCCCGGCTCAACAAGGCGGTCGCGAGGGTGTGCCGCAACATGTGCGGCGTTACGCGGTGGGGGATTCCCGCGTCGCGGGCGGCCCGACGGACGATCCGCTCGACAGTGACGGGGCTCACCGGGAACAGCCGCGAGCTCGACTCGCCGGCGAGCGAACGCTCCGTGAGGTATCGATCGATCGCGGCCCGGCTCTTCTCCTCGAGCACGACCTCGCGGTCTCGGTCCCCCTTTCCCGAGCGGACGTGTAGGACGTTCCGCTCGAATTCGAAGTCCTCAAGCGCCAAGTGGCACAGCTCCCCCACCCGCAGGCCTCCGAACGCGAGCACGTGGACCATTGCCGAGTCGCGCGCCGAGTCCTTGACCGCCTCGAAGAGACGGTGGGTCTCGTCTTCGGTCAGGTAATGCGGGAGGCGTTCGGGCCGCTTGGGGGCCTCGAGTCCCTCGGCGACCGAGAGGCCGAAGCTCCGGAAGAGACAGGTGAGCCCACGAACGGTCGTGTAGACGGAATTCTTGGCGTAATGGCGCTGGAGCACAAGGTACTCCCGAAAGCTCTCGAGGTCGCGTCGCGTGACCTCGTCGAGCGGTTTCCCGACGTACCCGAGAAACGTCCGCGCGATGTGGCCGTATTGCTTCACCGTACACGGGCTGCGTTCCTGGGCCTGGAGCAGCCGCTGGAACCGGTCGACGACCTCCTGGGCGGGTGCGCTGGACTCCCTCAGCGGGGCCTCGGGAGCGACCGGCGTGCGCCGGGAGACACCCGATCGATCACGCGATACTGCCGTCGAGGCCATCGGCCGAGTTTGGCCGAGTCGCACCTAATTAATGGTACGCCGGAGTGGAACACGCGACGTGCGCACCCGCTAAAATAGCGTCTCAGGCTGGCGGAAATCGTGCGCTGCGACGCCTGCGACGCGAGCGCCGTCATCGACCAACCCTACGGCGATCGCCAGCTGTGTTCGGCCCATTTTCTCCCGACCGTCACCGAGCGAGTGCGGAGGGAGTTCCATCGGCAACTTCCGCGGTTCAAGCGCGGAACGCTCGCGGTCGCTCTGTCCGGAGGCAAGGATTCCGCGAGCGCGCTCGTGCTCACGCGCGACTACTTCCAGCAGCGACCCGGCGTGTCGTTGGTCGCCCTGACGGTCGACGAAGGCATCCACGGCTACCGCTCGGCGACCATCCGCAAGGCAGAGGAGCTGACGCGCTCGCTCGGGGTGCCTCACCGGATCGTGCGCGCCAAGGCCACGCTGGGAGTGACGACGGATGAAGCCGCGGCTCGCCTCGTGGGGACCGCGCCCTGCTCCTACTGTGGGGTCTGGCGGCGCCAGTTACTCAACCGCGCGGCTCGTGAAGCCGAAGCGGACGCGCTGGTCCTCGGATTCAACCTCGACGACCTCGCTCAGACCGTCCTCATGAACCTCGCGCGGGCGGACCTGACGCGGCTGAAACGAATGGCTCCGCATCGGTCGCGCCAGCGGGGGTTCGTTCCCCGGATCGCGCCGCTCGCGACTATCCCGGAGCGGGAGGTCTACCTCTTCGCGCGCCTGACGGGCGTTCCGTTCGACCACGGCGAGTGCCCGTACGCGCTCGCGGCGAATCGCAACGTCTTCCGTGAGGTCCTTTGGCGTCTCGAGGAGGAGGTTCCGGGCACCCGACACGCGCTGCTCCGGAGCCGGGAACGCATCGTGAACGCCCTCCACCCGAGCGCCGATGCGGCAGCGCCGAACGCCTGCCAAGTGTGCGGGGAGCCTTCCAAAGGACCGGTGTGTCGGGCGTGTGAGTACCGCGGACTCGCTCGCGTCGGACCCCTCGGGGAAACGGGGACATGAGGACGGCGCAGGCCGCGGGCCCGAGGGAGACTCCGGAGCCAACGGACCGGCCCCGCACTCGGGTCTTCGTGGCGGGTGCCGGCCTGATGGGGAGCGGCATCGCCGCGCAGTGCGCCCTGGCCGGCTACGCGGTCACGCTCGAAGACGTGACCCCCGAGCTCGCCGAGGCCGGACAACGCAGCCTCGCTCGCGCCCTCGACGGTCAGCTCCGTCGCGGGAAACTGTCCCCATCCGACCGTCAAGCTGCGCTCGGTCGCGTCGAGCTCACAGTAGGGCTCTCCTCGGCCTCCAAAGCCGCCATCGTGGTCGAGGCCGCGCCCGAGAAGCTGGAGGTGAAGCGGGCCGTGTTCCGAGAGCTCGAGGCGCGGACCGGTCCGGAGACGATGCTTGCCTCGAACACCTCATCCCTGCCGATCACGTCCATCGCCTCCTCGCTCAAGGACCCGGGACGGGTGGTCGGGATTCACTTCTTCAATCCCGTGCTCCAGATGGCGCTCGTTGAGATCGTTCCGGGGCACGAGACCCGCGCTGCCGTCGTGGCGCAGGCGGACGAGTTCGCCCGCTCGCTAGGCAAGACCGTCGTTCACTCCCGGGACACTCCGGGGTTCGTCACGACTCGGGCGCTCGCCGTATTGCTCAACGAGGCCGCCTGGATGCTCCACGACGGAACCGCGACCCGGGACGATATCGACGCGGCCTACAAGCTCGGTTTCCACCACCCGATGGGACCCTTCGAACTCGCTGACCTGGTCGGCCTGGACACCGCCCTGTCAATCCTCGACGTCCTCTGGGAGGGGTTTCACGACGCAAAGTACCGTGCCTGCCCGCTCCTGCGCACGTTGGTGGAGTCCGGCAAGCTGGGCCGCAAGTCCGGGCAGGGTTTCTACAGTTATGGGAAGGGCGCGGCCTCTCCTACGGGCGACCCAAGCACATGACGGACTACTCCGGGGTCGAAGCGTTCGCCGTGCTCATCCTTGTGGCGCTCGCGCCCGCGTTGATCTACCTGGCCTGGGTCCGCAAGACCGAACGCTACATGACCGAGGGGTGGCGTCCGATCCTCAACGCGTTCTTCTACGGCGCGCTCGGGGCGACCGCCATCGCCGCGCTCATCGAAGGGATCCTGCTCGGCCTCGGGACGTCCTTCTCCCAAGCCTACCCCGGACCCGACACGGCGATCCTCGACTCGAGCACGACCATCGGGGCGCTCTTTCTCGTCCTCGTGATCGCCCCGTTCGTCGAGGAGGCGGTCAAAGCCTGGGGCGTCATCGGCTCCTCGGACCAGTTTCGCCTGGTCGCCGACGGACCGGTGTTCGGCGCGTCGGTAGGACTCGGGTTCGGCTTCTTCGAGACGTTCCTCTACGGGTTCTCGGGGTTCCTGATCGGGGGTCTCGCCCTCGGACTCGAGATCATCCTGATCCGAAGTCTCTCGAGCGTTCTGATGCACGGGAGCACGACCGCGGTCTTTGGCTACGGACAGGCAATGAAGGTGTTCACCAACGGGCAGACGAAAACCGGCGGCTACTACCTCACCGCGGTCGCGATGCACTCCCTGTTCAACCTCATCGCCTCGCTGCCCGCCATCTTCGTCCTCGTCGGGATCACGACGGGGATCTACGACTACGCAACCTACATCAGTCTCGCGCTCGCGATGGCGTTCAGCTTCCTCGCGATCGAGTACGCGCGGGTCCTGATCCACCGCTCGGACGTACCGCCCGACACGTTCGTCCACGCCAAGTACAAGGCGCCGACCGTCGCACCGAAGGCGCCGCGGGCGCCCCCCGCCCGCGAGTCCCCCTGACCGCCTACGGGGTTGGGGGCGGAGCGTCCCGGCTGCGGACCCAGGCGCTATCGGCCATGTCCTTGTAGACCGCCTCCGCCGAGTCGAGCTGGGGCCCGGCGGTGCGCTGCCCGACATCGCGGATGCGGTCCTTCTTGAGCAGCCAGTAGTGGATACGCCACGTCTTCCCGCGGGAGACCGTGGCGTCCTCCTCTTCGCTCGTCAGGAGCCCCTCCTCCTCCAACCGGTAGAAGTGGTCCCGGTCCTCGCTCGAGAGCTTGTTATCGAGCACCGTGTCGTCGAGACCGAAATACCCGAGGACGATCCGCGCGGTCGGTCGGGCCTCCTCCGGTTTCAACTTTCCGTGAACGACCAGCGTCTGGGCGATGGCGCGGGTCAGCTCGTCCTCGTTGATCGCGGCCACGTCGCAAAACGGGACGTTGTCTCAATGTAATAGGTTTCTGACACACTAGCAACAAGGGTCGTGCTCCGATGGGGTGGACTGGATACCGGCAAGCCTATCGCTGCGACCCAGGTCCCGCGGCCCGCACGTGACGGAACGAGCCTCCGAGCCAGCGACTCCGGTCGCCCCCTTTCCGATCTCTGCCGAGGTCCGGGAATCGGCTCAGCGCGCGGAGGCGCTCGGACTCTGCCCGGAATGCTTCGGGCGCCTGTTCGGGCGCTTGGGTCATGGGTTCACCAACCCCGAGCGAGCCCGAAAGATCGAGGAGGCCCTTGGGGGCCGTAGCGAGGCCCCCCGGGAA
>Ga0187846_10001047_pt1 | contig 15825 bp, 9 predicted proteins | sample TC_taG_FD_161473 | JGI IMG/M metagenome (GOLD analysis project Ga0187846, IMG submission 161473) | Biofilm microbial communities from the roof of an iron ore cave, State of Minas Gerais, Brazil - TC_06 Biofilm (v2) | ecosystem: Environmental > Terrestrial > Deep subsurface > Cave > Wall biofilm ...
ACCTGCTCCTAAGGCAGCACCGCCTACTGTGCCGGTTTCGCGCGGAGTGAAACCTGCGGCATAACAACCCGTCATCGTCGCGAGGCAGGTGGCGCAAATCAACGCAAGGATCGCGGCTCTAAAGGTCCCAATTACCTTTAGTCCCATATCAAAGCCTCCTCACTCACTACGATTATACGAAGGCCAGGACCGCTGGTTACGTGTTGCTCGTAACCCGGTCTCATCGATGGACCAGCGACCGGCCGCCCGCGCCGGCCTTTCGGCAGCTACGAGCAACTATCGAGTATGGTGTCCGCGAATCAAAGCAGCCGCTGTTAACAGCTTACGTCGAGCAGCCCAAGGCGAAGGCACGTTGTAGGCGGTGAAGTGAAAGTCTGATCCGGAGTAGACCCAGGCGCGATCAAAACTGGGCGAGCACCACTTGCTCAAGGAGGACGGGATCTCCCCACCTTGACCGCGGCTCTCGAGGGCGGGTTTGCGCAGCCCCCACGTCGATCTCGATCCCGTCCCGGTCTGGTAACAAATTGTCAGTGACCCTCGACCGCACGATCCGGAGGTTAACGCACTTTGTCATTCTTGTCAACCATCAGTATGCTCCGATTAACAGATTGATAAGCCCCGGCCTGTGAAGCTCAGGATCTCTGCCCCTCGCCCGCTCTTGTCTGTCCCTCTCCCGCTCGGTTGCGGGAGCGGTGAGGTGAGGGTGACTTGCGGGAGAGGGTGGAGTGAGGGTGCTGCCACTGCCGCGTATGGAATCCTGATTCCGCCTGCCCGAGTTGCCGCCGAACACTGAAAGGTCCGGCTTACTTTGTCATTCTCGCGCGCGTGGTGCGCCGTGCGTAGAAGCCCGATCTCTTTCCGGCTTATTGCCCAACCGAGAAAATCGGCGGCCCCTCTACGGGAGATTACAGAGACCAAGGCAGGTTGCGGAACGCCTTTTTTCGGGGCCGCTAAAGCTCATAGCACCTTGCACTGAGGGAGAGCCGACTCGATGCAATCTCCCAGGCAATTAAAAAAGGGCGGCAGTGACTGCCGCCCACCTTGACTGGCTTCAGAGGACCGGGTCGCAGACCAACGCTGCGATGATCATCGGATCACGCGTCGAAATATAGTGCGAACTCATAAGGATGAGGGCGCAAGCGGGTCTGGCTGACTTCGCGATTGTATTTGTAGTCGATCCAGGTCTCGATCAGATCCTCGGTGAACACATCGCCCTTGAGCAGGAACTCATGGTCGTTCTTCAGATTTTCCAGCGCTGCTTCCAAGGACGCCGGCATGCTCGGAACTTCGGCGAGTTCGGCCGGCGTGAGCGCATAGATGTCTTTATCGAGTGGCTGCCCCGGGTCGAGCCGGCGCTGGACGCCATCCAGCCCCGCCATCATCATCGCCGAGAACGCGAGGTACGGATTGCAGGTAGGATCAGGGAACCGCACCTCGATCCGTTTGCTCTTGGGCGAGGGCGAATACATTGGAATACGCACGCCGGCCGAACGATTGCGGCTGGAGTAGGCGAGATTGATCGGCGCCTCGAAGCCCGGCACCAGCCGGCGGTAAGAATTGGTGGTCGGGCTGGTGAAGGCCGCCAGCGACGGCGCGTGATGCAGAACGCCGGCAATATAATGAAGCCCCAAATCGGACATTCCGCCATAGCCGGAGCCGGCGAAAAGTGGCGTCTCTCCCTTCCACAAGCTCTGGTGCGTATGCATCCCCGAGCCGTTGTCGCCGAAAATCGGCTTGGGCATGAAGGTAACCGTCATGCCATGGCGAGTCGCGACGTTTTTGCAGATGTACTTCAGCCAGGTAAGCCAGTCGGCCATCTTGGTTAATGGCTGGAAGCGCATATCGATCTCGGCCTGACCGGCGGTCGCGACTTCATGATGATGCTTCTCGACCTGGATTCCGACTCGCTCCATTTCGAGCACCATCTCGGCCCGTACGTCTTGAAGGGTATCGTTGGGCGGTACTGGGAAATAGCCTTCTTTGTAGCGGGGCTTGTAGCCGAGGTTAGGTCCTTCTTTGCCGCTGTTCCACACTCCTTCGTTGGAATCGATGTAGTAGTAACTGGAGTGTTGGTTGGTATCGAAGCGGATGCCATTGAAGATGAAGAATTCGGGCTCGGGACCGAAATAAGCGGTGTCACCGATCCCAGTCGACTTCAAGTATGCTTCGGCTTTGCGTGCCACGTTGCGCGGGTCGCGAGTGTAGGCGGCGCGGGTGATAGGGTCCTGGATATTGCAAAGCAGCGAGAGAGTAGGGTCTTTGGTAAACGGTTCGAGGACGGCGGTGTCGGCATCCGGAATCACGAGCATGTCGCTGCTCTCAATCGACTGCCACCCTCGGATTGACGAACCGTCGAAGCCCAGGCCTTCCTCGAACGGTCCCTCATCCTTGAACTCGCTTATCGGCACGCTGAAATGTTGCCAGGTGCCGAGGAGGTCGATGAACTTGAGATCGACTAGCATGGCGCCTTTGTCTTTGATCATTTGCAGAACTTGTTTCGGAGTCATCTGACTCGCCTTCCTCCTTGCCGCACTTTAAGGGGCGGCATACTCGTGCATTCAAATTGATTTAACGCGAACGCCATCACGGCGCAATTTGCCGGCTAGCTTTATTCAGCATCGGACCGCTCGAAGCAACCGGGGGGACGACAAACTGGAGGAGCCGATCCGTCCTTGCGAATTCTCGGGCCGCGCAAGTACCTTCGCCGGGGATGCCTGCCAATCTGGCATCTGATGTCTCTTTAAGCAGCAAAATGATGCCATTTTCTTCCCCTTTTCGGGGCATAGGCGAGTCTCGGCAATAAATGCGAGTGCTTATCTTTCATTTGCGCGAGCTTTCGTCATCAGCTGCAACCAAGCACGAGAAGAAGAGCAAAGTAAATACCCAGCATTATCAGGCCCAGCGGCAAGCCTGTCCGCGCCCATTCGCCGCTGCGCATGCGGAGCCGGTTAGCACAAACTATGTTGGGGACGTTTCCCGGGATCAGCATCCCTCCCGAGACCAGCAATGAAATCAGTGCCGCTTGTGCTCGCCCCCGGCTGAGCTGGTGAAACTCGATCGCGACCAACGTCGAGTTGTCGAGGGCCGCGGACAGCATGTTTGCCCAATAGAGGCCCCCGTTGGAAAGCCTTGCTACATAGCGAGCGGCAAACGGTGCGCACGCCTCGCCGATGAGCGTCAGCCCGGCGACAAACGCGAAAATCCGAAGGCCTTGGCTCAATGCCTGCCCCGGTCTTTCATGTGCGCTGGAGCTGTCGGCGACTGCGATCATGTCGTAAGGGCCGCGCGCACAATAAATGGTCAGCAAACTCATGGCAGCAACTCCTGGAAAAACCCAGGGCGAAAGCAAGCCGAACAAGCCCGAGAAATTCAGGTTCATCGCCGACGCAGCCAGTGTTGCCACCGGACCGCCGATCGGCGTCAATGCTGAACCCAGTCCGATTGCAAAACATCCAAGAACCACAACGCGCGTGCGTTCGGCCGGTCCCAAACCCGTCAAAACAACTCCCTCCACCAGCATCAGCGCGGCAACCACAGCCGTGATGGCGCCGGAGACAAGCCCCGCAATCAAAACAACGAGCCCCGCGAGTAGTGGCCGCGGCAGCGATCTCCGCAACGCCGCGAAGCTTCGGTCAAGCACTGGGCGAAATGCACCGAACAGTAGACCAGCGAAGATAACTGTTAATGTTATTGGCATCGGGTCTAGTGCCGCCTTGCGGAGCAGGTGCCATTCCCACTGCCGCCCCGCTGTTACCGCGATTATTCCCAGGGCAAAGCAATAGGGCTCTAGATTATGTTCGAGCGGTGCAAGAATAAGTGGACCGGCGAGGAGCGCTGCGAGGATAACGAACGTTGCCGGCGAATTCATCGGTTGCTGGTGCCCACAGTAGACCAGTGCTGATAGCAGTACTAATTTGAAGACCTCGATGCCCCAACGGTCGAAGCAAGTCAACTTAACGACTGGCTGGGTGGGGCTCAAATCGCAATGGAGAACTAATGATGGATTTTGATCTTACCGACGCACAGCATGAAATCGTCAATGGTGTCAGAGCGCTCTGTCAGCGTTTCCCGGATGAATACTGGCGTGGACAAGATAGCCGTCACGAATTTCCTCACGATTTTTACAAGGCTGTAGCCGACGCGGGCTTTCTCGGTATCGCCATCCCCGAGCAATACGGTGGCAGCGGTCTCGGCATCAGCGAAGCCGCTCTGGTCATGCGTGAGCTCGCGTACGCAGGCGCCATGAACGCGGCAAGCGCGGTCCACCTTGGGATCTTCGGCCTCGCTCCGGTCATTCGCTATGGCACCGAGGAGTTGAAGCGCCGCGTTCTCCCACATGCCGTGAGTGGTGAATTGCACTTCTCATTTGCGGTGACTGAGCCGGATGCAGGCAACGACATTACCCACATCAAGACCTTCGCGCGCCGCGAAGGCGACAATTACATAATCAATGGCCGTAAAGTCTTCACTACCAAAGCGCAGGAAGCAGACAAGATGCTGCTGCTAACGCGCACTACGCCAATCGAGAAGGTCACCAAAAAGACCGACGGCATGTCATTGTTCCTGGCTGACCTGGATCGCAATGCGGTCGAGGTGCGCGAACTCAAAAAGCTCGGACGTCATGCCGTTGACACGAACATGTTGTTCATCGACGGCCTCAGGGTTTCGGCCGCCGACCTGGTAGGGCAGGAAGGACGGGGCTTTCACATGCTGCTCGACGGCCTTAACCCGGAGCGAATCCTGGTTGCGGCAGAAGCTATCGGGATGGGCCGCTCAGCCTTGGACCGCGCCGTGCATTACGCCAAAGAGCGCATAGTCTTCGGCCGCCCCATCGGACAAAACCAGGCAATCGCCCATCCGCTCGCTGACGTATATGCCAAGCTCGAAGTCGCTGAGCTGATGGTGCTCAAGGCGGCCTGGTTGTTTGATCATCAGAAGCCGTGCGGACCAGAAGCTAATATCGCCAAGCTAAGAGCCGCGGACGCGGGCTTCGAAGCCTGTGATCGAGCGGTGCAGACGCTCGGTGGTTACGGTTATATGCAGGAGTACGACGTCGAGCGGTTTTTCCGCGAATGCCGTATGGTGAAGATCGCACCCGTCTCGCAGGAGATGGTGCTCAACACGATTAGCGAGCACGTGCTCAAACTGCCGCGATCTTATTGATCGCGTTGTCGCCGGTGCGCTTATGGGGTTTGGCAAATCCCCGCGTTTAGTATAAGAATTGCCTAGGTGAAAAAAGAGGCTGGGCTGCTGTTTGAGCGGCCCGCAAATTGGCGATAACAGTCCTTACCGCAATCAGGAGGGAACCGAGCAGTGGCTGACCTCGATCTTCAAATCAAAGGCGGAACCGTGGTGGATGGCACGCGTGTGCCGCGGTTTCAGGCAGACCTGTGGATCAAAGACGGCAAAATCGCACAAATCGGTGGCCGTGCTCCCGGATTTGCCAAAAAAGTGATCGATGCCGACGGGCTCATTGTGGCGCCAGGCTTCGTCGACCTGCACACCCATTATGATGCCCAAATCCGCTGGGATCCGTATTGCACAATCTCCGGTTGGCACGGTGTCACCTCGGTGGTTCTGGGCAACTGTGGATTTGGCTTCGCGCCCTGCGCTCCCGACTTCCGCGAACGCTCGATGCTGACAATGACCCGCACCGAGGCGATTCCCTACAGCGCGATGAAAGCCGGGATGACTTGGGACTGGGAAACGATCCCCGAATACCTCGATTCGCTCGACCGCGCACCCAAAGGCGTGAACTGTATCCAGTACATGCCCACCGCGTCCCTGATGACCTACGTGATGGGACTGGATTCCGCCAAGACCCGCCCGGCCAACGAGGGCGAGCGAGCGGCGATGAGGTGGCTGCTGAACGAGGGACTCGATGCCGGCCTGTGCGGATTTTCGATCCAGCGGCTCGGCCGTCATTCCGGTCAGGCTGATTATGACGGCTCGCCGATGGTGACCGACACGATGGTGGACGAGGATATCCTCAACCTCGCCCGCGTGCTGCGCAAGCGCGACGAAGGTTTCATTGAAATCACTCAGGCCACTGGCCATATCAAAGAGGATCTTGCTTTTGTAGAGAAACTGGCCGAGGAAGCGCGGCGGCCGATCCTGTTCCAGGCGGTAGCCGCCAGCCGGCACGATCCCGACATCCATCGCAAGAGCCTGGGGTGGATCGAGAAGATGCGAGCGAAGGGTCTCCCGATTTTCGGACAGGGCGCAACTGTGCGCGTCGGTTTCGCTTTCACCCTCGAACATTGGAACCTGTACGACGTCTCCTCGGCTTGGCGCGATATGTTGACCGGTACCAAGGAGGAGCGCGCTGCCAAGATGCGCAATCCTGCCATGCGCGAAGCGGCCAAGAGCCAGAGATCAATGTACGCGCTGGACAAGAATGCGGCCGGGATAGGCGGACGTCTTCCCAAGCTGGTTGTGCAGTGGGTCAACAACGTGCCGGAATTGGAAAAGTACGTCGGCAAATCTGTCGGTCAGATCGCCGAAGAAGAGGGCAAGCATCCGGTTGATGTGATGCTCGACCTTTCTCTCGCCACCGATCTCAAGGCCGAGTTCCTGACTCCGGTGCAGCAATTCAACCCCGACTACAATGCGGAAATCATCAACAACTCGTTGTACACCTTCCCCGGGGTGTCGGATGGTGGTGCTCATACCAAGTTCCTGACGGCCGGCTCGTTTACCACTGACTTCCTGCGATGGCTGGTGCGCGATGAGCAGAAAGTGACCTTGGAAGAGGCGCACTATCGCATGTCCGCGCTGCCTGCTCATGCGGCGGGGTTCCGTGACCGCGGAGTCTTGCGTGAGGGTGCGTGGGCCGACGTCGTGGTCTACGACCTCAACGGCCTCGCGGTCGAGCCCGAATGGACCGGCGAAGTCACTTACGACTTTCCGGGTGGGGAATGGCGGCGCGTGCAGCGTGCCAAAGGCTATCGCTCGATCATCGTAAACGGTGTGGAGACCTTCAGCGAGGACAAGTGCACAGGCGCAACGCCGGGCAAGCTGCTGCGCCACGGCCACGCCTGATTGATCTGATCGTCTGAAACCAAACGGGAGCGGCACCCTCCGCTCCCGTTTTTTCGTTCACAGCCCCGCCAGCATCCTGCTTGCCTCTGAATACCATCAATGAGAGCACTATCGCGAGCCTTTGCCATGAGACGATTGCTGATGTAAAGGCTCAATTATGGCAGCGGATTTAAACAGCGGATGAATGCTATGAAAAGTAGTCGAGATAATTCCGGCGCCTAAGCAGTAGGCATCGGGCAAGGAGGCAGTCGTGCAATATCAGTGCATATCCGGCGACGATCACATGGATCTCAGCTATATTCCCGCGCGCTTATGGCAGGAGCGGGTCCCGGTCAGGTTTAAGGATCAGGCCCCGAGAGTGGAGGAAATGGACGGAGGCCGCCGTTGGGTTTGTGAAGGCAAGCCATGGGCATTCGGAGATTACGGCACACAACGGAGGGGCGTAATGAGCGGCGCCATCGCGCGCGCCGGCCTGTCGGAAGAGCCGGAACCGTGGGTTTTCCGGCCTTCGACGGCCAAATACCGGCTCGAAGATATGGACCGAGACCGAGTCGACGCCCATGTCATTTACGGTCCGCCACTCCCCCTCACATTCAAGGATCCCGATCTTCGGATCGTTTGCTTAGAAGCGTACAACACCTGGATGGGGGAGTTTTGCTCCGCAGCGCCCGAACGCCTGCTTGGGATTGCCTTGCTGCCGATGCACGACCCTGCCGCCGCGGTCAACGAACTCCAGCGGGTCGCCAAACTGGGCGGGTTGAGGGGCGCGCTGTTTGGTGTTTTCGACGCGGTCAAACCCGTCTTTCATGAAGACTGGGAGCCCCTATGGGCGGTTGCAGCGGAAGCCAATATCCCGATCAGCTTCCATTTGGGCGGCGGCATCCGAAGCGCCCGAATCGGCGATCCCAGCCGCGGTCAACTTGCAGCGTTCGTCTCGGCGGTGCCAATGCAGTTGGATGAGGCGCTCTGTGAGATAATCTTCTGTGGCGCGCTCGATACGCATCGAAAACTTAAGGTCGTGATTGCCGAAGCGGGGATTGGTTGGGTGCCTTATCTGCTGTACCGGATGGACCACGAATACGACAAAGCGTTTCGGCATTCAGTCAAGCTTTCGGGCAAGCCCAGCGAATTGTTCCATCGCCAGATGTTCGTTACGTTTCAGGAAGACGACATCGGACTCAAGCTGCTCGACGACCTCGGCGAAGACAACGTTATCTGGGCTTCCGATTACCCGCACTTCGATGCGATCTGGCCGCATTCGCGCAAATATATCGACGAGCACATGGGCTTCTTGAGCCCGACGGCACGAAAGAAGGTGACCTGCGACAACGCCGTGAGGTTGTATAATCTTGCTTAGGAGAATTACTGAACGGAGGAACAGCACTTATGGCCGCAGCGGCAACTGAAGTTACGCCGACCAGCCAGGTCGGCCAGTTCCTGACGAAACCCAAGAAGCTCCTGATTGGCGGCAAATGGGTCGACGCCGCCTCAGGAAAGACCTTCGCCACTCTCAACCCCGCGACGGAGGAGGTCCTTGCGCAGGTGGCTGAGGGTGATTCCGCTGACATTGACAAAGCTGTGAAATCCGCGCGCCTCGCCTTCGAAGACGGACCGTGGCGGCGAATGACGCCGTCCGAACGAGGCAAGCTGATTTGGAAGCTTGCCGATCTGCTCGAACAGCATCTCGATGAATTCGCCACTATCGAGTCGCTCGATAACGGCAAGCCGCGCATTATTGCGGCGGTAGCGGACGTGCCGCTTGCGGTCGACTTGTTCCGCTACATGGCGGGCTGGGCGACGAAGATCGAGGGTAACACGATCCCGATTTCAGTCCCCTATGCGCCGGGAACGCGTTTCTTTGCCTACACCCAGCGCGAACCTGTCGGAGTAGTGGGTCAAATCATTCCCTGGAATTTCCCACTACTGATGGCCGCATGGAAGCTCGGACCGGCCCTGGCCGCCGGCTGCACCGTGGTGCTCAAGCCGGCCGAGCAGACGCCTCTCTCTGCGCTACACCTGGGTGAGCTGATCTGTGAGGCGGGCTTCCCGGAAGGCGTCGTGAATATCGTGACCGGCTTTGGCGAGACCGCCGGCGCCGCGCTAGCGGCCCATTCGCAGGTTGATAAGGTCGCGTTCACCGGGTCGACCGAGGTCGGCAAGTTGATCCTTCAGGCCGCGGCGGGCAATCTCAAGAAAGTCTCGCTCGAGCTCGGCGGTAAATCCCCCAATATTGTCTGTGCTGACGCTGACCTTGAAGTCGCAATTCCCGGTGCGGCCAGCGCGGTCTTCTTCAATCATGGCCAATGCTGTTGCGCGGGTTCGCGTCTGTATGTCGAAAAGAAGGTGTTCGACAAAGTGGTGGATGGAGTTTCCGAGCAGGCCAAGCGTATTAAATTGGGCAGCGGCATGGATCCAGGCACCGAGATGGGTCCGCTGGTTTCATCTGAACAGTTCCAGCGCGTGACCGGTTATCTGGAGTCGGGGCGCGCTCAAGGAGCGAAGACTGTGGTGGGCGGACAGCGCGCCGGCACCAAGGGGTACTTCGTGGAGCCCACAGTGTTGGTCGACGTCAAGCCTGACATGAAGGTGGTGAAGGAAGAGATCTTCGGCCCGGTGGTTGTGGCGATGCCGGTGAGCGACATCAACGAAGTTCAGACCGCCGCCAACGAGACCAATTACGGGCTTGCGGCGGGAATCTGGACCAACGATATCTCCAAGGCGCACACTCTCGCATCGCAGCTTCGAGCCGGTACGGTTTGGATCAATTGCTACAACATTTTCGATGCCGCGCTCCCCTTCGGAGGCTACAAAGAATCCGGATGGGGCCGCGAGATGGGTCACGACGTGCTCGAACTGTATACCGAGACCAAGGCAGTTTGCGTGAAGCTCTAGTCCAAAATTAAGCGGCGCGGCCCTCGTCCGTTGTAGGCGGCTGAGCGGCCGCGCCATCTCCTTTTCTTATCTTCGCAGCCCTTGCAAACTTTCTGCTGATAGCTAACCATCGCGGCAGCTTATAAGCAAAGGTCCACAAACGCAGCACCGAACGCGTATAGCGGGGCCGCATCAACGGATCTCGCGACCGCGTCCTTTGCGGGCGTGCCGTGCCCGGTCTGTGGCACGCCAGAAGTAATCACGGCGCCAAAAAATTGCGCCGCGAGATTCTTCGACACGGCCTTCGGCCGGCTCAGAATGACGGACACGGAGATTCGTTATGGCGCGCATAAACGGTGGTGAGATGCTGGTACGAGCGCTCGAACGCGAGGAGGTGCACGAAATCTTCGCGCTGCATGGCGGTCACCTCGATGCGATTTTTAAAGCCTGCCACGAGCACGATTTCCGCGTAATCGATACGCGCCACGAGCAAGCGGCGGCCCATATGGCCGATGGCTGGGCGCGCGCCACTGGCCGCCCCGGAGTAGCGATGGTGACTGCCGGGCCGGGTGTGACCGACGCCGTCACCGGCGTTGCCAATGCTTACCTCGACGCGATTCCGATGGTCTTGATAGGGGGGCGCAGCCCGCTGCTGGACGATGAACTACTACCCTTGCAGGGTGGCATCGACCAGGTCGCCCTGATGCGTCCGATCACCAAGTGGGCGCGCTCGGTGGTCCACACTGCGCGTATCCCCGAATATGTCGCGATGGCTTTTCGGCAGGCCGTGTCTGGACGTCCTGGGCCGGTTTTCCTCGAACTCCCGATCGACGTTCTCTTCGCGCGGGCCGAGGAAGAAAGCGTAGCCTTCCCGCAAAACTACCGCCCGAAATCACCTGCCGGGCCGAGCCGGGAGGCGCTCGAGCAGGCGCTCAGATGGATCGATGAAGCCGAACGGCCGGCGATTCTCGCGGGCGGCGGAGTCTGGTTTGCCCAGGCAGCGAAGGAACTCACCCAATTCGCCGAAGTAGTCCATGTCCCGGTTCTTTCCAACGCGAAGGCGCGCGGTTCGATCTCTGAAGAGCATCCTTTATGTTTCGGCGCTTTCGGCGCAATTCATCCTGCTGCGCATGCGCGGCGCGGCGGCAAGAGCGCCGACCTCGTTATCCTGGTCGGCACGCGTATCGGACTGGCAACCGGCGGGCGCAACAGCATCATCCCTGCCGACGCGCGCGTTATCCAGGTGGATATCGAACCTGAGGAGATCGGCCGCGGCCGCAGTATCGACCTTGGTATCGTGGCTGATTGTGGCGAATTTCTGCGTCAGGGGATCGCAGCCGCCGCCGGAGCCAACTTCAACAGCCACGAGGCGTGGATCGAGCAGCTCACGGCGATGCGCGCCGGGCAGCGGCAGAGGTGGGACGAGGCGATGAAGACTGAGCGGCCGATCCATCCAGCGCGAATGGCGCGCGAGGTCGCGCTCGCGCTCGATCCCGAAGCTATCGTGGCGGCGGACGGGGGTGAGACCGCCGCGTGGATCGCCAACGCATTCAAGGCGCGTCAACCTGGTAGCTTTCTCAGCCATGGCTATCTCGGCTGCCTGGGCATCGGCATTCCGTTCGCGCTTGCCGCCAAGGTGGCGCACCCGCAGAAACAGGTTGCGTGCGTAATCGGCGATGGTTCGGTCGGACTCAACTTCGCCGAGTTCGACACTGCGGTCAGGCACAACCTGCCCGTTACGGTCGTGGTCAACAACGATATGCAATGGGGCATGTCGAAGCATGGACAAGTGCTCGCCTGGGGACCGGGGAATACCGTCGCTACCGAACTAGGCGTAATCCACTACGAACGTGCTGCGCAGGGCTTGGGCGCACACGGCGAATTTGTCGAGCATGCCAGCGAAATTGCGCCTGCACTGAAGCGCGCTCTCAACAGCGGCCGTGCTGCCTGTGTGAATATCATGACCGATCCGGAGGTGATCGAGCCGGGAACACTCGCGATGTACAGCGCGTTCAGCGGAGGCAAGGCCCCCAAGACCGCACAGCCCGAAGCCAAGACCGACGAGACGATGCTACCGTATTACGGCAAGCGCAAGATTGATTAGCTGCTGGTAACTTTGTGCAAGAGTGGCTTTGAGATGGATCGCGCGGCCGAGCTGCTTGCTAAGATCACGAACGATCTTCCCGCAGTGTGTTGAGATTTCTCGAGAACTTCACTTTGCCGCGCATCTTCAGAAGCTGGTCGTATGCTTCACCCGCAGCCAATAACTCTAAACCTTTGCGAACGGTCTTACTAATGCCTGCGCGCGTAACCTTCTGGGCCTTGGCTTCTGAATCGCGCGCAACGCGCTGAATAAGGACCCTCTCTGGGATGCGCACGTCGCAGACTCCTTAGCTCGGCTTCGCTGCGCTCCGCCTAGTGGGGGCGCGGCGCCCCATCTCCCCCTGATGCGGGGGGAGAGACTCCGGCCGCATGCGCCCTCATTTCGACGTCATCTGGGCCGCTTCGAGACTCGCACCACGCTTTTCGTCTTGTCTGAGTTCTGGCAGTACTTCCGCAGCGAAGCGCCTGATGCTTCGTTCGGCAATCTCGATCGGAATCCCGCCGTCACTGAAGATCGCCGCGAAGTGATCGGTCTGGAACTTATCGCGGAGCTGGCGCACCCGCTGCAAGCAAGTCTCCGGCGTACCGAAGATATGTGGCGCCATGATGTTTTCGACCATTACCACCGGATCCAATTGCCTGAGCATTTCCCCTATCTTGCTGTAGTGCTCGTAACCCTTGATGCCTCGATGGTCACCCCGCGAAATCCCGTAATGGCGGTCCGCCATTTCCCAATGGCCCGCGATATATTTGCGAGCGAGTTCGCGCGCTTCGACGTCCGTATCTGCGACGATCACCCGAGCCGCCACCACGGGCCGGACCGGTTCGCGGCCAGTGAGTTGGCGATAAAAGCCGCCGTAGCGTTGGATCTCCGCGACGGTCGAGTCCCAGTCGCCCTGCAAGATCGAAAGCACCCCGATTCCCAGCCGGGCCATAATCTCTGCTGACTCGGGACTGATGGCGGCGCCGAAAAGACGTCCATTGAAATCCGCGTATGGCCGCGGACGGATACTCATTTCCGGAATCTGAAAAAATCTGCCTTGATGGGAAAAGCGCTCGTTCTTGAGTGCTTTGACCACGACTTCCGCGGCTTCGATAAATCGCTCGCGGGCTTCGTCCATCGGGACGCGAAAGCCGTCGTATTCGAGCTTGGCGGCCCCGCGCCCGAAACCAACCAGGAGCCGTCCATGCGACAGGATGTCGAGCATCGCGATCTGCTCGGCGACGCGTACGGGGTCATGCCAGGGTAGGACGATCACCGCGGTGCCCAGACTAATGCGGGAGGTCCGGCCGGCAATGTACGTCAGAAACTGCACGACATCCGGGATCATCGCGTAATTGTCGAAGTGATGTTCGACCGCCCACAGCGAATCGAAGCCCAAAGGTTCAGCCAGGTCAGCGAGCCGGCACTCCTCCCAATAGAGTTCGTGATCGGGATGGTAGTTAGCCGGATGATTTTGCATGGCGATGAGCATTCCGACCTTCATAGCGTCCTCCATGGCTTCTCGTCTTTCTTCAAACACCACAAAATACAGCATGCTAAAAGGCCCGCGATGTTATGACCAGATTCATCCCCGCGGGTGGTGCTCCGTGCCGCCGAGTTCCTCGAGTAACGCTTTAGCTTCTTTCAGATCGGCGATGTCGAATCCTTCGGTGAACCAGTTGTAAATTTGAGCAAGCATCCCGCGCGCCTCGTCCTGAAGCCCCTCCGAGGTGAGCAGGCGAGCCAGGCTTATGCTCGAGCGCAATTCCAACATTTTCGCACCCATGCTCCGAGCTAGGGCGATGGAGTCCCGGAAGTCCGCTTCAGCTAATTCCGCTTGTCCCTTTTTAAGCCGCAATTCGCCACGCACCCTCATGGCCTCAGGCCTGGCCAAGAGGACGTCCGGATTCACTTGCAGAGACCGTTCGATACTCTCGAGGGCGTCGTTGATCGCGCCTGTCTGCTGCTGTGCGGCGGCGAGATACGTGTAATAGCCGGCGAGGCCAGCAGTCCGGTTTTTGAGCGTGTCTGCTATTCCTCGGTGAATCAGCTCAATACCATCGCTCGCTCGGCCGAGCTGGGCTCGCGCATGGCCCAGATAGATTCGCGAGTTCAATACGAATACCGAAAGTTGAAACTTCTCCGCCAAATCCAGCGCGCGCAGCGCGAATTGCTCGGCGCATTCATATTCCCTCAGTAAGGTATGCAAGACTGCCGACCACATCTCTACGAACGCTGTTTCCCATTGGGTATTTCTGTTAGCGGTTCCTCTCATCTGGACCAACCGCTGGCGGGCAACTTCAGCGCGCCCGAGGTACCATGCACTCAAAGTCGCAGCACCAAACGCCACTAAAGCGTCTGCGCTAGGATGCTCGCCGAGGCCAAATTGGTCAAACAAATACCGCCCTTCTGCAAAGTGCTTCTCGAGTCCGGCGAGGTCGCCGCGGTAATAGCACACCCGGAGCTGGAGCCCCCGCGCGCGCTTGACAATCGCCGAATTACCTTCGCTGAGGGCAACCGCAAGCGCCTCATCGGCAAGTGCAGCCGCTGCGGAAATGTCGCCCACGTCGACGACAGTGTAACCTTTTGTGATCATCACGTCCGCAAGCTGCGTCAAATTGCCCGTTTTTTTAGCTAACGTCAGTGTGTATGTGGTCGCGTCGATGGTTTCCGGGGCGGCGGCACCTTTCGCGCCATGAAGCACGTGCAGGACTGCTCGCCTAAAGGCCAATTCGCGTACGTCGCGTTCAGGCGACTCTGGCACCAGATTCAGCAGACGCAGCGCCTGCTGATAAGTCTCCTCCGCTTCGTGGAATGCGCTGCGCCCTTCTGCACTTTTGCCCGCCCCTTCCCACTCTGCGATTGCGCGCTCGGTCTCATCTGCTTCGGTCCAGTGGCGTGCCAACAGTTCAGGATGCGTCTCCTTCAGGACCGGGAATTTTTCTTCGATGGTACGCGCCACTTGCCGGTGCAGCTCTTTGCGGCGGCTTTTGAGTAGCGCCTCATAAGCAGCGTCCCGGATCAGCGCATGCTTGAATTGATAAGTTGCCTCCGGAGCAATGCCTCGCACGTAGAGCAGGTCTGCATCAGCCAGGGTGCGCAGTGCGGCCTGGAGGTCGTTTTCCGCGATCGGATGAACCGCATGGATCAATTCATACGAGAATTCGGCGCCAACGACCGCGCCGACCTGAGCCACTTCCTTGGCCGGCCCAAGCCGATCCAGCCGCGCCATCAAGGAATCGTGCAGCGTCACCGGGATTTCGCGCCTGGTCAGCTTCTCACTCCCGGCTTCGAGCACCACTCGCGTCAACTCTTCGACAAAAAGCGGCACTCCACCGGTGCGTTCAACCACCGCCGCCACAGTTTCATCCGACAAGGCCTTACGTGCAGCTACCTGTTCGATCATCACGCGCGCGCTGCGCGCACTCAGGCGATTGAGCGTGATCTGGGTATGATGCGCCCGCAACGGCCATTGGGCGCGGAACTCGGGCCGTCCAGTGTAGAGCAGCAGCAACCGTCCTGTCGCCCCTTGCTCGACCAACAGTTGGATCAGCTCCAGCGTCGAAGGGTCGGCCCAGTGTAAATCCTCGGTCGCAATTACTAATGGTTGCACGCGAGCAGCGCCTAGTACCCACTCGACCATTGTGGCTAGTAAGCGGCGCCGTTGCTGCTCGGGTGAATAGGGGAGCGGCGCATACTTCGGCGGCACAGGCAAATTGAGCAGCGGAGCTATCAACGGTATAGCCTCGGCGGGTTTCAGCCCGGCGCTCGTCAATTGCGGCTCCAGGTGCGTCAGTTGTTCGGCGTCTGCCTGACCGTCACCCGGT
>Ga0187846_10001048_pt1 | contig 15820 bp, 15 predicted proteins | sample TC_taG_FD_161473 | JGI IMG/M metagenome (GOLD analysis project Ga0187846, IMG submission 161473) | Biofilm microbial communities from the roof of an iron ore cave, State of Minas Gerais, Brazil - TC_06 Biofilm (v2) | ecosystem: Environmental > Terrestrial > Deep subsurface > Cave > Wall biofilm...
CGCCGCCGCGTTCTCCAGCTCAACCGCCGGCACGGGAAGCACAAGCGCCTTCCTCCGCTGCGATCTGAAATACGCGAAACGCTTGCCCGTTCGCTGCGGCGTAAGGAGCCAATAGACAACTCTGGCGCCACGGCGTCCGTATCGCCTTAAACCGGGTGGCAGGATAGATGCAAGCCGGCGAGAAGGCCCGGTGAGACGCCAGAAGGTCGAATTCAGTACATTGTCGCGCTCAAGCCGGAAGTGATCGCACTCCGCCTCCAGCTGTGACACACGCCGCTCGGTGTCAGCACGCTTCCCGACCTCTTCGGCGAGGCGCCGTTCAGCCTGCTCTGCACGCTGCTCGGTCTCAGCGCGCCGCCTAGCCTCCTCAGCAAGACGGATCTCGACCTCCGCAAGCTGCTGGGCGGGTTCTGAGGCGGTGTGGATCTCGCCTTTAAGCCGCTCTTCAGCCCGCATCAGCGCCACTCGCAGCCGGCCAACATCCTCTCTCGCCGATGCTACAGCGTTCAGCAAGGTCGGGGCGAAGCTCGCGGCGCCTGAAGGCGACAGCAGCAAGGTCTGAAGCTGCGCAGTGGGCATCAGCGATATGTTGCTGGCAAGGTCGAGGATGCGCGTCTCCCGGCCCGTCATGATGCGGCGATACGGGTGCTTCTTTTTACTAGGTAGCTTTTCAACAATGGCCACTGAGTCGAAGAAGGTAATTTGTGCGATTTGGCTTCCGAGGTCGCGCATCGACTGCAACCCGGCGCTGTCGAGCACGGCAGCAGCATCACTCTCAAAGTGGTCGACATTGAGCGTATCGACCAACCCCTTTAGCCATTCGATAGAAGTATCCGGATGTCGGAAGCCACCGCCGCGCGAAGCAACATAGCTGCGGTGCAAATCCTCGATGATGTAAACTCCACCCGGATCGAGACGTTTAAAGCAATCCGCGAAGGTTGCAATTACATGGTGCGAATGATGGGATCCATCGTCGATGATCACATCGAACGCAGCGTCCCCCAGCATCTGATCGAGTGCAACTGGATCCGTGGCATCGCCGATCCGGATCGAAATATTGGCTTCCATTGGCAACCGAACGCATGCAGGATCGATATCGACTCCGACAATAGTCGAGCCCTTCGGAAGAAACTTGGACCAGACCTGAAGCGAACCTCCGTTCTGCACCCCGATTTCGAGCAGGCGAACCGGCTGTCCGCGTGCGGTAAATTTTGAAAACGCGCCTTCGTAAATCGCAAGATAATGTTCCCATTTGTCGGAGGCGTAACCTTCGTGCTCTATAAATATCCGATGGAGAGAACCGGAGGCTCTCGACTTAGTGGTGTCCGAAAATCCGGAGACCGAGGTCCTGGGCACAGGGGTCTCGCTCTAGCTCATCTAGTTGGCTGCGTAGATGTCCAGGCCACAGTGGCACTCGGCGGCGATTCATCCAGAGCCGCACCGATGACCGCTATCGTCTGCGGCCGCTGGCCCTGTTGAATCACGCGAGTTAAACCCGAGTCGCGCATCCCGAGCAACCGCTGCTCCGCGCTTCGCCTTTTGCACCTGAAAAGATAGTACATTGCCCGCGATTCCCGCCGCCGCGACTTTGGGTGGGAACCTGGTTGCCCCAAGTGTTGCCCGCTAAGGAAATTGGCGCGCTCTCGATATCATATTTTCCTAGTAAATGATTGATATTATTGTAGCGGGAGAGGGATTTGAACCCCCGACCTTGGGATTATGATTCCCCTGCTCTAACCAGCTGAGCTATCCCGCCGCAAGGCACCGCATGTATAGGAGATGGGGGCTGACGGGTCAAGCCGCGGCGGCTGCCGGCCGCCGGATCCAGCCGCCGCCGAGCACGCGTTCGCCGCAGTAGAGGACAGCGGCTTGGCCGGGGGCTACCGCACCGGCCGGCGTACCGAGAACCAGCTCGGCATCTCCGCCGGTGCCACGAGGAAAGAACGTCGCCGGCACCGGCAATTGCGTTGAGCGAAGCTTGGCCGCGACCGCCATGCCGGGCTCGACGGGCGGGCCGAGCCAGTTTATCTCGCGGAGGGACAGTCTGGTCTCGGCCAAAGCCGCGCACGGACCGACGACGACTCGGCGCTCCTCGGGATCGAGACGCAACACATAAAGCGGCTCAGGTGCGGCGATCCCGAGACCCTTTCTCTGACCGACCGTGAAGTTCGCGATGCCAGGGTGGCGGCCGAGCCAGCGGCCCGTCATGTCGACGATGTCCCCGGGCTCACCGGCCTCGGGTCGCAGCCGCTCGACGAGTCGCGCATAAGACCCCTGCGGAACAAAGCAGATGTCCTGGCTGTCGGGCTTGTCGGCGACCGCAAGACCAAAGCGCCGCGCCAATGCTCGTGTCTCCTGCTTGACGAGCCCACCGAGCGGAAAGCACAAGAAGTCGAGCTCTGCACGGGTGGTGGCAAACAGAAAATAGCTCTGGTCGCGCGCTCCGTCGCGCGCCCGGTGTAGTTCGGGTCCATCCGGCCCGACGATCCGGCGCACGTAATGCCCGGTGGCCAGCGCCGAGGCGCCGAGCTCTCGCGCCGTGCCGAGCAGGTCGCGAAACTTGATCCGCTGGTTGCAGCGAATGCACGGGATCGGGGTTTCGCCGCGGCCATAGGTGTCGGCGAAATCTTCGATGACTTCCTTGCGGAACCGGCTCTCGTAATCGAGCACGTAATGGGCGATGCCGAGGCGATCGGCGACGCGCCTAGCATCGCCGATGTCCTGGCCGGCGCAGCACATGCCCTTGCGTCCGACCACAGCACCGTGATCGTAGAGCTGCAACGTAATGCCGACGACCTCGAAACCGGCCTCGACCAACAGGGCTGCGGTCACCGATGAGTCGACGCCGCCCGACATCGCGGCGACGACGCGGTGGTCGGCCGGGTTGCCCTCGAAGTCGAGGTCCAGCGAGGTCATGGCCGCGCACCGAGCCCCATTTGCCAGAAATCGGCCTCTAGCCTCGCGGCAAGGGCGAAATTGACGGCGAGCGAGGCAAACCGCCCGTCCCCGCCGCGCCGGGCAAACTGTTCGTCGAGCGCCGCCTCAGCTTCGCGCGCGAGGGCCTGGTACTCGGATCCGGCGTACATCTCCAGCCATTCGCGGTAAGGGTTGGCGTCGAGGCGAGTTCGCGGATCGGCCATCCGCTCGGCGCCAATTACCGCGTAGCCGACGATGCACGGAGCGAGCGCCACCTCGAGGTCGAGCCGATCGCCGGCCAGACCGCGGTCGAGCACGAAACGGGTGTAGGCGATCGTCGCCGGCACCTCGAGCTCGGCGGCGATCGCCGCCTCCGACAGACCCCAACCGCGGCAGTAGTCGATATGCAGCCCGATCTCGACATCGAGCGTCGCGCTGACGAGGCGTTGAGCCCGGCGCATCTCGGACAAGGTGTCGGATTTGTAGACCGCCAACCCCCAGGCGCGCGCAAAATGCAGCAGAAACAGGTAGTCCTGCATCAGGTAACGGCGAAAAGAAGCCTCCGGCAGGTCACCGGCGGCCAGCAGCATCACGAATTGGTGTCGCGTATATGCCCGCCATGCCGCCTCCGAGGCCTCGACTAGGCGGGGAAAGAGTGCGGCCATTCCGGGACTCAGCCAAAAAGCAGATTGCGGGTCGCCGCGGGCAAACGCACGGTCAGCCCGTCGAGCTCCTCGGTGATGATGATCTGGCAGCCGAGCCGCGACGTCTTGGTCAGATTGAAGGCGAGGTCGAGCATGTCGTCCTCATCCACGCTCGCCTCCTTCAGCAGATCGTACCATTCAGGGTCGACGATGACGTGGCAGGTCGAGCAGGCGAGCGAGCCTTCGCAGGCACCCTCGATGTCGATGTCGTGGCGGCGGGCGACCTGCAGCACCGAGGAGCCGAGCGGCGCCTCGACCTCGCGCCGTGTTCCATCGCGTTCGATGAAGGTCATCTTCGGCATCAGCCAGGATCCGGCGCGGCAGCGAGCTCCGGTCGCGGCGCCAGATCCTCGGCGAGCACCGCAGCGGCGAGCGCTGGGATCGGACCGGCTGAAAATTCGGTCCGGCCGGCGAATCGCAATACCTCGAGCCCGGCCTGTTCAGCCGCCTGACGCAGGCGCCCTTCGTCGGCCTCGGCCGGCGACGCGGCGAGCACGATCACCGCGTGCGTCACCGGCCGCGCGAGTGCGCGCTCGGCGCGCATGCGCGCGCCTTCCAGCAACTCTTGCCACGCTGCAGCGCCGGCTTCCGGGGGCGGCACCGGCAGCGCTTGCTCAAACCCCGGGCGATCGTCGAGAATGACGGCATTCCCGCCGACCGAGAAGGCAACCTCGACACGGCCGCCCGCCGCATCGATACCGATCGCGGCGCCCGGTTCATTCGGATCCGACGGTCCGCCGTCCGGCTCTTCGATCTGGAACAGCTTCACGCGACGCGGCCCTCGGCGCCAGCCCGCGCCCGGCTAGATGTGAAAGGATTCGCCGCAGCCGCAGCGGCCCTTCTCGTTCGGATTGCGGAAGGTGAAGCCGCTCTGCAGCTTCTCTTCGACATAATCCATCTCGGTTCCGAGGATGAACATGACCGCCTTCGGATCGACCAGTACCGTCACCCCCTTGTCTTCGACGACCTCGTCGTACTTCCCCTTCTCGTCGGCATATTCGAGCGTGTAGCTGAGCCCCGAGCAGCCGCGCGCGCGCACACCGACCCGCACGCCGACCGAAGGCTTGCCGCGCTTGGCGAGCAGCGCCTGGATGCGCTCCGCCGCGGCGTCCGTCACCGACAAGGCTTGCTTTCTCGCCAACATCCGTTCTTCTCCGAGGGAGAACTCCATACCACCGGCTCGCGCCGGAATGTCAATTCCCTATATGGGTGCGCGCGCCTGCCCCGCCACCGACGCTTCGCCGGCGAGCCGTCCGGCCGCAGCGGCCAATGCATCGATCGCGAAATCGACCTCGGCCGGGGTCGTAAAGCGCCCAAGCCCGATGCGTATCCCGCTATTCGCATCCACCTCCGAGAGCCCGAGCGCGCGCAGCACATAGGAGGGCTCGACGCTCGCCGAAGTGCAGGCCGAGCCGGTTGAGATCGCTATCCCTGGGCAGGCCTCGATCAGCTGCAGCGCGACAATCCCCGGAAAGCAGAAATTGAGACTGCCCGGCAGGCGGTGCTCGAGGTCGCCGTTGAGGCGCAGCCCGGGGATACGGCGAGCCAGACCCGTTTGCAGCCGGTCCCTGAGCCGCCGCAGCCGTGCCGCCTCATCCGGCATCTCCACCGCCGCGATCGCTGCGGCCCGTCCGAGCCCGACGCATAGCGGTGTCGGCAAGGTGCCGGAGCGCAAGCCGCGCTCCTGGCCGCCGCCGTCGATAAGCGGCAGCAGGCGCACGCGCGGCCGCCGGCGCACATAGAGCACACCGATGCCTTTGGGTCCGTAAACCTTGTGGCCGGAGATCGACAGTAAATCGATCTTCATCGCCTCGACATCGAGCGCGATCTTGCCAAAGGCTTGCGCGGCGTCGCTGTGAAGCAAGACGCCTTTGGACCGGCACAGCGCGCCGATCTCGGCAAGTGGCTGGACGACGCCGATCTCGTTGTGCGCCGCCATCACCGAGACCAGCAATGTGCTTTCGGTCAGCGCCGCCTCCAGCGCCGCGAGCGAGACGAGACCATTCGGCTCGACCGGCAAATAGGTGACCCGGAAGCCCTCGCGCTCGAGCTGAGCACAGCTTTCGAGCACGCATTTGTGCTCGGTCGTCAGGGTTACGATGTGGTCGCGGGGCTGGCCGTGATGCGGATAAAGGCGGGCGAAATGCGCCGCACCCTTGATTGCCAGATTGTTTGCTTCGGTCGCGCCCGAGGTGAAGACGAGCTCGCGCGGATCGGCGTGGACCAGCGCGGCGAGCTCGCGGCGGGCCTGCTCGATAGCCTCGATTGCAATTCGCCCATAGGCGTGGCTGGTGCTGGCCGGATTGCCGAAATGCTCGGTGAAATACGGCAGCATGGCTTCGAGCACGCGCGGATCGACCCGCGTCGAGGCCTGATTGTCGAGATAGATCGGCATCGTGTTGAGTCGGCGCGGTTCGCTCATGCCGCGTGTGCCTCCAGCGCCAGACCGCGGCAGCGCCGGTAGAGCGCGGTCCAGGCCTGCAGGAAGCGGGCGATATCGGCTTCGGACGAGTCCCAGCCGAGGCTGACCCGGATCGTGGAGCCGACGAGATCGGGTCCGGCGCCCATCGCCTCCAGCACATGGCTCGGCCCGACCTTTCCCGACGAGCAGGCGGCTCCGGCGCTGACCATGACCCCGTCGAGATCGAGCGCAATCACCTGGGTCTCCGCTGCGACACCCGGCATTGCGATCGCCGTGGTGTTGGGCAGCCGCGGTGCCGCAGCACCGAGCACAACGGCCTCGGGCGCCACCGCAACGACGCTCGCCTCCAGTGTGTCGCGCAACTGGCGGATACTGTCGTAGACCGCGATCTCCTCGGCCGCGGTAACGGCGGCGGCAGCGAAGCCGGCGATTCCCATTAGGTTCTCGGTGCCGGCCCGCCGGCCGCGCTCTTGACCGCCGCCCCGCAACAGCGGTGTCAACTCTAGCTCGTCGGTGACGACCAGCGCCCCGATACCCGGCGGACCGCCGAGCTTGTGCGCCGACAGAGTGAGGAGGTCGGCACCGATCGCGTGGACATCGAGGGCGATTTTCCCCGCCGCCTGCACCGCGTCGCAATGGAGCAGCGCACCGTGCGCCCGCGCGATCGCGGCGATCGCGGCTACCGGCTGCAGCACCCCGGTCTCGTTGTTGGCGAGCATTACCGAGACCAGCGCCGGACGCGGATCGGCGGCAAGCAGACGGTCGAGCACCTCGAGTTCGACGATACCGTCATGGTCGACCGGGATACGCTCGGCCTCGGGAACCGCGCGAAGAACCGAGTCGTGCTCTACCGCCGAGACCAGAACCCGGTCGCGCCCGCAACCCAATAAAGCCAGATGGTTCGCCTCGGTGCCGCCGCTGACAAAGATGACACCCTCCGGCGGCGCGCCAATTAAGGCTCCGACCGCCGAGCGGGCACTCTCGGCCGCGTGCCGCGCTGCGCGGCCCCAGCGGTGAACCGAGGACGGATTGCCGCAGCGGCCAAATATGGCAGTCATGGCCGCCGCTGCCGCCGGCCGCAGCGGGGTGGTTGCGTTCCAGTCGAGATAGGTCTCGGTTCGAGCCCAGTCGCCTGTGCGCACCCGAGCCGGTTCGCCAATCATGTTCCCGTCGCAGCGGCGCTGCCAAAGGTCTCGCAGTGGAGGCGGCCGCTGCTCCCGAGCACGCGCTGCTCGCATACATCGGCGAGCGAAACCGAGCTGAGATAGAGGTGGATCTGATTGCCGAGCTCTTCCCAGAGATCGTGCGTCGCGCAGCGGGTCCGATTGCCGCGGCACCCGACCGGCGCGCCGGGGGTGCACCGCGTCGCGCGGATCGGCTCGTCGACGGCGAGGATGATATCGGCGATGCGGGTCTCGCTGCGGTCATGCGCGAGCAGGTAGCCGCCGCCGGGACCGCGCACGCTCTTGACGAGCCCGCCTTTGCGCAGCATCGCGAAGAGCTGCTCGAGATAGGACAGCGAGATCTCTTGCCGATCGGCGATCTCGGCGAGCGAGATCGGGGTTCCGGCGCTATGTTGCGCGAGATCGACCATCGCCATCACGGCGTAGCGGCCTTTTGTGCTCAGCCTCATCGTCCGACCCTCAGGCTACCTGCTCCTTGTCGTCTGCTCCGTTGCCGCGCTGAGCTTCCATCGCCTGCCCGGTGGCGCCGGAGCGCGCCGGCTCGTTCTTCTCGATCTCGGCCAAGCGGGCTCTCAAGCTGGTGACCTCGTCGAGCAGAGCATTGAGCGCGCGGGCGATCGGGTCGGGGATGTCGCCGCTGACGCCATAGGGCTCGAACGCCGGCCGCGCCTCGTCCGAGGTGCCGCGCCGAGACACCTGCCGCGCCGGGTTGCCGACCATCGTGGCGCCATCCGGCACCTCGCGCAATACTACCGCGCCCGCGCCGATCCTGGCGCAGTCGCCAATGCGGATCGGTCCCAGCACCCGCGCTCCCGAACCGACGATGACATCGTTGCCGAGTGTCGGATGGCGCTTTTGACCGATCTGCTCCGCCGAGGGGCGCGTGCCACCGAGGGTCACACCGTTGTAAAGCGTGCAGTCGTCGCCAATCTCGGCGGTCTCGCCGATCACCACCCCCATCCCATGGTCGATGAACAGACGCTTGCCGATGCGCGCCCCGGGATGGATCTCGATGCCGGTCAGCATCCTGCCGATGTGCGAGACAAAACGGCCGGCGAGCAACCAGCGATGTTCCCAGAGCCAATGGGCGAGGCAATGAAACATCAGCGCGTGAAAGCCGGGATAGCACAGCACCACTTCGAGGCGTGAGCGGGCGGCAGGATCACGGGCCAGGGTGGCGTCGATTTCGTCGCGCAGGTTTCTAAAAAGCATCACTGTCACTATATGTGTTCAGCCTCGATGCCGCGTGTCGTCGCGCCGCGTCGCAGGCGGCCTGAGCAAAACATATAATTGTCCGACGAAAATGATCAAGAATTACGGGCTTCCGAGCGGAAATCAGTGCTTCCGGTATCCGAGGCACCCGCTTGGTTTTGAGCTGGATCGACCGTGCCCGACGTAATCATCAACGGCCCGGAGGGGCGGATCGAGGCGCGCTATCACCATGCCCGCGCGCCAGCGGCCCCGATGGCGATCGTCCTCCATCCCCATCCCCAGCATGGCGGCACCATGAACAACAAGGTTGTCTATACCTTGTACCAGTGCTTTGTGCGCCACGGCTTTTCGACCCTGCGCTTCAACTTCCGCGGTGTCGGGCGCAGCCAGGGCAGCTTCGACCGCGGTGAAGGCGAGCTGTCCGATGCCGCATCGGCGCTCGACTGGCTGCAAACCTACAACCCGAACGCGCAATATTGCTGGATCGCCGGGTTTTCGTTTGGCGCATGGATCGGCATGCAGCTGTTGATGCGGCGGCCCGAAATCGAAAGCTTTATTGCGGTGTCGCCACCGGCCAATGTCTACGACTTCACCTTTCTCGCTCCCTGCCCGTCATCCGGGCTCATTCTGCAGGGCGATCAGGACACCGTGGTTCCGGTCGAAGCGGTGCAGCGGCTGGTCAACAAGCTGTCGCATCAACGCGACATCAAGATCGATTTTCGCAAGATCGCCGGCGCCGATCATTATTTCGCCGATCGGCTGGAGACGATCGCCACCCATGTCGACGGGTATCTCGGCGAGCATGCCCGCCCCGGCAGAAACGCCGCCGTGCCGGCGGCCCGCGGCGTCCGCTAGCGCCGCGTCCGCGCGTCGCTTCGGGTCAATCGGCGAAGGGGTCGCGCACCAGGACCGTGTCGTCGCGCTCGGGGCTAGTCGAGAGCATCGCCACCGGCGCGCCGATCAGCTCCTCAAGCCGGCGGATGTACTTGATCGCGGTCGCCGGCAGTTGCGCCCAAGAGCGTGCGCCGCGGGTGCTTTCCTGCCAGCCTTCGGCGATCTCGTAGACCGGCTCGATCTCGGCCTGGATCGAGGTGCCCGCTGGGACGTAGTCGTAGCTCTCGCCGCCGCGCCGATAGGCCGTGCAGATCTTGATCTCCTCGAACCCGTCGAGAACATCGAGCTTGGTCAGCGCGATGCCGTCGACGCCGCCGGTCTTGACCGCCTGCCGCACCGCGACCGCGTCGAACCAGCCGCAGCGCCGTGGACGTCCGGTCACCGTGCCAAACTCGCGGCCGCGCTCGCCGAGGGTCCGACCGACCTCGTCGGTCAGCTCGGTCGGGAACGGCCCGGCGCCGACCCGCGTCGTGTAGGCCTTGGTGATGCCGAGGACAAAGCCAATCGCCGAGGGTGCGATCCCCGATCCCGCCGCGGCCTGGCCTGCCAACGCATTTGACGAGGTGACGTACGGATAGGTGCCATGGTCGACATCGAGCATCGCCCCCTGCGCCCCCTCGAACAGGATGCGGCGCCCGGCGCGGCGGGCTTCGTCGAGCAGTCGCCAAGTCGGCGTCGCATAGGGCAGGATCTCCGCCGCCACCTCGCGCAGCGCGGCGATCAGCTCGTCGCGGTCGACCTCCGGTGCGCCGAGCCCACGCAACAGCGCGTTATGGGTCAAGAGCAGATCGTCGACACGGTCTTCGAGCGCGGCCGGGTCGGCGAGATCGCACACTCGGACGGCGCGGCGCCCGACCTTATCCTCATAAGCCGGGCCGATGCCGCGCCCGGTCGTGCCGATCTTCTTCTCGCCGCGGCGTGCTTCGCGGGCCCGCTCGATCGCGCCATGCGACGGCAGGATCAGCGCGGCGTTGTCCGCGAGGCGCAGCGTCTTGGAAGTAATCTCCAGCCCCTTCTTGCGCATTTCCTCGATCTCGGCGACCAGCGCCCACGGATCGACTACGACGCCGTTGCCGATGATCGACAGCTTGCCCGCGCGCACCACCCCCGACGGCAACAGGCTCATCTTGTATTCGACATTGCCGACCACCAGCGTGTGGCCGGCATTGGCTCCGCCCTGAAAGCGCACGACGACATCGGCGCGCTCGGACAGCCAGTCGACGATCTTGCCCTTGCCTTCGTCGCCCCATTGGACGCCGACGACTGCGACATTGCCCATCTCACACCTTCCTCAGCCGACCGGCACCGGATTGTCGTTCTCCAGGACGTGACTGCACCCGAGCCGTTGCGCCTCCACCCGCCAGTCGCCGACCGGTGCGAGTGCCGCCACCGTGACCCAGCCCGCGGCGCGCAACGCCTCCACCCGCACGCGTTCGGCGCCGAGCGGCAGCAGCACGCGGCGAGGTCCCACCGCTTCCGGTAACGCCTTCAGGATCGTGTCGGTATAGAGGGTAAAGCCGGTCGCCGGCTCCGAGGCTGCCGGATCGCCGGCCTCGTAGCGGCCGCCGCGGCCGAGCTCGCCGAGCGGGCCATGGGCCGCAGAGCCTCCGGCAAAAAACGTAAAGCTGATCCCGCTGTGATACTCGAAACCGCGATTTTCGACCGGGTCGACCGTCGCTTTGAGCGCGGGAGCCGCGGCCGCGAGGCCGTCGAGGACGGTGCCGAGCCGCCCCCGCTCGGCGTTCGCCCGTTTGGGCAGGTCGAGGCGGTCGAGGGCGGCCAGCGCCGTTGCCGCCGGACCCGCGGCAAACAGCAGCCGCTCCAGCAGCTTACCTGCCTTGCCGGCGAGTGCCATGACCGCGGCCGCGTCCTTGTGATCGAGCGCGGCACGCAACGCCGCTTCACGCTCGCCGTCGATCCCATAGGCCTCGGCGATCGCCGGCACCAAGGTCGGCAGGGTAATGTCGACCGTGAGGTGGGCGACACCGAGCCCGGCCAGCGCGGCGCCGGCGACCGCGATCGCCTCGACATCGGCAGCCGGTCCCGCGGCGCCGATCAATTCGCCGCCGACCTGGCCGATCTGCCGCTCGGGCCGGATCTCCGAGCCTTTGACCCGCAATACCTGACCGGCGTAGCTCAGCCGCAGCGGGCGCGGCGCGCCGCCGAGCCGGGTAGCGGCGATGCGCGCGATCTGCGGGGTCATGTCGGCGCGCACGCCGATCATGCGGTGCGAGACCGGGTCCATCATGCGAAACGTCGAGTTCGCCATCGCCGTCCCCGCACCCGAGAACAGCGTCTCCTCGAATTCGACGAGCGGCGGTTTGACCCGCTCATAGCCGTGCGCCGCCAGGGTTGCCATTAGCTGCGCTACGACCCCGGCCTCGATTTCGGCCTCGGGCGGCAGCAGATCGTGCATGCCGGCAGGCAGCAGGGCGGGATGCTGTACCTCGCTCATGGTGCGGATAGTGTAGCGAAGCCGTGCGGCGCCTAGAAGCGCATCGCCTTGGCCTGAACCACGTTGGGCAAAGCGCGCACGGTATCGAGGATCGCCGGGGTCAACGGCTGGTCGACCTCGACGAGCGCGATCGCCTCGCCGCCCGGGGCCGTGCGGCCGAGATGAAAGGTCGCGATGTTGACCGCCGCCGCGGCGAGCACATTGCCGAGCGCGCCGATAAAGCCCGGCTTGTCGAGATTGCGCACAAACAGCACGTTGCGGCCGAGCTCGGCTTCGAGTGCCATGCCTTCGACCGAGACGAGGCGCGGCTTGTCGCCGCCGAAGAGGGTGCCGGCGACCTCGCGGCGACGGCGCTCGGTCTCGACGACGACGCGGATCAAGGTCTGGTAATCGACCGGCTCGGCGCGCCGGGTCTCGCTGACGCGAATGTCGCGCTCGCGGCAGACGACCGGGGCGTTGACCATGTTGACGGCCGCGAGCTGGGGCGCCAGCAGCCCGGTCAGCGCGATCGCGGTCAGCGGCTTGACGTTGAGCTCGGCGATCGCCCCTTCGTATTCGATCGCGACCGCCTTGATGCCGGTTTCGGTCAGCTGGCCGGCAAAGCTGCCGAGCTGCTCGGCGAGCTTCATATAGGGGCTGAGCCGCTGCGCCTCCTCGGCGGTCAGAGACGGCATGTTGACCGCGTTCGCGACTGCGCCCGTCAACAGAAAATCGGCGATCTGCGCGGCGATCTGCAGCGCGACGTTCTCCTGCGCCTCGCTGGTCGAAGCACCCAGATGCGGGGTGGCGACGACATTGTCGCGGCCAAAGAGCGGGCTCCGGGTCACCGGCTCCTCGGTGAAGACGTCGATCGCGGCACCGGCGACATGGCCGCTGTCGAGGGCGGCGGCGAGGTCGTCCTCGACGACGAGCCCACCCCGCGCGCAATTGATCAGCCGCACCCCGGGCTTCATCGCGGCGAGCGCGCGGGCATCGATCAGGTTGCGGGTCGCCTCGGTCAGCGGCGTGTGGAGGGTGATGAAATCGGCGCGGGCCAGCAGTGCCTCGAGCGCCACCTTCTCGACGCCGAGGCCGCGGGCCCGTTCGGGCGACAGAAACGGGTCGTAGGCGATGACCTTCATGCGCAGTCCGAGGGCACGCTCGGCGACCGCCACGCCGACATTGCCGCAGCCGATGACACCCAGGGTCTTGCCGCTGAGCTCGACCCCCATAAAGCGCGACTTCTCCCATTTGCCGGCCTGGGTCGAGCGGTCGGCGGCCGGGATCTGCCGACACAGCGCGAAGAGCAGCGCGATCGTGTGCTCGGCGGCGGTGACCGAGTTGCCGTAAGGCGTGTTCATGACGACGATGCCGCGCTCGGTCGCCGCTTCGACATCGATGTTGTCGACGCCGATACCGGCGCGGCCGATGACCTTGAGCTTTGCGGCATGGCCGAGCAGCCCTTTGGCGACTTTGGTCGCCGAACGCACCGCGAGTCCGTCATAGTGCGCGATGCGTTCCTTGAGCTCAGCGGGCGGCAGACCGGGCTGGAAATCGACATCGATCCCGCGCGCGGTCAGGATTTCGGCGGCGCGCGGGCTCAGCTCATCGGCGATCAGCACCTTTGGCATCAGGCCGCTCTTGCCGCTTGGCGTCCCTCGTCCCAGGCCCAGTCGAGCCAGGGCAGCAGCAGCGCCACATCGGAAGGCTCGACGGTGGCGCCGGTCCAGATCCGGATACCGGGCGGCGAGGCGCGATGGCTGGCGATGTCGTAGGCCACCCCCTCCTCTTCGAGCCGCTTTGCCATCGCCCGCGCGGTGCGGAAGCGGCCTTCCCAGTCCATCCCGGCAAACCACGGATCGACGATCTCGAGCTGCGGCGAGGTCGAGGAGATCGTCGCCGGGTCTTCGGCGAGAAAGCGCGCCCAGGGGCAGGTTTCGACCCAGGCCTTGATCGCCGCCAGGCTTTTTTCGGAGCGGGCGACGAGGCCGTCGAGCCCACCGATGCTTTCGGCCCATTTGAGCGAATCGAGCGCATCCTCGACGCACAGCATCGAGGGGGTGTTGATCGTCTCGCCGCGGAAGATGCCCTCGATCAACTTGCCCTTGGAGGTCAGGCGGAAGAGCTTGGGCAATGGCCAGGGCGGCGTATAGCTCTCCAGCCGCTCGACCGCGCCCGGCGACAAGGCCAGCATGCCGTGGGCCGCCTCGCCGCCGAGCGATTTCTGCCACGACCAGGTGGCGACATCGAGCTTGTCCCAGGGCAGCCGCATCGCAAAGACCGCCGAGGTCGCATCACAGATGGTGAGCCCGGTGCGGTCGGCGGCGATCCAGTCGCCGTTTGGCACCCGCACCCCCGAGGTCGTGCCGTTCCACGGAAAGACCACGTCGCGCGCCGGGTCGACCTGCGAGAGGTCCGGCAGCCGGCCATAGGGCGCCTTCAGCACCCGGACATCGGGAAGCTTCAGCTTCTCGACATCGGTGACCCAGCCTTCGCCAAAATTCTCCCATGCCAGCATATCGACACCGCGGGCGCCCAACAGCGACCACATCGCGATCTCGATCGCCCCGGTATCCGAGCCGGCGACGATGCCGACCCGCCAATCGGCGGGAATGCCGAGGATCGCGCGCGAGCGCTCGAGGACCTCGACGAGCCGCGCGAGGCCCACCGCCGAGCGGTGCGAGCGCCCGTTGAGCGCGCTTTCGAGCACGGCCGGCGACCACCCCGGCCGCTTGGCGCAGGGGCCCGAGGAAAAGCACGGGTTGCCGGGCCGCCGGTTCGGCTTCATGGGCGCGTTCCTTTACAAATTGGCGCGCCGGAACTTATGGGCGGGGCCGCGGCGCGTCAATCCGGGCGCGCCCTCCCTCAGCTCAGGGAGCAGCAAAAGGAGGTGCTGCTCGCGCCAAAGCCGACGTCGTGGGTCAGGATTAGCAGAACGTTGGGCGCGCCGGCGGGAGCCTCGCCCCCGTTCGGGAAGTCGGGCGTCGAGTCCTTGACCGTGCGGCCGATCTTGCCGCGGAACGGCGGCTCGGGCTTGGGGAGGATCTCCTCTGCCTGCTGCGCCTGCGCCGATGGCGTTGCCGCGACGCCCGACAGCGCGACGAGGGAAGTGGTGCTGAGCAAGAGCGTGCGGCGCTTGATTTGGATGGTCTTGGACTCTTTTGCGGAGTTTTCTTTGCTCATCGTCTTCCTCTCGGGTGAACCATGTAACTGGATCCAACATTGTTGATCGAAATGCCGGTCGCCGGTGGGCGGGGAGCTATCGGGACGATAGCGGCGCCAATATGATCGGGCAGCCGACGCCCAGCGCCGGTTGTTCATAAATCGCGGAGCGGCGGGTAATTGAAGTGACTTGCGGTCCTTCTATAACGCCGTTGCGAAAATTTCGGCGCTTTGGCCTGACCCGAACGTCGTCGCGGTGATCTGGACAAGAACGAATGATGAACGTACGCTACTCACCTTTTTCCAGAGCCATTTAAGGGACGCCGCCGATGCCGGAGAACATTGCGCCTCCGCCTGATCCCCGCTGCTATGTGCTGTTTTCCACAAGGAGAATTCCGAAATTTCAGCAACTTGGTCCTGATCTCTCGTCGCCTCGCGCGCGCGGGGCACACGGTCGCTTCGTAGACGAGGCCGAGCCGGGTATAATCTGACCGCCATGCCTCGCCTCAGCGTCAACCTCAACAAGATCGCGCTGTTGCGCAACTCGCGGCGCACCGGCGTTCCGGACGTACTGAACTTTGGTCGGCTCGCGCACGATGCCGGCGCCGACGGGCTGACCGCCCATCCGCGCCCCGACGAGCGACACATCCGCCGCACCGACGTGCTCGGGCTTGCCGAGCTGATGCGGCCGTGGCGGCCAGGTTTCGAGCTCAACCTAGAAGGCTATCCCGACCGCCGCTTTCTCGACATCGTCGCCGAGGTGCGGCCGGAGCAGTGCACCTTGGTGCCGGACGCACCCGACGCCTTCACCTCGGAGGAGGGCTGGAAGCTCGATCCGGCGCAGCACCGGCTCGTCGATCTGGCGCTGAACGAGCTCAAGCCGCTCGGCTGC
>Ga0187846_10001049_pt1 | contig 15818 bp, 11 predicted proteins | sample TC_taG_FD_161473 | JGI IMG/M metagenome (GOLD analysis project Ga0187846, IMG submission 161473) | Biofilm microbial communities from the roof of an iron ore cave, State of Minas Gerais, Brazil - TC_06 Biofilm (v2) | ecosystem: Environmental > Terrestrial > Deep subsurface > Cave > Wall biofilm...
AGGGCAAAGCAATGTATGGGCCAGGTACTTCGCTGCCGCTCAGCACAAGTTTATCGCGCCCATCTTCGCCGTCATCTTCCGCGGGTGTAAGGAATCGGGCGCCGTCCTGTGCGCCTTCTACATCACCGTCGCTGCCATTAGAGACATTGGTGGGCGCAATCAACTGCGCCTCTACCTTTCCAGCCTCACCCCCTGGCCCCCTCTCCATCACAGATGGAGAGGGGGAAGGGGGTGAGGCACTTTCCCATTTCGGACGCACGTACTCGTACAGTCCCTCTTTGCCACCTTCGCGGCCAAAGCCGCTCTCGCGATAGCCGCCAAAACCGCTCGAAGCATCGAATAGGTTAGTGCAGTTGATCCACACGCTACCAGCTTTCAGCTTGGGAGCCACGTCCAGGGCAAGATTAATATTATCGCTCCATAGACTTGCTGCCAGCCCGTAGCGCGTATTATTCGCCAGTTCAACAGCCTCGGCGGGCGTGCGGAAAGTCATCGAGACCAGCACCGGCCCGAAGATTTCAACCTGGGCAATCGTCGTAGCTGGAGAGACGTTCGTGAATAGCGTAGGCGGGAAGAAGTATCCCTCGGTGGGACAGGCCCATGATGGCTGCCACATCACCGCGCCCTCCTCGACGCCCTGGTTAACTAAATCCTGAATTTGTTTGAGCTGGCCAGGAGAGACGATAGCGCCAATATCTACCGCCTTATCAAGGGGGTCACCGATACGCAGGTGCTCCATTCGCACACGCAGTTTTTCGATCAGGCGATCCGCAATATTCTCCTGTACAAGCAGGCGTGACCCGGCGCAGCATACCTGGCCCTGGTTGAACCAGATAGCATCGACAACCCCTTCAACCACGCTATCCAGGTCGGCATCATCAAACACAATGAAAGGCGACTTGCCACCCAGTTCCAGGGAGAGCTTTTTGCCGGAGCCAGCCGTGGCGCGGCGAATGCTGCGCCCCACGTCCGTGGAACCAGTGAAAGCAATCTTATTTATGCCGGGATGACGCACCAGCGCCTCACCGACCTGCGATGCCTCGCCCGTCAGGATATTAACTACCCCCGGAGGTAGCCCGATCTCCTCTACAATCTCAGCGAATTTGAGGGCGGTCAGAGAAGTATATCGCGCAGGTTTCAACACGACGGTATTGCCCATTGCCAGTGCTGGCGCGATCTTCCAGGCAAGCATCAGCAGAGGAAAATTCCAGGGGATGATCTGTCCCACGACGCCCACAGGCTCGTAGCCAGGCAGTTCTGATTCCATCAGTTGTGCCCAACCGGCATGATAATAGAAGTGGCGAGCAACAAGCGGTATGTCGATATCACGAGTCTCGCGGATGGGTTTGCCATTATCCAGCGATTCCAGGACGGACAGCAGGCGCGAGTGCTTCTGGATGTGTCGCGCAATGGCGTACATGTAGCGCGCGCGTACATGCCCCGGCGTTTTGCCCCACGTTTCAAAAGCTGCGCGCGCCGCCGCTACAGCAGCATCAACATCAGCGCTATTTGCGGCAGCGACCTTTGCCAGCAGTTTGCCCGTCGCGGGATTGATGCTATCGATATACTGACCAGCGGCAGGCTTGACCCACTTGTTATGAATGAACAGGCTGAAAGGTGAATGTTCCTGAATCCATGCCAGCCCAGGAGCTGCGGCCTCTGGAGCAGGTCCATATTCCATCGTTTCGAAGATCTCCGTGACGTTCATAGTGCGCCTCCCTGCTTAAACCATCGGATTGTGATACGCTGCCGCATAATGACCAGTGACAAAGTACGAAAGCTGCCGTTCGATGTCGGAGAGCAAGCTGCTGGCGCCGATACGGAACAGCGTATTGTTAAGCCACTCGTTGCCGAGTTCCTCTTTCATCAAAATCAGCCAGTCCAGCGATTGTTTGGCGCTGCGGATACCGCCCGCGGGTTTAAACCCTACTTTGTAGCCGGTGCGTTCAAAATACTCGCGTATAGCACGCACCATTACTACACCCACGGGTAAAGTAGCATTCACCGGCTCCTTGCCCGTCGAGGTTTTGATGAAATCGGCTCCTGCCATCATGCAAACCATGCTTGCCATGTCCACATTGCGCAAGGTAGCGAGTTCGTGTGTCGCCAGGATGGTCTTCATATGCGCATCGCCGCAGGCAGCGCGGAAGGCTCGCACTTCATCATAAAGGGCCTGCCAGTTACCTGTCAGTACATGCGCGCGTGAGATTACAATATCAATCTCAGCGGCACCTGCCTTTACGGAAGCTACAATTTCCTCGAGTTTCTCCTCAAAGGAAATTTGACCGGCAGGAAAGCCTGTCGAGACTGCGGCAACGGGAATGCCCGAACCACGCAGAGCTTCGACGGCTACGGGCACAAGATTATGATAGATACAGACTGCAGCAACCTTTACATCAAGACTACCCACTCCAAGGGCTTCCAGCACCTCCTGGCGCACGGGATGACGCGCCTTCGCACACATGCGCTGGACATTGCCAGGAGTGTCATCTCCTTGTAACGTGGTCAGGTCGATACAGGTGATGGCACGCAGCAGCCACGCCGCCTGCCACTCTTTCTTAACGGTGCGGCGTGTAGGTATGGTTGCGGCGCGCCGCTCAACTGCGCTGCGATTAACACGCACCTGGCGCACCCAGTCCATGTCGAGCGGTATGCCCGGGTTTCGAGCGTGGGCGGGAGCAAGAGCAGGCGCAATCAATTGAGCGCTATGTGCGGTTCCTACATTCTCCAGCCCTGTTCGTCGTTTGGTTGTGGTCATGATTAAGTTCCTCTGGCGATGCCTTGTTTGTTTCGATGTCTACACTTGTATCTTGACTTATGGGATAGGATAATGTCAAGGCTCAATCCATTCCAGTGCTCCCGCCGAAGAGATACACATGGCTGGTTTCGTCATTGTGCCTATCCGTCTAGTGATCAAGGAGTGGCTTGCTCTCCCGTCGCTCGAGCGGCCCTGCTTGCAGCAGAAGAAAGGAGTCTTCCTATGACGTCATCACCAGTCACGACCTATACCCAGCAGGGGCAGCGGGTCCTTGACCTAGCAAAAGAAGAAGCTCACGCGCTCCATCATCAGTATATTGGGGTCGAGCACCTCTTGCTCGGTCTCCTGAGAGAGGGAAGCGCTACGAAATCCCTGGTTGAGCAAGGAGCGACTCTTGAGCTGATGCGAGCCGAATTGGCCGCCCTGTGTGGGGTCGGCCAGCTCGACCCAAATGCTGATACCCCTTTTACCCCACGCTCACAGCAAGTTCTTGCACACGCAGGCGAGGAGTCCGAGGCGCACGGAGAGACGGCCATCAGCCCCTCGCATATTCTCGATGCGCTCCTGCGCGAAAAAGCGGGGTTCGCACGAGGAATGCTTCAATCTGCATGTGTGGTAGTGGATCTCCCATACAAAGCGAAAATGCAGTCTCCTGAAGAGTACGAGCGCCGTCTTGCTCGCATAGATGAAGCGATAGCACGCGGCCCCGGACAGAGTGAGGAGGAAGAACTGCGGCTTGCTCACTTGGTGGCTCGCAGCGAAGCAGAAAAAAGGCGCGCAGAACTCCTCAAAGAGACTCCCAATGCCTCTCTTGTGCAAGAAGGCCAAGATGCCTATTTTCAGCTGATCAAAGCATGCCAGCATCTCGTATTCTCTGCGGCAAAAGAATATATAGAACCAGAAAGAGACATGAAAGAAATTCTCGATGCGGGCAATTCTGGTCTCAGTCTCGCCGCCACACAATTTGGCATGAGGAGACGGACCCCTTTTCATACCTATGCAATGCACTGGATTCATCTGGAAATTATGGATGCACTTGAGTAAGAAGTATGATGGAGAAGACCTGCTCATCCAGCGCTCCAGGAGTCTCTCTAGAGGAGATCCCAGCAGTCATCGTTCCACTTGAGGGCACACTTCATGATGAGGTGCCGCACGTCCGGTTCTCCCCGTAGGTGGCACGCTTGCGCTTTAGTGTTTTGCTTGTGCAGTGTGATCACCAAATCTTGATTCCTTTGTGTACACAAAGCTTTGTAGCATTCCCAGAAAGAGTGCAATATCTATTTTCGCCTTTTCTGGAATGGATGTCATAAAGAACGTAAAATGATGTCGTTCAAAGTCTGCCGTGGTACCGCGATTTACTTCTCCACAATCTGGTGTAGTTCGATCATAGATGGTGACTTTTGTGCCGCTGATGGCTATACTCCCTGTTTCCGCCTTCCAATCAGGATCGTTTGCGTATGTACCTGTCGGGCCTGAGAGAGCGATCGCGATTGCAAAATGCTCTAGATCAGATAACCCTGCTTGACCGATGGGAGTTGTACTGCCAGGTGGGAACACCTGCACGATATAATCGTTTCCACTGTCATCAGTGAAGGAGCCAGCTCGCCAGCCAGGAGGGACGGCAAATTGGAAGGAAAATCTGCCATCTTTATACACATTCCAGTCTCTGGTCGATGCCGGAGCCACAGTACTATAAGAGCAGCTTGAAACCACACTGGCGGTTACCTGAACTCCACCTGGGCCTTTGGGCGAACTATCGAGCACGGGAACCCCGGAGGTGGCGGTTGCCGCGGGAGAGGTACTATTACTTCCCCCACTACTACATCCAGCAAGCAATGAGATGAGCGCAAGAAAGCAAAAAGCGGCCAGGCAGGAGCGGTGAATATGTTTCTGTTTTGGCATCGTGATGTCCTCCTGTTCAATACTTGCAGGATTCTTCGACTCCCTTCAACACACGACCCATTCTCTCCTTCTATAAACGATGCTGAAAGTCACAGCAGCGTTCGCTGGATGCTTATGATAATGGTGGGCGACAGGCACCTCTCCTATGGCAACCCTTTGGCAATCGGCAGGTCCGGCTGCGCGTAGACATTCAGATCTCCTCCTACAAAGTAATTCTGCCTATCAGCCCCAACCATATGCCACATCGGGTCCATCGCCGAATTTCCACCACCGGCCCATTTATGGACAGGCGAGTTCAGGTTGGGGAAATTCGAGTCGACCGGGAAGAAGATCAACTCCGGCTGAGTGCCTGCCATCTCACTAAGGCTGCGCTGTCCCTGGAAACGCGTCAGCGCAATCGACAAAGGCACGTAGGGAAAGGCCAGGCGGGAATGCGGGTCCTGTGCGGTGAGCACCCCATATGATGAGAAGCGCATGCGCTGGTGCACGCGATCATAGACGAAGTCGAAGAGCCCGCACCGCATGCCCGTGCTATCGCGCACCGAGACCACCCAGTGGTCATCATCGTAGTAGTCCAGGCCCGTATGTGCGCCATAGGCATGCACCAGCGCTGGTGTATCGAGGGAGGCAATCCCATACTGACGTGCAATCGCGGCAAACTCACTACCCCCAGTGATTGCCGCTACAACGGCGCCTGGTGACTGGGCCCGAACCGGGAACCATCCGGGGTCTACAGCCGGACAAGAAGCCTGCCCAGCATTGCCGCAGGGCCCTTTCGGATAGTTTAACGAACCATATCCATGAGCGATGCTTGACGCTGGTCCTCCCCCTGAAGCAGTAGCGGTACTACTTCCGTGCCCTATGATGGCCATGAGCGCGAGGCCGAGCACTAACACAACTACTATTCCAATCCCAAACAACGTCGAGAAAACACGTACCCTTAAGTATTCGCGATCCTGCACGACAGGTTGTTTTCTGATGTACAGCCTGGCATCATCGTGTCTGCCAGAACTTTTTTCACCGGCTCGACTTCTGGAGTGTGACATCGCTGTTTCCTTTCTCTATTCTGTGTATTTCCGGCACAGCCAGTACGATTATTCTGGGTGTAGCAGACTACCACCTCAGTTATGGGGTGCAAGATGCCCATTCTGATCAATGGCGTAGTTAAAGGAAGTATAGGCAGTATTGATGTAGTCCTGCTCAATGGTGACGAAGTACGTGTTCCAGTGATAGGCCACCCGGTAACTGTTGAACGGCGGATCGTAGTAATGGTTGGACGTATTCGGATCGGGATCAGAGCCATTATGGGTGTTGTAGCCCTGCCCCCACATGACGCGATTGGTAGTCCAATCCGTGAGCGACCAGATCTGGTTCTGGGTGTGATTGTAAGGGTGAGTACCATCAACCGACTGGTTGGCATGATTCAGCCAGGGATCCCAGGTATCAATCGAACGAATCGTTGCCCCTGGATAGGATGGATCACTGGAAGCCCATACGCCATCAACAACAAAGGAGTGGTATCCCCCATCAATGGTGACGCTAATCGGATCATTATGGGTGACGGTGTTCCTCCCAAAGTCGGTGCTAAAATCGTAGGTTGCGGTAGTGCTACTGGTTCGATAGATCCAGTTGTGAAACCAGTAGTTAATTGGAGTATCGTACCAGGCACCATAAGCAATGGAGTGCGGGTCGGTTCCAAAGTCACCGCTGATATTCGATAGGACGTAGCCCCCCGGTCCATGCCCCCAGGGACTCGAATAAGAGTTGAGCCGGTTGTGAATGGCCTCCTGAGAGTTATCCCATTGAGGGGCTTTACCGTTGTAATAGAGCCAATCATAGATCTGGATAGCTCGGATATTGGCAATCCCACACCAGTTCCCTCGATGCTGATACCAATCGTTGGTTGCTATCACCATCCAGGTATGCTTTGACCCATAAAACGAGTAGCTAGTTGAGGCCTGAACTTGTGAGGGCTCACTAAGACCAGGCAGATGGATCAACGCCAACGCAAAAGTGATGCTTACAAAGACGATAACAAGACGACGTAGCAGGTTGATTATCATCTCCCCCTCCTTCTGAAAAAAGGGATACACATCGACCTACAAAGTAACTACTCAGGAGCCCAGGCGAAGGGTAATGTTTTGCCCGCAAAGACCGCAGACAGTCCTTGCACAGGTAAGGTCCTCTGATAACCTACCTGTGCAAGGACACCCCTGTTAACAAGAAGAGCTTTACATTGTCGTCCAGCCTACCGTTGCCAGTTGCACATTCGTGATCGAGGCGAAGATGAAAGGTGAACCACCACTGAGTGAGCCGAACTCCAGAGTGTAGGTGGTACCTGAAGACGTGCTGTTGGTGATTTGCAGGACGTAGCGGCTCCCATCGCGTGAAACATTCGACCAGGGAAACTGTGTAAACTGGTTCAATTCACCTGAGGAAGTCAGGCGTTTCGGGTTAGAACCATCCGTCCCCACTTTCCAGAGCCCGTTCTGACTCGTATCCCCCGACATGTTACCAACAGTGAAGAGCAGAGTGCTACTGGTGACAGCACGAACGGAGGTGAAAGCCAGGCCCTGACTCACATACAGGTATGTGTATGTAAAGCCGTTTGGAGAGCGTAGAGTGATCACACCGGGGCCGTGAAGAGGGCCAGGGCCGGGACCGCTTGGATTGAGACTGGCAGTACACTGGCTGACAAACAGCCTGGTAGCGTCAAAACTGCTGTCGAAGTCCCAGCAGAAAGGCGTGGATGTGGAGGCATCAAACACTTGCTGCAGGTTTTGCAGTTGCTGGTTGGGACCTTTGCTGGTGTCAAGAATGGCCAGGCTCTCAGGTGGACCATCGGGGAGCTGAATCGTCACATAGACACGGGTATGGTCCAGCCAGGTGCGCGGGTGAATAGAGGTACCTTTTGCAAACGTCAGTTCTACCTGGAGAGCACCATTCGTCACATTGAGCAGGTAGACGCCTGGTTGGCTAACGAATACGACCAGCTTCTGATCGACGGACCATTGTACCTCACTCAGGGCAATCGCCGGATTTGCGCCTGAGGGGAGAGGAGCACAATGGAGTGTTTGCAAAGCCTGGCCGTCCATACGGATCAACTGCAGTTTGGCTTGTCCACCCACAAATGAAACAAACATAATCCACTGCCCATTGCCTGAGACTTGCGCCTCGGAGATGGTCGTGTTGGCCATCTTCACAACCTCAACCTTGGCGCCAGTTACCACGTCGTAGCGCTTCAAGGTGCCAAAGGTCGGATGAGAGGATGTACCTTCGTTTACAATGTAGACGATCGTCGGATGAGTACCCAGCGTCATGGAGGGCATAACCGCAGCGCGTGCCGTTCCAGGGGATGGGCAACTCGTCGAAATGGCCGGACTAGCGGGTGAAGATGTGGTGCTTCCGTGAGCGCTCGCCTGGTATTGCGGTGCACACGCTACGAACAGGAATACGAGACAACCTATCAGAAAAGGGGTCAAGACGCGAGAAAAGCGAGGAGTATACATGAGTTTTCCCTCCTTTAAGTACGCATTCTCCTCAAAATGAGGGGTTGCGTCTGCATATATTATTACAATTCAATGTATAAAGAGACTGTATAGCAACAAGTAGACATCACATTGAGTTATTTTGCAGGCCCCATCACCAACCAATAGTTGCCACAGAGAATTTAATCCGTATTATGCAGCAGCCGTTCTATAATGTTGCGCCGCAGGCGGTAGATTTCGTGTACATCGTTGAACTCCTGCGGGCAGAAAAGGACAATCTCGCCGGGTTTGAGACCGCAATGAAAGAACAAGTAGGCAAGTCGCCGCTCGCGCACATCAGTGAGCACGTTCTGTAGAATTTCCCATGTCGCGCCATTGTCCATGCCATCCTCCACAACTGGTTCTCCAGGAGAACAAGGATCTGGCAATGGCACTTCTCTTAGCAGCGCATAAGCTCGTAGCGTATCCAGAATAGCGCCGTTTAGACAGGTGCGCAAGTAATGGAGGGCAGCAGTGAGTGTAGTGAATTCCAGATTCTGGTGCTGCAGGGTTGCATGCCGGAAACGCTCAAAGGCTTGATTCACATAGTGTTCTTCGCTGTCAAGGCGGCATGCCGCCTCTTTGTCAGGATGTTGACGCATCCAACTCAGTACGATCCCCCTCAATTGCCGCTGCAAGCATTCCCAGACATCTTCGTCTCGTTGTGCCGTCGCACGGCGCAACAGTTCCAGGTAATGCCGTTGATCATTGACCTCTCCACGACGATAATGAATCATCTCGATTCTCCCTTCAGGTGTCGATCTCCCTAGAGAAACGATGTCGTCATTTCACAAACATGAATGTCCTTACATTTCAGAGTTTACACGGCAGAAAGCAGCAGCGCATCTGTAAAATAACAGGATTTTATTACCGTTTTGCGAGGAATTTAGAGGAGCTGTTTCAGGAGATACCCTGTAAAATTACAGGATCAACCCACGAGATGCGCATCGTGACATTTGTGGGAGCAATACTGCTAGCCAATCACACCAGCTGATGCTCAATAGCATAACGGGTGGCAGCGCTGCGCGAGGAGACCTGGATTTTGGTGTAGATCGAGGTCAGGTACCAGTTGACGGTGCGACGAGAAATAACAAGCTTTTCAGCCACCTGCGCATCAGTCAGACCCTGTGCCACCAGCCTCAGCACCTCGACCTCACGTGCCGTCAATCCGCCGGGATAGGGCGGAGGGGGAGCAGGTACCGCTTTCATGGTTGATGGCTGCCTGGACGGGAGCGGCGCAGGTATTGTCACTGGTCCCCGGGCTTCAAGGGCCTGCTCTGGCGTCAAGGTCCGCCCCTCGGTCCATGCTGCGGTGAATGCCCCTGCGCCAAGGGCAGTTCGTGCAATAGCCGTCGCGTGCTCATAATCAGGACGCTCGAGGGGTGGAAGGGGAGCACCCATCGTGTCCCGTAGGGCCTCGGCTGCCCCCCAGAGCCGCGCTGCCCACACGAACCCTCCCTGTGTCGCGACTACATTCGCCAGGCCTTCCAGGCCAGAGGCGATGTCCAGCTTGTAGCCCACCCTGGCTAAGCTCAGGCTCTCCTCGTAGAGGACAACAGCTGTTGCGAGGTCACCCTGGTAAGCCTCCACCCTCGCTAATCCGACGAGTACCTGAGCCATGCGCTGCCGGTCCCCCAGATCCCGGTAGAGCGCAAGACTCTCCTCAAGCAGCGAGCGCGCCGTTGAGGCGTCGCCCTGGCGAAGAGCTGCTTGCCCGGAAACGTAGCAGTGGAGGGCAAGACCATCTTTGTCGCCGATATCCTTGAAGAGTGCCTGGCTTTCCGCGAGCAATGGGCGAATCAGCGCCGGATCACTTTGAGAAATGAAGCGCAGTTCTGCATCCAGGAGCAGCGCGAGAGCCATGCCTCGTTTGTTGGCTCGCGCTTTGAAGATCGCCAGGCTCTCTTCGAGCAAGACACCTGCTCTGGCGTACTCTCCCTGGTACCTGGCCAGATTCGCCAGATTGTAGAGCGTAAAGGCCACGCTATCCCAGTCGTCCATTGCCCTGTAGAGTTCCGATGACTCCTGAATGAGTGCGCCAGCCCTGGCCAGGTCGCCCTGCAGCCAGGCCGCATGCCCTAGAAAGTAGAGGGCCAGCGCAATGCCTGGTATGTCATCCAGGGAGCGAGACAGGGCTAAACTCTCCTCCAGCAGGATCGTTGCTCGCTCTGGATCACCCTGCAGGTTGATCAGCATCGCAGCAGCACTGAGCACCTTCGCACGAACGGGTGCTGCAACTCCCTCGCTTCTCGCCAGTGCGCTCTCCAGAACGTTTCTCCCCTCACTATAGTGGCCATGTACATGCCAGAACTCCACCAACGCTCCCCCCAGCCGCAAGAGGATCTCCTGGCGCTGAGCAGCATCTTCCGCAGGCTCCAGAGACCAGCGGATCACCGCGCGCAGGTTGTCATGCTCCCGCTCCAACTGCTCTAACCAGGCTGCTTGTTGTGGACTGGAGAGTTCTGCATTTGCCTCCTCCGCCAAAGCCAGGTAGTACAACGCATGTGCCCACCGCGCAGCCTCAGCTTCTCCACTGTCAGCCAGGCGCTCCAGGCCATACTCGCGGATCGTCTCGAGCATTCCGAGGCGGGGCTCGTCTTCTCCCTGCCCTGCCTGTTGTAGCAGGCTCTTGTCGATCAGTGACGCCAATTTGTCCAGTAGCTGTCCCGCTCCGTCGCCATCGCCAAGAGCACCGCATATGGCCTCGATCGCTTGAATCGTGCAGCCACCGACGAAAACGGAGAGTCGCCGGAAGAGTCTTTGCTCCTGGGCATCTAACAGATTGTAGCTCCACTCGATGGTATTGCGAAGCGTCTGGTGTCGGGCTGGTACATCCTGTGCGCCACTGGTCAACACCGGAAGCCGGCGCTCCAATCGTCCCAGCAATGCCTGTGGTGGCAGCAGTTTAATTCGTGCCGCTGCCAATTCAATAGCGAGCGGTAATCCATCCAGGTGTACACAGATTTGCGCGATGGCATGTGCATTGGTGGCAGTCACCTGAAAGCCCGGCTTGACGGCCTGCGCACGCTCGAGGAAAAGGACTACCGCCGCGTACTGCGCGAGATCTTCACTCTTTGGGGAATGTGTGAGATCAGGCAGCGCCAGTGGTGGTACAGGAAACTCATGTTCACCATGTATATGCAGCACAGCACGGCTGGTTACCAGAATCTTGAGGTGAGGACACGCTGCCAGCAGGTCAGAAAGCCACGGTGCCGCCAGCAGTACCTGCTCAAAGTTGTCGAGCAGCAACATCAGGTGCTTGTCTCGCAGGTATGCTTTCAGGAGGTCGAACAGCACCTGATCGCCAATCTCTTTGACTCCAAGTTCTTGAGCGATTGTGGGAACGACCAGGTCAGGATCGCTAATAGTGGTCAGGGGAATGAAGCAGACACCGTCGGTGAAGCCATTGAGCAGGTCGTTCGCGATTTGCAGGCTCAGGTGAGTTTTGCCGACGCCACCAGGGCCCGTGAGAGTCACGAGGCGCACTTCTGGTCGAAGCAGGAGATCATACGCCGCTGCTACTTCCTGCTCGCGCCCAATCAACGAAGTCAGCGGCATAGGCACGCTGCAGGTAAACGTGTATAGCGGCATAGTTGGCTTTCTCGACCGGAGAAAGAGTACCTTGTCCTGCATAGCCGATTACTCCGTACAGCACCTTCTTCAATAAAACGTCACGTGTGTTCTTTCTATCGGTATAGATTCACCAAAATCGCGCCAGGATGCCCCTGTCCTTGCAAGCAGGGAGAGAAATGGCGCGTTCCTTATTCGGTGGCCTGGGTGGGGTGGTCAGCATATCGCACTCCGATCTGGTAGCTATAGCCATCGCAGCGATGAACTGGGGTACAGAACCGATGGCTGATTCCCTGCACGCGGCCTTGTTTGGTTCGGATGTCAAAGGAGCCACTAGCTCGCACGAGTACTCGTCCCACGTAGCTGCCTTGTTTCGAGCCTGTGGTGACAACAGCCCGGACGATATCCCCTGTCTGGTAGCCCTTGACCTTTTTGGCTCCTTTGGGTTTGGAGCAAGGGAAGCCGATCTCGTTGATATTGCACTTCTGCCGATTGCCGTGCCCGCTCGCCGTAATCAGCAGGGGAACGACGCCAACAATCTGGAGTTTAGACGGTGTACTCCTGCCCACGCAGGCGGCATCGATCCAATGTGCTTTCGGCAGGCCTCTCTGCGTGCGGTTGAACTTCGTCAGACCGCCTGAGCCGCATTCGATGGGTAAGCCCTCTTGCTTGAGCCGCTCGTACAAGGCCCACCGGGTCGCATTCACTGCAGCAGCATCCTTGAGAGGAGCCTTTGCCTGAGCCAGAATCCGAGCCAGCCGATCAGGTTTTCCAGCCAGAAACACTCGAATATCCCGCGTTCCTTTGGCCTTATTGCAGGCGTCACAAGCAAGAGCGAGGTTACTAACCCGGTCCGTCCCCCCATTGGCTTTGGCCTGGATATGTTCGACTTGCAGCGGCATCTGCTTGCCTCCACAGTAACTACACGCTCGCTCCCATTTCTCTAGGAGGTATTGCCTGATCTCGTAGCCGAAGAGCGTGCCGTGCTGGTACTCCACGCCGCTGATCTCCGGATCCTCCATCTGTTGCAGATCGAACTTGACCAGTTCCAGGCTGATTGCCTCAACGGGGCAGAGACGCCTGAGTCGCTTAACCCAGGTGAGCACGTTCGCTACCCGGCTTTCCAAAGAGGGGGCCAGCCACCCTGTGGGCCGTGCGCGATTGTTGAACCGTGGCTTTCTGTAGCGGGTTTTGCGCTGCCTTCGCCCTCGACGCACTGCCCGGCGCTGGTCGAGAGCTTTTTTGATGGCATCTCCCCGATGTGAGAGTTCTCCTGCGAAGATGACTTGCCCTGTCGCGTCATTAACCAGGGCCAGCCCGGTTGTCTGACTGCCCGGATCGATCTTCAACCGCAAAGGATGACTCGCTCTTTGCTCTGGCGCGTCTTGTAAGATAATCGTAAAGGGATAGCGACGAAAGACCGCTGCTTTTTTGCGCGTTAACAGGATACGAGCATAGCCCGGATGGACCGGGTGGAGTGGTTTCCTGTTCGCGTCGATGACAAACACGTATGACATTGCTTGCTTGCTCCTTGCAGAGCCTCCTGTTGCCAGGGTAAAGGTGGCCTCGACAACCTTATCCAACGGTTTGGCGTACAACACACTGGGTTAACCCTCTAGCCCTGTTTAATGTTGCACCGTAGCACAAGGAGCTGGCCGCGCACTCCTTGGTACCTAATTTCGTTGGTAAGGTAGGTTCTCTTGCAAACCTGAGTCTGCTCATGTCCAGGGCTTGCAGGTCGGCGCGTGGCCTGCCTGCAAGCCCCCGCCTTCGATGCGGGGGTTCATGACTCATACACTCGTGCTTTGTTTTGTATTATACGCTATTTTCAAGCGGCATGGCTCAATCTTCTGCCCATTTCGCCAGGTGAGATGTGGTCGAGTTGATTGGTTATCTGCGATCGACTTCAGACAGCGATCCAGGCCGCTTTCATCGCCAAAACAGTGTCCAGCCTGGGTGAGAACTACAACGTTCTTGTTTATGGCCTTCCTCGACAAAGTTTTCATCTTGGATTAGACTATGGTAAGAGAGAAAATAATCCTTGTACTGCTGAAAACGTTTTTGATTAGACCGGCCTCACCTATCTGGCTGTACAAAAGGAGATCGGTATGCGCGAACTGATCACCCTGCATGTTAATGGCGAACGCTGCGAAGTGGCGGTGTTGCCCCATCATACTTTACTAGAAGTCCTGCGTGAAGACCTGGGGTTGATCGGGACAAAGCATGGCTGCGAGTTGGGAGAATGTGGTGCCTGTACTGTTCTGATTGATGGCTTGCCCGTTCTCTCATGTCTTACCTTACCTGTAGAAGTGCAGGAAAGCGAGATTACGACCATCGAAGGGGTGGAGCAAAATGGGAAGCTCCACCCATTGCAAGAGACATTTGCCGAGCTAGGCGCAGCCCAGTGTGGCTACTGCACCCCGGGCATATTGCTTTCGGGCGTGGCTCTCTTACGTGAGCATCCGCATCCCAGTCGTGAGCAGATCAAAGAGGCACTTGCCGGAAATCTCTGCCGCTGCACAGGCTATACTAAAATCTATGAGGCGGTCGAGGCCGCTGCCGGGCGTACGAGTGCAGGAGGAGGTGTATCATGACGACAAAGCTGCGTAAAGGAGATGAAAGGGGAGGGCGCGATAAATCGGGCCCCTACAAATATGATGAATCTAACCCCGGTGGGCGCGATAAATCGGGCCCCTACAAACGAAATAAATCGGGTCCCTACAAGTATATTGGAGCGCCATTACCTAAAGTTGATGCCTATCCCAAAGTAACCGGGCGCGCACTGTACGCCGATGATATTATGCTTCCGCGTATGCTCTATGGGCGATTGTTGCGTTCTCCCCATGCCCATGCTCGCATTCTGTCTATCGATACGCGCCGCGCCCTCGAATTACCGGGCGTGCTTGCCGTGATTACAGGTGAGGATTTGCCGCAGAAGTTTGGTATACTCCCTTCCAGCCAGGATGAGTACGCTCTGGCAGTCGGCAAGGTGCGCTATGTTGGAGATCCTGTGGCCGCTGTCGCTGCGCTTGATCCTGACGTACTAGACGAAGCTATGAAACTAATTCAGGTGGAGTATGAAGTCTTGCCTGTGCTTATGAGTATCGAAGAGGCCCTGGCGCATCCAGAGATTAAGATCAACGACGAAGCGCGTACCGGCAATATCCATAAAGCGGTCTCTTATGAGTTCGGTGACGTTGAGGCCGGTTTTGCGGAGGCGGACTATATTCGTGAAGACTGGTTCTACTATGAAGGCAACAATCACGCGCCAATAGAAGCGCATGCCTGCGTTGCAAGCTGGGAACCAATCCCCAGCGATCCTGTTGGCGGCAAACTCACGCTCTGGTCTTCGACGCAAACCCCGCATTATGTTCACCGCGAATTGAGCAAAGTGCTGGGGCTACCCCAATCACACATACGGGTGATTGCCCCCAATGTTGGTGGAGGCTTCGGTGGAAAGAGCGATCCATTTTCACATGAAATTTGCGCCTCGGAATTGTCGCGCCGCACTGGCAGGCCCGTAAAGATCACCTGCACACGCGAGGAAGTTTTTTTGATCCACCGGGGACGCCATCCCGTTAAAATGTGGATCAAGACCGGCGTAAAGCAGGATGGCACGCTGACCGCCATGCATTTCCGCTCATTCCTGGACGGTGGCGCTTATGGCTCCTATGGTATCGCTACGACTTACTATACAGGTGCATTGCAAACGGTAACATATAAACTGCCTTGTTACAAATTCGAGGGCATGCGCCTCTTTACCAATAAGCCGCCGTGCGGTCCCAAGCGCGGGCATGGCACGCCACAACCTCGCTATGCCGTAGAAGTGCACCTGGACAAAATTGCCTGCGATCTGCATATTGACCCTGTGGAGCTGCGCCTTCGTAACCTGATCGAACCGTATACGCGCACTGTTAATGGTTTGCGTGTTACCAGTTGTGCGCTGGATGAGTGTCTTGACCAGGTCGTGCAACGTTCCGGGTGGAAAGAATTTCGATCGGCACAGGAATATGAGCGTGATAAAGCGGCCCCGTACGTGGATAATGGGCGCGATAAATCCG
>Ga0187846_10001050_pt1 | contig 15817 bp, 19 predicted proteins | sample TC_taG_FD_161473 | JGI IMG/M metagenome (GOLD analysis project Ga0187846, IMG submission 161473) | Biofilm microbial communities from the roof of an iron ore cave, State of Minas Gerais, Brazil - TC_06 Biofilm (v2) | ecosystem: Environmental > Terrestrial > Deep subsurface > Cave > Wall biofilm...
ACAGTATCTGACCACACAAAATTCGCGGCCATTAGGATCGAGACACGTGCGCCATGGATATTAATGTTGGCAGAATCTCACGACTCATTCTTAGCTGAAGTCCCAGTAGACAGAATAGATGAGGCATCTGTAATCATCAAGGAGGAAATGGAGCAAGTCATAGATTTCTCCCAATGCTCATTACCACGTGAGCCACTAATGATACCATGCGAGATAACAGTGGGAAGATTAAACTGGAAGCAAATGGAGAAATATAGTGGACAGATTGATCCTACCTTGGCAGGTTAATATATTGGTCGAAGCTATCCTGCGCGGCCGCCCCACTATAGCTAAGAAGGGTCTCTTTTATTACTGCGAGGACTGCGGGAAATTCTCTAGATTCACTAGCACCATTGATCATGACGTGGGATGTTTGGAACATAAGTGGAAACGAGCTTACGACCTAGCAGTTGCTATCAAACGAAATGGGTAAATATCACAAGATTAGATATAGGAATGATCCCGAGTGGGCAGACAAAGTTAGGGCCTATCAGAGGGAGTATGAGAGGACCCATAAAGGAGATCGTCTTCGTATACTATCCAAGAAGATATGGGAGATACGACTATATCTTGACAATATGCTGAAGCACGTGGAAAGAAGAGAGAAAGAACTTTTATCCCTCATAAAAGAGAGAAACGAATTAAGAGCAAAACGTGAGCTGGATAAACGAAGTCGTAAGATCAACAGAGGAAGCTGAATCCCCTCTAAGATTTCAGTATTGGGCCGCATTGGCCGCGCTCTCAGCATCGTTAAAGAGAAATGTATACTTAGATAGACACTACTATAAGCTATTTCCTAACCTATATATTTTACTTGTTGGGAAGTCAGGATTGAGAAAGGGTAATCCAACAACTCTAGCTAAAAAGTTAGCTGAGAAGTCTGGACAAGTACGCATAATAGCAGGTCGTAATTCTATACAAGCGATATTGAAAGAACTAGGCAAGAGCTATTCAATTGAGGGCGGAGGAGTCCAGAAGAACGCAGACTGTTTCATAGTATCTGGTGAGCTTGATTCTCTATTTGTTAAAGATCCTGATGCAATGACTGTCCTAACTGATCTATATGACACTCATGCTCATGACCCAATTTGGAAGAATACGTTGAAAACTGGTGGGGTGGATACACTGAAGCTACCATATATAACCCTACTAGGTGGAACAAATGAGGAGCACTTCAAGGGCGCGGTTGCCGACAAAGATATTCGTGGCGGGTTTATAGCACGAACATTGATCGTCTACGAGAACCAAAGGAGAACTATCAACGATCTTATGGACCCACCGAAGATTGTACCAAATATTGACGAGTTATCCTGTATCCTCAAGGAGGCGGCAAAGTTGGTCGGATTCTTTAAAGTGGACGACGATGCCAAGGAATTATATAGAGACTGGTATCATAGATTGTCTACAGAGGACCATGATGATAGGACCGGAACCATCGAGCGGCTCGGAGATACCGTCTTAAAGGTAGCAATTTGTTTATCTGTGGCCCACGACATGACCTTAGTCATAAAGCCAGACCAAATGAACGAAGCAATCTTCAGGTGCACAGAATGCCTTGTCGGATTGAAACACGTTGTAATGGGCTCTGGCGCGGGTGAAGTCACGTTGATGTTATCAAGAATAATCAAGTACCTTGTTATGCGACCGGAGCATATAGCAACCAAGTCCCAAATATTATCCAAATTCTGGCAGGATGGATTGGATTCCATAATGCTCGATAGAATCGTGGAGACTCTTGATCAATCCGGAGCCATCGATATCGAACTTAGAGGCAAGACTGTGTTTTACAAGATGAGGAAGCAACACGTGGAAGCGTATACACGATTTAAAATGGAGATACAATGAACCCAATAGAAGATTTGAATATGTTATCAGCACTGATCTCAAGAGTCGAGATGACCACCGAGATCATAGAAGATGAGAATCTCACCGCAGGATTCAAGTTGGCTCTCATACAGCTCAAGGCTGCAAGAACTGGTATGATAAGGTCGATGCGAGCCTGTGGCATGATACAACAAGCTACTCAAATGGTACAATAGGGGGATACATGAAAATTACAGTCGAAATTGACAATCTGACAGAACCCCAAAAGCTGGCGATTGAAGATTTGTTGGCAATGTGGCAGCATCTTGGTAGCATCGGTGGCTCCCGTTGGACAGCGTTCTTTGCTGATGGTGATGGAGACTTTCGTCCTAAGGTTTTGATCAATGGTCACAAGCCAGAGCCATGTGTCCTCATAAAGCCAAAGGATCGCTGGAAAAATCTCTGGTATGAAGACCGATACGGTCAACACCCAGAAGAGATGTATTTGATTGATTTTGACGAAATTGCATGGGCCATGCACAAGGAAAATAAACCAAAATGAGATGGGTGCGGTGCAATGCGTGTCGCCGACTCAAAAAGCCCTACATGGTTAAACTCGATGCGGACGGCGCCGCTCGGTGCCCACAAGGGCACTTCATTTTCCCTGGAAGGAGAAAAGTCTTGACAAAAGAGAATATTGCGATGTTGTTGGACAAGTACGTTGATAGCATCCTTGAGATGGGCAACAAGTTTAATTATCAACAGAGTCCTATAGCTAGGAGAACCGATACAAAGAGTAAAATAAGAGACTTCACATTAGAGTCTCTTAATTCCCTCTTAGAAGAGATATCAGTCTATGGGAAGAACACACATGTCTACTCGACAGCAGAGGCCTTTATCATCGAACTTAAGAGAATTCTATAAGCTCGCCGCAGTCTGGGTAGCCTGTCGTTGGCAGGTTATGGGTGGGACTATCCCAGGATGGAAGAGTAGTCAAGGAAGGGACATGTCATTTGCTCTCCTTGGAGAGCATGATTATGGATGGGAAATGAAACTAGTCCTTATGGAAGAGATCCAGAGACTTCGGGACCCCTCACATCCTCAAGAAAAGATGGGTGACCCTTTTGTATATCCTCTTTCAATCGGGTCCCGCCTGGGGTGAAGAATAGACCTAGATCTCCAAGCGCGGTTCCCCAATCTTTGGGGTCTGTCGAGTATGCTTTCTTAACGATATGAGCCACATTGCCATAGGCTGATGACCCAATCGCGAAATTGTATAGGTTGAGCGGATTGAGGTGCCAAGTTGCAATGTGTAATTTCTTGTAGGCACCAACAGCCGCGCCCACACCCACAAGATACTTCATCAATTTCCCAAAGTTCTGATCCCTCAACGCATCAGATGGTAGACGAGTGTAATTCTCTACAATCTTGAATATCTGTTGTTTAAATTGAGTGAGTGGCTGCAGCGGCCCACCGCGCGTGAAGAACCGCGCCACACGTGCAGGAGTTACACGCATTGAGATATTCTTAGTGTCCTCAACAGCAAGTCTTGATGCAACAGGCTCGGTTTCTCCCTGATCCATGTACATCCTCTTTAGACCCTGGTAGGCAACTGAGTCAGGAAGTGTGTCCGCGATGCTATACGCATTCGTGAAACTTGCTACCCTCTGGCTCTTTGGTTTGAAGTACTCTGGGATAAGAGTATTGGGGACTAAGCCAAGCCGGCCGACCTCATCATAAGACTCAATTGGATGCTGGACAGTCTTGGCCAAACCGTGAGCAAAATACTTCATTGGGACTTCAGGAAATATATTAGCCATCAGACGAGATGCGTGGAGTCCCCAAAGTCGAGTGTCAAGGCCTAAAAGAGTCTGAGCATTGGTCCTCATCAACTCACGAGTGAAGGAATTCATCGCTTGCTCCAGACCTGGATAAGCATCATATCTTGCGTAGTTTCTAAGATACCAAGTGGCAAGATCCTTAGCTTTTTTGGCTTCATCTGGTATCTGATTGAGGTATCCCTTAGCACGATCTATCCAAGGTTTATCGAATATCACCTTCGATGCAGACTCAACATAGCGAGGAAACCAATATTTTGGATCAAGTTCGTAGTCCTTCATTTGACCTGTTCTGGTCTCAACATAAGGACTAGATGGCTCTTTGACTCCATGCTGCTCTAGAGGTCTTTCAGTTCCCTCCATCGACTCAATTGGCTCACGAGTGAAGAGTCCCTTGGTAGCCTTAAGAAGTCCAATTTGTGGGGACATCAGATCATCAAACACACCAGAAAACCAGTCATCCCCCTCGAAGACTCGCTTCATGTGCGTTGCATAATCCTTACGATATTCAACGTCTTTTCCTGACTTTTTCGACCCTTCTGGAAATTGATTAAAGATGTCGTCTAATTGACCCCTCAAATAGGACGCGAGTTGTTGACCCTCTTGACTTGCATCTTGAGGACGTATGACGCCGTCGAGGACATCATTGGCTTCCAGCCGTGCCTCTCGACTATATGGCTTCATTACATCGGCCACTTGACGTAATCTTGTGCCCACCCATGAGTGCTTATTTGACTCCACCATAGGAGTCATGTCTCCAATCTCAGTAGCTCCAGGAAGACCTGAACGGGATAGAACTTGATTAGCAGAGCCAAATTCTGCCGATGCAGCTCGAATATCGCGCGGCGTGGCTCTACCTGGCTCTGGGACTGGATTCATTCGCCATCTCAATCCCCAACGCCGCTCCTGAACGCCGCGCTCTGACTCAAAAAAACTTCTAAAAGGATTCTGTCGTTCTGTCCTAGAGGCCTTGGAATAAATATCCCTAATTTCTTGATGTTCTTCCTCCGTGAGAGTTTCTCCAGAATCCTCTTTAGACTCTAACTCATCAAGTCTCTGATACATCTCATCAAGATCCTTTAAGATCCCTTTCTCCTCAGGAGATCCTCTTGATTCTATCTGAGCATTTCTCTGTTCACTTTCAAGATGATCTTGCATCACCTGTTTGACTACTGGGTCTTCTTCACTATCCATTAGCTGCTGAAACATTTGGATTTTCTGTTGTCTTCCAGAGCTAACTTTAGCTGGGGTTTCTTGAGTAGCAGTTTCTCGTCCACCAACCACCTCCATCTTGCTAGGTCGAATAGCTCTCCTCATCTGAGTAGTAATCGGCCGCGCTTGCTCGACGAATTCCTCAGGTGTTACGTCTGGTATTGGATTTGGGTTACTTATGTTTATCGGGCCTTTGAAGCTCGGCCGCTCCACTGGCTCAAGTAGTGGCTTAACAGGAGCAAGACGTGATGGAGGGGGCAGAGGAGATGGAGGAGTCTTGGATTCTTCGAGTAACGGCTGCACTCCTGGTAATTGAGGAGGTTGAGGTTTTATAGGTGCAGGACCAATCCTCACCTGTGGAGCTGACCCTGGTGCCGTTGGTAGCTCTGAGGGAGCTATCGGACCTGGTCTTGTCTTTGACACTATATCTATTGGATTGACGGGTGCTAGTAGTTGTCGTGGAGGAGGTGCAATTTGTCTGGGAGGAGGAGTCAATTGTTGGGGAGAAGGTGCGACTTGTCGAGGGGGAGCAGCTAGCAACTGAGGACGTGGGATATCAGTGAATTCAGCATCAACAATAGGCAGTGTGGATGGAGTTGATGGTCTTGCTGCAGGGGCTGCTGTGGGAGCACGTGGTGCAGTATGGGCAGTCACACCACCAGCGATAAGGCCAACTCCAGTGGAGATAGCGTCAGAGACTTCAGGTGGTAATCCCTGCACATTGCCAAGAGCTTGTCTGACACCTTCTGATGCAACGTTACCAACTGCCATCGCGGGCGCGGTTATCTCTGGCGCGAGAGCATATCCGAGCGCGGTCGCTGGTGGGCCAACAACACCGAGCGCGCCTCGGACCGCGCGAACCGCACCTGCGACTCGAGGATACTGCTGTCCAGGCTGTGATGGGGCACCAGTGAACATTTGCCCCACACCAGACGCAGCCTCCCTGGCTGCATCAAGTGGATGCCAAGGTTGATTGAATCCCATGACATCAGCAGCCTTGAGAGCCACCCCAGTCGCTGGATGCATTAGCAGACGATCGACAGGTCCAGGCTCATTCTTAGCAATTTGCTCCTTGACCTTAATCCGCCCCGCGCGTTGTTGATCCGAGATTCTACTTATGTCATCCTCTGAGGGAGGTTGTGGATTATCCCAATCGAAATAAACCTCTTCGCCCGTTACTGAATTTTTTGCTTTATATCTCGGCACTATTGTTCCTCCTCCCCATCCTCTTCTTCAAGAGACCATATTGGGCCAGCTTGACGTCCCATAATTTCCTTTTTCTTCTTATCCACATCGGACAAGAATTGACGATATTTCTCGCGACGTAAAGAAATCTCAGCATCAGACTCACCACCAAATCCCAAGAAACTAGATTTTCTCGATGAAATCTCATCAGCTCTCTTGATCCGATATGGATTCACAACCGTCCTGCCCGTTGCTTTGGATGTTCCAGTTCCACCACCTTCGACGAATTGAGCATGTTCTGGATTTATCCGCAGGACTGCATTGATAGCTTCTTGCTCGGCAGCCTCTTGATCTTTGGGGCTAGGAGGTCTCACCTCCCTAGTCCTTTGACGAGCGGCGACTCTGGCATCATGAGAAGCCTGTCCACCTAGCCGCATGTTCTCTAGTTCTTTCTGATGTTTGAATTGAAGATCCTGACGCTCTTGTGCGTGCTTATTTCTCAGTTCCTCCTCAGATGCAAAGTCCTTGACAGGATGAACTGCTTGATATTCCTCCATCGACTGGGGATGCCAACCCAGGTGCTTTGCCTTTTCAAGTGTCAAGGCTTCGTCGAGTGTCGATGGCTCATATTTGGATAGAGCCTTTTGCTCTTGGGCGGCGCGGAACCGCGCAGCGGCGTGTTGAGATTCATCATAAGCTTGTGCCCTTTGACGGTTGATCTCGATTTGAGCTTCTTTCTCCTCAAGACCAGCAGCTTGTCCAGACGCCTTGGCTTCTCTTTCCCAGTCACCGAGCGCGGTCTTGAACGGAGATGAGAGTATGTCGCCAGCCACTTCGATACCTGCGCGTGGATCACGTATACCTGTAAATCCACCAGCAATAGCAGCCATAGCGCGCCGGCCACGTGACGGTTTGTAATCCGTCGATTTTGGCTGTCGAGATAGAACTTCTCGGAAGCGTGATGATGCAGGTCCTGTTTTTGCAGTAACTTCCTCATCAGATCCTACCTCATCAGGCTCTGCAGAATCTGTAATTTCACTGTTCCCAGATAGAAGGCGCCGTCGGCGCAATTCATCCACATATTCAGCCATACTTATCCCCCTAATCCTGCAATACCTTTCATAACACCACCAGCTGCACCACCAAGGGCAGCAACATCACCGACAATCGTCTGGAATAGACCAGGATTTTTGGACAGCTCTTGCATGATCTGGGCCTGTTCTGTCGTCAAAGTTCCACCAATTTGTTGGGATTGCATGATCTGCTGCACGAGAGAATTGACATATCCAGGTGAGGAATTATAAAGATTAACTAACCCACCAGCAGCTTGTATTCTCTGTTGTGCAACACCAAAGTCAAGCTGCTGTTGTTGACCAGTAGCTTGAAGTCGTCCAGCAGCTTCAGAGGCAGCAACTCCAGCCTCTTGTCCAACAGATTCTCTACGTCCAGCTGCTTGGCCACTCTCAAATGAAGACTCACCAGCGAGGGCTTCACGCTGCGCGGCGCCCGCTCCCTGTTCGAATTGGGACAACCCACCCGCCCCAGCTATCTTGCCTGTCTGACGAATCTGTCCAATTTGTGCCTCTGCTCCCGTTGTCGCCTCGGCAGCAGCAGACGAGGCCTGTCTTGCCATCTGAGCGGTTTCCCCACCTGCTGTTACTCCTTGCGCTGTAGACTTCCGAGCAAGATCCGCGCCCAATGAGGAGTAGATTGATGCGGTAGAGGAAGCCGCCCTACGTCGCATGGCATCGGCCGTCGCTTCGTCTAGTCCACCAGTGGATATTAGATTTCCATAAGCGTCCCTGACCTTACCAGCTTGTGAGGGATCAATACCACCCATCCCAGTACCAGTTGCGGTCTGATAACCACCACGGATATTGGCAGCTTCAGTTGGGTCATATCCACCAGTAGCGACATTTTGCCCTATATGACTCTGCACCAGATTCATCTTAGCTGGATCATATCCACCTGTCGATATATTCGATTGGTTCTGGGTAGTGTCTCGCGAGTAAGCAGCAGGGTCCATAGCGCCACTACCACCTAAAAAAGAGGTATAGGCACTAGTCGCTGTGTCGCTTAACTGAGAGGCTTTCTGGGTTGCTGATGGGAGATTTCCCCAGAGATAATCTTGTTGCTGTTTCTGTTGAGCAACGTTGCGACTGTAATTGTCCTGCGCCATCGACTGCGCAGCTTTTGTTTGTCCTTTGGCCATATCCACCTCATAGGTTGAGAACTAGTGGAATCCCAGTGATATCCACGAATCCATACCTCTTCTTGAGAATGTTAGCCCAACTATGGGCATCTTGGCCTGTCAGGAAGGCATGTAATTGGTCAAACCCGAGTTTCTGACATCGGTAGATACCAGTCTCAGCTAATTCCTTAGCCGTTAAGGCTCGGGTTTTCCTAGGCAAATTCTCATTAATCATGAAAATTGCTTCAGAGGCGACTTTAACCACAGCCGCACCACAAATGTTATCATCATTGACCGACACTATAATGTCGTGGCATCTAGACAAATCAGGGAAGTTGAAAGATCGTTCGTGCAGCGAACGAATTGCTTTCAAGTCCGACTCTTTGTAGTCTCTAACCATCATGTCTCATGCCACATATAGTCTCGACTCTTGTCAGGCGGCGCTCATGGTCTTCTATCTTAATCCTCAATTCCTTGGTTACATCCATCATTTCCTTCAAATTAATCTTCAAGACTGCCCCCGCCCATAAGAATCCAAAGGCTATTAATACCAAATTGACAAATGGTATAATATCAGAAAACGGCATTTTGCACCTTCCCACCCGAGGAAGTCACATTACCCGTTAGACAAGGCCGCTCTGGAACACCAGGAATATCAATTGTGCAAAGTCCAAAACAAATGACTCTCCCATTAGCATTCGCACTAATAGTTGACCCTATCATCTTGCCAGAACAGTGCGTTACACCTACAGCATTCGCGACAACAAAGGTGGTCACCACGCCAGCAACTTTGATAATTCCATAACAATTAGTCCTCCCAGTTGTTAGCGAGGAAAGGCTTCCAGAACAACTTCCTGAACATTTAGTCAAGCCATCTAAAGCAATAAGATGGACATTGGCCTGGAGACTCCTTTGCCTTCCAAACCATGGAAAGATAAGAGGAAGCGCTGTCCATGAATGAGATGTCAGCGTGTTCATTTGACCATATGTATTGGTCCTTCCGACTGCGACAGCACTGATATTTGCAGCTACTTTTCCTTGTGTTTGTGTTTTCCCTCCCGCCTTAATAAGTAAAATTGAACCATAAGTCCTAGTCGACCCTCGAGCATAGAAGATTCCCCTTTTCCTCCAATTATAGATGACGATAGATGGATAGATAAGACTAAGATAGTTTCCACCTGGACCGTCTGGAGGAAGTGAATTAGGCCTCCTCCACATCGTTATATTAGTTAGGTCCCTCATGGTTGTGTCACTATCGTGAAGTCAGTATCCTGCGACCCCGCTGCTGTCATCTTGAACCCAATGACATTCCCATTAAGATCAGTAGCAGCTAGATCAATCTTGTAATACCCACCAGAAAGTTCAACAGGGGAATTGGCACAGGCCGCGAACGCCGCCCCATCTATACTCCTCTGGGCAGTTACGACCAAACTTGTCAGTCCAATTCCCGATGCATTAAACATAGGAAACTCAAATGCATTGAGAGCTTGGTTCTTTTTGACCATTGTCGGGCCAGCCGGCAGCGCGCTCATCCCCATCCGTACGGAATCTTGATTGTCCACACCTGTCAACTCAATTTCCAAGAGTGTAGGTGGCATATGAGTCGCGCCACTTAACACAATAATGACAGATCGCCCATTACCAGATGCAAGCGCGGCGTTCGGTATGTCTAAGCGATACAAACCAGGCATGTGAGTCGGATCAATCTCCTTGAAGCCACCTGATGACCAAGCCGAATTTGGATTAGTCAATGTCGCCAACGTTATTGCAACTGAATTCTGTTGAGCAAACACGTAATAAGCAATGAGTCCAGTGGAATTATAAACTAACCCCGTCAAACCAGACCCATCTGTTTTAGATGAATCTTGAATGAATATGTTGACCGTTTGACTCGTTGCGTTAACAACAACTGATAACTTAGCCATGAACACCTCCAGTCATACCAGGGTTGACCAATAAGCCTCCACCTCCACCAGCTGGATCTTGATGTCTCAAGGCGCCCACATCCTCATAGCCAGTACCATATGATGTAACACCTGGGAAGCCCGCGCTACGTAGAACTACGCCTCCACCAGCATTATTGTTAAGACTGAAATCGGACGCTCCAGCATTAGTAAATGGAGTTGCTGTAAGAGCAAGATCCCCAGTCCCAGTGGGCCAATTGTGATAATTCCCCGATGTGTTTGAACCAAAGGCGTTGTTAAACTGTTTTGTTGGAAATCCACGAGTGTTGGGTGAATTTATTCCATACTCACCATTCCCATAGAAAATACTATTAACAATCAAAACTGGAGCGTCAACATTCGCAGATGGGTTGAACTGAACACCATCATTGGTATTACTCACAAAGGCACAATTGAGAAATACAAATTCCTCATTCTGATTCTTCTGACTATAAAATCCATGATTTGTGTTGTTGTAAAATATACAGTGTATACAAATCACGAATGCACCCCTACTCGCATTGCTGCTCTGATAGAATCCAGAACCACTATTAGCTTGACCATGTACAAAACAGAAATACATGAAAACACTACCGGTATTATTCAGTGCTCCCTCCGCTGATGTGCAATTCTTGATCTCTGTATTGAAGACGTTGATTGGATCAAATGTCCAAACTACGTTCCAATCTCCATATACTGCATGTAGGCATCCATCTATGACACAATCATCTATGATTAAATCATTGACTGCAGCGGTAGCCGTCGCGCCAAAAGCATCGCCACGTGTGGTTGCTGTGTCTGTAATATTGAGATGATAGAAAAGATAACCATAACCACCTGAGAAAGCAAACTTCGTGATACTATTGGTCGAGCTTGTAATTATTGGGCGAGTACCACCATCATCCCTCGTACTCCCATAACCACGAACCTCTAGCATCTGCTGGCCGCCGTCAACAGGATTAGTAAGTGATGGGACAGAAATCTGGGCTGTAATCGTGTAGGTCCCCGACTTGATGTATATCTTGTTCCGCGCCACAACCGCGCCCATCGCCTTGCCAATAGTCAAGAGCGCGCCGCCCACGGCGTATGTCCCACCAGACAGCGAGGCGGCCGAGCCAACCGCGCGGTCGAGAGTTGCGGCATTCGACGCTACAGAAACAATCTGATAGAATCCAGTCGTCCAATTTGTTCCCGCTGTGATTTGAATGATATTACCGACATCAGCAGCAACAAAGTTATGGGAGGCACTAGTCACCACCGAGGGATTCGTCGTACCATTTGTACTTGCCAAGTCGGTGAAAGTGTACTGAGCGGTATCCTGCTGAGAGTAGTCAGTGCCAGAGGCACCTGACACGAATCCTCCGCCATTGGAATCTGATCCAGTGGTTCGCACCTCCCAATACGTAGCGTTACTAACTGCCATTACACCTCCTGAAAACTCAAGTTACCCGCTGCAATAGACAAAGCGGAGCCATTACTCAGTTGGTACGTTACCGGAGAAGCAGGTGTACCAAAAACTGCGGTACGACCCATAACTCCCCCACTTGATGCGTCAAAGAGAGCAATACCAACAACAGTGATAGGAGAACCCAAGCCAGCCACAGTGCCAAAATTGATACTAGCTTGACATGTCTTTGTCGCAATATGTGTAATGATTGTCGAGCCAGGGAAATTCGTGTTGTTATTCGTAATAGATTGTCTCGCATAACCAGTCCACGTAGCCTCCACAAGGCCAGTTCCGTCTCCATCAGAGGGCATAGCAGTCAGGAGCGCACAATACCATGTCGCTGGAGTTCCTGATCCACAATCTTGATCGAGATTGGCTTCTGCTTTTGTATTTCCAATTCCTGCCACTGCCATATATCACCCCTGATAAGAAAATGAGAATGTTGCGTTAGGGTCAACAGGTCCTGCCGGATTGATTATAAGATGCTGCGCGTCAATCCATTGAGTCACTGTGTAGTTGACTCCATCAATCACTATAATCTGATTAACTATATTCTGTGGGAATGGTGTCCCACTTTTAGCTGTGACTGTTGGCCCAAAAACTGAAGCAGTCCCATTACCAGTCTGAAAATGGGGAGTCGGTACAGGCGGCCTCACCGGCTCCCCTTGGGTCTCACCCGACTGCACAAGGAGAGATCCATTAAACTGCTGCGACGATATGACGCGATAATATTTTGAGTCTGAGTGAAAAAACAATTGCCCCGAAGGAAAAAACTTGGAACACAAGATACCAAGTGGGATGTAACCAACAAGTCGAGACTCAGGATTTGTGTAAAGACAAACGATTGGATCTTGAAAAATAGCATCATCAACTGGCTCAACAATTGGCTTCGTCGCTGAATAATACATCATCATTGAGAAACCATTGGTGCCGACTCCGCCTGCCGTATGCACTGCATTGATCCAGGAGTCCACACTGTTGAACGGATTTAACACCCATAGAGTATTTCTGAATCCAAATCCCTGAGCTATAAATGATGCAGAGATCAACGTGAATGAGGGAGTATCTGGATTGTCAGGCACAATCTGAGGGAAGTTTATAGTGCATCCCCAAACAAAGGAGTTTCCAAATCGTGGATCAAGAGGATTCAACGCAATTCCAAGGAAACACGCCGATAGCGTATTAGATACGAGATACCATGTGCCAGGTCCTGGATTGTAAGTAATGATGGTTCCGTGGATGTTGAAGTCGAGGAGCAACCCAGATTGTGGTCCACTATACGCAGTAAGCTGGACGAAGTCGGTATTTCCGAATCCTTGGAGAGCATTCTGAGTTCCAGACTGGAGGGTCCATCCCCCTCCCGTGCTAGTACCACCAATTGATATCGAACCTTGTCCAAAGACTGGGACATTGTTACCCACTGTTCCTATTTGCTTGTAGGTCAACAATATATCAGTAGCACTGAATTTCGACGCATTGAAATTGCTAGTTGCAGTGATAGCAGCAACCAACTGAGCTTGTGCGTCTGGCTTGTTAGGCACCGCCTGAATCACAAATCCATCACCAGTAACTCCCGAGGGCGCGCTCTCGAAACTCGGATCGTAGTAGAAATACGCGAGTGTTCCGATCGACACGACTCGCCGCTGGAAACTAATGAATCCCCACCCAAATGGACCAATCAAATGACACGTCGCGAATAATCCACCAATGAAGGACCATCCACAACCCAATAGAGCATCCCTTATCAAGTCGATTGAGTGATTGCCATCGACGAAATTGTTATTCGTAAAATTTATAAATCCAGCACTAATAGGCAATGTTCTCAGTCTCCAACGACTTGATCGACTTGATCAACCATAATGACCCATAGAAGTACTGGTCTGTGTAATTGATCCACTGGAAACCATCCCACTTCTTAATAGTGTCCATCGCGTACTGACCAGAGCGACAAATGGCGTTGTAAATCTGGCCGCGCACCTTAATATCCTTGTCCGCTCCAAACCCATCACCCCATGCTACAAGGGCAGGATACATGAAATCAAATTCACCATACCACAGGGGATGCTGACTTGATTTCCGAAGTATCATGGGCGCCGCCCAATCATCTAGATTCGAGAAAGCAGGTCCATTACCAGGGTACAAAACACCATTAATTACCCCTGTCTGCGTCCGATTAAACGCATTGTTTCCCTTATCTAGATTTCTCCTTGGGTTTGTCGCTGTGACGAATGGATTTAGCATCATATCGCCAAAACTGAAGAATACCTCTGTGACCACTTGTTTGCCACCCTCACCACAATTGAATGGAGTTTGTGGGATGCCGGCGAATACCGTCGACCCATTTGCATCTTGCTGTACACCTGGCCGTGAAATGGCAAAGCCACATGGATGACATACGATTTGATAAGTTAAACTAGAGTCCCAAATCAGAAAGTGAGTATACCCATTCACACTCCCATGCAACATTATGTTGATAAAATTCTGATTGACTGGGTCCCAGATGTCGCACTTAACTGTGTACGCTTGTGGACTAATAGTCTGTAATCTGTACCCACCTGTAATCGCAGTTGCTGTCCAGCCTACACTAACAAGTGCGTTCGTCAACATCAGGACTAAATTAGCCTTTGACACTGGATTAGGTATCAAGTAATACGCAGTTGGACTAACAGTTGCATAGTTCACGGTTGCATGTTAAGAACTTGTGACTTCTTAGTAGGCGGCTTCTGAGTGCTAGTCAGATTCTGTTTAGATGTCCATTCTACAGTCAGACTTGCCACCCCATTAGCATCAGCTGAACCATCCGATGCAGTAATATCCCAACTCAAAACCTCTTCATCTCCCATGTCAATGGGAGCGGTAGAATTAGGACCCGGAAAATCAAATTCTGACGTTTGACCAGGAGATCCAATGGGTATGGTCGCCGTGAATAGTGGCTGACTATTCTTGTTGACTCGTATGGTCAAAGGTGCTATTATAGTTTTTCTGAGAACGCCAACTGCACGAAACAAAGTCCCCGGCCACTGCACAGGGACCCTATCTGCAATATCATTCCCAACTGTCGTGTCCTTGACAAGCAACGTCCTGTGGTGTATCTGTGCGGCTTGCAGAGGAGGCGTGACAAGTGATCCAAAATTTGCGAGAGAGTTAATCTGGTAACTCGCACGTCGCAAGGCTTCCCACAGCATTGGATCAGTCTGCTTGATGTGCTCAATAAGATGCCCAAAAGGCTCTGACTTGACGGACGAGCCGCTCTTGTTGCCACCTCGCCTCGGCGCGCTTGGATCTACTAGACTGCTGGACGGATTGGCCACGTCGACTGCCCCCAAAGAGTAAGACGGTTAACCAACATACTATCATTAATATTAGCACCACATTGTATCTTGAACCACAATTTCTCACTAACAAAATTGAACTGTCTATAAGTCTCCATGTTAGTGGTTACACCATTGCCACCAACGGGAAGTGGATTCGCGACTATAACATCATCTTCATTTCCTATAGTTAGTGTAAGTGGCCCCGTGTAAACCGAGCGCATCGCAACTGCTTTCCAAAATGAAACCCCTCCTTTCCATAGACTAAAACCCAAAGCACCATTTACTTCTGCAAGTGCGGTCTGATAGTAAGATGTGATAGTATTGCCATCATCATTAGTGAGTCCATCTGATATTCCTCGTAGGAAATTCTGACCTATGCTCGTCAGCTTCAAATTGTAATCGAGGGGAGTACCAGAGGGATACATACCAATGCAAGTTGGTGCCCACGGAAATGAAAAGATAGACCACTTTACTTGCATGTAATCACGTCCATCATCATAGTCACAAACAAACAGAGTATTAGGCTCAGTGGCCGAATCAAGAGGACAAGCAACGTATATCTTATGTCTCCAAGGATCGTGAGCTACTGTCACGCGGTGAAACGCACTGAAATTTATCCTAAGCCACGTCGCCTCAATCTTCCAAGACAGTTCCGGCCGGCGCATGACACCATCGAATAGGACAAGTCCTGGTCTTGATGCAATTAATACAAGATCACCAGTGTCAGGTCCTTGGAGATTGACATTAAAAGTAGATATACCGTAATTATAAGAACCAATAATTGAATCGACGACATAAACCGGCCAGGTCGACGGCTCGTTGCCGTTGTCCTCCACTGAGAAGGT
>Ga0187846_10001051_pt1 | contig 15804 bp, 13 predicted proteins | sample TC_taG_FD_161473 | JGI IMG/M metagenome (GOLD analysis project Ga0187846, IMG submission 161473) | Biofilm microbial communities from the roof of an iron ore cave, State of Minas Gerais, Brazil - TC_06 Biofilm (v2) | ecosystem: Environmental > Terrestrial > Deep subsurface > Cave > Wall biofilm...
CGTCCCCGGTCACGATGACGGTGGTGCTTTGCGGGGCAACGCTGTTCAGACCGTGTTGATCACCGTTGCTGTTTCCGATCGAGACTGTCCCGCAGTTCTCGCCGTTGTCCTGGCCCTGACCCTGCTGATCCTCTTGCTCCAACTCGGTTTGCCGGTTCTTCACTTCCTGAACGTCGAGCTTGGCGCGCTTGTCATCGTCCATGTCGGAGATCTCGGCGCTCGCCGCCCTCATTTGGAGGGCATGGCACATCGGCGCGGCAGCGATCAGCACCATCGAGGTCACGATCGTCAGGCAATGCAGGTTTCGCACGACAGTCTCCTTACCCGTTGTTGGTGCAGGGCGGCATGCCGCCCTGACTTGGTGTGAAGCGGCAGCCCGACACACCGAGCCGCCGTGTTGCATGAATTACCACGCGTTGCCGATGTCGGCCTCTTGGTAGTTGCTGTTGCCGCCCTGAGTCTGTGTGACCAGGCCAACATTGACGTTCGTGTCGCCGGTCGTGGCTTCACCCATGTACAGGTACTGGCCGTTTCCGCTGCCGCCGGCCAGCTGGGTCTGCTGCACGCCGCCCCAGATCGTCACATTCGACGTGTGGCCGTTTGAGGCGTCGCCAACGTCCATCTCCTGCCAGTTGCCGGTGCCGTGCTGCTCCTGGCCGATGTTGGTCCACCAGTACGACGTCACGTTGCTCGTGCCGCCGTTCGACGCGTTACCGAGATACATGTTCTGCGTGTTGGTGGTGCCGTCCTGGATCTGGTTGACCGTACCCCACGCGTTCACGTTGCTGGTGCCACCGGTACGCGCGTCTCCAATTTCCGCATACTGGCTGTTCGTGGTGCCGCCCTGAGTCTGGTTGAGGACGCCCAGATTGACGTTCGACCCCGCGGCAAACGCGGCGCCGAACGACAGCGAAGCGACGACAGCCAGAGCGATCTTGCTGAGTTTCATGGTGGTTCCTTTCCTCTTTGGTGAACCGTCCCGGAAGGATTCCGTGGCGGAGCGGTTCGTTGCGAGCCCCTCGTTGTCTTTCCAACTGAACAGATCGGCGAGGGTCTCGGATCTCCGCTCTGTCAGGAACACTTGCTGTCTCTTCGAACTGCTTTGAGCGTGTCAAGCGTTGGGCGAAATGTAGGGAGCGTCGGCCTGGTGCGTAAGTGACACAGGTCATTCGCCGCGGGCGCCGACGCATGTCGGGTCGGTGCTCTGCAGTTCGTCTGTGCAGATATGCATTGCGTCGCACGTTGACGCGCCGCAGCCGCTGACGTAGCCTTTCCCACGCGCAACGCCCTTCTACGGCGACCGGTGAAGTGCCGGCAGGGCGCTGCGGACGTGGGATCCAGGAGAGGAACCCCATGCTCAAACCGATCGTCGTTGTCGGGATCGCTCTATCAGCGGGGCTCCTGCCGATCTGCCGTGCCGCTGGCGCGGACGGCCCGGCCGTCTTGACCATCCTCGAAGGAAGCGCAACCGTTTTCCGCGGCACCTCTAGACTGGGAGCGATAGAGGGTGTGCGCGTGCAGCCAAACGATCTGGTCGAGACCGGCAAGGACACGTACGCACGCCTCGAGTACGAGGACGGCGTTCGTCTGGACCTCGGCCCGGCGACGCGGCTGCAGCTGAACCATCCGAGCGAAGCGACCAGCGATCGGCCGGCGCTGTACCTGCTTTCCGGATGGATCAAGCTGTCGGTGGGTGATTCCAAACACCCGAACCCGCCGGCCTTCGCAACGCCGCTGTTCGACGGAACCGATCTGATGGGAGTGGTGCTCGCGCACATCGACTCGCGCGGCGGCTCCCTGTTCGTCGAGCAAGGACGAGCGCGCATCGCCAACCGTCATTCGCACGCACCCCTGCCACCGCCCCTGAAAGCAGGCGACTTTGCCAGCGTCGCCAAGGACGGGCACACGGCGGTCGACACCCGCGCGTCGAAGGAGTTCGTCGAGCAGATGCCGCGCGCGTTCCAGGACACGATCCCGTCGCGGCTCGGCCGCTACCGCACACGCGAGGTCGCCTTGCGGGACCTTGGCCAGTTCGCATACGCGGAAGTCGAACCCTGGGTCGATTCGGAGTTGTCCGTGCGGCGCCAATTCGTACGCACCTGGCGATCGAAGGCGGATGAGCCCGAATTCCGGATGGAGCTGACCTCGAACCTGAGGCTGCACCCGGAGTGGGGCCCGGTGCTGTTCCCGGAACTGTATGCACCGAAGCCCGTTGTGGTCGGTCCGCCATGGCCGCTGCCGGACGTGCCCCTCGCACCGGAAACCACCACGCCGCAACCTGTGCAGCCCCAGCCTGCACCGCAGCTGGCTCCGTCCCCGCCGACGCCGCAGCCCGCGACCACGCCGCAGCTGTAGCGGCGAAACGGCAAGCTCGCTACCTCGGCCTCGGCCTCGCCCTCGGCCTCGCCCGCAAGGGGCAAGTGCCGGGCTTCGGGCCGTCATGACCAAAGAAACTATCGGGTTGCCCGCAATCGGTCCAAAGTTCGGGACATTGACTTCCGCTGCTCGAAATGGACAAGCCGCGTTTTCCCGATCCGCGCAAGATGCGCTCCAGCAGCCACGCGAAACGCGACGACTTCTACCAGCGTTACGACGTGCTCCTGAGCAACTGGTATCTGCTCACGAACCGTGTGCAGCGGGAGATCGAGTCGATCCGGCAAGATCTGCATCACGACCTGGCGCAATGGCGACCGCACCTGCCGGAACCAAACTGGAACGCCTACGCCGAGCGGATGAACAGGATCGCGCCGAAAACGATCTTCCGCTCAAAAACGACGTTCCGCTGATTGCTCCTGCGATCGCAACGTTCAACTGGCGATCGCATCCCAAACCTTCTGCAGGCGCTTGACGCTCACCGGCATCGGCGTCTTCAGCTCCTGTGCGAACAGCGACACTCGCAACTCCTCGAGCAGCCAGCGGAACTCCTCCAGCTTCGGGTCGAAAATGCCCTTGCGCGCGGCCAGTTCGCGCGCGTGCGCCGCTTGCAGCGGTCCGAACTGCGCCATCAACGCCTGATCGCGCGCTGGGTCAGTCTTGAGCTTGTCCAGGCGAGCGGCCACCGCCTTCAAGTAGCGCGGAATGTGCGCCAGTTGAGCAGCGGGGGTGCGCTCGACGAAGCGGGGCGGAAACAGGCGCGCGAGCTGCTGCTCCACGTCGCTGCAGGCCGCAGAAAACGCCCGGCCTGCGGCGAGTTTCTTTGGCAGCGGTGCCGCCTCCTGCACGATCGCCGTCAGAAGCTGCGCAATCTGCTGAGCGATCAGATTCAGGCGGCCGCGAGCCTCGTCCTTGCGCGCCAGGAACTCGGACCGGTTCGCAGGCCACGGATCCTGCAGGCAGGTGCGCTCGATCGCAGCGCTCACCACCTGGTCGCGCAAATCCTCCAGGCTCGGAGCGCCCAGCGCGAGCTGCGGCACGCCCGCGGCCTGCATCCGCACCGCCTGCAGCGACGGCAGCGAACGCTCGAGGAACTGGATCTGCTGGCGCAGCTGCAAGCGGAAGAGGCGGCGCATTCCCTCGCGGTGCCGTTCCCGAGCAACGAGCGGATCATCGAACACGCTGAGCACGCAGTGATCACCCTGGTCGACCAGCGCGGGGTAAGCCACGAGCGTCTGCCCGTCGCTCCGCACCTGCCGCTGCGGCGGCAGTTCGCCGAAATCCCAGTCGGTGATCGGCTGCGATGGTGCCGACGGCGCTTGCGTGCCGCCTGCTGCCGCCACCTGCTGAAAACGGGTGCGCGCAACCTCTCCCAGCTCGGAGCGCAGCACGGCCAGATTGCGGCCCATCCCCAGTTGGCGTCCCTGCGAATCCACCACCTTGAAATTCATCGTGAGGTGCGCGGGCAGCGTCTCCGGTCGGAAGTCGGACGCATTGCACACCGCTCCGGTGCGGTCCCGTACATCGCGAACGATCGCATCGATCAGCCCCGAAAGCGCCTCTTCCGCCGTCACATCGGCCCAGCGCTCGACGAAACCCTGCGCGTATTCGGGCAGTGGCACGCAGTTGCGGCGCAGCTTCTGTGGCAGCGACTTGAGCAGCAACTGCACCTTCTCCTTCAACATCCCCGGCACCAGCCATTCGCAGCGCGCCGCGTCGACCTGGTTCAATGCGTACACTGGCACCGTCAACGTCGCCCCGTCGCGTGGGCTGCTGGGTTCGAAGTGGTACGACAGCGCCATTTGCAGGCCACCCATCGCAATCGACTTCGGATACAGCGTCTGGGTCACGCCGGCCGCTCCGTGGCGCATCAGCTCATCGCGGGAAAGAAAGAGCAGTCGCGGCTCGTCGCGCTCGGCGCCTGTTCGCCAGCGCTCGAACGAGGCGCCGCTAGCGACATCGGCCGGGATGCGCTGGTCGTAAAAGGCGGTGATCGACTCCTCGTCGACCAGAACGTCCGGGCGGCGCGCCTTGTGCTCCAGCTCACGGATCTCGCGGATCAGTTTGCGGTTGTGAGCCAGGAAGGGCGCGGCCGTTTCCAGCTCACCGTTGACCAGCGCCTCGCGCAGGAAGATCTCGCGCGCGGCGACGGGGTCTAGCGGCTCGTAGGGCACGCGCCGCTGCTGGTATACGGTCAGGCCGTAGAGTGTCGCGCGCTCGAATGCCACCACCTGCGCCGGGCGCTTTTCCCAGTGCGGGTCGCTGTGCGAGCGCTTCAGCAGGTGCGCGCCGGCCTTCTCGAGCCAGCCCGGCTCGATCGTCGCAAGCGTGCGAGCGAACAAGCGCGAAGTCTCGACCAGCTCGGCCGCGACGATCCAGCGCCCGGCCTTGCGCGCCAGCGGCGAGCCGGGCCAGAGGTGGAACTTGATCGACCGCGCCCCAAGGTAGGGTGGCTCGCGCCGGTCGACAGGGTCCGCGTCGGGCGACTTGCAACCGATGTTGCCGAGCAGGCCCGCGAGCAGCGCAAGGTGCAACTGCTCGTATATCGGAGGCGACATGTTGATGCGCCACCCCAGTTCGGACACGATCCGGTGCAGTTGCGAGTGCACGTCGATCCACTCGCGCAACCGGCGCGGGCTGATGAACTCGCGCTTGAGCTCTTCGGCGAAGCGTCGATTCGATTTCTTGTGCGCCAGGCGCTGCTGCAATCCGTCCCACAGCTTGATCAGCGCGAGGAACTCCGATTTGTCGTCGGCGTAGCGCCGGTGCGCCTGATCTGCCGCCTCCTGCGAATCGAGCGGCCGCTCGCGCGGGTCCTGCACCGACAACGCCGAGGCGATGATCAGCACCTCGCGCAGGCACTGCTGCTCGCGCGCCGCGAGCAGCATCCGGGCGAGGCGCGGATCCAGAGGCAGATGCGCCAGTTCCTGACCGATCGGCGTCAGCTCGTTGCGCTCGTCCACCGCGTTCAGCTCCGCCAGCAGCTGGTAGCCGTCTGCGACCGCGCGCGGGCTCGGCGGCTGAACGAAGGGAAACCGGGCAACATCCCCCAGACCGAGAGACTTCATTTGCAGGATGACCCCGGCCAGCGACGAGCGCAGGATCTCCGGATCGGTGAACGGTGCCCGCCGCGCGTGATCCTGCTCGTCGTACAGACGGATGCAGATCCCGTCGGCAACGCGCCCACAGCGACCGGCGCGCTGGGCGGCGGCCGCCTGCGACACCGACTCGACCTGCAGCTGCTCGACCTTGTTGCGATAGCTGTACCGCTTCACGCGCGCGAGGCCCGAGTCGACCACGTAGCGGACACCGGGCACCGTCAGCGAGGTCTCCGCGATGTTGGTGGCCAGCACGATTCGCCGCGCCGCCCCCGGTTGGAAGACGCGTTCCTGTTCCTCCGCGGACAGGCGCGCGTATAGGGGCAGAAGCTCGGTTCCCGGCGGGCGATGCTTGCGCAGTGCCTCGGCGGCCTCGCGGATCTCGCGCTCCCCGGGCAGGAACACCAGCGTGTCGCCTCGGCCCGCCAGCGCAAGCTCGTCCGCCGCATCGACGATCGCGTCCATCAGCGTGCGGTCGTCGGCGTCGTTGTCTTCGTCCGTGCGAACGGGCCGCCAGCGGATCTCGACCGGGTACAGGCGCCCGGACACTTCGATCACCGGGGCCGGCAGCGGAAAGGCGAAATGCCGCGCGAACCGTTCCGCATCGAGCGTTGCCGAAGTGACGATCAGCCGCAGGTCCGGCCGCTTCGGCAGCAATTGATGCAGATACCCGAGCAGGAAGTCGATATTGAGGCTGCGCTCGTGCGCCTCGTCGATGATGATCGTGTCGTAGGCCAGCAGCAGCGGATCGCGCTGCGTCTCTGCGAGCAGGATCCCGTCCGTCATCAGCTTGACGGCCACGCGTTCGCCAGTGCGGTCGGTGAAGCGCACCTTGTAGCCGACCACCTCGCCCAGCGGCGAGCCCAGCTCATGCGCAATGCGGCGCGCAACGCTCGAAGCCGCGATGCGGCGCGGCTGCGTGTGACCGATCATCCGCTCGCTGCCACGTCCGATCTGCAGGCAGATCTTGGGAAGCTGCGTGGTCTTGCCGGAACCGGTCTCACCGCAAACGATCACCACCGGGTTGGTGCGGATCGCCGCGGCGATCTCGTCGCGCCGCGTGCACACCGGCAACTCCTCCGGAAAGGCGATCGGCAGAGGCGGTCGTGCGCGTTGGGCGCTCAATTGGGTGTGCCAAATCAAGGACTTGCAGGGGCGCGAAGTATACTTTCGCCTCGATGGACGATCATCTCGCCGCTGCAGCACCGGCCACGGCCGCTGCCTCCAGCACTGCCGCACCGAACCATGCTCAGTTCGTCGCGTGGCTGCGCGCAGTGGCGCCGTACGTGCATTCGTTCCGGGGCCGTACGGTCGTGGTTGCATTCGAAGGCGAGCTGATCGAGTCGGGGCGTCTCGATGCGCTGGTGCACGACCTTTCGCTGCTGCACGCGCTGGGAATCCGCCTGGTGCTGGTGCACGGTTCGCGCCCGCAGGTCCAGGCTCAGCTGGAGGTCAAAGGCCTGCAGACCTCCTTTCGCGGCGGACTGAGGATCACGGACGCGGCGGCCCTGACCTGCGTTAAGGAAGCCGCCGGCGGCATCCGGCTCGACGTCGAAGCGGCCTTTTCGCAGGGACTTCCCAGCACTCCGATGGCCAACAGCAAGATCCGGGTGGTCAGCGGCAATTTCGTGGTGGCGCGCCCCGTCGGCGTCGTCGATGGCGTCGATTTCCAGCACACCGGCGTCGTTCGCAGGATCGACACCGAAGCGATTGAGCGAATGCTGCGGGCCGACGCGCTGGTGCTGGTGTCACCGCTCGGATTCTCGCCGACCGGGGAGGCATTCAACCTGAAGGTCGAGGATGTCGCGACCCAGGCCGCGATCGCGCTGAAAGCGGACAAGCTGGTGATGATCGGGGCCTTGGACGGCGTGCGCGACGCGAGCGGCAGCCTGTTGAACGAACTGCAGCTGGACGAGGCGGAACAGGTCCTTGCCTCGCGCAACGGCTCCGAGCAGGCGCTAGCGGACTTGACCTGGCTGGTTCGTGCCTGCAAGGGTGGCGTGGCGCGCGCGCACCTGATCCCGATGCAGCTGGATGGAGGGATTCTGATCGAGCTGTTCACACACGCCGGCGTTGGCACGCTGGTATCCAGCGCCCACCTGGAAGCGCTGCGCGAGGCGCTCAGCGACGACGTCGGCGGGATCCTGAAGCTGATCGAACCGCTCGAGGCCGACGGAACGCTGGTGAAGCGGCCGCGCGAATTGATCGAGCGCGAAATCGGCCAGTTCACTGTGTTCGAGCACGACGGCTTCATCCAGGGCTGTGCCGCGCTGTACCCGTTCGAGGATGCCGGGATGGGAGAGCTCGCGTGCCTGACGGTGCACGGCGACTATCGAGGAAGCGGGCTGGGTGAACGGCTGAAGGACCGGATCGAGATGCGTGCGCGTGCTGCCGGCCTCAAGCGCCTGTTCGTGCTGACCACTCGCACTTCGCACTGGTTCCTGAAGCGCGGGTACGCGCTGGCGCGCGTGGAGGATCTGCCGGTGCAGCGTCAGCGCATGTACAACTGGCAGCGCCGCTCGCAGGTGCTGATCAAGACGCTCGGCTGACCCCTTCCCTGACGGGACGACGAGCGATTCACCGATTTCGAGGAAGGCACAGATGGCACGGATGATCCAATGCATCAAGCTCGGCAAGCAGGCCGAAGGCCTCGATTTCCCGCCGGTCCCGGGGGATCTGGGCCGCAGGATCTTCGAGAACGTCTCCAAGGAGGCCTGGCAGCAATGGCAGCGCCACCAGACGATGCTGGTGAACGAGAACCGCCTGAGCCTCGCCGATGCGCGCGCGCGCAAATACCTGCTGGCACAGATGGAGCAGTACTTCTTCGGCGAAGGCGCTGACGTACCGTCCGGATACACGCCGCCGCACTGACACAGTTACGCACAAGCGGTGCTGATACTGCCAACACTACAATTCCCCATCTGCCTTCGATCGGGCCCCGCCATGCGATTTTCTCTCCTTCGCGCCGGCGCGCACGGCCTCGCCGCCACCGCGTTCGCGCTGCTCTTCGCCGGTCGGAGCGTAGCGGCTGAGCCGACCCTGGCGCAGGCCTATGCGACGATCGCTTCCAGGCAGTTCGTCGACCTCACGCACGGCTTTGCACCAGGAATCCCGCACTGGAAAGGCTTCCGCGACGAGACTGTGACGAACGTATATACGGTCGCCAAGGACGGCTTCGACGCCCAGGAGTTCTGCCACGTCGGACAATGGGGCACGCACGTGGATCCTCCGTCGCACTTCCACCAGGGGTTGAAGACCGTCGATCAGATCGAACCGAAGGACATGCTGATGCCGCTGGTCGTGCTGGACGTGCACGACAAGGTGGCTCGCAATCCCGACTACACGATCGCTCTGGAAGACGTGCACGCGTGGGAGCGAAGGCACGGCCGCATTCCCGAGCACGCCTTCGTGGCAATGCGCACCGACTGGTCCAAGCGCTGGCCCGATCGCAAGGCCTTCGCCAACCAGGACGCCCAGGGCGTATTCCACTACCCCGGTTGGAGCCTGGAAGTGCTCAAGCTGCTGTACGAGGATCGGCACATCGCCGCCTCGGGCCACGAAACCACCGACACCGACCCCGGCCTGCATACGACGAAGGAAGACTATTCGCTCGAGTCCTATATCCTTGGACGGAATCACTACCAGATCGAACTGCTCGCCAACCTTGACCAGGTTCCCGAAGCCGGCGCAATCGTGATGGTCAGCTTCCCCAAGCCACTGCAGGGGTCCGGCTTTCCCGCGCGCGTGATCGCGATCCTGCCGTGAGCTCATCGTGCAGCAGCCCATCGTCATCGTAGGCGCGGGCCTCGCCGGCCTGACGGTCGCGCTGCACCTGGCCGAGCGTTCGCCGGTTACGGTGCTTGCCAAACGCTCGCTGGAGGAAGGGGCCACGGCCTGGGCCCAGGGCGGCATCGTCGGCGTGCTCGGCAGCGATGACAGCATCGAGTCGCACCTGCGCGATACCTCCGAAGCGGGAGCCGGACTGGTCGACGTGCAGGTCGCGCGTGCGATCGCGCGTGCGAGCCCGGCTGCGATCGAGTGGCTGGTGCGCCAGGGCGTCGAATTCACGAGCGACCCGGAAGGCCCGCTGGGGCTGCATCTGACGCGTGAAGGCGGCCACGCGGTGCGACGAATCGCACATGCGGCCGACGCCACTGGCAAAGCGATCCACGACGTGCTGCTGGCTGCGGCCCGCTCACACTCGAACATCCGATTGCGCGAACGCTGGATGGCGATCGATCTGATCACTTCGCGCCAGGTTCCCGGCAGCGGCGGCGCGCAGTGTTTCGGCGTGTACGCGCTCGACATCGACCAAGGGCGGGTCGAAACGCTGCCGGCCGCCGCGGTCGTGCTGGCCAGCGGCGGCGCCGGCAAAGTGTATCGCTATACGAGCAACCCGGACACCGCCACCGGCGACGGGGTCGCGATGGCATGGCGCGCTGGCTGCCGCGTGGCCAACATGGAGTTCATCCAGTTTCATCCGACGTGCCTGTACCACCCGCACGACCGCACCTTCCTGATCACCGAGGCGCTGCGAGGCGAAGGTGCGGTGCTGCGCCTGCCCGATGGCACGCGTTTCATGCCGGTGCACGATTCGCGCGCCGAGCTCGCACCGCGCGACGTAGTTGCACGCGCGATCGACTTCGAGATGAAACGCAACGGCCTGGACCATGTGTGGCTCGACGCCACCCATCTGGGCCTGCCCTTCCTGAAGGAGCACTTCCCGACCATCGAAGCACGCTGCCGCAGCCTCGGCATCGACATCTCCCGGCAGCCCATCCCGGTCGTGCCGGCGGCCCACTACACGTGCGGTGGCGCCGTTACCGATCTGCGCGGGCGCACGGATCTGGCGCGCCTGTATGCGGTGGGCGAAACCGGGTACACGGGGCTGCATGGAGCCAATCGGCTCGCCAGCAACTCGCTGCTCGAGTGCGTGGTCGTGGGCAGGGCCTGCGCCGAGGACGTCCGCTCTCAGCCGGCGGCGGAGTCGCCGCCGCTGCCGGCCTGGGACGAGAGCCGCGTCGAGGATCCCGACGAGCAGGTCGTGATCTCCCACAACTGGGACGAGCTTCGTTTGACGATGTGGAACTACGTGGGAATCGTGCGTACCACACGCCGCCTCGAGCGCGCCCAGCATCGGATCCGCCTGCTGCGCAAGGAAACCGACGAGTACTACTCGAACTTCCGGGTCTCACGTGACCTGCTGGAGCTGCGCAACCTGCTCGAATGCGCCGAGTTGATCGTGCGCTCGGCGTTGCGGCGCCACGAAAGCCGCGGCTTGCACTACAGCCGTGATCATCCGAACACGTTGGCCGCGGGACTGCCGACGATCCTGGTGCCCCCAACTCGCGCGGCGGCGCCGAAGCGCGCGTCCTGAGTTTGTCGGATCGAGAATTCCGTGCCCATCGGACATGCAAATCGGTTCTGCAATCACGGAGGAAGCTTCAAAGATGAAAAGCGCACCCGCACCTTTTCTCGCTCTCGCTTGCATCGCCGCCGTCTTGTTGGCGACGGCAGCCTCTGCCCCGGCGCGCGCTGCGGATCCAGTCCAGTCGGTCCGCCTGTATGCGCTCGACTGCGGCCGAATTCACCTGAAAGACAAGGGAATCTTCTCCGATACGTTCGAGTACGACGGCAAGTCGGTGGATATGGTCGACCCGTGCTGGGTGATTCGCCATCCGAAAGGTACCCTGCTGTGGGATACCGGCCTCGGCGACAAGATGGCCGAGAGCAAGGGCGGCGTCGACTTCGAGCTCGGCCACATGCAGGTCGACGTCACGCTGCTCGATCAGCTCAAAGCGATCGGTTTGACGCCCGCCGATATCACGTACCTGTCGTTTTCGCACACGCATTTCGACCACACCGGCAACGCGAACGAGTTTCCGGACGCGACATGGATCCTGAACCGCAAGGAGATCGAGTGGGCCCAAAACAGTCCGGGGCCCGTCGTCAACCTGGATACGTTCAACGCGTACCTGAATGCGAAAACGCAGATGATCGACGGCGACTACGACGTGTTCGGCGACGGCACCGTGTCGATCCTCAAAACGCCCGGGCACACGCCGGGACACCAGTCGCTGATGCTGAAGCTGAGGAAGGCCGGCACCGTGATCATCTCGGGCGACCTGTTCCACCTGCGCGACAACTATCGCTTCCGGCGCGTTCCGCCGTTCAACGTCAACCGTGCCGACACGCTGGCATCGATCGACCGTATCGACACGATCCTGCGCGAGACCAAGGGGCGCCTGATCGTCCACCACGACTCGCAGGACTTCAAAGCGTTACCGGCGTTCCCGAAGTACCTGGACTGAGTCCTGTACCGAGCGCGACGTTTACGGGGTCTTGCCGGCACGCTTGAGCTGCGCCGTACGGACCACGCCGAGCTTTGCTTCGTCGACCAGGCGTTCGAACTCGGCACGACTCGAAGCTGAAGAACCGTAGAAGCAGTTCGCGTAGATATCGAATGACGACGTCGCGTACTGGTCGACTCTCCGCAAGCCGTCCTGGTAGTTGTAGCGCTCGATTTTCGCCCGGTTCTTGGCCAGGTCCGTCTCATACTGCGCCCGTACCCGTGGATCCGGAATCGCAGACGGATCCACGCCGGAGGGGTACCCGACCCCACCCATCGCGGGCGGTGCCAGGTTCAGAAGTCCGACGTCCTCGGGATCGAAGGCCGGATCCAAAGCCTGATCGATCGCACGGAAGACGTCGAACCACACCAGCGTTGCCTTGTCACGTTGCGTGTCGGGGGCACCGACGAGGTTGTCTTGGGCGGCTTCCAACTCCCTAACCGCGAGCCTGAGGTCTTGGATTCGGTCTTGCCGGAAGCCCCCCAGGCTGCGCGACGCTGTTTCCAAGTGAGCGAGCTTCGGTTCTGGCGGAGGCTGTCCATTGACGGGCTTGATCGCCAACAAGCTGCAGGCAATCATTGCACCAACCCGCGCAGCGCCCCGCTGCATCATTGGCCTTGCCCAAGCGGGGCGGTGCGAAGCCAGCAAGTGCGACGACGTCCGATATCGTGCATGGCTGATGACTCACCCCAGCTTGCGGCCGAAGAAGCGGAGGGTGCGGTCCCAGGCTTGCTGCGCCCATACCGGGTCGTACTGGGTCGCGGCAATCCGCCCGGGGCCGACTGCGGTCTCGTTCGCGAACCCGTGATGCGCCAGATAGCGGTGTGATTCGAGCTGCACACCGGCTTCGCGCAGCTTCGCTTCGAGCGCATCGACGGCGGCGAACGAGAAGAACATGTCCTGCTCGGCCCAGTGCGCCATCACCGGCGCCCGGATCCGTGCGGCGTCGACGTATTGCAGTGGCGGGTATCCGTACCACACCACGCCTGCATCGATCTCCGGCGCCGCGCACAGAGCGAGCAGCGTCAGCGCCCCGCCCATGCAAAAGCCGGTCACGCCGACTTTGCCTCCGCCCGACTTCAGGAACTGCACGGCGCCCCGCACGTCCTGCGAGGCGGCGTCGGCAAAGTCGAGCCCCTTCATCAGGTGCTCGGCTTCCGCAGCCTCGACGGTCGACTTTCCCCGGAACAAATCGGGTACCAGCGCCGTGTAACCGGCATCTGCGAGCCGGTCCGCAACTGCGCGGATCTGGGCGTTAATTCCCCACCACTCCTGGATCACGACCACCGCGGGTGCGCCGGTACCGGGCCGCGGTTCCGCGAGGTAGCCCGGCACGCTTCGGCCGTCCGGACGTTTGAAGCTGATGTTCGTACCCATGCGAGAACGCTCCTACTCTTGAATACCGCGCTATCGCGTCGCGCGGAACACGAGGAAGTACTGATCCGGCAGGAAGGTGTGCTCGGTCGCGAGCGTGTAGCCCGCCTGCGCCATCTCCCCCTTCACGGCGGCCGGCGGTATGCGCTCCTGCACGGGCGGGCCCATCGAGGAGGCGGTCGTGAAGTCGATGATCGCAACCTCGCCCGCAGTGCTCAGGTGCTGCTTGAGGCGTCGGAAGTACGCCACCCGGTCGCCGATGTGGTGATAGGTGTCCACCACGAGCGCAAGGTCGACCGCTTCGGGCAGCAGGGGATCGTCCGGTTTGCCGAGCACGGCAACCACGTTCGTCAGCTTCTCGCGCTGCGCCCTCTCCGAGACATATCGGATCATCTCCGGTTCGATGTCTTCGGCGTATACACGCGTGGCCGGGAACATGTGTGCGATCCGCACGGTGAAGTAGCCCGTTCCGGCGCCGATGTCGACAACCTTGGTATTCGGTGCCAGGCCGAGTGCTTCGATCACTTCGTGCGGCTTCTGCCAGGCGTCGCGCGCCGGGTCGTCGAAGATCTCGGCCCAGTGCTGCGCCCCGCTGAAGCTGTGCTCATGCGTGTGCGGAGCCTGGGCCCGGGCACCCGCCAGCAAGCCTGCGGCGAGCACCAACCCGAAGATGATGCGCCTCTGGTTCAATCCCGGTACGCCGAAGAAACTCATTTGAAACCCTCCGCCTTTCCGGTCACGCGCATCGAAAAATCGACCGCCGCCACGTCTTTCGTCAACCTGCCGACCGAGATCCGGTCGACTCCCGTTGCGGCGATGTCGCGCACGCTCGCCAGATCGACGCCGCCGGACACTTCCAGCCGGGCCCGGCCCGCGCAAACGGCGACCGCCTCGCGCATCCGTGCAAGCGTGAAATTGTCCAGCAGGATGTCGGTAGCGCCGGCGCCGATCGCCTGCTCCAACTGCTCCAGCGTCTCGACCTCGATCTGAATCGGCAAGCCGTTTTCCAGCTTGCGCGCGGCTTGCAAGGCGGCTGCCACCCCGCCGGCCGCCGCGATGTGGTTCTCCTTGATCAGGATCCCGTCGTACAAGCCGAGACGGTGGTTGCTCGCCCCGCCGACCCGCACTGCGTACTTCTGCGCCAGGCGCAGTCCGGGTAGGGTCTTGCGCGTATCCAGGATCGAGCACCCGCGAGGATTGGGCGATGCGCCCGCGATCGCATCGACGTAACGGCGCGCCGTGGTGGCGGTGGCCGACAGAAGCTGCAAGAAGTTCAGCGCCGGCCTTTCGGCAGCCAGCAACGCACGCGCCCGCCCGTCGATCTCGCACACGGGCTCGCCAGGGGTCGCGGTGGCGCCCTCGGCGACGAGCCACCGAATCGTCGCGGCCGGGTCGAGCTGCCGCAAGCAGGCATCGAACCACGGCTGCCCGCACACGACGGCCCGCTCGCGAACGATCACGCGCGCGCGCAGACGCTGCGCCTGCGGAATCAGCGAACCGGTGAAGTCGCACCGGCCGATGTCCTCAGCCAGCGCATCGCGTACGTTGCGCTCGCGCGCCTGCTCGAGCGTTTCGTCGCGGTCGAACACGAAGCCGAACCTTCGCCGGCAGCCGGAGCGCCCCGCCTCAGGCCGCCCCCAGGTTCGGGACGAACCCGCTCGGCGGGGATCGGGTAATGCCCGGGTGACGCGCGGTGAATTCCAGCATCCGCTCGATGCAGGCGCGCGCGGCACGAATCACGCCGGCATCGAGCTCGATCGGCGCTGAATGGCCGGAAAGGCATTCGATCAGTTTGCCGACGCTGTTCATGGCCATCCACGGGCAGTGCGCGCACGCCTTGCATGTGGCGCTCGCGCCTGCGGTCGGCGCCTCCAGCAACGTCTTGCCGGGCGCAGCCTGGCGCATCCGGTGGAACAGTCCGGCATCGGTCGCGACGATGAACTCGTCGGCATCCATTTCGATCACGGAACGCAGCAGTTGAGTGGTCGATCCGACCACGTCGGCTTGCTGAACAACGCTGGCGGGCGACTCCGGATGCACCAGCACCTTGGCGCGAGGATGCTCCTGGCGCAACAGCTCCAATTCGATTCCTTTGAACTCGTCGTGAACGATGCAGGTGGCATCCCACAGCAGCATGTCCGCGCCGGTCTGCTCGCGCACGTAGCGGCCCAGGTGGCGGTCGGGCGCCCAAAGGATTTTCTCGCCACGCTCCTTCAGGTGCGCCACGATCGGCACCGCGCACGAGCTCGTAACCATCCAATCGGCGCGCGCTTTCACGGCCGCGCTGGTATTGGCGTAGACGACGACGGTCCGATCCGGATGCTCGTCGCAGAAGCGTGCGAATGGTTCTGCCGGGCAGCCCAGGTCGAGCGAACAGGTCGCTTCCAGGTCCGGCATCAACACGCGCTTGTCGGGCGAAAGGATCTTGGCCGTCTCTCCCATGAAACGGACGCCGGCCACGACCAGCGTGCGAGCCGCGTGCTCGCGGCCGAAACGGGCCATCTCGAGTGAATCGGCAACGCACCCGCCCGTCTCCAGTGCCAGGTCCTGCAGCTCGCCGTCAACGTAATAGTGGGCGACCAGCACCGCGCCGCTGCGTTCGAGCAGCT
>Ga0187846_10001052_pt1 | contig 15793 bp, 17 predicted proteins | sample TC_taG_FD_161473 | JGI IMG/M metagenome (GOLD analysis project Ga0187846, IMG submission 161473) | Biofilm microbial communities from the roof of an iron ore cave, State of Minas Gerais, Brazil - TC_06 Biofilm (v2) | ecosystem: Environmental > Terrestrial > Deep subsurface > Cave > Wall biofilm...
AGCTTCTACAATGATTGACGGCGGCGACCATATAGGCCCACCCCAGGGCGCGATAAATCGGGCCCCTACGGGAAAGGCTTTCACCCGCATCGATGAAGAGGCGGCGACCATAAAGGCCCACCCCAGGGCGCGATAAATCGGGCCCCTACGGGAAAGGTTTTCACCCACATCGATGAAGAGGCGGCGACCATAAAGGCCCACCCCAGGGCGCGATAAATCGGGCCCCTACGGGAAAGGTTTTCATCCACATCGATGAAGAGCCGATATATTTGACTCTGTACAATCAATTTAGCAACTCGTCTTAAAGCATAGGATAGCACACGTTGACAAGTGGTATAGGCAAACGGTTCTCCATCCTATAGGGGGGACAGCGGGCAGCCATCAAGGCCCACCCCAGGGCGCGATAAATCGGGCCCCTACGGGAAAGAGACTTTCCCTCGGGAGGAAGAGCCAGGTAAACTACTATGCCAACGAAAATCCTATGCTAGGATAACACATCATGTCTAGATGATATTCCCTGGTGATTGTTTGAAAGTGGTAAATTAGCACTTCGGTCGAAACAGCCGTTCCCTGATTGCTCTTGACCCATTTGCGCTTGCATGCTATGCTGCAATGAAATAGCACACTTATGTTAAATGCTGGCCGGAGGAACAGTATGAGCAAACAAAAGCCACCTCGCCCCAAGCAGGGAGACGTGCGCAAAAGAAGGAAGAATAGGGGCACAGACACTATCCAGCCTGTTGCCGACCTCCAGACCACGAGTAGCCAGCATCTCACGAAGCGCCGGCGTAGCTCAATACGTGCTGGACTGGCAGTGATGGGAGGGCGAACAGCTGGAGCACTCAGTCGCCGTTTACATCTTGGTGGGGGTACCAGTATTGCAGGCCTGGTAGCTCAACGCCTCTATCCAGACATTGTAGGTCACCTCTCCAAGCAATTGGCGCATGGAAGTATACTTGTAACAGGAACGAATGGCAAAACGACCACCAGCGGTTTCATCGCTGCTATCTTGAGCGATGCAGGTTTGCGGGTGTGGCGTAACAGGGAAGGCTCGAACCTGATGAGAGGTGTCGCGGGCGCCCTGGTCATTCGCGCCCGGCCCAATGGTAACTTACGCCGGGCTGGTCAAGCCGTCTCGATCTTTGAAGTTGACGAAGCAGTGATGCCACAAGCGGTGCGGACTATACCTCCTCGCGTTGCTGTCTTCACCAACCTTTTCCGCGACCAACTTGATCGTTATGGTGAAGTTGACAGCGTTTCGGCGCGTTGGCGCCAGGCTGTAAGCTTGCTACCAGGCAATACGGCGCTGATTCTCAACGCAGATGATCCCGCCACGGCTCAGCTTGGAGAGTTTTTTCCAGGTAAGGTGATGTACTACGGCATCGATGATCCTTCACTTGATCTCGCTGCCCAGGGTCTGCCAGCCGAAAGACACCAGGCAATTGATACACGCACCTGTCCACATTGCGGCGGAGAATACATATACTCATTACGATACTACAGCCATTTAGGACACTACAGATGCTCAAAGTGCCAGCGCACACGCCCCGAAGCAGACGTGCGCGCAGTGAAAGTAATTACTGACGGCATTGACCGGCTGCGAATGCAAGTTGAGACTGCAACACAGCAGGGGGAGATCGTCATCCCCCTGGCTGGATTTTATAACATCTATAATGCCCTGGCAGCAATTGCAGCCTCCCAGGCCCTAGGCATCGCCTGGGATCCAATTGTTTCCGGCATTGAACAATTTAAACCCGCATTTGGACGCGGGGAGCGCGTCCAGATTGAAGGGCGCACGCTGCGCCTGCTGCTGGCAAAGAATCCCACAGGCTTTAACGAGGTGCTGCGTACGCTTTTTAACAATGGAACCTTTCGGCACCTGTTGCTCGTTTTAAATGATAATGTTGCTGATGGACGAGATATTTCATGGATCTGGGACGTAGATTTCGAACGAATAGTTCGACATACAGCGACATTGACGGTGGCAGGAACTCGCGCACTTGATCTTGCGTTACGTTTGAAGTATACAGGAATAGAGCAGCAAGATATGACTATTGTGTCTTCTGCTCCTTTGCGCGCTGCTAAAAGCGTTAAAAGGTCCAAGGCACATAGCGCACGGCAGCGCCGGAGGGTATCGACAGCAGGGGCTGCACGAGGTACCCAATTGATTGCAACCGGCGAGGGGGGCGTGATAAATCAGGCCCCTACAAGAGGGTATGGGATTGCAAATGCGCTGGATAGCGCCATCCGTGGAACACCCGTTGGTGAAACTTTGTTTGTTGTACCAACGTATACTGGTTTGTTGGAAATCCATCATGAACTTGAAAGGCGTGGTTTAACGCCTCATTATTGGGAGGAAAAAGGGCCTTGAAAGACGCTCCGGCACCACGCTTCACGCTCACTTTGGGGCACTTATATCCCGATCAATTGAATTTGTATGGAGATCGGGGCAATATATTGACACTGCGCAGACGCTGTGAGCTCCGAGGTATAGAACTGCGCGTCGTTGGCCTGGGTATTGGCGACGCCCTGGCACCAGATGAGTATGATATGTTGTTTATTGGGGGCGGCCAGGATAAAGAGCAAGCCCCTGTTGCTCAAGATTTGTATGAGATAAAGGGTATCGGCCTGTGGGCTGCGATCGAAGACGATATGCCAGTGCTGGCGGTTTGTGGTGGCTACCAGTTGTTGGCACATTATTACCGGCCAGCCAGCGGTCCTGACATGCGGGGGCTTGGAGTATTCGACGCATGGACCATTCATAAAGGAGCGCACGTACCCCGCTGTATAGGAGACGTGGCGATCAGCTGGAATGGCAGCACGCTGGTCGGATTTGAAAATCATGGAGGTCGTACTTATCTTGGGACGGCCAAACCATTGGGAAAAGTACTCAAGGGCTATGGAAATAACGCGGAAGACCATACTGAGGGAGCTGTGTATCGTAATGCTTATGGCACCTACATGCATGGCTCACTCTTACCAAAGAATCCGCACTTTGCTGACTTTTTGATAGCATTGGCATTCAAACGATCTTACGGAAGGACTGATCGAGCTGCGGAAAACCTGGATCAATCAATGGACCAATATAATGGCTCAATGCCGGCTGCTCATCGCACAAAAGCCAGCAAACGGCCCTCAAAGAGTCGTAGCAGAAGCCAACAAGGTATCGCGGATGATCCAGTTACGTTTCTTCCGCCTTTAGAAGATACATTAGAGTGGGAGGCCCATGCCGCTCTTCTTGAACGAATGGGATTATATAGTGCGGCGGTTGACGCGTTATGCAGGTACAGAGAGGTGGGAACAGTGCTTCACTTGCCTAACAGCAGCCCCGCTCTCAAGTAAATTAGACTACTCAGGAAGGTAGCCATGAGTTCTGATAGGTCACTGGCACGTTGTTCATTTTGCGGAAAACGCCCACCAGAAGTAAGGCGTATGATAGCTGGCCCGGGTGCGGCCTACATTTGTGACAATTGCCTGCAACTTTGTAACGAAATTATAGAAGAGCCGACGCCTTTTTCTCCCAAAGCGTTGGAACTCGCCTCGCGCCCGCCAGTAGTGATTGCTGCTCCGCAAGGGTTCAAGCAAGAAGTCACACCGGAATCCATAGCGCAGGAGCCTCTACGGAGCATCATGATTGAGCTGGAGCAGAAACAGCATGGCATGACATTGATGCTGAATCAGTTGCTATTGTATCAAAAGCATTTCGAGCTGCATTACTTATGGATACGGCCACCATTCCGAGCAGGGTTTGCTTTTGTTCCTCGCATCATTTTCCTGGTGCAAGACAATACTGGAAGTCATTGGGCAGGAGATCGCGGTGGCATACTCCTGGCACGTCCTGAACTCGCCAGTGACCCATCCCTGGCAGTATACCAGGGGAACGCACGGTTTAGCCCGCCACCTTCCCCTAATGCACACGTAATGACGATACGCGCAACTGATCCTCTTGGCACGTTTGAGGATCCTCCGCTACGCACGTGGGACTTTGAAGTTACTCTGTGACCGATGTCACCGCTCTTCTCCTGCCAGTCTGGGAATTTCGCACTACTATACGTGATCATCCCGATATGGCCCTAAGTTTTCTCTCTATTCTCAGCCGCCGTCTGCGCAACGTCGAAAGCCATATCCACGATTAGTAGTGTAACGGCCCTTGAGTACTACCAGACCCAAAAACAACGATAAGGATTGTTAATAGACATTCTTTTGGCTCTACAGGTGGATTGAACTGAAGCGCATAAGATGCGCTTCCCTCTCTTCCTCCTAAATCGAGATCGTGAAGGCAGCGTTGAACTCAGTAGATACCGTTGCAACTTGGAGTGATTGATGAAAATACGTATCCAGGATGACGTTACATTACCATCTTTTTACTAGATGCCATTGCAACGAAAGCTACTTCGTCGCCGATAACCTGCACTATCAAGGTTAATTGCCCTCTCTAAATATGTGTTACACTTGTGCTTGGCCCTAAATTTTATGTGAACTATGTCTTGTTTAGCGCTTAGTTACATTGCCCTCTCTTGAGCAGATACCGTTGCAACTTTGTACCTGATAAGTTGCTGATACTGATTCTGCACTTCATCACAACTAGGCAAACAAAAACCACTAGCCCGCCTGGTGCTAGTGGCCTTGCGTTGTCTCAAGCGTCGAGACTACCTCAGAAGGCGTGCTGCAGGGCGAAGAAGACAATGCCACAGGCGAGGGCGATGCCTAGCATGAAGGCAGCGAGAATAACGAGTATGATAAGGCCGACCTGTAGGACGGCCCGTTGGGCGGCCTGGCGTTTTGCTTCTTGTATCCTCTGATACTCCTCCTTTTGCTCAGGCGTGAGCGTTGTCCAGTACATCTCGTTAAACTCTTGCATTGGGTCCATGATCGTTCGTCCTTTTCAGCACTAGTGCTGCTATGAGCTTATATGCAATACTGAGTAACAACGGCGGCATATCGAGAGATGTCTGTGATTCCGCTATCTGCAACAAGTAAGCAGCGGCCATGCGTTGAGACGTACACATAAGATCCATGAGCTTTCACGGCCTGCGCATCTTCATAGGCTTGATCCTTGCTTGCAAAGACATAGAGGGCCATCGGCCAACTATCACCAAATCCTAAGCTGGCATCATTCAATAGCATACCTGATGTTGGCTGCCAAGCAACATCAACAGTCCCCCATGCCGTATTCTGAATGTTGAACACAGGATCCTCATAATGGCTAATGATTGGCAAATTATTTTCGAGCATATCGTTATAGATATCATCAGCAGCATAGTTCGGGTTGATCGTCGACGTTGGAGTTGTGATTCCCAATGCTGCCGTCCCAATTTGCGCGCTTACAGTCGCAGTTGGTGCTACTGCTGGCTGAGAGTTGGCCCGGACTACAACACCGAAGACTATCCCAAAGAGTAGGAGCAACCCTACAATACTTGCTAGAGCCACTAGAAGCCCTCTATGGCTTTTCTGATTTGGCGGCGGCGGTATCGGTGGCACATTCCCATGATAGGGAGATGTTGGCTCATAGGGATTATAGTGCGCGACCTGGGTTGGTTCCAGCGGCCTGTGATAGTTGGTTGGATCGGTAGACATGTTCGTTGTCTCCATTCATTCTACGTAGGGAGCTGGCTACACAGTTGTCTCCCCGCCAGATCGAAGAGTCCGGTATCCCTAACAATATAGTGGACAGTAGGGCCGCCCGGCGCTCCATAGCTAAAATCTGCCTCACAGAGTACTGTCCCAGTTGGTTGTTCTGTCATTTTGTAATAGTATCTGCCATAGGATGGATTGCTGAGCCCAGCATCGCAAACGGTGGGAGCTTCACTGCCCTGGTAGGTAATATTCGCGGCTGTGCCAGTCACGCCGAGAGTGCATTGCTGGGTATCTCGAATATGCACCTACAAGACTACAGCCCCCACTACAAGAAGACCAAGGATGAAGGGCAACCATATTGCACGTTTCATGGATCTGCTCCTTCAGGATGCTATGCACTCATATTGGAGGGTGCCGCTGCTGTCTTTATATAGTCTGATATATCGAAAATCACTGTTCCCCTGGCTGTCCACAATGCCTGCATTCCTACAAGGTGTTCCAGTCGATGTAACCGCGTTATAGAGAAAATCATAGAGCGAATTCAATGTAGTTGTCTTTCCACTTTGCTCGCCGGTATACTCGCCACTCATATACCCATCGTTATAAGAAGCGGTAGCCGTTGCCTGCATTGATGCTGCATCCTGATTGCCCTGAGTCGTTTTCCCCTTGTGATAACCGCTAGCAAAGGCAGGCGAGGCATTACTATTCCCCACAACATAGCCAATAATGCCAGCAAACGATGACACAGCGATTACAGCAACCACAAGTGATATAATCCAGTGCCATCGTGTCTTTTGTATAGGAGAATGCGGCGGCGGTAGTAGTATCTCTCTATAAGGTGATGTCATCTCATAAGGGTTATAATGAGCAGCTTGCGTTGGTTCTATCGGTCTGTGATAGTTCGTTGGATCAGTAGACATACTGTTCTCCCTTCATTCAATCCCTAGCATGGCTGCGATCTTGACAGCGTGCGGGTTCTCATCCGAGCTGAGGGCCCGCGCATAAATGCCGGTGATAGCCAGGCTTTCATGTCCTAAGCGTGCTTGTAGCTCTGGCAAGGTTGCGCCCGCTCGAATCATTAACTGGCTAAAGGTATGGCGCGTGATGTGTGTATGCACCTCCAGGTACTTCCCGCAGACCTGCTGTATGCCCTGGATCCCTAACGGCTGGCCAGCCTGGATACTGTTTCTGGAAAGCGTTACCCAAAGCGGCGCATGCTTCTCAAGTGATGCGAGATCACTTCCATAGTACGCATGCAGCCACGTTAACACAGCCTTGCTATTGGCCACGTTCAGCGTGTCAATCATCGTTTTATCGCGCTTGCAGTGCTCAAATGTCAAGGTAAGACGCATGCCCTTAAATCGCACATGGCGTCATTCCAATGATGCGACTTCCTTGAGCCTGCGTCCCGTATTGAGCAGGACCACCAGGAGCGCATAGTCACGCTTGCCCAGCAGGGTAGCGCGGTCTATCTTATGTAAGGCTGCTTCTGCCTCTTCCGGCTCAAGCCAGTGTATGCCCTGATATGGTTCAATCTTCTCACGTGAGACGATCTTGAGTGGGTTTGCAATATGGCCTTGATCGTCCATTGGTGCAAGCAGATACCGCGCAAGTGCGTATTCATAGAACGATGAGAGGATGGCCAGGCGCAAGTTACGTGTGCTCTTGCTGGCTTGCTCTCTGCGCCTGGAGAATGAGGCGAAGTGCTGGGCTACCATAGCCAGCGTGCGGATATCGCTATCAAGATCGTGGCCAATGCGGTGCAACTCGCCGCGGTACTGATTGATGGTGTCTCTGTACACTTGCTGTGTCTTCGCTGATATGAGCCACAGGCCGGCAACACATGCGCCCATGATTGCAAAACCAATCGTATTGCGCTCCGCTATCCCCATCAAGCCTTGCTTGGTAGCCTCGCCCTGGGCTTGCATCATCTCACCTGCTTTATCGATAGCAGCCTGGCGTTCGCGTGCGTTGCGGTTCGTCTCCTTAATGACGCGAAAGTAAACCAGAATCAGCACGGTGAGCTGGCCGACATAGACAAGGAGCGTTGCAGCCGAGACAATCAACGCCCAAAGTGCGATTTGCGTGGTGTTCATAGTCATCCTGTGATGGTACAACTAATGCAGGTTAGTCCTACCATCTGCCTATTCTAACGGATGAGATACAATCCGGTAATGCAAAAGCTGCCCCAAGTTTTTGCGCCTGGAGCATCGTGGTTACTTTTTGCCCCCAATTTTGACCACAAGGTAGACAATTACCAACACCAACGCGATAATAAGCAGGACTTCGACGATAGACGGGCTTACTACAGGCGCGTAGGGATTGTCGTACGTAAATGGGGTAGGTTGTGTGCCCACATGAAATCCCCTTTCTACCAGAAGTGTTCACTATGGTGACCCCGAGGGTCGCCCTGTACTAGGCCCTTGAGTATTACCGGACCCAAAAACAACGCTAAGAAAATGAAATGGCTTGTAGAGACAATTGGTATATTCGTCCTCTACGACATGCTTCTCGAGGAAGAGAGGGAAGCGCATAAGATGCGCTTCAGTTCAATCCGCCTGTAGAGCCAAAAGAATGTCTATTGACAATCCTTATCGTTGTTTTTGGGTCCGGTAATACTCAAGGGCCAATATGGCGAAAGAATGGTGCCCACCAGACCTCCGAGCGTGTCATAATCGGGTTCGTTTTTAGGTTCGCCGTAAGTGGTGATGAGCAACTCGTAAACACATGCAAAGTGGATAAATGGCGTGATTGATGTAGTCATTCCGTTTCCTGTCAAATAGCATTGTAATGATTGCTAATCTTCGGCAAATTCGTCAATATCGCCACGTGTGACCGTTTTGCCAAGATGTTGGCTTAATCCAGCCAAAATACGTGATTGTGTTAATCTATCTACTTTTTGACCTTCTTCGGCTCGCTTAATACTGGATACAGACACGCCTGAAAGAGCCGAGAGTTCAGGGCGTGATAGTCTGGCTACATCAATACGGAAGTCCTCCAGCCTCATGAATACACCTCTCAGGAGTGGATTTGGTTCTACAAGAAGTCAGTGTAACATAAATGAATGCCAAAATCTAGCCCAGGGGTTCAATTGAGTTCAGATGAGTTCAAAACTATTGACAAATATTCAAGGATATTCTATACTTACCTTGTGATCTCTGTAGTATCCGCTAGAAAGGATATTCTTCAATGGAAAGTCAGGGAGGAGGTGTCTATGATCATACATGAAGTGGTATCCCAGGAGAAGTAACGCCTACGATGCCCTGCTAAGCAATTCAAGGCATTACCTCCCCCATTTGCCATCAGACCGTCGTTAGCGACCATCCGGCTAGAGCTATTGTACTCGTAAGCGTGCCGGATGGTCAACAAGAACAAATATTCTAGTACAGAAAGGACCGTGACCATCATGGCACGTCACCAAGAACAGACCCCCATCGTCATCCCGATGGAGGATGACACCCTCCACACGCAGAGCCATCCCTTGTGTAGCGACCCGACGTGCCCCCGCAAGGAAGCCTCAGAGTTGCTTGCTGCAGTCGCACTGCCGTGGAAAATAGCCTGCAGACAGCCGAGGAATCAACCAACCTGGTTAAAGGCAAGGCCCTCTAGCGTGCACATGGGCGCAGGCTGGACGATTGGTTGCTCTCTCCATACAGTCTGTCACCCTCTCTCTTGAAGAAAGGAGTATTCCTATGACCACAACATTCCCCTCACAACCAGAGCAGGAAGCTGCCATGCCCTCTGCTCCCCTTTCGTCCCTGTCTACCCTGAGTACCCTGTGGGTGCCGCTCGATGAGACGATCGGGCAGTGGGCCGCTTTTGCCCACGAAGCGCTCACGGTGTCCGCCCTGGTAGCGACCGGCACCGCCTTTCACGGCCTGGCCTGGGAAACTACGGCCCTGCGGCACTATACCTGGGCAGTCCAGGAGCGTGAACGCGGGCGCTCGCGCAAGGAGGCGCACTGGCTGGGGCGAGCCACCCAAGACCTCGACTGCGCCATCGACCAGTGGTACCAGGTGCTTAGCTGGCTGCACCTTACCTGCAATGACGACCAACAGCAGGACCCGGCTAGCCTGGACACGATCCGCAGCTTGATGGGGCAGATCAACGGGCACCAGGCGCGAAGGCGAGCCTTGCACCGGCAGGTGCAGCAGGAATACGCCAGAGCCAAACAGCAGGGGCAGCATGCGCAGAGGAACACCCGCAAGGAGGGAACACAGCGATGACGACATCCGTCCCATCTCCCACTCCTCCCGCAAAACTGGGCAGGGTCGCGACCATCGGCTATCACCAGCCCCAGGCCTGGCAAATCGTGACGTGCATGGTCTGTGAGCATGGCTGGCACCTGGTCGATATCCGCTACAATCGACGTAGCTACCTGGAGGAGTGGTCGGGTGCTTCCCTGCGACGGCACTTCCATCATAGCTATCACGCGGTGCACGAACTGGGGGATGTCAACCAGCTTGCCCCCGCCAACCCCATCCAGTTGCTTGACCCGGCCACCGGTCTCGCCAAAGTCACGACCTGGGTAGAGGCGGGCATGGACTGCCTGCTCTTGTGTAGCTGTCCCGACTGGCAGCACTGCCATCGCCGCCTGGTGGCCAGTTTGCTGCAACAGGTCTACCCGCCGTTAGAGGTGACGCACCTGGTGCCAGACGCTTTCGCGGTTGACCTCCTGCCCTGGTGCGGTGAGACGGTGGCACTCTTGCAACGCTATGGCTTGCTCAGGCCACTTCCCCATACCCCACAGGAGCAGCCGGTGTTGCTCCGCACGGCCAGGAGCCAGAGCGTCATGCTCCCTGGCTATGGCCAGTGCACGCTGAGCCTCTCGCTCTGCCTGTGGCTGCCACCGCATGACGCCGCCCCCGACAGCAAGAGCAGCACGGCATCCACCCAAGACGAACCGGACCCCCGGCACGTGCAGCAGCCAGCGCAGCAAGGAGTCTGGCGGCAGGCATGCGCGGAAAAGGAGGAAATCGACGACGTCTTTGAACAGCCCGCCGCAGCCCCCTTTGGAACGTCATCCGTGTTCTCACCTGCTCTTGAGGCAGGTGAGAATATAAGTGTCAAGAAAGGCAGACCACATGCAACTGACGCTCTGGGGGAAGAAAGCACCCCGCCCACGACGAAAAAGGAACATTGCTCAACCTCCTTGCGCAGCAGCATATTCAATCACAGGCACGAATGATTGCGCGATCATCGGGCACACGCTGAACGCCTATGATCTCGCAGGGTGTAGTACCTGTCTCGAGTGCGGCGTGCGCGTCTTTTGTCCTGGCTGCGTTCAAAGCCATCCCCAGGATGAACACGCAGTACCCGTCCTGTGTCGGGGCACGAAGAAAGCATGGTGAGCGCATGAAGCAGCAAATCGCTTTTCAATATGAGCAGACAAAAGAGGGGAAACAACGGCTTATCCAACGGAGCAGCCTTGTCCCACCAGGACAAGGGAACTTCTACCAGCAACCGCAGCCTCCGCAATCCAACCCGCACCGCGCAGGGCACTTTGCAGGGTTGCATAGTGAAGACGATCCTCAACTCTATGACCTGGAGGAAGATGAGCGATACTATGCCACACGCTCGAATACCAGCGCACGCAGGTATACCACGACGAGTGCCGCACAGGCCAGGCAAGGGGGACGAGTGCACCATCATTATCATGAGGAGCCTCTTATCCAAAGACCATTACGTCAACGCCAGCTACCGCCACAGCGAACCGAGAGAGACGACGAAGAAGAACAGCCGGTAAAAAGAGGCGTACGCTTTCACCGGCTTGTCTATGTGGGTTTTGCGCTTCTTATCATGATTGTCGGATGGATAGGGTTCACCGCGTTAGGGCAATGGTGGCAGGGGAAACAAGACGACTGGGAGTTTGGCAACCCGCGTACCTATCAAACAGACGCGGTAGTTGGTCACAATGACTCCAACAGTAGCCCTAGCCACTTCATAGCGGAGAACTTACGAGGGCAGGTCATCGTCGTAGAGTATCCTGGTGGAGACCCGTCCAAAGGCAGAAGCTACCAAATAACGAGCATACCAGGCAATACAGGCAATCCGCCGGTGAAGGTTGTGTTTCAAGATATCAACCATGACGGCAAGCTTGACATGCTGGTTGAGATAGGCGATCCAGGGAGCGTCATCACGGTGTTTCTGTTCAACAACGGCTCTCAGTTCGTCTCAAAGGTGTGAGTTCATGACCAGGAGAGCGGCTTACCGCCGCTCTCTTTTCCATGAGTGAGCAGGTGATACAATGAAGCAGACACCACAATACGCGGAAGAGGTGAAGAAACTATTGGCAAATCTTGACGAGCAGGAAGGCAACCAAGAGCCAGAAACAGAGATACCGGAGACAGACGTCCGCAATGCGCCTCTTGAAGAAGAACCGGGGGTAACGCTTCATGTTCACCACTTCCCTGATGCGATCGTTATTCTCAAAGAACCAGGAGATCACACAGACGAGCAGGTTATAGACAGCGAACCAGCAGCACCAGACGTAAAAGCCCCACAAGAACCCGATAGTCAAGATACGCTCAAAATAGATCAAACGCCGTTATTAAGCGGAAAAAGCGAACGGCTTGCCATCCTCTCGGTCAGTTTGAATAGTTTCCTTATCCTTTCCTGCCTCATGCTCCAACTGTACTTGCTCTTGAACCCGCCAACCGCGATAGTTACTCTCATTCCAAAATCACAGATGGTCACTCTTACCGGCACGTTGCAACTTGGAAGACTCTTAAATCCCACCACCGTAAGCCAAACCGCAACATCCCCAACAACAGGTAGAGGGCATCAAGACGCGAAAGTAGCGCAAGGAACGATTACCTTTTACAATGGCCTCTTAACCCCTCAAACTGTCGCAGCAGGAACCGTACTCACCGGTTCACGTGGCGTTCAGATTGTGACCACAGAGGATGCAGCGATACCGCCAGGAAACCCACCCACGTATGGACAAGCGACAGTTTCAGCCCATGCAATGAACCCAGGTACGAGAGGAAACATCCCACCTGGTGACATTAACCAAGCATGTTGTGCGAACGCTGTTCTGGCCAAAAATACCACCCCGTTTCATGGTGGACAAGATGAACGGAACTTTCAAACGGTGACAAAGCAAGATATTACCACAGTTGCAGCAACACTCAAACCAGCAGTAGCACAGGGTATGCAAGCAGCATTACAAACATACCTACACCAAACAGAAGAGATCTTTCTGTTCCCGTGCACACCTACAGTCAGAGCAGATCACACACCAGGAGCGGAAGCGGGACAAGTAACCATCATAGTCTCAGAGACCTGTAGCGCAGTTGCCTATGACAAAGCTGCACTTCAAGCGAAAGCGACAGACTTGCTATCCCACCAAGCAGTGCAAACGTTAGGAACTGGCTACAATCTTTTAGGTAATGCGCAAGTTACCATTACCCAGGTAACTGTAACCCATGCGATCCCTACTCTCACATTCTCCTGTCAGGGGACATGGGTCTACGCGCTCTCCCAGGAAGCGCAGCAGCAGATGAAACAACTCATAGCGGGCAAACCAAAACAAGAGGCTCTAACACTTCTCTTGTCATTGCCAGACATAGAGCAAGCATCAGTCCGTTGGGATGAGGAGACAACGTTACCAGAGAGCCCCAATGCTCTTCACTTAGTCATTGTTGTTCCAAATAGCTAAGAGAGCAGAGCAAATCATGAACAAGCAGCACCGAAGACAGCAGTAGAACACGATGAGAGAACAGGCACCTCCGAGAGGAAGAGATCACCACATCTTTCCCTCTCACCAGGAACAAGCGAGAAAGGGCAAGAGGAATGCTGATTTATGAGTACAAGGCCGATGGCTCAAAGGCGCAATATGCCGCTATCGATGAAGCGATCCGCGTCGTCCAGTTCATCCGCAATAAGTGCTTGCGCCTGTGGATGGACTCTCGCGGGATCAGCAAGAATGATTTGCAGTGCCATTGTGCGGTCCTCGCGAAAGAGTATCCCTTTGCCAATCGTCTCAACTCTCAGGCTCGACAGGCCAGTGCTGATCGTGCGTGGTTTGCTATTGCCCGCTTCTATGAGAACTGCAAACAGAAGAAACCAGGCAAGAAGGGCTATCCCAAATTCCAGCACGATAACCGCTCGGTAGAATACAAACAAACCGGCTGGAAACTTGAGGCAGATGGGAGACATATCACCTTCACCGATGGGTGCGGCATTGGACGGCTCCGGCTCGTTGGCAACCCTGGACAGAAGATTGAAGCCTTCCCATTCAAACACCTCAAGCGCGTGCGCATTGTCCATCGTGCTGATGGCTACTATATTCAGTTTGGCGTGCAAGCGGAGCGCCAGGTTGTCCACCAACCATCAGGCCGGCAGGTCGGGATCGATATGGGCCTCTTGTCCTACTATACCGACTCTGAGGGCCAGACGGTAGACAACCCGCGCTACTATCGCAAAGCAGAAAAGAAGCTCAAGCGGTTGCATCGCCGCCTTTCCCGTAAGCAGAAGAAGTCTCAGAATAGAAAGAAAGCCAGGAAGCGACTTTCTAAGGGCTATCTAAAGGTACAGAGGCAGCGTGAAGACTTTGCCAGGAAGCAGGCAAGCACGCTTGTCACATCTAGCGATCTGATTGCCTACGAACACCTCCAGATACGCAATATGGTGAAGAACAGACATCTAGCTAAGAGCATCTATGATGCTGGCTGGGGCACGTTCTTGCAGTGGCTCAGGCATTATGGTGTGGTGCATGGCATCCCGATCATTGCGGTTGAGCCGCAGTTCACTAGCCAGGATTGTAGCGCCTGTGGAACGCGCGTCAAGAAGTCTTTGAGCGTACGTACACACATCTGTCCTGGCTGTGGTGTGGTGCTCGATAGAGATCACAACGCCGCGCTCTGCATCTTGCAGCAAGCACTCGCAATGTACCCTGGGGCACAGGGAAACATCCGGATCTCGGAAAACGCTTGGGGAGAGCCGACCGCTACGGCGCTGTCAGCAATGGCAACGCAGCAAGCCGGCTCGTGGAACCAAGAACCCCCGCGCTGATCGCGGCCGGGGAGTGTCAGTCTGTGACTTGCTCTAATGTGGGTATAAGCAATCCGTAGCCACCACTATCTAGACGATACATGACATTGATGCTATTGGTTTCCTGATTGTAGAAAGGGTAGAAAGAGAGGCCATGTGCCTCCATTTCCGCGATCACCTCTTGATCGTTCATTGGCCTGGTGTGAATACGGCGAATTTCTATTATCTTAGACCAGATCTCTTCATTGCGCTCCTCGGTAACGCTCTCTTCGGTAACAGGCGGGGTAAGCTGGTCGCTTTTTTCGACATTCTCCTCCTCAATTGAAGAAACGCTACCGGAGGGTGACAGCGAGAGAGCTTCAACAGGAGATGTACTGTGTCGCCGTGAACTTGTTTGACGATCTTTACGACGACCTAACTGGGCAGTTACTTTATCCAATACCAGATCAAGAGCCATATTCGCGTTGACGGCGCTTACTTCACTATGAATAGGATGGGAGCTATTGGAAAGTGCGAGCTGCACGGTGTAACGATCGCGGGCGCTACGTGTTTGCTCTTCTAAAACGGTTACCTCGATACGTGCGTTGGGGCCGACCAGACGAGAGAGTCGCTGTACTTTACTTTCGATGTGTTGACGCAAGCGAGGTTGGACTTCCATCTGCTTACCTTTGATGATAATCTGCATGGTTTGCCTTCCCTTTCCGATCAAACAACATAACAAAACGAATGGACCAGGAGATTCCCTGACAGGAGCAAGAAAGCTATGTAATCTATTATATCATCTCTTCAGTAGAAGAAAGGGGAGACGCCAATTCTCCTATATCACAAATCAATCACGGGAAGGTCAAGCCTACTAAAACCTCGTATTTTACTTTTGCAGGGTGAATGTTACAATAGCCACAGAGATTTAACTTTTAGACTCTCAGTGGTGCATGCGGGAAATGCGTGAATGAGGACCAGGGCCGATAAATCGGCGATGGGCGCGATAAATCGGCCCCTACGTTCTATAACCAGTTTAATTTGTTAAACTCCATAATCGGCCCCTACGGTTTCCCAGGATTGAGCCAATGCACCTCTTAGACTACTCTTGTGGAGAAGAGCATGAAATGTCCATTTTGTGGAGGCACAGAGTCGCGGGTAAAAGATTCGCGAGATGTTGGTGATGCCATTCATCGACGACGCGAATGTGAGCAGTGCAAAGGACGCTTCAGCACATACGAGC
>Ga0187846_10001053_pt1 | contig 15772 bp, 16 predicted proteins | sample TC_taG_FD_161473 | JGI IMG/M metagenome (GOLD analysis project Ga0187846, IMG submission 161473) | Biofilm microbial communities from the roof of an iron ore cave, State of Minas Gerais, Brazil - TC_06 Biofilm (v2) | ecosystem: Environmental > Terrestrial > Deep subsurface > Cave > Wall biofilm...
AGGGATTCATATTCGGGACGCATGATGCCGCTGCGCCGCCGTTGGAAGAATTCCTTGGCGCCACCGGCCGGCTTGGTCTCAACACGATCGCGTTGCGGGGCGACATGGAGGTTGTGCCCGGAATCCAGAAGTTCGTGATCGAGTGCAATTGGAAGATCGCCGTCGACAATTTGTTCGACTGGTACCATCCGCAGGTAACCCATGCCGCCGCACTTCAGCCCAATGTCCTTCCTGCGGTGCCACGGCGTGAGGAGCGTGCTGAAGCAATCGATATGAACAGCGTCAACATGCAGAGCGGCGCCAGCCTCGACCTTCGTGGAGGCGGCATCAGCGGTACGAAGTTTGATACGGTTGTGGTACTCGGCGAATACGGACACGCCATCGGCGGCCCAACTAGGTCGTCCGCGGGCTATTTCGAATTCGACCCCGCTTGGCGTGACACGCCGCAGGCCAAGGCGGCGCTTGGTCCGGTCGGCATTAATGTCGCGGGGCATCCGAACATCTTTCCCACGACCTGGGCAACTTCGGCGCTCCCTCAAGTCTCGCTGCGAATACCGCGCGACCCTGGTCACACCGAGATTTGGTGGTTTACTTTCGTCGACCGAAACATGTCGCGCGAGATACGAAACTCTATCGTCACGATGGCTAACCGGATCTTCGGCCCCGCCGGACTACTCGAACAGGAAGACGGCGAGAATTGGGCGCAGGCAACCGCGCAGACCCGCGGCATCGCGAGCAGACGGATGAAGCATCTGCTCAACATGGGCCTCGCGTGCGGCAGGATCATCAAGGAAAGCGGCCTGTCGCGAATCGAAGGTCTTACCAGCGAGCATGCCCAGTTGTGGACATATTATTCGTGGGCGCAATGGATGAAGGGTCTGAGCTGGGACGAGCTGAAGAAGGCGACCACGCCAGGCGATTGCATGTGAGCGAGCACTTACAGATGTCCAACGAAACGGAACCAGCCACGCGCGAGGACCGCATCGCGGCTATGCTGTGCCATTACGAGGTCGAGCGCTTCTACTATGACGAGGCTGCTCTGCTCGACTCCCATCGATACGAGCGGTGGCTCGCACTGTTCAGCGACGACGCACATTACTTCATGCCGATCAGGCGCACCCGAACTCAGCGCGAAATCGACAAGGAGTTCACTCGGCCCGGCGAAATGGCTTTCTTTGACGACACCAAGGTGCTGCTCGCCGGCCGAATTGCCAAACTCCAGACCGGTCGTTCGTGGGCGGAGGATCCACCCTCGCGCACACGCCACCTGATTAGCAATATTCGCATCGTAAAGGACGACGGCCGCGCGCTGGAGGTGGAATCAAATTTTCACGTCTACCGCACGCGGCTCAATTCGGAAGAGACTTCCTGGATCGGTTCGCGGCGCGACGTGCTGCGCCGAGTGGAAGGATCTTTCCAGATCGTCGACCGCAAGATTTTCCTTGAACAGACGGTATTGCTGTCGCGCAACTTGAGCAACTTCTTCTGATATGGGCTGGCTCGAAAGCGTTCGTGGGCTGGCTAATACTGGGAAGAACTCGAGCAGCTTCAGTCTCTTTGTTCACTAGGCGTTTAAGATACCCTAGCTAATCTTCCCAACAACGAATCGAGCTGCGCGTTGCGGCGGGCGTCCCAGTACGATTCCGCCGTCCACCGCCTCCGCCTGCCCGGTGATATTCGCGGCCCGATCCGAACACAAAGACGCGTAAAATGGACGGCCCAGCAAGCTGCCGCGATTTGGTGGGGTCAGGCCAGATTTTTCTTGCGGCTGCAAGGGTTTTAGCAAACGCTCGAAATCGTGTATGAGTTGGCGTTAGTTCTCAGGAAACCAGGAGGAACGTGTCAATGCCCCGCGCTGATGTCACGATCAAAACCCGCGACGGAAATTGCCCGGCTTCGGTTTTCACGCCTGCAACTGGAAAGGGCCCTTGGCCCGCAGTCATTTTCTACATGGACGGTTTGGGCATCCGCCCGGTCATGTGGGAGATGGGCCAGCGCCTGGCCGATGGCGGGTATCTGGTGCTGCAGCCCGACCTTTATTATCGCTTTGGGAGCTATCCGCCGAAGGTGGCTGCCGAGGTTCTGAGCACTCCGAAATCGATGGAAGAACTGATGAAATTGGTGAACAGCCTCGATCGCGACCGCAAGGTCTCGGACTCGGGCGCATTCATCGAATTTCTTTCATCGAGGGCCGATGTCAAAGGAAAGCGATTCGGCTCCACCGGCTATTGTATGGGCGGCAACGCCAGCCTGACCGCTGCGGGCGCGTTTCCCGATCGGTTCGCAGCGGTCGCGTCGTTTCACGGCGGCAATTTGGGAACCGATAAACCCGACAGTCCGCACCTCTTTGTGAAAAATATAACCGGACGCGTGTATGTCGCCGGCGCGATCGAGGACGCGAGTTTCCCGGAGGAGCAGAAAATCCGCCTCGAAAAGGCTTTGACCGACGCCGGAGTGAACCATGTGGTCGAGACCTATTCCGGCGCACATCACGGCTTTGCGGTTCCAGATTTGCCGGTGTTTGATAAGGGCGCGGCGGAGCGCCACTGGACGGCTCTGTTCAAACTGTTTCAGGAGACTTTGGCGGTCGCTTAGTACGGAGAATCTCTCTCTCGATTTTTTGAATCGTAGGTTTCTTGAATGTAAGGGGATGGCGAAGAAAGCCTTCCCCTTAAATCGCCGCAGCACTGTGTTGAGAAAAGAGTTCCGCGGCGATTTGAAGCTTCTCCACTCTCAACACCCTGCGAAAAAACGGCTTCCTTCCTCAATCTTCTCTCTCGCTCTTTTGGGCATAGTGCTAAAGGACTGTACCTAAGATTGATCGCCGCACAGCATTGCCGGGGTTATAGCATGAAATTGGAGAGCCTTAATGAACGCGCCGCGTCAAACCTAGCGGGTCGGCACGTGTCCGGCCGCTGCCTTTGCGGTGCCGTGGAGCTGGAGATTGACTTTCCCGCTTTTTGGGCCTGGCACGATCACTCCGCGGCGAGCCGTCGCGCACACGGCGCCGCGTATGCGACCTATATCGGCTGTTGGCGCAAGCACGCCCGCGTGGTGATGGGCCAAAGAAGCATTGCTCGCTACGAGGATGCGAAGACAGAGTCGACCCGAAGTTTCTGCTCCCGGTGCGGGGCTCCGCTGCTTTACGAGCGCAAGCGCTCGCCGCACATGGTCAATATCCCGCGGGCACTCTTCGCCGGCCGTACCGGCCGCGAGCCGCGCTATCACGTGGCCATCGAGGAACTTCAGGATTGGACTTACACGGGCAACCGGCTTGTCCCTCTTAAGGGCTACCCCGGGATCGTCTGGGAACGCCCGAAATCGCGCCGGCGCCCGCGCAACATTGACTACGTTGAGTTCCTCGGCCGGCGCGTTCCGTCCGCTCGTGCGCATATCCTCCGGTGAAGGCATCTGCGTGCCCAAGATTTGACCGTATCACTGTCGTCTCAATGTCACCGGGCCACGCCAACAGAGTACGCTAAATAGCCCGGACAAATAACAGTGACAGCGCTCTTACTTTGCGGATTATCTCGCGTAAAAGTTTGCAAGCTATTTGGCATACCAGGCTGTTCTGAGAGCTGTTCATGGGCAAGAAGAATTAGAGCGGGAGGTTTATTAGGTCCGACGCCAGTTGGCACGCTAGCTCTGCTTTCAATGCCTGGGTTTTTCAGAGGACTGGAGTAACGATGAGCCACGAGGGCATCGCATTCCGCCTGATTATAGTCGTGCAGTTCTTGGCAATGGGTCTAGTACGCGCCTATTTCGGAGCGCCGCGCGGCGCGATGCCCGCTGAGGTGACGCCGGCCCGACGAGCTGAGTCGCGGTGGGTCACAGTAACGCTCGGCGTAATTGCGTTGCTGCACTTCGGTGCGATACTCGCGTACCTCGCACATCCACCGCTTCTTGGATGGGGCGCGTTCGAGGTCGCGGTGCCGGTTCGATGGTTGGGAATTGTGATCAGCTGCCTGGGCATAGCGGGTGAGATCTGGGCAGCCATTTCGCTCGGCACGAGTTACAGTCCGCTACTCAGGGTTGCGGAAAAGCGAGCCGTCGTCACGGTTGGTCCGTATCGATGGATTCGGCATCCGCTGTACGCATTCTGGTTGCCCGCGATGGCAGGATGGGGAATTGCAGCAGGCAATTGGTTCATACTGGTCAGTGGGGCCGTGCTTATAACCGTTTTGATGATCCTTCGCGTGCCGCGAGAAGAGGCGATGATGCTCGAAGGCTTTGGCGAAGCATACGGCGAGTACACGACGCACACGGGACGGTTCGTACCGCGATTGCGATCTGTGCAAGGGAAATGAGCCTCTCCTCCGCGACGGCTCCAGAACGTCCACGATATCTGTGTCCGCTTCTGTATCGTTGTGCGATCTGTCTAGTCCGTGGTAGACGGAGCAGATGGCAAATGCGACGAGTACGGCGACTAACTCGCGGCGTCGGCATCTCGGACCCCCGATTCCGGCGGAGGGGGAAAACGGAGTCTTTTCGGAATCGTGGTTCCCTATTTGTCTGTCGCGTGAAATTCCCGCGGGCGAAATTGTAGGGGTCGATTTCCTCGGCGGGCGAGTGGTCGCCTATCGGGGGGCGACAGGGTTCGCACGCGTTATGAGCGCGTACTGCGCGCACCTCGGCGCAGACCTCTCGGTTGGGAATGTCCAAGGTGAATCGATCCGCTGCGCGTTTCATCATTGGAAATATAATGCAGACGGCGTCTGCGAAAGTACCAAGGTTGGCGATCCCCCGCCGTCGGGTGCATGCCTGTTTGCATTTCCGACCTGCGAGCGCTGTGGCATCGTGTTCGCCTATAACGGTGAGCGACCGCGGTTTGCGGTTCCCAATTTTCCGTATCCCGATTCCGAACTTGCGGTGAACACCTCAATACTGCCGAAAGTCACGCCGACCGATCCGTGGGTATTGAGTTGCAACACTCCCGACATGCAGCACATCAAGGCGCTGCACAATGTGACTTTCGACGGCGACGATCCTCATGACCGAGTCGAGTGGACGGACCATTCGATGCTTTACGATTTCAAGGGCCGTCACGCGCAAGGACAGCCGATCGAATATCGCGTCGGAATTTACGGAACGAACATCTTTTATCAGAGCGGGACGATCGACGGCCGATGGTTCGGCGCGATGACCCCATTCGGGTTGCCGAAACCCGGGCAGACACGCGTGTTTGCGATCATCGCGGCGCGCAAAGCGGATAGCGATGAGGTATCGACGGCGGCCTTTCTGAAAGCGGTCACTGAGCTCGAAATGCAGGTGGTACGCGAGGACCTTCCGGTCGTCAACACCATTCATTTCCGGCCGGGCGCCCTGACTCGCAGCGATCGAACGCTCGCGCGCTTCTTTCAGTACCTCCGCGACTACCCAAGATGCCATCCGTCAGCGGAGTTCATCGTATAGCGCCTTGGGGTGCTTCGGCCGCTTGGGCGGTGATGGTTCATACGGAAACGCCAGGTTTACGAGCGGGTAAGGAGCATGCGCAGGTTCTTCGGGTCGATGGGTTCCGTCAGCCGAGTCACGATCGAAAGCGAGGCCCTCAAGAGTAATATGCTGGATGATTCGTCGGTCCGTGTCGTGGAGGTGTACCTCCCGGCAGGGCATGCCGGACAGGGATTGCCCCTTCTTGTGGATCTTGTCGGCTTCACGAGTAGTGGCCTGTCCCATACGAATTGGGTCGGCTTCCGCGAAAACGTGCCGGAGCGCCTCGACCGGCTCATCGGAGAGCAGCGCATGTCACCTGTCGTAGTCGCCTTCCCGGACTGCTTCACCCGGCTCGGCGGCAACCAATACATCAACTCAGCTTCAACGGGTGCCTGGGAGGATTTCCTGCTGCATGAAATGCTGCCGGCGATCGAGCAGCGCTTCGGATGTGGCGGTACCGGGCGCCGTGGTGTATTCGGCAAGAGCTCTGGCGGGTATGGGGCGATCACACACGCGCTACGTCACTCTGACATCTGGTCAGCCGCGGCCTGTCACTCCGGCGATATGGGCTTCGAGTTGTGCTATCTGCCCGATATGCCAGCGGTCCTGCGTGCACTCGCCGGAACTGGAAATTCCATCGAGCGTTGGTGGCACCAGCTCGAAGAAGCCCAAAAGCATCCGGAGGGTTCCGGCAAGGTGGTCAACGCGCTGGCGATGGCGGCCAGCTACGATCCCGATCCCACGCAGTTCCTTGGTATTCGGCTGCCGGTCACGTTCGACACCTGCGAGGTTATCGAGGAACGCTGGGCGAATTGGTTACGGCAAGACCCTGTTGTTGCGATCGAAACCCAGGCGAGCAACCTCCGCAGGCTGAAAGCGCTTTACATCGACTGCGGCGAGAAGGATCCGTTCAATCTGCTCTATGGTGCCCGTAGGTTCGTGCGCCGGCTCAACGAGCTTGGCATTGCGCATCGCTACGAGGAGTTCCCCGATAACCACACCGGTGTCGATTACCGGATGGATGAGAGCTTGCCTCTTCTCGCCCAGGCGCTGTCCGGCTGATGTTCGACGTCGACAGCCCGCTGGCGAGCTTCATATGGGTAAACGGCCGATCACTAGGGCTGCAAATCGGCCAGAAACTCGAGCATGTAATGGGTCACTGGCTCCGGCTGGTCAATCTGGACCCAGTGTCCGGCCTTGGGCACCAGGCGTAAAGTGAAAGGCCCATCGACAAATTCGCGGCTCCAACTCCATCTTTCCACGACCGGACTGCCAAACGGACTATCCTCGCCCACAATCAACAAGGTGGGACAGCGCACTTTCCCCGTTAAGACTGGAATCTCTCCTACTATAGCCTCAGGTGGCAACAGCGCCCGATAGTAATTGAGACAAGCCGTCAATGCGCCGGGCTTAGCGATCGCCCGCTTGTACTCCGCAACATCCTCTGCAGTTACGCTGTCGGGGTTGATGCGCCGCAAGTCGTCGAGAAAGGCATAGTCATACTTGCGAAGAAACCGTTCGGGTACATCGCGGACATGATAGAAGAAGATATAAGACATACTGCGGAGGGTCGCGGAGTGTTCGGCGTAGCCGCGCTCTGCAACCTTCTGGAAAACCCCTGGGTGGGGATTCGCACACGAGATCAGCCGCATTGTCGCGTCCGGGTGGGTAGCCGCGAAGGCCCAGGCCACTAAGGCTCCGGCGTCATGGCCCGCAACGATCGCCTTCTCCTGGCCAAAGTAGCGAAGTAATCCGCGCACGTCTTCAACTAAATGCTGAAGCTGATACTGGTCTACGCCCTCAGGCTTATCCGAATCGTTGAAACCTCGCAGGTCTGGAGCTACCACATGGAAGTGTTGAGCCAACGAAGGGATCTGATGTCGCCAGCAGTAATAGAATGCCCAACAACCGTGCAACAGTAGCAAAAGCGGTCCTTCGCCTTGTTCCACGTAGTGGAGCCGGATCCCATTGGTGCCGGCAAATCCGTGTGTCCAGCTCTCATTTGTCATAAGAATTCGCTCCTGCGCTAGTCGGTCGAAAGGGCCGTTTCTCACTTGCTGTCCAATTCACCTGCAGGCCGTTCAGCGGGGACAGAGCACTCTCAGGACGTAGTACACCCATATCGGAATCAGCGTTGCCCAGTAACCTGTCATCCATGTCAGGCCGATAAGTCCACCCCAGGAATCGGCATCCGTTCGTCTGGTTTTCAACAGCACGGCGCGTTTCAGGCCCGTTGCCAACCGCATCGAAATCGACGGCGAGCCTGTTCCCCTCTTCCCGCTATTACTCTTCGCACTCGCTCGCAGGGTTGTCAGGTGAATAACCTGCCAGGGCAGATACACAATGCCGAAGAGCATGTTCAGCCGGAGAAGAGCTTCCCTACTACCGACTCCACCGACGGTCAGGTAGAGGTATGCACTTGCGCTCGTGTTCGCCAGGAAAATCAGGAACCAACCTAGTTCCTCGTAGTAGTAGAGCGCGAGCTGCTCGGTCAATAGAGCAGCCCAAACCAAACCCTGACTGATCACGACCTGCACGACCATTAGCCAGGAAAGGGCGATTACCCATCCCACATGATCGATATTGAGGAGGCGAAGGACGTGAGAAAACAAAAAGATATAGGCGATTTCGGAGAATGTGGCGAACAGCCGCGTCACGAAGATCGAAGAGAGGATGGAATCATGGAAGACTACGTTGTGCTCATACCGAACTGGGAAAAGGCACCGATACGCGGAGACGGCAAAAAGAATTTGCGCAGGCAGCACGATGTACGCATCAGCATTACCTGATGCGAGCAGACCCGTATTCACCAGGAAATAGAGATTGATCAAACTGCCGAGCTTCAACAGCCAGAGAAGAATGGTGTAGTCGCGAAACATTCCGAACTGTGGCTGGGGGCTAAACGGTGCACAGAAGAAGCGTCGGCTCGCTGCGCGCGGGGTTGTGTCTACGTCAAACCATCTCTTCCGTTGCGATAAGGATGGCTATTCAAGTAGCCGGTTGCTTCAAAAGCTCGGGTGGCGTTCGAGATTACTGTAACCTTGCGGCGACCGATTCCCAGAATCTTTTCTGCAAGGCGCCTTGTTGCCACCATATACTTGACCGTGCGCCAGATTGGTTCGTCCACAACTTCCCTTTACCACTCGCGCCCAGCCTACTGCTTAGAGCCCGGCATTTGACGCTCTCGATGTTCACACGGACAAGGGACGCCGGCGATGTCGCTGGCTTTCGCGCGCCTCTGCGAGCGCAGCTGCCATCTTCTATGCACGCTCGACACTAGCCAAAGAGGGACCGGAGTAGTGATAGTCGGGGCGACACGCTTGCATCAGCGCGCGTAGATCCTGCCGGAGTTCCTCGAGCGTCGGCCGCCCCACGAACCACCAACCATCATAGATGGCGTGGATTGTCAGGTCGGGAGCCAGGGAAAACGTATAGGGAAGCGCCACGAGGCCATATTTGAAATCCGGAGGCGTCACTTCCACGATATCGAGCTGCCGGATGGCCCGACGCTCGTGGTCACTGAGAAACGTGAAAGTGGCGGCGAGTCCAGTTCGGAAGGCTGCGCTCACTTCGGGCGGATCTGTACTGACGACTGCCAGCTTGCAGTAATTGACCTGCAGGTCCTCCTGCAATTCAATCAAGCGCCGAACCTGGCGCGTGCATTTCGGTCACCAATAGCCGCGGTAAAAGCTCAGGATCAGCGGAAAGCCGCTCGCCAATTCAGATAGGGTGATCGGTTGCTGCCGATGATCCGGCAGCGTCAAATCCGGGAATCGCTTGCCGACAACAAGATCCGGATGCATAAGGCTCTCCTATTGTGGCCATGGGCATATCTCACGGCGCCGCCACGGGTTCCTAGAATGGCCTGAACAACGCCAGCAGGAAATAGCGCCGAGCGTCAAACCAAGTCCGACGTAACACGAGATTGGCCTGACATCCCAAATCACGGACTTCGTCTACAGTATACTTATGTGAACTCTCCGTATGAATCGTTTCATCCTTGCCAAACGACACGACTTGCTCGAGCTTGACGATGGGCACGCGCTGCGCCTGCCGACTGCGAAGGTGCATCTCGATCCGCCCCTGCTCCTCGTTGTAGAAGGCTAAGTGCTCAAAGCTGTGCGGGTCAAATCGTCCCCCGAGTTCACGATTGATGCGGTAGAGGACATTCCGATTGAACGCCGCCGTGACGCCCTGGGCGTCATCGTAGGCGGGGACAAGGATCGCGGGCGATTTCTTCAAGTCGATGCCCAAGAGAAAGACGTCCTCAGGTCCCATAATGGCCGCCGTGCGTTGGAGGAACTCGACGCTTTCTTCAGGGGTAAAGTTCCCTAGACTAGACCCGAAAAAGGCCACCGCTTTTTTCTCCTGTTGGAAGGCCCGGAAAACCTCCGGTTGCCCCGCGAAATCGGCATGCATGGCATGAATCTCGACATGGCGATACTGGTGCAGAAGCCTCTGCGTCGTGTCCCTCAGGATTTCTCGCGAAATGTCGATCGGACAATAGCGAAACGGTTGCCCGGCCCATTCATAAGCCGAGAGGAGGTGACGGGTCTTCGTGGCACTTCCGGAGCCGAACTCCACCAGCGCCAAATGGCCGATCTCGGCATGTATCTCTGCGGCCTAGGTGCGCAAAATCTCCATTTCTGCGCGGTATGGGTAATACTCGGGCAAAGCACAAATCTGCTCGTACAGTTGAGAGCCACACTCGTCATAGAAATACTTCGGCGGCAGCCATTTTTGTGGAGCGCTCAGCCCAAAGGCCACATCCCGCGCAAAGAGGTGCTGATGCGCCTGCCCATCTAGGCAACGAAACTGGAGTCGCTGGTTGGGGGTTGCCTCGGTCCGCATGGCTATCCTTTATCATGGTCGCAAATGACATCGTTGTGGGGGGTCCTTTGGCGGCGTCATCATCCCCTGATGTGGTTCATCGACACCTAGGCTGCAGCTCTTGTCCTCCCGTGTAAAAGGTGTGAGGGCAGCTGAGCCGGCGTTGGGGCGTGGGGCTTACCCCCGGATCGTTCTCGCGAGCCGGATGCCCATGAACTGCCAACGGGCATCGGCAGAGAAAAAGTTGCGATAGCTGGGACGGATATGCGACACCGAGGTGGCGCATGATCCACCGCGCAGCACAAACTGGTTGACCATAAATTTACCGTTGTACTCCCCGAGCGCGCCCGGTGCGGCAGTGTATCCCGGATACGGGGAATAGTGACTCTGGGTCCACTCCCAGACATCCCCGTACATTTGAGCCAGCGGAACTGCCTTATCAGTTTGGCTCAGGGGGACAGGACGGAAGTTCTGTTGCTCGACGAAATTACCCCTGATCGGCAAAGGCATGGCCGCGGCTTCCCATTCGACCTCAGTGGGCAAGCGCGCCTCGGCCCATCGTGCGTAAGCATCCGCTTCGTAATAACTGATGTGACACACGGGGTCGGCTGCGTGCGCGGGTTGCATCCCGGCGAGAGTCATCATCCACCAGGTAGCATCCCGCTGTTCCCAATACAGCGGGGCCTTCCACCCTTCACGCTGGACCGTCTCCCAACCCATGGAAAGCCACAGCTCAGGCCGTTCATACCCACCATCGGCCATAAAGGCCAAATAGTCCCCATTGGTAATCAGCCGCGACGCCAACTGGAATGGCGCGACAAAGCTCCGATGTCGCGGCAATTCATTATCAAAGGCAAACCCCTGACCGTCATGACCAATCCAGTAAACGCCTTCGGGAAAGCTCACCCAATGGAGCGCACCCACATCCTCTACACGGCGCGGGATGTCAGAGGCCACATAGGCCGGTCGCAGAGGGTTACAGGCGAAGTTGTATTTCAGATCGGTCAAGAGCAATTCTTGATGCTGTTGTTCATGATGCAATCCGAGTTCGACTATCGGCGTCCAGGTATCAAACTCCTGGCCATTCAAACCTTCTAAAAAGGCGGTCATATATTGGTCCACATGGGCTCGATACCGGTAGACCTCCTCCACAGTTGGACGCGACAGCAGCCCCCGTTTTGGGCGGCAATGCCGCGCACCCGCGGCAACATAGTAGGAATTGAACAGATACGCATAGGCGGCCTGCGGCGAGCGATAGCCCGGAGAAGCCGCGGCCAGAATAAAGGTTTCGAAAAACCAACTCGTGTGCGCCAGATGCCACTTCGGGGGGCTCACATCCGGCATGGCTTGAATGACATAATCTTCCGTTACTAGGGGTTGACAAAGACGCTCGGTAAACTCTCGCACCTCCTGGTAACGACTGACAAGCGTCTTCTGGTGGCTTGTCTCACCGGGAATGGAGCAGACGGTCGCGTGGTGGGCGCTTTGAATAATAGCCACGTTCCTCTCCTCTTCCGCGCTGTCTTACCCCAGACCCACTACTGCCCGATGCCTGGCATATGGCTGGGGATGCTCTGTCTGCCCCCGGCCCCACCGCTTGCAGCGATGCCTTTGACGTGCATGCGCCAACTCGCCGATAGCAGGCTCATAGCTACGCGCTGAAGCTTACCAGTGGTAGGACTGCATCATCCCGCAAGCGAGGGACCGCTTAGCGGCACTTTTTTCAGGGTACACTGAAGGACAATCAAAGACAACTCTACAGTCATTTCTCCGTTTTAGACTGGTCAGGGTCTGGAGCCTGGCATGACATCCGGTCGGATGTGGAACCGCCAACCGCAGATGCCGTATCCTCAGCTTCTTGATTTGAGCACGAGATCCACCAGCTCGCCAAAGCTGTCGATTACATAGTCCGGTGCGCACGGCAACAACTCCTCACGCATGCCAAAGCCGTACGTGACGGCACAGGTTATGGTGCCAGCGGCTTTTCCGGCCCGGATGTCGGCAGGGGTATCACCGACCACCAAACCATGGTTTGGCGCGCAGCGCATTGCAGCGAGGGCCGCGAGTATCGGGTCGGGGGCGGGTTTGAGGCGTAGGCCAGGAGTACCCCCCTGGATATGTCGGAAGAAGGGGGTGAGAGCAAGCCGCCGCAAGACGATCGCTGCTTGCCCTGGCTCTTTGGTTGTCACGATGCCGAGCATGAAGGGGGACAATGCCCGTAAGGCGGCGATCACCCCAGGATAGGGCTGGGCAAGACAGGCGTCCTGCCTGGCATACGCGCAGCGGTACACGGTCAGGAAGGTGCTGAGCAACGGGGGAGACAATACACCCCCGAGTTCGATGATCATCTGGTCGAGTGGTTTGCCGATATGCTGCGCAATCGCTGCAGTATCGGGCGGGGTGCCACCAACCACTGTCTGCCAGGCGTGCTGAAAAGCGACGGCGATGTCCCACCGGGAATCGACCAGGGTGCCGTCCAGGTCACACAAGATCGTGGTGATTGTGGTGGTCTCACCTCGTCTCATGTTACCCCTTTCATGCGCCGGACTGCTCCATTCTGTATCAAGGATTACGCACGTACCATAATGTCTTGTTTCTCCTGTGGTGATACCACCGAAGGCACGGCATATCCCCATGGAATATGGAACCGTGAGCGCCATGCGCAATGCCATTTTTTATCTCACGTATAATGGGCTTTATAATTTCACGAATGGCATCGGCACCCAAACACAGCTCTTGATCAGCGGCCTCGAAGGCATCATGGAAGGCCTGAAGATGCAGCATGGGCCGATCGACGTGCACATAGTCTGCCCCTCGCCCGATGCGCACACATGGGGTTATGACCAGGCCTTCTTTCAGCGGCAGCAGCAACGTCTGGCGAGGCTCGGCGGGTATGTACATCTCATTCCGTACAAGCGGGGACCGACGCAAGACCTGTGGGAGATCCGTTCCTGGAAGGCCCTCTGCCAGAATGTCGTCCCCCTGTTGCAGGCCCAAGCCGCGACCTATGATCGGTCGTTGATCATCTGTGTAGACCAGCCTTGGTTACAGACGCCCTATGGGCTCAGGATGGGCAAGGGCCAAATTTTGCCGAGGCATCTGGACATCCTCTTGGTGCTGTATAGCACCGCCTTTATACGTGGCTGGGAGACGCCTGACGCGACCGAGATCGCCTGGGAACAGACCGGACTTGAGGCGTCACAGCCCGGTTCGTGCGTCACGCTTGCCGACATCTGCCCGTCGTTCACCGCCCACCTTAAGACACATTTCCAGCTGTCGGCGGCGCAGTTCGCGCCTTACACTTCGAGCATCCTCGTCGATGACCCCACGTTTGCCCTACAGGACGAGAGGGCCGTGCTAGCGACGCTGCAAGCCTACGGCATCCCTTTCGATGCCGATGTGATATTAGCCTTTGGCCGGGCCGCACCGATCAAAGGCTTTGAGCGACTCATCCCCGCCCTTGGCCCGCTGCGTGACCGGGTGCACTTCGTGCTCATCTCGGTACCCTATATCAATGACGACTCACAACAACGGATATATGATCAACTGCTGCGACAGCACGCAATACGGGCAACCCACATCAAGACGTTCACCCGGGACTTGCCACGGGCCTTATGTCAATGGCCCAGGACGAAAATCGTGGTGGTGCCCTCGCGGCACGAAGCCTTCTCCAACATCCCGCTCGAAGTCGCGCTGTGGGCACGGGAAAACGGGCCGGTCGTGGTGGCTTCGACCGCCGGCGGGTTCGTTGATCAAATTGAGGCGGGGGTTACGGGATTTTTTGTCGACATCTCGTCCTGTGAACATATCACCCAGACGATGCTCCGGGTCCTCGCTCTCTCCCCAGATGCACACGCCACAATTCGGCGTCAGGCGTATGAGTGGGTCATCCATGGCTTCGACTTCGCGCAGAACTTTCCGGCAACCCTCCGCTGGTTTTGGCAGCGCGAACCCCAAAGGACGGGCTAGCGTGCTCGCTGAAGTTGACAGCGAGAGCGTGGGATCAGCGCGCGCCGCCGCGGTGGAGCGTGTCGTACAGTGTTGTCAAGCGCACGCTGGCGATTGGCCGGCTCGTAATGGAAACTGAGCAGGTTGACCGTCCGGCTCCAGAATGGCGTTCAGACGCTGGCACAGGGCGATGACCTCATCGGCATAGCCGGGAAACCATGCCCGCATCCACATAGCCCGCTCGAAAAAAGCTTGCGGGGGCTGATTTCGATGGCGAATACCGATGCGCATCACCAGACCGCTGGCGTTGATGAAGCTCACCTCGTCGAGCAAGCTTCCGGGCGCGGCAAAGCCGCTCGTGATAGGACATAACGCCCTGATACTCGCCAACGAGGCCGCAACACCTCTCAGGCAGAAGGCCTGTGTGCGGGCCCTTATCTGTGGAGGCAACGCCTGTAAAACCGTCCGCATGGTCAGGCCGGAAAAGACGGTATCATCGACAACCGCCAGGGAGGGCACCGCATCGAGCCTCGGCAGCTGTTCCCCTAAGGGGGTACCGGTAGTCGTGACGACGTCATAGCCCCCGCGGCCGTCTTCTTCGCGTGTCACGTCCACACGGGTGATCTTGGGAAACCATCCCGTCCGCGCGTGTAGCTGTTGAGCCACGCGCTCACCGGCCCGACCGATGCCAATGGTCAGCGCAAAAGGGGTGTAAATCCCGCCCGCCAGCAATCGCGTCATTTGCCACTCGAGTGTGAGCACAACTACATGGCTTGGGTCCCGGCGCACGAGCGCGAATAGCTCGCGCGTGAGTTGCCAGGCCGGCGATGCCTCCCCCTGCCGCTGGCAGATATATTCGCTGAGATCGTCATGAATATAAAACACCTTCGGGGTCGGCGCGGCGTAGGCTTCAGCATCCGTCATGGTTCTCCTCTTGTCTCGCGGCACATACGTCAAGGCGCATAGTTGCTCACGGTACAATCCCAAAGTCGATATTATAGCCTATGCAATCGCCTGGCGGAGCTGTTGACATATCTCTATCGGGCGGCGAAGAGAGGGGCGCGATCCTCATCGCTGCAGCACCGGGCACGTCAAGGGGTGGCCTAAACCCTTTCCTCATGTAAAAAGGTTACAAATGAAAAAGATTGCTATAGTGATACCGAGCTACAACAACCGTCAATGGTACAAATATAACCTTTCTTCGCTGTACACCCAGGATTACGATAGTTTTCGGGCTATCTACATAGATGACTGCTCTTCAGATGGGACGGGTGAATTAGTTGAGAAGTTTATAGCCGACAATGATCTAGGTAAGCGCATTCACTTGATTTGCAATCCCATTCACCTTGGGGCCATGCAGAATCTATACAATGTTATTTACTCATGTGACGATGATGAGATCATCGTTATTTTGGACGGAGATGACTGGTTTGCACATAATGGAGTGCTTAAAAGACTTAATACAGTATACTCCGATCCAAATTGCTGGATGACCTATGGCCAGTATATATCTTGGCCAGATAATATGCCAGGGTATTCCAGACAAATACCACCACACATT
>Ga0187846_10001054_pt1 | contig 15755 bp, 13 predicted proteins | sample TC_taG_FD_161473 | JGI IMG/M metagenome (GOLD analysis project Ga0187846, IMG submission 161473) | Biofilm microbial communities from the roof of an iron ore cave, State of Minas Gerais, Brazil - TC_06 Biofilm (v2) | ecosystem: Environmental > Terrestrial > Deep subsurface > Cave > Wall biofilm...
TGAGGCGGTCCGGGCTCAAGCGCGGCTACAATTGACTTGGGGCGGGGGGAATTGGGAACGTTGGGTACCTGCGCGAAGGCAGGCAATGCCACGAGCCCCGATAAAACTGCCAGACTTGCTAACGTTTTCGATCGCATAGATCCTCCAGTTTTTTCCGTCATTGATTTTCGCTGCCTTGCCGGCAGCGGTAACGCTTTTTCCAAAACTTGGTCAGGCCGCTATAGTGTCTTCCGCAGCGACTCCAGGCAGACGAGCGTTGTCCTGCCCGGTCCTTCGCAGAAATGCCACTTCTGCGCCTCGGCGCTGTCGCGCAGCACCTGCTGCTGCAATTCCGTGAGGGCCTGGACCTCGGCGAGATTGACCATGTCCACCTTGGCACCACATTCGGTGCACCAAGCCCGCAGCGAGCGCCGCCGCCGAATGGTCACGACTCGCTGAGTCTCGATGGTGATCTCGGTCTTTCTGTAAGCTGCCATGGCCCTCCTGTCGAGCTGCGCCTCAACCCCGGCTTACCCTTCTTTAGGCGGGAAACCTCTGCTAGACTGCCGGTCACGGGGGCAACTTGCGCCAGCACCACGCCGCGCATCTTCCGCAAAAAGAGTCCAGAAAGTCTTGGGAAACTCTTGAAGATTTTGTGAAAATGTTTTGATAGGCCTATGACCAAGCAGGCGAACGAGTTATACGAGTTCGGCCCGTTTCGCGTCGATCCCAAGGAGCGCCTGTTATTGCGCGATGGCGAAGCTCTAGCGGTTACGCCGAAGGCGTTTGAAACGCTGCTGGTACTGATTCAGAACAACGGCCATCTCATGCTCAAAGATGAGCTGATGAAGAGCCTGTGGCCGGACAGCTTCGTCGAAGAGGTCAACCTCAGCCAGAACATCTCTTTGCTGCGCCGCGTTCTGGGCGACAAGGCGCAGGCCAGCCGCTACATTGTGACGGTTCCCGGGAAAGGCTACCGATTTGTCGGCGAAGTGCGCACTCTCGCATCGGAGGTTCACGAAGACCTGGTGGTGGAGAGCCGCTCCCTGTCGCGGATCATGATCGAGGAAGAAGTAGCGACGCCGGTTAAGGCCTTGCCGCCGCGGAGCAGGCGCCTCGCCTGGGCTATAGCGACGGCCGCTTTGGTTCTGACGGTGGCTGCGGCCGGGGTATTTTTCTACCTTCATCGGAGGCTAAAGCTCACGGAGAAAGACACGATCCTACTTGCCGATTTTTCCAACAGCACCGGCGATCCTGTTTTCGACGACACACTGAAGACTGCGCTCAGCGTGGCGCTTAGCCAGTCGCCCTTCCTGCACGCGATCTCGGAGACCAGAGTTCGCGCGACGCTGCAACGGATGACCCGTCCGCCGGCGACCAAACTTACGCCCGAGGTGGCGCGCGAGGTTTGTCAGAGGACAGGCAGCAAAGCTTACATAGCGGGATCGATTGCCAGCCTGGGTAACCAGTATGTGCTGGCGCTGGAAGCAGTGAATTGCCAGAATGGGGAGACGCTGGCGCAGGAATTGATGACCGCAGCTTCCAAAGAAAAGGTTCTGAACGCTCTGGGTGAGGCGGCAACGAAGATGCGCGGCGTGCTGGGTGAGTCCCTGGTCACGGTGCGGAAATTTGACATCCCGCTGGCCGAAGCCACCACGCCTTCCCTGGAAGCGCTGAAGGCGTACAGCCTTGCCTATAAGGCCGCGTTCAACGGGGACTCCGCCAACAGTCTGCCTTACGCACAACATGCGATCGAACTGGATCCCAATTTCGCCATGGCCTACCTGCAACTGGGAATCGCCTACCTGAATCTGAGTGAGCCGGGGCGCGCTAGTGACTGCTATGCCAAAGCATACCAACTGCGCGAGCGCACCAGCGATTGGGAGGAGCTGATTGTCGAGGCCAACTACTATACCTATGCAACGGGGGAGCTGGACAAGGCAGAGCACACGTTTCAGGAAGAAATAGAGACTTATCCCCGCAACATGAAAGCATACGACGGACTCGCTTCGGTGTATCAGCAAATGGGCGAGTATGAAAAATCCGCTGAAGCGGCTCGAATATTGTTTAAGGTTGATCCGGACGATGCGCCGGCATTCGCCCACCTGGTCCTTGCCAAACTGAATCTGCAACGCTTCGACGAGGTGCGACAGATCATTCGCCAGGAGCACACTAGAAAACTGGATGAGTCCACGACGTACGAGGTTCTGTACGTTCTCGCTTTTCTGGGTGGGGATACCTCCGGGATGGCGGAGCAGCTACGGTGGTATGCCAGCCAGCCCGCGTACGAGAGCTATGGATTTGCGCTCGCCTCCGATACGGAGGCTTACGCGGGTCATATAAGGAAGGCGGAGGAACTGACCGCGCGGGCGGTTGACTCCGCCATACGGGCAGACAACAAAGAAGGCGGGGCCGTCTATGAGGCTAATGCCGCACTGCAACAGGCGGCCTATGGCAATGGATTGCAAGCACGACGGTCAGCAATGGAGGCGTTGAAGCTGGCTCGTGACAGCCCGGGAGTGGCAGCGGAAGCAGCGCTTGCACTTGCCATGACTGGCGAAAGGGCGCAAGCCGAATCTTTGGCCCAAAGCCTGGGCAAGCGCTTTCCGCTGGATACCCAAATGCAGTCGCTATGGCTGCCGGCGATTCAGGCGCAACTCGCGCTCAACCGAAGCGACCCGGGGCTTGCCCTGACTACATTGCAGGCGGCTTCGCCCATTGAGTTCGGAAACATTTCGTTCGCCAACTGCACTTCGTGCCTGTATCCGACGTACGTGCGAGGAGAGGCGTACCTGGCGGCTGGCCAGGGCGTCGCGGCCGCCGTCGAGTTTCAGAAAATTCTCGACCACAGCGGCATCGTCTGGAACTGCTGGACCGGCGCCTTAGCGCACCTTGGAGTGGCGCGCGCGAATGCTTTGCAGTCGCGAACGTCGCAGGGGGCGGAAGGCGAAGCCGCGCGCGTCAAGGCAGTTGCCGTTTACAAAGACTTCCTCGCCCTGTGGAAAGACTCCGACCCCAACATCCCCATCCTGAAGCAAGCCAAGGCGGAGTACGTCAAGCTGCAATAGCGAACGGCGATTTGGCGGAGCCTGAGGGGCACAGCGCCCGAGTCACGGGCAAGCCGGAAGTTATTCCGGGGCAGAAATCGGCTTCTGGGAAGCCGCCGTTCGAGATTGCGAGCAAATAGCGGGCAAACCAGAAACTGTGTCTCTATGCACCCTTTTGAATCTGCTCAGGGCGAGGAATTCCACCCTCAGTCGTAGAAGCCGAAGTTCAACGTCCAGGGTCAACCAATCTCGAAGTGATCACTACCGACCGCGGTACAGTGGTGGTGACAGTGAAACCCAGGAAAGCCAACTGGCTCTAGGGGGGAAGATGTCATGGAGGTATAGCCTGCACGTTTCCACATTTTGCGCGGATGCTCAGCACAATGTTACGCACCAAGAACAAAGGCCACAATCAGTTCCCCGGGAGAGACCCGATTCTCCCTTGCTGTTGTGGGAAGAGCGTGGATGGCGTCTCTCGTAAATCGCTGAAAACAAAGTGGCGGAAGCGAGTGGGGGTCGAACCCACCGGCGACGGGAGTACCCGCCGCCCGCCGGTTTTGAAGACCGGGACGATCACCGGACCGCATGCGCTTCCGCCAAGCAGTTTCCAGATTCGGGTTTCAGGTGTCAAGAAAAAGCGCGGGCCGAGCACCCGCGCCATACCCTATGTTTCGGCCAACGCCTACTTCGGCTGAGGCACAATCCGCAGATACGGCTTCGGCGCCTTCCAGCCGCCGGGGTATTTCTTCTTGGCGTCATCATTGGAAACGCTGCCGCTGATGATGACATCGTCGCCCGGTCTCCAGTTCACCGGCGTCGACACCTGGTGTTTCGCGGTGAGCTGGATCGAATCAAGAACGCGCAGCACCTCGTCGAAGTTGCGGCCGGTGCTCATGGGATAAATGAGCTGCAGTTTGATCTTCTTATCCGGGCCGATGACGAACACGGTACGCACGGTGGCGTTGTCAGCCGCGGTGCGGCCCTGCGACGTGCTGCCGCTCGAGGCAGGCAGCATGTTGTAGAGCTTGGCGATCCTGAGTTCGGGGTCGCCGATCATGGGGTAGGTCACTCTGTGTCCCTGAGTCTCTTCGATGTCCGAAGCCCAGCGAGTGTGATCGGCCACGGGATCGACGCTCAGCCCGAGAATCTTGCATCCGCGCCTGGCGAATTCCGGCTGCAGCCCCGCCATGTAGCCGAGTTCGGTGGTGCAAACGGGCGTGAAGTCCTTGGGGTGAGAGAACAGGATCGCCCAGCCGTTGCCGATCCACTCGTGAAAGTTGATGGTACCCTGTGTGGTCTCGGCCGTGAAGTCGGGAGCGGTATCGTTGATTCGAAGCGCAGTCGATGGTTCGGTTGCGATTGCGGTACTCATTTGTTTCTTCTCCTAATTAGATTCAAGCTTCTCGACATTCCGGGATGCACCCGGTCTTTCTCACCGGGTGAATTCGCGCCAAAAACACGATACCCACCCGGAATCGCCGCGGGTGGGTCGGGAAGAAGGTTGTCGCCCCTAGCCACACGCCGGCATGCGCATACAACAACACCGCATGGAACCGGCCTGGGGGGCCATCACACGTGTAAGCATAGTAGGCGCCGTGCAGCGCTGTCAAACCGGCGGAACTGATTTTTCGCGCGGCAATCCTGCATCGCGCACGCAGGAATTTGCATCTGTGATGTGGCGTACCGTGCGCCCGGAGTTCGTGTTTTCATGACCCCAGAGGGACGACGACTGGCCATGACACAGTGGGACGTTTTTTCCTTCCGCCGCCTGGAAGGAAACTCCGTGGCCGTGTTTCTCGACGCGAACGGACTGACCGATGCGGAGATGCAGTCGATCGCCAAGGAAATGAATCTGTCGGAGACGACATTCATTCTGCCGCGCGATGCGGCGACGGAGCGGGAGCGCGGGGTGCGGGTCCGCATTTTCACGGTGGCGGAAGAACTCCCATTTGCAGGACATCCGACACTGGGAACGGCATTTGCCTTACGCGGGCAAAGCCGCGCGGCCGAAGTAGCGCTCGACCTGAAAGTCGGGAGGGTTCCGGTCCGCTTTGCCGACAATGATGGTCAGCCAACGTTTGGAGAGATGTCACAGGTCGATCCGGTTTTCGGTGCGAAGCATGAACCCGAAGCCGTGGCCAGGGCGACGGGCTTGCAAGCGGAAGATTTCGACGAAAGTTTGCCGATCCAGACGGTTTCAACCGGACTGGCGTTCACGGTAACGCCGCTGAAATCGCTGGCCGTGGCGCGGAACCTGCGGATCGACCTGAATCGCGCCACGGAGTATCTCGAGAAGACGGGCGGGGGGTTCTTCTACTTTGTGACGCGCGAGACAGCGGACCGCGCAGCGCACCTGCACGCGCGCATGATGTTCTACAACGGCGAAGATCCGGCGACGGGATCGGCAGCGGGCTGCACGGCTGCCTGGATGGTGGCGCACGGCGTGGCCCAACCGGACGAGCAGGTATTGATCGAGCAGGGCGTCGAGATGAAGCGGCCCAGCAGAATTTTTGTGCGCGCTTCCCGCCGCGATAACCGGGTAGTTAACGTTCGCGTCGGCGGCAACGCGGTCGAGGTCATGCGCGGCGAAGTATTCCTCTAACGAGCCATAGGGAAAAGTCGGAAAACCGCGCCTCCCACACTGTCGAAAAAAGATCAATGGCCAGATGTTGCCATTTGCATACGTGGCACTTTACAGCGCGACGGCCTGCCGATAGCATCCATCTCGCTCTTAAACATTCTTCGCGAAAAGAGAAAAGCTTCCATGGACTTTCGCGGCGGCGAAAGAAAGTGGAATGCGGAAGGATAATGAAGCCCAAGCGAACCATTCTTTGCGTGGACGACAACGAACAGTCTCTCTCTCTCCGCAAGATCATGCTGGAAACGCGCGGGTATCGCGTGGCGGTGTGCTCCCGCGGCGAAGAAGCGCTGGAGCGCTTCAAACAGGGCGGCATCGACCTGGTTCTCACCGACATGGCGATGCCGGGGCTGGACGGTCCGCAGCTGATTGCCGCGATCAAGAATCTGTCTCCGACCACGCCGGCGATTCTGATCTCCAGCAAAGTCCGCATCTACGACCACGATTCGAAGGCCGACGTGTTTCTCGCCAAGGGAATGTATGTGCCGGCCGATCTGCTGGAACGAATTCGCGTCCTGCTGGTGCGCAAGCGCGGCCCCAAGAAAATGCTCGCGCGGTCACCGCAGGTTCCCACGCAGGTGGGCGCCGGCGCGGCCTGACCTCCCGCAACGAAGTATCCCCGCTCAGCCTGGCACGCGCGTCTTCACCATTCGTGTAAGATCGTGGCAGGCATGGCCGCCTTTATTGAAGCCATAGATTTGCACAAGACTTATCGTGTGGGAAAAATCGACGTTCCCGCACTGCGCGGCATCTCTTTCAGTGTGCAAAAGGGCGAATTCGTCACGGTCGTGGGCCCATCGGGCAGCGGCAAGTCGACGTTGTTTTATCTGCTGGGCGGACTGACGCGGGCCGATTCCGGCAAAGTGATTCTGGATGGCGACGATTTCGCCGCGCTCTCCGATGCCGAGCGGACGCGCATGCGCAAGCATAAAATCGGCTTCGTCTTCCAAAAGTTCAATCTGCTGCCGACACTCGATGCGCGCTCCAACATTGCGATTGCCCAGGAAATCTCGGGCAACGGCGACCGCGATGCCGCCTACTTCCAACGCATCTGTGAGTTGCTCGGTCTGAGCAAGCGGCTGCATCACCGCCCCGCCGAGCTTTCCGGCGGCGAGCAGCAGCGGGTGGCGCTGGCTCGCGCCCTGATAAACAAGCCGGCGGTGGTTTTGGCGGACGAGCCTACCGGCAATCTCGACTCGAAGAACTCCGATATCGTGCTGGGCATGTTGCGGCAGTCGAACCAGGATTTGGGGCAGACGGTGCTGATGATCACGCACAATCCGGAGGCCGCAGAATATGGGGATCGCATCATCCACATGCGGGACGGGCAAATTGTGAAGCCGGAAGAAGATCCGCAGTGGGCGCTGCACTGACGTTTCGCTGTTCGCGCGCGCAACGTTGCCCGGGGAAAAGCGGTCATTTATAATCGCATTTGTTGAGCGGGAGTAACTCAGCGGTAGAGTGCGACCTTGCCAAGGTCGAAGTCGCGGGTTCAAATCCCGTCTCCCGCTCCAGATTTCCCGGTTCCGGCCGACAATCCCGCCGATGGACATTATCTGCCCGGAACGGTGGTGCGTAGTTCAGGGGCGCGGTACCCAAGTGGTAAGGGAGAGGTCTGCAAAACCTTTATGCGTCGGTTCGATTCCGACCCGCGCCTCCAAGCATCCTGAACTACCACCCTGTTGGTTTGAGGTCCTTCGCTGTGCTCAGGATTTCGCCAGCGGGTCTCCCGCTTCGCTCACCGCCGCCACCTGAGTGGACAACTCCGTACTCCAGTCCGTGCTTGCCGGTGGCTGCTCGTATCGTTCAAACGTGGCGCGGGTCTTTGCGCCTCTCCGCCGATCTCAGATGATTGAGGAGGCGGGAAACGTCGAGCGGCCACGCGTCCGGTTTGCTGACTGGCAGGATCTCCTCGGGAGTGCCGTAGCCACGCTCATAGGCGGCTCTCGAGACCTCGCAGGGCGTCACCTCGCTCCATCTCCAGCGGCTGATCACGGGCGCGAGTTCGCAGGAACAGTACAGCGCGTACTCTTCCCACGAACCCTCCACCGTTGGGATGAGGTAGGCGCCGTTGCGGTAGGGACTAAACGGGACCAGGTAACGGGTGAGACACTTCGGACACTGCACACAATGACGGACACGCGACATGACAAACCCCAACAAGCGGCAAATCAAGACAATCGTTCTGTCTAGCTTGCAAGCAGAAGTGGTCGGAGACAATACCCACTTGACGGTATTTGGACATAACCACTATGATCCGCGGAAATGAAGCGAGTCGCCTCCGGGATCCTGCCCATGATTGCGGTCGACCGGAAGGCCCCCAAGGCGCTTCACCGCCAGATTTATGACGCCTACCGCGCGGCAATTCTCGGTGGCAGTCTGCGCCCGGGGCAAAGAATTCCGTCGACCCGCGTCCTGGCCGCCGAAATCCGCGTCTCGCGCTTCCCTGTTCTGAATGCCTACGCCCAGCTTTTGGCGGAAGGCTATCTGGAGAGCCGGGTGGGCGCAGGCACGGTGGTGTCCGCCTCGCTTCCAGACCAGCTGACGTCAAGCGGGTCGAATGGCTCGTCCCAGGCGACAACCCGCTCCGGACCTCGCCCGGTTGCCAGACGCTGCTCCGCTCTTCCCCAGCCGGAAGAATTTGCCTGGTTGCGAAACTGGGGAGCGTTTCGTGTCGGGCAAGTGGCTTTTGAGCAGTTTCCCCTGCAAATCTGGTCGGCTCTGGTGGCGCGCCGGTGCCGGGACGCAAACGCGCCGTCAACTCACTACGGCGCCTTGATGGGTCATCGGGCGTTGCGCGAGGCGATCGCTAACTACTTGAAGACGGCGCGATCGGTGCGCTGCGAAGCGGACCAGGTCATGATCGTAAACGGATCGCAGCAGGCACTGGAGATTACGGCTCGCGTTCTCCTCGATCCCGGAAGCCGCGTTTGGATCGAGGATCCCGGTTACCGGCTGGCGCGTGACGTATTCACCCTGAACGGATGCATTCCCGTGCCGGTTCCCGTGGATGAGGGCGGTCTCGACGTCGCCGCCGGCATCCGGATGTGCCGTAAAGCTCGGGCGGCCTTTGTCACACCGTCGCATCAGTTTCCGTTGGGTGTGACCATGAGCGCCTCGCGCCGCCTGCAACTGGTGGAGTGGGCACAGAGCTCCGGGGCGTGGATCATCGAGGACGATTACGACAGCGAATATCGCTACGAGAGCCTGCCCATTGCTTCTCTGCAAGGACTTGATGCCAACGCGCGCGTGATTTATGTCGGCACGTTCAGCAAGGTGCTGTTTCCGGCCTTGCGGTTGGGGTATATCGTGGTGCCGCCCGACCTGGTGGATGTGTTTCACGGGTTCCGCCGGGTGGTCGATCTCGGCCCGCCCACCTTCCACCAGGAAGTCCTCGCGGACTTCATCGAGGAAGGACATTTCGCACGTCACATCCGGAGAATGCGGGTTCTTTACGGCGAACTGAGGCGCGCGCTGGTAGACAGCCTGAGGCGGAACCTTGGTTCCCAGTTAAGAGTGCTCGGGGACGAGGCGGGAATGCATCTCACGGTGATGTTGGAAAACGGAAGCCGCGATGCGGAACTTTCCGAGCGGGCCGCCCGCCAGAACCTTTCCCTGTGGCCGCTCTCGCGTTCGTATCTGGGCGCGGCGTCACAGGGGTTCATCCTGGGATTCGGCGGCACCACGCTGAAGGAGATTCCCGGCGGGATTCGCAAGCTCCGCGATCTGCTTGTCACCCAGTGAAAGTGCTGAAGCGTGGCCATGACGACATTCTGCTAAGTGGATATTGCGGCAAAGCGCGCGCGCCAAGATCATTCCCTACATTGTCAGATAGCCGGCAGGAGGCTGCAGAAACCTCCTCGAGCGGCGCGGGTACGCGAATCAGAAGCTTTCGACAAGGAGATTCGATGATCGGTGCCATTGCCCTCCCCTCCAGCGCGCACCCGCGCCCTCTCCCGGCCATTCTTGTCGGCGGCCTGATTGTTGGAGCTTTGGATCTTGCCTACGCGATCGCTGTGTACACTCCCTCCCGGCCCATCCTCGTTCCCCAGACGATTGCCAGCGGCCTTCTGGGCGAAAAGTCGTACCAGGGAGGCATGGCGACAGCGGCGCTCGGAATCGTCCTGCATCTTGTCATCGCGATCGGTGCAGCGACGGTCTACTATCTGGCGAGCCGCAAGCTGACCTTTCTGGTCTCTAACGCAGCTGCCTGCGGCGTGGTTTTCGGCGGCCTCGTGTATCTGTTCATGCACCTAGTAGTATTACCCCTGTCGGCGGTACCTAAGCTGCCAAGTCAGCCCCTCTACATGGCTCTCGAGTTCGTCGAGCACTGGTTCTGTGTAGGCCTGCCGATCGCGATGTCGGTGCGGCGTTATTCGCGCTGAACTCTCAGCGCGGGCTGCGATGAAGCTGCATTATCCTGACAATGATATGTCTTGTCCGGCGACGGACAGGGTCGTTCAATAATGGACAGTCAGTCCCCCGATGTAGCCCCCGGGACACACCTATCCTGCTGAATTTAAACCACTTTGCTCTCCGGCTATCTGGCTGGAAGGATGCTATCCCCAAGGCGTGGATATTGCCCGGCCGGAATTCAAGACGCAGAAACGACGTCGCCAGATCATTTTCGCGGCAGTCGTCGTGGTGGTCATCCTGGCGGTGACCAAGATGGTGATGAGCCTGAAGCCGGCCGCGCCTTCGGTGGAGCGCGGAACGGTCTGGACCGACACCGTCAAGCGCGGCAACATGCTGCGCCAGGTGCGCGGTCCAGGGTCACTGATCCCGGTTCAAGAAGCCGTCCGGCAAATCCCAGCGGAAACCGAAGCCACAGTGGTTCGAATTCGCGTGCTGCCGGGCACGCAGGTACATGCCGACACAGTTCTGCTGGAGATGAGCAACTCTCAAGTGGAGCAGGCGGCCGTGGACGCGCGGCTTCAGCTGAAGGCGGCCGAGGCCGAGTATCAAAGCCTGCGCGTGAAGCTCGACAGCGACTTGATGAACCAGAAGGCTGGAGCGGCGACCGTGAGCGCCGACTACAACCAGGCGCAGCGCCAGGCGGATACGGACAAGGCTCTCTACGACCTCGGCGTGATCTCGGGCCTGGCCTACAAAGCGTCGAAGGGAAAAGCCGACGAACTCACCACCAGAAACGACCTCGAGGCGCAAAGACTCGCGATCAACAAGAAGGCCATCGACACCCAGCTTGCGCAGGAGCAGGCCAAGGTAGACCAGGCAAGGACTCTTGCCGAGCTCAAGCAAAAACAGCTGGATGCGCTGAAAGTGCGGGCGGGCATTGACGGTGTGCTGGTCGACCTCCCGCTCCAGGTCGGGCAGCACGTTCAGCCGGGAACCATGCTGGCGAAGGTTGTGCAGCCGGACCACCTGATGGCGGCGCTGAAGATCGCCGAGACCCAGGCGCGCGACGTTCAGTTTGGCGAGCCGGCTGCGATCGACACGCATAACGGGGTCATCAGCGGTACGGTCATGCGAGTCGATCCTGCCGTGCAAAACGGAACTGTAACCGTAGACGTCCAACTTACAAGCGCGCTGCCCAAGGGAGCCAGACCCGACCTCAGCGTCGATGGGACCGTCGACCTGGAGCGGCTGGACAACGTTCTCTATGTTGGGAGGCCGGCGTTTGGGCAGGAAAACAGCACCATCAGCCTGTTCAAGCTGGACCCGGATGGCAAGGAGGCATCACGCGTGCCGGTGAAAGTCGGGCGCGAGTCGGTGAATTCGATCCAGGTTTTCGAAGGGTTACGCGAGGGCGACACGGTCATCCTTTCCGACATGTCACGCTGGGATAAGACCGACCGTATCCGTCTGGAGTAGCACCACCAAATCAAACTGCGAGGCAATTTCATGGCAGAAGCAGGACAGCCACTGATCCAGATTCAGAATCTGACCAAGGTTTTTTACACCGACGAAATCGAAACCCACGCCCTTTCAGGCGTGCACCTTTCCATCAGCAAGGGCGAGTACGTGGCGATGTCGGGACCGTCAGGCTGCGGCAAGTCCACGCTGCTGTCGATAATCGGACTGCTGGACACGCCCAGCGAGGGCGAGTACACGCTGAACGGAAATCCGGTTCAGAACCTGGATTTCTCGGAGCGCTCGCGCATTCGCAACCAGGAGATCGGATTCATTTTCCAGAGTTTCAATCTGATCGGCGACCTGACGGTGTACGAGAACGTCGAGCTTCCCCTGACGTATCGCCAAAGAATGACGACGGCGGAGCGCAAGAAGCGCGTGATGGAAGCGCTGGAGCGCGTAGGGATGGCGCACCGCATCCGGCACTATCCGTCGCAGCTCTCCGGCGGCCAGCAGCAGCGCGTAGCCGTGGCCCGCGCACTGGGAGGCAGACCATCGATCCTGCTCGCGGACGAGCCCACCGGGAATCTCGATTCGCGCAATGGCGAAGCTGTCATGGACCTGCTGCAGAACCTGCACCGTGAGGGCGCGACTATCTGCATGGTGACGCACGATCCGCGCTTTGCCAAGCACGCGCAGCGCGAAGTGCACTTGTTTGACGGCAAGGTGGTGGCCGAGGAAGAGCTGCAGAAACTGATGCAGGATGTGCACGCCTGAGCAGTTGAGCCACAACAGGTGCTCAGGCTCTGCATGCCAGGTTTGGTGGGAGGCGTTCTTGAGGTCGTCCTGTCCTCTGTGAGCGTCGACATGTCCGTCCACATGTTTCCTCCCGCCAATTTTTTGTCGGAGTCGTGCGGAGGTCGCGGGTTCGCTTTCGCCAGGAGGCGGGGATGAGCGGTTTTGCACAAGATGTGCGCTACGCGGTTCGACAACTGCGGAAGAGTCCCGGCTTTACCGCGGTTGCGGTCGTCACGCTGGCGCTCGGAATCGGAGCGAACACCGCGCTGTTTTCCGTGATCAACGGCGTGCTCCTGAGCTCACTGCCTTTCCCGCAAGCAGATCAGTTGGTGACGGTCCACGAAAACAAGCCGAATTTTGAGGGCGGCTCCCTCTCGTACCCAAACTTCCTTGATTGGCAAAAGGAGAACCATACATTCTCTGCGTTGGCCATCGGACGCCAATATGCCTTCAGCCTGACCGGTATTGGCGAGGCCGAGCAGCTCAACGGAGACTACATCTCCTCGGATTTCCTTCCCCTGCTGGGTGTGAAGCCGATCACCGGGCGAACGTTCGGGCAGGAGGAAGACCGGGTCGGCGCCGGGCCAGTCGCGCTCATCAGCGAGGGCTTCTGGCGGCGCAAATTCAGCTCTTCTCCCGACGTGGTGGGGAAAAACATCACTCTGGACGCGAACCACTACACCATCGTCGGAGTGATTCCGGCACGCTTCCATCTCGCCATCCCGGGATTCAGTGACGGTGACGTTTACGTGCCGATCGGGCAATGGAGGAATGAACTGCTGCTGAACCGCGGCTCAGGACTCGGAATCCATGGTCTCGCCCGGCTTCAGCCTGGCGTGACGATTGAGCAGGCCAGGGCCGACATGGCGGGGGTCACTCGAAATCTGGCCAGAGCTTTCCCGGACAGTGACGAAGGCATCAGTGCAAGTCTCAAGCCGCTCAAGGAACAGATCGTGGGGGCGGTCCGGCCAATTCTGATGGTGCTGCTGGCGGGCGTCGGGTTCGTGCTGCTCATTGCCTGCGCCAACGTGGCGAATTTGTTGTTGGCACGCTCCGCGGGACGCGTGCGCGAGTTCGCTGTGCGCACCGCTCTGGGCGCAAGCCGGGGACGGGTGGTTCGGCAATTGCTGACGGAGAGTGTCCTGCTGGCGCTCATGGGTGGAGGCGTCGGGCTGCTCCTGGCCTCATGGGGAACACGCGCCGCAATGAGGGCGCTTCCGGCGGCTCTGCCCCGAGCAGAGCAGGTCGGCATTGACGCCCGCGTGCTCCTCTTCACCGTCTGTGTCTCTCTGTTTGCGGGGGTTCTGTTCGGTCTGGCGCCGGCATTCCGGAGATCGCCGTCGGACTTGCAGGAAACCCTCAAGCAGGGCGGCCGGGGAGCGAGTGCGGCCCGCCATCGCACGCAAAGCATGTTCGTTGTGATGGAGGTGGCACTGGCGCTGGTGCTCCTGGTTGGGGCGGGGCTCACGATTCGCAGCCTGATCCAGGTATGGAACGTCGATCCCGGCCTCAACCCGAACAATGTGTTGACCTTCGGACTGTCGCTTCCGCCCTCGCTCATGGACGCAAAGCCCGAGGCCGTCCGCGCCGCATTTCGCGCGTTCGATGAGAAACTGGCATCCCTTCCGCGCATCCAGGCGGTTTCTCAAACATGGGGAGCGATCCCCTTCAGCTCCGACGACGAGCAACTGTTCCTCCTCGAGGGGCAGCCCAAGCCGTCGAACGGGAACGACATGAACTGGGCCATCGACTACATCGTAGAACCTGGCTATCTGCAGGCAATGGGAATCCCGCTCCGCGCCGGCCGGTTCTTTAGCCCCCAGGATGATGAACGTTCTCCTCTGGTTGTGGTGATTGACGAGGTGTTGGCCCGGAAGTTTTTCCCCGGTCAGAACCCCATCGGAAAGCGCATCAACCTGGACCGGCTCCATCAACTGGCGGAGATCGTGGGCGTAGTCGGGCACGTGAAGCAGTGGGGGCTCGACCGAGACGACCAGGAGTCGCTTCGATCCGAGCTTTATATCCCTTGCATGCAGATGCCCGATGACTTCATCGGCAACGCGGCTTCCGGATCGGTCGCCATCGTCCGGGCGCAGGAGATTTCGCCGGGGCTTTTGGACTCGATCCGGCGCATGAGTTCGCAGATGAGCAACCAGCAGGTGATCTACGGTGCCGAAACGATGGAATCGCTGGTCTCCAGTTCACTGGCCCCGCGGCGTTTCTCAATGACCCTGCTCGTGATTTTCGCGACGTTGGCCATGCTCCTGGCCAGCGTAGGAATCTATGGCGTGACTTCTCACGTGGTGGGACAACGGGCGCAGGAGATCGGCATCCGGATGGCGCTTGGGGCGCAGCGCAGAGACGTTCTCTATCTGATTCTGGGAGGAGGAGGAAAGCTTGCCGGGTTGGGCGTGGCCGTCGGGCTGGCTGCAGCTTTGGGGCTCACCCGGCTGATGACGAGCGTGCTGTATGGGATTAGCGCGACTGACCCCGTGACTCTCGTGGGAGTGGCCGGCCTGCTGACCGTGGTCGCGCTCGCCGCATGCTACATTCCCGCCCACCGCGCAACCAGACTCGACCCCATCGTGGCACTTCGTTACGAGTAGGAGAAGGAACATGAACGGATTGGTTCAGGACATGCGGTACGCCGTCCGGCAACTGCGCAAGAGTCCGGGATTTACCGCGGTTGCGGTCGTCACGCTGGCGCTCGGGATCGGAGCCAACACCGCGATCTTCACGCTGGTGAATGCGCTGCTGCTCAAGATGCTTCCGGTGCGGGATCCGCAGCAGCTCGTCGTGGTGGGCGATCCCGCCCGCGCCAATGGCCGTTCGAACGGAACGCCGCGGATTGACATCTTTTCCTACCCGCTCTATAAGGAGCTCCGCGATCGCAACTCGGTCTTTGCCGGACTCTGCGCTGCTGCCAGTGATCACCACATCGAAATCGGGCGCGCCCAGGCTGATGTCGCCGTAGAAACCCTTACCGGGCGCATGGTAAGCGGGAATTATTTCTCCCTGCTCGGCCTCAAGCCCGCGGCCGGCCGCTTGTTTTCAGACTCCGACGACACGGCCGAGAACGCAAATCCCGTCGCGGTGCTCGCGTACGCCTATTGGCAACGCAAGTTCGCGCTTGCTCCCTCGATCATCGGGCAGGTGATTCGCCTGAATGACTATCCGTTTACGGTCGTCGGCGTGGCGCCGGAAGGATTCGAGGGCGACGTGATGGGCGAGCAGATGTCGCTGTTTGTGCCTTTGAGCATGCAGCCGGTGATCGTTCGCGGGCGCCACTGGCGCAATTCCGGCAACAACTCATGGCTGTCGTTGATCGGGCGCTTGAAGTCCGGGGTGACTCCTGCCGCCGCGGAAGCCAACCTGAACGTTGTGTTTCAACAGGCGGTCGACGGACCCTACGGCGCCGCGCTTTCCACCGACGACAAAAGTGCGATTCGTGAGACGCACATGAAGATTCCGGTTTCTCCCGG
>Ga0187846_10001055_pt1 | contig 15754 bp, 12 predicted proteins | sample TC_taG_FD_161473 | JGI IMG/M metagenome (GOLD analysis project Ga0187846, IMG submission 161473) | Biofilm microbial communities from the roof of an iron ore cave, State of Minas Gerais, Brazil - TC_06 Biofilm (v2) | ecosystem: Environmental > Terrestrial > Deep subsurface > Cave > Wall biofilm...
TTCACTATACGGCGATTGAAATGGACGGGTTCAAGACCCTGCAGGAAGGGGACACCGTCGAGTTCGAGGTTGTACAAGGCCAAAAAGGGCCTCAGGCCGACAAAGTCACAAAAGTGATTTAAGCCGGTCCGGCCCCAGGTGTGAGCCCAACCCGCGCGGTCGGGCTCGCACCCAGTCAACCGGGATTTCGCACTCCGATTAGGCATCCAGGACCTCGCGGACTTTCCGCGACAGAGCCTCGGGAGTGAAGGGCTTCTGAAGAAAGGCCACACCAGGCTCCAGCAACCCATGTTGGACGATGGCGATGTCCGTGTATCCCGACATGTAGAGGACCCTGGCTTCGGGACGCGATGTCTTGAGGCGGTCGGCCAGCTTCCGTCCTCCGATGTCGGGCATGACCACGTCGGTTAGCAGAAGCTGGATCAGTCCTCCGTGCTGCTCGGAGGCTTCCAGCGCCTCTTCCGCTCGGCTGGCTTCCAGCACGACGTAACCGTTTGACTCGAGGATGTCTCGGAGTAGAGAACGGACTGCAGCCTCGTCCTCGACAAGCAGGACGGTTTCCGTGGCACGGCGCGACCTCTTGTTACCCGTGATTCCCTCAGGCTTCTCAGAGGCCGCTTCAGCCTTGGGCAGATAGACCTTGAACGTGGTTCCGAGTCCAGGCTCACTGTATATCTGGATGCTGCCGCCACTCTGCTTGACGATTCCATAGACGACCGCCAGACCCAATCCGGTGCCCTTCCCCTTTTCCTTGGTAGTGAAAAACGGCTCGAAGACACGGGCTCGCGTCTCCTCGTCCATACCGTGGCCGGTATCGCTCACGGCGAGCATGACGTGAGGACCGGGTGCGCCGACGGGGTGGCGCCGGCCATAAGCTTCGTCCAGCTCAACATCGGCCGTCTCGATGGTGAGCTTGCCGCCGACTGGCATAGCGTCACGGGCATTCACGACCAGGTTCATGATGACCTGCTCGATTTGGCCAGGATCGGCCTTTACTCGACCCAACTCCGGAGCCAGCACCGTCGATAACTCGATGTGCTCGCCAATGAGCCGGCGCAGCATTTTATCCATGTCTGCCACCACCCCGTTCAAATCCAACAAGCGTGGAGCCAGAACCTGCCGGCGACTGAAGGCGAGAAGCTGATGGGTGAGCGCGGCGGCCCGATCGGCGGCCTGCCTAATTCCCTCCAAAGGAGCCCGGCGAGGATCTTCAAGCCCCAAGTCTTTCAAAAGCAGGATGCCGTAACCGAGAATGACCGTCAGCAGGTTATTGAAATCATGCGCAACGCCACCCGCCAACAGACCAACCGCCTCCATCTTCTGCGACAGCCGTAACTGCTCTTCCAGCGAGCGACGCTCCGTAATATCCTTCATCACGGTTAGCACGCACTGCTCACCTCGGATTTCAATGACTTCCGCCGAGAAAAGCCCTGTCCTTTCCTCCCCGGACTTGGCGCCGAAGAGGACCTCCAGGTCGATGATTCGGCCGTGTTCCTCCAGGAACTGCTTGCACCGGGCGCGATCTTCCGGTTTCGGCCAGAATCTCACCTCGATGTCTGTACGGTCTATCACCTCCTCGCGACGATAGCCTGTAATGCGCAGAAAGCTTTCGTTACAGTCGACGTACCGTCCCTCCGGCCAATGGCTTATGGTCATCGGTTCCGGACTGGCGTTGAATGCTTTGCGGAATCTCTCCTCGGAGGCCGCCAGTTCGTCATCGGCACGCTTCGACTCGGTGACGTCAAGGTAATTGATGACAATGGCTCCGACGCTCGGATCAGGCAGCATGTTCTTGCCAACAACCTGAACCCATCGCCAGGACCCATTCTTGTGCTGGAAACGGAAGTGACCGGCCAACACTCTGCCGGGCTCCCGGAGAAGCTGAGTGAACATTTCTCTCGCGCCCTTGAGGTCGGCGGAATGAATGAGCTCGAAGAGATTGCAGCCGGCGAGTTCCTTCGGAGTGTAACCCAACACGCCATGGCTAGCAGGGCTCGAGTAGACGTAAGTCCCGTCCGCAGTTACGAGGGCAGATCCATCGGCGCTATTCTCAACTAGGGCTCGGAAACGCCTTTCACTTGCCGCCAGGGCCGCTTCTGCCCGAGTCTTTTCTTCTCGCAAGGCTGTCTCTTCCAGTGCCCTTCGGACGACCTGGGGTAAGCGCGATAAGTGGTCTTTAACGATGAAGTCAGCCGCACCCTTCTTGATGCATTCCACAGCCGCCTCCTCCCCCAAAGCTCCCGTGACGAGGATAAAAGGGAGCTCCTTATGCTCCTGCTGCAGTACCTCCAGGGCTGCCAGGCCTGACCAACCGGGAATGCGATAGTCCGCCAAAACAAGATCGTAGTGGGTAGAGCTCAACCTTTCCCTGAACTCTTCCGCAGTACTCACCACATCCGCAATGGGTTCGAAGCCGGCTTGCTTCAGCTGCCTCAGGCAGAGCTTGGCGTCCTCTGGGTTATCCTCCACGTAGAGGATTCGCGCGGCTTGAGCCGTGCAAGTAGATGTGTCTGCTGCGGTGGATGCCATCTTTGCGCTCATCCCGAGGGGGGAGAGGACGCAGAAACCCTCTTTTTTCCTATAAGACGAGGATGTTTCGTCTCAATTTATGATTCCGCGCTACTTGATAAAGGTGACGAACTTTGTAATTAAAGTCCTCCGCGTCTTTCTGTTACATAGAGGCATTCATTTTGCCAAACCACGTTTTTCGGTCATCTAGCCGGCTCTCGATATGGAAACGGAATTACCCAGTCCTTGGCTGCTCCCCAGGAGACCCAGCATCCAGGACATCGGCATGGCGTCTGAGCTCTTCAGATTAGGGGGAGCGTTTCATCTTCGGTACTGGCGTTCCATTGGTTATTTGACCCCGAATGCCTTCTGGGCTGGGGGCTGGTTCACTACCAACCAGTAAAGCCCAACAGCCTTGATCGTCTGGCGGAATTGATCGAAATCGACCGGCTTTTGGATGTAACTATTGACTCCTAGTTTGTAGCTCTCAACTAGGTCTCTCTCTTCCTTCGAGGACGTCAGAACGACGACCGGAATGGCCTGGGTGCCGGCGTTGCTCTTGAGCTGGCGCAAGACTTCCATCCCGTCCACTTTGGGCAATTTCAGATCCAACAAAATCAGCTTCGGGGGACGGGTGTGCGCGCGGCTACTGAAGGTCCCGCGCCGGAACAAGAAGTCCAGTGCTTCTTCTCCGTCGCGCATCACTTCGATCCGGTTCTTCAGGTTTTCTCTTTGCAGCGCGTGCAGTGTTAGCCGCACGTCGTTCGGGTCGTCCTCAACCAGCAATATCTCTACTTCGTCTGTGTCAATCATTTCGCCTCCGACATGACAAGGGATGGGCTTTCGCGCCCGTTTTTGTCCGGCGAACCTAAGCTGAAGTAGAATGTTGCTCCCTTGTTAAGCTCCGCCTCAGCCCAGATACGGCCTCCATGCTTGTGAATAATGCGCTGGACAGTGGCCAGGCCCACCCCGGTACCCTCGAAGTCTTCCCGGCGATGGAGACGCTGAAACACGCCGAACAGTTTGCTGGCATATTTCATATCGAAACCCACGCCATTGTCGCGAACGAAGAGGATGGGCTGGCTCTGACCATTCGCCGGCCCCTGACCCACCTCGATGACGGCCGGTTTTCTGGGACGCGTGTATTTAACGGCATTGGAAAGCAAATTGGAAAGCACTTGCTTCATCAAGCCAGGGTCGCAATCGACAAAGGGCAGTTCGCCAACACGCCAGTGAATGTCGCGGCCTTTCGTTTCTGACTTGAGGTCGTCCAGAACCTCGTCGAGCAGCGACTTCAGCCCGGTTACTCGCAGGCTAGGTTCCTGGCGGCCCAGGCGCGCAAGGTTCAGCAGATCATCGATCAACGCTCCCATGGTTTCGGAAGCTTCCACAATGGCCTGCAGGTATTTCTCAGCCTCGCCCTCCAGCTTCGGGCCAAATTCTTCCAGCAGAACTTTGGCAAAGCCTTGAGCTTGGCGCACCGGGGCGCGGAGGTCGTGAGCCACTGAATAGGTAAAGGCTTCCAACTCCTGGTTAGCAGCCTCGAGCTCAGTGTTGCGGTGTTCAAGTCCTTCGTTGAGCCGCCGAATTACGTCCTCTGTCCGCTTCCGCTCGGTAATGTCGCGGATGACGCTGGTGAAAAAGATGCCTTCGGCGGTCTTCCAGCTTGCGAGCGAAAGCTCCAGGGGGAATTCAGTTCCGTCTTTTCTCCGCCCCGCCAACTCCACAGTCCTTCCAATGACGTGACCGGCTCCCGTCGCCAGATACCGCTCGATGCCTTGCTGATGGGCGGCGTGAAATCTTTCGGGCATGATCAGCGTGAGGGGTTTTCCCAGAGCCTCAGCGGCCGTGTACCCGAAGGTTCGCTCCGCTCCCCTATTCCAATGTATGATGTTGCCCTCCCGGTCGGCCGAAATGACTGGGTCGTTAGCGGTCTCTGCCACTGCCCGGAATCTTTCCTCGCTGGCCCGCAGCGCTTGCTCGGCCCGCCTGCGCTCGGTGAGATCTGATGCCGCGCCGAACCACTCGACGATTTCGTCGTTCGCATCCTTGAGCGGGACCGCACGCGAAAACGTCCAGCCCAGGCTCCCGTCGGCGCGCAGTACCCGGTGTTCTAGCTCAAATATGCTCTTCGTCTGGATGGCTTCATTGATGCGCTCCATAACGCACGACTGATCATCCGGGTGAATGTATTTCTGAAGCCAAGTGCGGCTTGGTGTCTCCGTGTCGGCGATGAAACCGCCGCCGCGGAGCTGGCGCATCTCGCTCCAATCCGCGCTCATGGAATACACTACATCCGAACTGGCCGTCACCAGCGCGCGGAAGCGCTCTTCGCTCTGGCGGAGTACCTCTTCGCCCCGCTTGCGCTCCGTGGTATCGCGAATGGCGCTTGACACTAGCATCCCCTCCTCAGTCTCCAGCGGGCTCAGACTGATTTCCACGGGGAACTCTGTGCCATCCTTGCGCAGCCCGTAGAGCTCCAGCCCGTGGCCCATCTCCCGCACGCGCGGAGCGGCGAAGAAGCCCGTGCGGTGACCCGAGTGGCGGCCCCGGAAACGCTCCGGCACTAACATCTCGACCTTCTGGTCCAATAGCTCTTCCCGCAGGTAGCCAAACAGTTTCTCCACCTGCGTGTTCACGAGAACGATCTGCCCTGCCCGGTTCACCACGACCATGGCGTCCGGGGCAGCTTCCAGGAGTTGGCCGAACTTCGCTTCCGAGCGCTTCCGCTCCGCGATTTCTCCCGCCAACTTTTCGTTGGCCTCGCGGAGCTTCGCAGGGCTAGGCAAGGCCAGGGCTTTTGGAATCAGCGGCACCAGCGCCACAGCCGTGGCCACCGACGCAAGCCCGGTAGCCAGCTTAATGAGGCCGGCCAAGCGATAAGTGCCGTGCCAAAGCGTCCAAATCTCCATCAGGTGGGTCGCGCCGCACCCCAGGATGAACGCTCCGAACATCAGAAACATCCAGTGGAAAGGCAAATCGCCTCGCTTGCGGACGAAGTAGACCAACGTAATAGGAATAGAAACGTACGCTAAAGTTATGAGGGCGTCCGACACCAGGTGAAGCCACACAATCTGCGAATTCCACAGGTAGCACATACCGTGTGGCATGAATTCGGAATCAAAGAGGTGTCTGAAGAATTCGGCCATAGGGTTACGCCCTGCTGGAGAATTGGCCCTGGTTGCGGCCCGCCATGCACCCCTTTTAGGGCAGCGCTACACTACCTTTCAGCATCTAGGTGGAAATACATCCCACCCAACTTCACGTTCGTCTCCGATCGAAATGGAGCCGAATTGTCTCTGCGTCCTTGGGGATCGAGAGCGCCGACTCAAGTTCGGCAAGCACTTCATGGGTATGAACCACCCCACTGGTTTCTCGCCACAAGGCTGCGTGCACTCCTGGTATTCAAGGATGCTGATTATCGACAAAATCGCGATAGCTAGCCCAGAGGCTGGCCTGGCATTCAGATTAAGAGACCAGTTCATGGTGCTCCCGGCCTGTCTCAATCCTCTCTTTGGAAAAGAAGTGAAAGCACTTCCCCGCTCCGCCCAAGCGTCTATGTACCATATGTGTACTTATAGTGTCAAGAGGGTAAATAGATGACAACTTTCTTCTTTTGCGCCGTTGCGTTCCGAGATAAATCTCCTGCCTCTCCATCTCCTCGATCTCTCCAATCACCAACCGATTGTGGAGCTACCGCTCCATCTAACTGGCTGCCACGTCCCTGGCCATTAGCCTACCGATGCCGTTTAAAACTCTTCGCCCGAAAGAGCCGGCATCAGTTTCGGGCGACTCCAAGCGATTCGGACTCCCGGAGACCGGAGATACTGGGCGTTGACAACCAGACGCTGATTATGATTTATTTGTAACATGGTAAAATCCAAGGGCGAAGCTACTAAGCTGTTTTCTTCTCCGGAGGCGGCATGAAAGTATTTTCCGTGTTGCTCTTAGGCGGGATGTTTGTGACGTGCTGCGCGGCGGCACACGCAGACTCGATACCAATTCATGATCCGGAGGTTATCATGGCAGGTGGCTCCGGAAGCCTCCCGGTAGGTTCTGCTTTTTCCTTCACTTCACCCTCGGGCACGAGTCCCATAAGCCTGCTCGGCGGGAGTCCATGTCTGGTTGCAGGCATCATTTCAGTCCCCGATTGTATCTTCAAGAATGCCACCAAGTCGACCTGGACCAGTCTGAGCTTTGACATCAGTCCAGGCAATCAAATCGGACCGTTCGTTTGTACCGCTCTCGACTATTTTGCGAACTGCTCATTTAACTCGTCCGGTACCCAAGTCACTTTTTCGGGTGGACCTGGGATAGGTGCGGGGGATGACTTCCTGGTTGAGGTCATCGCTTGGCTTCCGAACACGCAATTCGAAGGGCGGGCCAAGGATCCTCCTAACGCGATACCCGAACCGGCAACGGTGGGATTACTTCTGATGGGCTTCGGAGCGCTCCTCGTCAAGCGGAGACCCTGGCGCTCGAGGTCTTCTGTTCCTTAGCGTTTCCTGCCGCCGAATGCCGCTACAAGTTGGTCGAATTTAGGTTGTTTTCGGACCCTTTCGAGTTCAGGATCGACCGTGGCCTCGCCAGGCGGGTAGCCTTTCTCGAAGGCCTCCCGGAGACAACCTAGCGCCCGGTCGGAGTTGCCGGCCAACGCTTCAATCGTAGCTTCGTTGTAAATCAGTCGAACGTTTGCGTGGTCGAGCGCGCGCGCCCGGTGTATCAAGACAAGACCTTGTATCACATCACCCTTTCTAGCGTAGTACAAGGCCAGATGGGCGGTTGTCGTGGCATTGGCGGGATTGACCTGAAGTTCTCGATAGGCGAGCGCAATCGCCTTGCGGTATGCGGCCGAAGCCTTGTTTGTCTGTCCTGACCATCGGTAGGCATCAGCCAGATTGCCGGCAACGGTCTCTTCGTTGGGATTTATTTCGGCGGCCTTCTGAAACATCCTCACTGCATCCCCATAACGCTTGAGGCAGAAGTACGCCGTCCCCAGATTTGAATAAACGGCGAAGTTTGGCCTGATCTTAAGAGCCTCTTCGTAGGAACTAATGCTCTCGTTCCATTTGGCCAGTCGCAGGTTGACGGTGCCGAGGTTCTCGTAGCCGTCCACGTTACCCGGTTCCAGCTCCGTTACGCGGCGGAAGGCGTTCAGGGCCCTTTGGTAGTCTCCAGTTTGGAAGTAAGCTATGCCAAGGACGTTGTAGTTCAGCCAGTAGTACGGATTCAGTGTGACGGCCCTCTGATAGGCCTGAAGGCCCTCCTGCGTCCTGCCCACCGACATATAACCATGTCCGAGCCACCGATAGGTTTCATCGGAAGTCGGAGCTGATTCGAGCGCTTTCTGGAGCTCCGTGATGGCTTCTTGTCCGCGCCCGTAAGCGGTATATACATTGCCCAGGGCCGCGTGCGCCTCCGGAAGGTCATTATTCAGACTCCTGGCCTGCTCGCCCGCATTCAGCGCTTTCCCAATCCACAGACTATCCTTCGTCTCTTTGTACATTTGCAGGCTTGCATTGGCAAGCCCTGCGTAGGCCAGGGCGAAGCGTGGGTCTCGTTTGACCGCCTCCTCGAAAAAAGCCATCGCAGTCCTAAGGTCTCGCGCGTCCTGGTAGTACCGGACGGCCTTGCGACCTTTGAGGTAAAGGTCATATGCCTCTATATCCTGCGTAGGGTGGGCGCTGTGTGTGGACACGGCCTTCGACCTCTCGGGCCCGAGGAACTCTGCCAGTCGCGAAAAGATCCGATCCTCCACACTCAGAATGTCCATGCTTGCGGCCGGGAATTGTTCTTTCCATAGATCCCGACCCGCATGTACGTCATGCAGGACGACGGCGATACGCATGCTTTCGGTAGTCCCTTGAATGCTACCTTGAACGATGAAAGTCGCGCCCGATTTGCGAGCCATATCTTCTAACGACCTTATTGTCTCCGGACCCGTGACTTCCATGAGTGGCGCTACCTGAACTCCCCGTAAACGACGAAGCTTGGCGGTAAGCGCCTCAGCCAGACCCTCGGCGAGGTAGTCCATTGACTTCTGTTCTCTCCCCACCTCAAAGGGCAGAACAACGGCATACTTGCTTTCGTTCACGCCTGCCTCAGGCGCCAGCTTTGAAACGGCTTGCCCCGAACCGATTCTGCGGAACGGGTTGGGTATCCGACGGGACGAAATCGCGAACACAATGAGTCCGGTCGTCACCCCCAAGGCCAAGCCGAAGGCGGCAGCGCGTTTGGCCCCTGCTTGACGAATCGGTAAGGTCTGCCGGAGTTTCTCTCCATTGTTCTGATGCAAATCCGAGTCGGGGCTGCGACTGACTGAACCGACGAAACGGTAACCACGCCGAGGCACTGTCTCAACGTAAGAGCGTCCGTGGGGGTCCTCGCCGAGCGCGCGCCTCAGCCTGGAAACGACCTGCGTCAGATTGTTCTCCTCCACCGCGGTATGCGGCCAAAGGCTTTCCAGCAATTCCTCCTTCTCAACAACCTGTCCGTTCCTCTCAACCAGGATCAGTAGCGCGTCAAAGGCCTTAGCAGACAGCGGGAATGGCTTCCCCTCACGCAACAACAGACACTGATCCACTTCGATGCGGAATCTGCCGAACCGGTAGAACCTTCCGGCTGGTTGCTCAACGATATTTTTCACGATTTTTAAGCTCTATTCATAACTTCTAAGTACTCTCTGGGCCGCCTGACAGCATAGTACCAAGCGCGGCTAGGTAGAGAGTTTTACCGTACAGTAATCATAACTGACGGTAAAGGAAGCGTCAACGGAGAGGGGGCTGTAAACAGGATGAGACGGCCACGCGAGATCCTGCAGAGCCGCCGCCAGCTCCTGGCAAACGAATTGTGGCTCCGTTGTTAAAAGGTTTGTAGCCGTCCGGAGGAGAGTCGCAGGGGGCTTAACCGGGGTGCCCGGATCAGTGGCACCCCGGCTCATATGTTTCAGACTAACTGCTCGGTTTGACCCGTCTTTAGCTCTTCGTTCAGCCTTCCGATTTCATCCTGAGCCTGCCCGCGCGCGGCCACATCTTGCCTGACCGCAATAATAGTGCGTGACCTGCCCTCTGTGGTGCTGACGGGTCGGCGATCACAACGCCGAGCGCGGCTTCCCAGGCCTCAGTGCGGGGTGGAGTGCGGCCTCGGCCTACTTGTGGGCGGTAATGTCACGCGCGATGGTCCAGCGCCGGTGATACACCCCAACGAATCCTTGATCGGAGAAATGCTCAGGGAGATATCAATGCGCCGCCCGTCCTTCGTCCGGCGTAAGGTCTTGCTCACGAGTCGAGCGGGACATCTGGACCAGAGCAGGTAGTCCAAAGCAAACGAATGGCGCGCCGCACTGACTGAGGATAGAATGTCGCCTCATGGGAGATGTTAAAGCGGAGCGTGCCGCCGCACTAAGGAAGGTGCCGCTTTTCAGCGGCCTTTCCGACGCGGAGATGGAATCCCTCGTGGCGCGAGCCCTGCCGCGCCAATTCGTCCAAGGGGAAGTCATCTTTGCCGAAGGAGATCCTTGCCAAGGTCTATACGTCATCGAGTCGGGGGCGGTCAGGATCTTCAAAACCTCCGCTGGCGGACGCGAGCAGGTGTTGACCGTGGAAGGTCCGGGCGGCTCGATCGCGGAATTGCCAGTCTTCGATGGGGGAGCTTATCCAGCCTCGGCCGTTGCGGCCTCCCAGTCCGCTCTACTTTTCATCAGCAAGAAAGACTTCCAGACTCTTTGCCTGCAGCACCCGGACGTCGCTCTGAAGGTCCTGCGGGTGGTCGGCGCGCGCCTGCGTGGGTTGGTCTCTATCATTGAAGAACTGTCCTTCACCACGGTTCGGCATCGGCTGCTCGCCCTTCTGCTTCGCGAGGCTAGACAGAAGGGCAAGGAGACCACGCGCGGGATCGAGTTTACCTTTACTATCAGCAATCAGGAACTCGCGTTCCAAATCGGCACGGTCCGCGAACTCGTCTCCCGCAACCTCAGCCGTCTGCAGGCGGCTGGCTTCATCAAGATGGAAGGCAAGACGGTCATCATCGCTGACCTCGCCGCTCTGGAAGAGGAAGTGGCCACGAGCGAGTAGGAATACTGAGGCATCGATCAACGAGCCGTTGGGGACATGGTGATTGAACTGGTCCGTATCACCCGTTACTCTTCCCCATTTTCCTCGCCTCAACCACCAGGCGCAAATCGACAGACAGCTCCGTGACTTTGATCATACTCTTGCGCTGGCAAGTCTGCGAAGCTGAGCGACAGGAGGAAGACGCCCAATGCCAACCGCCACAGAGATCTTGCGTCACGAACACGATGCTGTTGTAAAGATGCTGGGCTTCGCAAACGACCTGGCCGACCGGCTTGACCGCGGCCAACGCGTCAGCCCCGCCGTCCTCGACAAGGTCCTGGAGTTCTTCCGTGTTTTCGTAGATCAGTGCCATCACAGCAAGGAAGAGGACCTGCTCTTCCCTCTGCTCGAAGCCAAGGGCCTGCCACGCGCTGGCGGTCCACTAGGAGTCATGCTCAGTGAGCACCAGGAAGGTCGGAAGTGGATGCAGGAGATGACCGAGGCAGCGGAAGATTACCGGCTGATCGTGGAGGGGAGTGGGTGCCGGTGGGCGAGTGCCGCGCGCGCCTACGCGGAGCTGCTACAGGCTCATCTCGACAAGGAGAATAACGTGCTCTTTGCGATGGCCGATCGGATCCTCACGCCTGCCGAGCAGGCGAGCCTGGTGGAAGGATTCGAGAAGCTCGAAGTCGAGAAGATCGGTGCCGGCAGGCATCAACAGATACATGCGATGATGGCACAACTTCTTGCCGGCGCACCTCCCGCTCCACGCCTAACCTAATGGGCTGGTGTCCCGAGTCAGAGGTGCGTTCAAGAATTCCGTTCCGAATGAGCGCCATAACCTAGCCTACGGGCGAGCCCGTGTTGAAGGCGCCCTCTCCCCTTCCCCTCTCCCGCCCGCGCCGGAGAGGGGCCCCGCAGGGCGGGACGGGGAGAGGGCTAGCCAACCCAGGGCTGGCGCCCGGGCTAAGATACTGCGCCCCTAACGGGGGTGCGCTCTGAGTAGTATTCTTCACTACCCGCTAGCCTAGCCTAGAACGCCTCCGTGTCAGTGGTCATCCTGCCCTCAAGGGAGCTGGACCTGTGAGCAAGGAGGCGCGGCGAGCCTTTGGGAGGTTCATGATTCGCCAGAGGCCAATACCCCACCAAGCCAGGGCAGTGAACTCCACAAACCCGCTGGTGCCGATCAGCGGGTAAGCAAGGTTCGGGACAAAATCAGTGAGAATCTGAAAGAACACTCGAGCCGCGCAACCTACATTCAGGAGGATGAACGGCCCCCATAAGGAAGCGACCCGGTCTGAGTCTGCGCCGGCCAGTATCGGCACGACTCGGGATGCGACACCCACAATCATCAAGCTGACAAAACCTACAGTGAAAGCGTGTCGATGCGCTCCCCAGTATGCGTGCGAGAACACCTGGTGCGTTAGCGCGCCGTAAACCATGAAGAGAGGCATCATGGCCATCGAAAACAAAAGCCAGGCGTAGGCCGCACGGATGAACTTCCAGCTTCGGTCGCTCCGAGCGGGCGTCGAGAACACCCCGAGCTGGCGGACCAGCAGCACGGCCCAGACCACCATGAGCAGGTAGGAGATCTCTAGCCCAGCGGCGAAGTAGGCTTTGGCGGAGGAGAGCAGGGCCATGTAACACATCACGTCGAGGATGAGGCTGGCATTCATCAGCGTGAAGATCAGCTTCTGCCGGTCGTGCCACGGCCGACTGAGGCCGTAGACCACCGGAACAAAGCGCTGGCTGACGCCGGCAATGATGAGGGCGGCAAAACCGAACAATTGCATGTCGCGCAGGGGAGCATCCAGTAGCGCGATGCGGTGCACGAGTTGCTCTTGGGTAGCGGCTGTCGCCTTGGCGAAAAAGAAAATGCCGCTGAAAATGGCCTGAACCAGGAACCAGAAGAAAGCACCGAAGATAAATCTCTCATACGGGTTGCGGGGTTCCATGGACTGCCGCGCCGTGCGGAGAATGATCAGCACAAACAGGCTGATGGCAGCCAATTCCACCCCTGCGGATAAAAGGCCGAGCCCCAATCCGAGGGGCGCGCCCGGCAGCAACTCGGCGCCGATCCGAGCTCCAATCCCGACCAGCATGAGAATCAACGTGAGGTTGGCGAGGTCCGGTCTCCACAACGTGGTGAACTTGAAGCGAGGAAACGACTGATAGGCAAAGCCCATGACGAACAGACCGACCCAGCCAAAAATCATGGCGTGCGCATGGGCATGAATCGAGGGCACCAGGCGAAGCTGCAACAGATTCTTGCCAATGGCGATCTGGAGGAGGTTGATCGCACCCCACAAGGCACCCACCGTCAGGGTGATGGCGATTCCGGCCTTGAAGAAGCGGCGATAGATGTAGTCGGCCAGCGACTCGCTGTAGACGTACTGTTCCGGTGACGGGTTCTCCGCCCCTGCCCTAAGGTCGCGGAGAAGCGCCTGCAGGTCGACTTGATGAACAGCGGCGAAGAACGAGAGTGGCTCCGCCGGCCCATGTTCGGCGCCGCAACCCTTCAGCCCGTACCGGTCGAATATCCGCCGCGCTGTCGGACATCGTTTCAGGACCTGCGCCACGCTGGTCGATTCATTGATCTCGCCCGTCGGTCGCCTGCTTGGAGTTGAAATCTGAATCAGGCTCGCCATTCGGATAGTCTCCCTTTCTCACCCTGACAAGCGACAGATTAACGGACCGCCATCGAATCATCTATGACTTTGGTCACGCGGAAACATCCTTGCGGCGTGCCCGTGGTTGGGGTGTGAGAATCGTCCCCACCTCCAAAGCAACTCACGATAGGTAGGTTGATGAGAACCCGAACACTCCCGTATTCGGCGTAAGCTTTCACGTACGCTCCGCCCGCGTCGCGGTCACCCTTGCTGAAATCCTTTTTTGGCAACTGCCTCTTTGAAATGTTCCCTTTCAACATCGAATCATGATCAAGAGCATCTTGAATCTCCCGAGGGCTTTTAGAGCATGAGGCTGGTTCGCCGGTAGGATGATGACTTCGCCTCCCTGCACACCGTGGGCTCTGCCAGATATGACAATCTCCGCTTCCCCCTCCAGCAGAACAACGGTTGCATCGTAGGGTGCCGTGTGTTCGTTCAAGCCCTGCATCTCGTCAAAGGCGAACAAGGTCACCGTTCCGGTCTTCTTGTCGATGATTGTTCGACTCACGACGGAACCTTCCTGGTAGTCAACCAAGTCAACCAGCTTTGCTGGCACTGCTATGAGTTTTTCGAAACGCCCTGACTTCCTGTTCTCTTCCATCGCCTGCCTCCGGTGATCGACTTGCGCAAACGCGTTTCTATACGCTACCCACCTCTGGGCCACGAAATCGTAAGCAGAAAGGAACTATCTTCTAGGGCTTCCACGTCGTGGGGCAGAGCGCGTTCGAGAGTGAGCAGTCGCCCGGCCGGAAGTTCCACCGACTGACCAGGCAAATGGAGACGCAGCTTACCCGTGAGCCCCTGAATCGAAATGCTCCCGTCGGCTTTGTGACCCTCCATGCGAGTCCCCGCTTGCATTGCGATCAGCACGACTCGAAGATCCGGGTATTTCACCAGTGTCTTCGCGTTGCGTGATGTGCGCTTCCAAGCGCCCTCGTGCCCCAGTTGCTCGGTTTCCGCTGTCAGGTCAAACCGGAGTACAGGCCCGGTTAGACCGGGAACTGGGTGACCCGCCCGCCGTGGGCTTGTGCCGGGCTTTTCGGGTGAACGCACCTTCTTGGTTCGAGTTTTAGCCATGGTGCCCTCCTCGGTTGCTGACTTCTTCGGTCCTATTTGTTGTGGGTGCCAAGTGCCATCGTGGTGTGCGCCTTGGCCCGAAAATTCTTGCTCGCAGACCTGTCAGATATCTTGTCTTCGTAAGGTACGTGCGGGCCCGTGGAAGGGTACGGAGTGAAGACGGGAATGGTGGCGATGTGCCGCATCGATGGAACTCCGGCAACGAAGATGTTGCCCGACTGGCCTCCGGAGTAGAACATGTAGTACTCGTCGAGGTCGCCCGGGGCGACGTAAGTGGCCATGGCCGCCTGGGCTACGTCGCCCATCGCGGTTTTGGGTTTTCGGGCACAGCTCTGGGATACGAGCAGAGCTACAAATCCGATGAAGCCGAGCCCGAGTAGGATCGATTTGATTCCGAACTGTTTCGTCATGGTGTCTGCTCCTTTCTTACAATCTGTAGCACTGGTTGGCGTCTTCTTGTTAGGGCGCCAAAATTTGATGGTGTCATTCCGAGCGCAGCGAGGAATCTGCTTTCTCGCCACCACCAACAGCAAAAAGCAGATGCTTCGCTTCGCTCAGCATGACAGTCCTTCGTCAGGGTGGCGCATACATCGCGCTGTTTGCGATGTATGCGGTTAGCGGAGCTTCTTCTGGTAGGCGATCTTGAGCTTTGCGCGGCTGCAGGAAGCCCCGTACGCCGCTGCAATCGCCTCCTGTCTGTCCGCCTCCGTCAGATGAATCTGAGTCGAGAGGACCATGGCCATCGTGCCGGTGGGGCTGGCGAGGAAATCCTCCAGCGTTCTGCCGAAGCGGGCCTGAACGTCCGCATAGGCGTTGGCCAGATCGGGCCCGATCTTGGCGGCGGACTCAATGCCCAGCGTACTGACGTCATGACAAATGAAGCAGGTCTTCTTGGCAAAGAACGCGCCTTCGCCGGTCTGCATCTGCTGTTCCTTGGCGATCTCCTCCGGCGTGGGCCGGTCGCCGACCGCCGCCCCTGGAATGTAGGCGATGGGCAGATCGGTCCGCTTCCAGCTCATGACGAGCATGGCCAAGGACTGCGCCTGGCGGCTGTCGAAGCCAAAAGTTGGCATGACGCTTTCCGGCGACATAGACTTGGGATTCTTCAAGTGGGCGACTTGCCACGCAAAGACCGACTTCACACCCAGCAAGTGGGAATAGTCATACTGTTCAGTGGATTGGTCCCCCACGTAAGTCAGATCGGGTCCGATAACGCCGCCGCGACCGTTGATGGTGTGACAGGCCCTGCAGCCCTTCTGCTTTACGAGTTGCTTGGCGTCGTTAATGAAATCGGCGCCCGGCTCCGGGCATCGTAGCGATGACAGATGTTGCAGTTGATTTGCATGAGGGCCTTGCGGTCGCTCACCGAGTAGGAGGTGGCAAGCTCCTTCCCAAGGAGCGGTTCTTCCCAATACTCGATCGTCGTGGCATGCGCCATCCCGGTGTCAG
>Ga0187846_10001056_pt1 | contig 15737 bp, 12 predicted proteins | sample TC_taG_FD_161473 | JGI IMG/M metagenome (GOLD analysis project Ga0187846, IMG submission 161473) | Biofilm microbial communities from the roof of an iron ore cave, State of Minas Gerais, Brazil - TC_06 Biofilm (v2) | ecosystem: Environmental > Terrestrial > Deep subsurface > Cave > Wall biofilm...
TTCGTCCACCTGATGGATCGACGCATTGACCGGGCCGAACTCGACCACCTGCGGACAGATGCGGCCGAGAAAACGCCCGTCCGAGGTGCCACCGGTGGTGGAAAGTTCCGGGCGGCGGCCGGACACCTCGAGGATCGCGCGCGACACGCAATCAACCAGCTCTCCGGCCGGCGTCAGGAACGGTTCCGCCCCCAGCGTCCATTGCAGCTCGTAGGCGAGGCCGTGGCGGTCGAGGATTGCCTCTACGCGGCGGCGCAGCTCGGCGGGCGCCGATGCAGGGCAGAAACGCAAATTGAACTGCATCTCGCAATGGCCTGGAATCACGTTGGCGGCGCCGGTGCCGGAATTTAGATTCGAGACCTGGAATGTCGTTGGCGGAAAGGTCGCGTCGCCCTGGTCCCATTGCGTCGCCGCCAGCTCGGCGAGGGCCGGGGCGAGCTGGTGGATCGGATTGCGGGCCAAGTGCGGATAGGCTACATGACCCTGCACTCCGCGCACCAGCAGGCGACCCGACAGCGACCCGCGCCGGCCGCTCTTGATCGTGTCGCCCAGGTGGCGCGCCGATGTCGGCTCTCCTACCAGGGTGAAGTCGACCTGCTGGCCACGCGCCTGCAGTGCCTCGACGGCTGCGACCGTCCCGTCTGTGGCCGGGCCCTCTTCGTCAGAGGTGAGCAGTAGCGCGATCGCCCCGGCATGGGCCGGATACTCGCCAACGAACCGCTCGGCCGCCACCACGAAGGCGGCGATCGAAGTTTTCATGTCGGCGCTGCCGCGACCGTACAGCCAGCCGTCCCGCACCGATGGGACGAACGGCTCTGAGCTCCACGCTTCGCGCGGGCCGGCCGGGACGACGTCGGTATGCCCGGCGAACACGAACAGCGGGCGACTGCCACCGTGCTGCAACCACAGGTTGCAGGTACCGTTGCGGTCGAACGATTCGGCGCGAAAGCCGACGCCGGCTAGGCGCTTGGCGATCAGCGACTGGCAGCCCGCGTCGTCCGGGGTGACGGAGGGCCGCGCGATCAGCTGTTGTGCGAGTTGGAGCGCGGCCGACACGGTAATCCAGGTGCTGCCCGAAGTCCGGACACTAAATGTTGAGGGTGAATTCGCTGAATGAAGACGAATCCGGTGCCGGCTTGGGCACGGCGTCTCGTTTGACGACGGGCTTACCCGCGTTGTTGATCAGCCACAGCAAGTTGTTCTTCGAATCCGCAGCGACCAGCGCGTCCTCGCGCGTGATCGTGTCCCTCTGCAGCAGCTCGTACAGACTCTGCTCGAAAGAGCGGCTTTCGGGATCAAGACTCTGCTCCATCGATTCCTTGATGGCCTGCACGTCGCCGCGAGCGATCAGCTCGTTCGCATGTCCGCCGTTCATCAGGATCTCGACTGCGGGAACGCGGCGCCCCTGGCGCGAGCGCACCAGGCGCTGCGAAACGACCGCGCGCAGCGCAACTGCCATGTCCTGGAACAGGGCGAAGCGCGACTCGGTCGGATAGAAACTGATGACCCGATTGAGCGCGTGGGCGCTGTTGGTCGCGTGCAGCGTTGCCACCACCATGTGGCCGGACATCGCATAGGCCAACGCCGCAGTCATCGTGTCGCGGTCGCGGATCTCGCCGATGAACAGCACGTCCGGCGCCTGCCGCATTGCGTTGCGCAGCGCATGCTCGAGCGTATGGGTGTCGGCGCCGATCTCGCGCTGGTTCACAATCGATTTCTTGTTGCGGAACAGGAACTCGATCGGATCCTCGAACGTCAGGATATGCCCGGTCGCCAGCTCGTTGCGGTGGTCCAGCATCGAGGCGATCGTAGTGGATTTGCCCGATCCGGCCGCGCCCACGATCAAGATCAGGCCGCGGCGCTCCATCGCGAGATCCTTCAACACGTCGGGCAGCATCAGCTCTTCCATGCGCGGGATCTCGTGCGGAATGTAGCGGATCACCGCCGACACCGAGCCGCGCTGCAGGAACGCGCTCAGCCGGAAGCTGCCGACGCCCTGCACCGGCAGGCCGACGTTCAATTCACGGTTGCGCTCGAGCTCGCGGAACTGCGCGTCCGACAGGCGCTCGGTGAGCAGCGCAACGACCGCCTGCTGCTGCAGCCGCTCCTGGTTGATGGGCACGCACACGCCATTGATCTTCACCGTGATCGGCGAGCCGGCGGAGATGAACAGGTCGGACGCGTTCTTCTCCGCCATCAGTTGGAACAGCCGCTCCAGCGTCATCGGTCAGCTCCCTCAAGAAGTCCATCGGCCCCGGCGAGCCGCAGAAGGTCGTTGATGGCAGTTTTCGCCCGGGTCTGCGCGTCGACACGCTTGACGATCACCGCGCAGTACAGGCTGTGCGTGCCGTCGCGAGCCGGCAGGCTGCCGGGAACGACCACCGCACCGCGGGGTACCCGGCCGTACAGAATCCGTCCGCTTTCGCGGTCGTAGATACGCGTGCTGGCGCCGATGTACACGCCCATCGACAGGACCGCATCCTGCTCGACGATCACTCCTTCGACCACTTCCGAGCGGGCGCCGATGAAGCAGTTGTCCTCGATCACGGTCGGGGCAGCCTGCACAGGCTCCAGCACTCCGCCGATGCCAACCCCGCCGGACAGGTGTACGTTGCGCCCGATCTGCGCGCAGGAGCCGACGGTGGCCCAGGTATCGACCATCGTGCCTTCGTCGACATAGGCTCCGATGTTGATAAACGAGGGCATCAGCACGACGTTGCGCGCCACGTAGGCGCCGCGCCGTGCCACCGCCGGCGGGACCACCCGCACTCCGCTTGCGCGGAACCGCTCAGCGTCGAAGCGGGCGAACTTGCCGTCGACCTTGTCGTAGAAGCGCAGCGGATCGGACTCCGCCCCGCTTCCCAGCACGACGTTGTCGCGCAAGCGGAACGACAGCAGCACGGCCTTCTTCAGCCATTGGTGCACCACCCAGTTGCCGTCGATCTTCTCGGCAACCCGCAGACGTCCGCTGTCCAGTTGCTCCAGCGCCACCTCGATTGCATCGCGCAGGACGACCGGCGCCGACGCCGCAGTCAGCGATGCACGCTGTTCCCAGGCCCGTTCGATGACGTCTTCGATTGACACCGCTTCCAGTCTCCTGCAGCAGCCTCTCGGTACTCTAAACGGTGCCGGTCGCGAGCGGGGCAACCGCGCCGGGGTGAGCGTCGCCGCTGCGGGCGGCGCAGCGCACGATGCGGCGCGCCGCTTCCTGCACCTGCGCCTCCTCGGCCACCAGGGCGATGCGGACGAAACCCGAGCCCGGATTGACGCCATCGACCTCGCGTCCGAGGAAACTTCCTGGCAGCACCGTCACATTGGACTGCTCGTACAGGCTGCGGGCGAACGCACGATCGTCGCCCGGTGTGCGCGCCCAGAGGAAGAATCCGCCCTCGGGCACGGCAGTCGGCAGTACGGTTGCGATCGCGTCTGTGACCTGCGCGAATTTGGCCGCGTAGCGGCGGCGGTTCTCCGCCACGTGCGCCTCGTCGCTCCATGCCGCGATGCTCGCCGCCTGCGCGGCAGGGCTCATCGCGCAGCCGTGATACGTGCGGTAGCGCAGGAATGCGGCGATCAGGCGCGAATCGCCCGCAACGAAACCAGACCGCAGCCCCGGGACGCTGGAGCGTTTGGACAGACTGCCGAACACGACGATCCGCTCGAAACGGTCGCGACCGAGTTCAGCCGCAGCCTGCAGCGCTCCGAGCGGCGGCTGCCCGGAATCGGGGTAGATCTCCGAATAGCATTCGTCGCTGGCGATCACGAAGCCGTGACGGTCCGATTGCTCGAACAGATCGCGCCACTCGGAAAGAGGGATCACCGCGCCAGTCGGGTTGCCGGGCGAGCAGACGTAGACCAGGCGCACGTCGCGCCACTCACCCGGCCCGAGGCGGTCGAACGGCATCCGCAACCCGGTCTGAGGGGTCACCGGCAGGTAGAGGGGTTCGGCCCCGGCCAACAGGGAGGCGCCTTCGTAGATCTGGTAACCCGGGTTGGGCAGCACCACCCGCTGGGATGCGCGCGCATCCAGCATTGCTTGCGCAAACGCGAACAGCGCCTCGCGCGAGCCGCTGACCGGCAACACCTGCGTGAGCGGATCCAGGCTCGACAGTCGATAGCGGCGCGCCAGCCACTCGCCGATTGCGATCCGAAGCGCCTCCGAGCCGGCCGTCTTCGGGTAGCTCGATATCGACGGCAGAGCTTTGACCATGGCGTCCAGCAGCACGCGCGGCGCCGCGTGTTTGGGCTCGCCGATCGAAAGGTCGATCGGCGGCAGGTGCGGCGGCGCGACGCAGCCGGCCAGCAGCGAGCGCAGGCGCTCGAACGGGTAGGGCTGCAGGCGCTCGAGCAGCGGATTCATCGATTCATCCGGCAGGTTCGAGCGCGTTCGGCGCGTCGACCGGAAGATGGCCGAGGTGCACGTACGGGGCCGGCTTCCAGCCGCGCTTGCGGTGCTCGGCCACAACAGTGGTCGTGATCCCGCCACGCACGTTCCACCGCGAGGTCAAACGGATGAAGCGCGGTTGCAGTGCGGCTTTCAGATCGTCCAGCACCTGGTTGGTTACCGCTTCGTGGAAGGCCCCGTGGTCGCGAAAGGACCAGATGTATAGCTTCAAGCTCTTGAGTTCAACGTTGCGTCGGTCCGGCACGTACTGCAACACCAGGGTGGCGAAGTCCGGCTGCCCCGTCAAGGGACATAAACAGGTGAACTCTGGCAGTTCGATGTGGATCAGGTAGTCGCGCGCCGGATTCGGATTGGGAAATGTCTCGAGCTGGCGACTCGGGCGCGTACTCATCGGACGGGGTCACCCGAAATGATTCGATATCATGCCACAGGGACGCTTCGAGGCTAAAAGTTCATATAAGGCAGAGTCGTGCAGCTGCGGCAGATCAAGCTGGCCGGTTTCAAGTCGTTCGTCGATCCGAGCCAGATCGATGTTCCCGGCCGCTTGGTCGGCGTGGTCGGACCGAACGGCTGCGGCAAATCCAACGTCATCGACGCGGTGCGCTGGGTGCTTGGCGAAAGCAAGGCGGCCGAGCTGCGCGGCGAGTCAATGCAGGACGTGATCTTCAATGGCGCCGCCAGCCGCGCGGCGGCCGGCCGCGCCAGCGTAGAACTGCTGTTCGACAACAGCGCCGGCCGCGTCCAGGGCGAATGGGGCCGTTTCAGCGAGCTGTCGGTGAAACGGATCCTGACGCGGGACGGCGACTCGACGTACATGATCAACCAGCGCCACGTGCGCCGGCGCGACGTCCACGACCTGTTCCTGGGCACAGGTCTGGGCCCGCGGGCATACGCCATCATCGGACAGGGAATGATCTCGCGCCTGGTGGAAGCGCGCCCGGAGGAGCTGCGGGTGTACCTGGAAGAAGCGGCGGGGGTGTCCAAGTACAAGGAGCGGCGCCGCGAGACGGAGACCCGCCTGCGCGATGCGCGCGAAAACCTGGACCGCGTGGGCGACATCCTGCGGGAGCTGGAGGAGCGGGTGGTGCATCTGGAGCGGCAGGCCGAGCTCGCGCGCCAGTATCGCGACCTGACTCAGCGTCACGGTGACGCTCAGATGATGCTGTGGCTGCTGCGGTTGCGCGATGCGCGCAGCCAACAGGCACGCGGCGCGCGCGAGGTCGAACAGGCGGAGTTGGCGATCGAAGCGCACCGCACCGAGCTCAGCGCACTGCAACGCAAGCTGGAAGAGGAGCGCTCGGCGCACTTCGCCGCCGGCGAGGCTACGCATGCAGCACATGGCGATCTGCTCGGCGTGAACGGGCAGATTGCGCAACTGGAAGGCGAGATCCGCTTGGTCGCCGACAGCCGAGGCCGGCTGTCGGCTCAGATCGCTGGAACCATCGACCGGCGTACTCAGCGCGAGCAGGAGCAGGCGCGCCTGAGGCAGCGCGCAGCCGAGCTCGACGCTTCCATCGATCAAATGGGCGCGCAGCACGAGCAGGCTTGCGCAGTGGGCAGCGAACAGGACCTGCGCCTGCCGGGACTGGAGCAGGCGTATCACGCCGCGCGCGAGTCGTTGACGCAGGCACGATCGCACGCTGCGCGCGCCGCACAGGCCATCGAAGGGGCGGCCCAGCACGGGCGTTCGCTCGACGAGCAGCTCGCAGCGCTGGGGCAGCGCCGGGAGCGTCTGGGCGAGGAGCGTGCGCAGCTCGAATCCTTCGACCAGGAGCGCCTGGACGCCCTGCAACAGGAGGCGAGGCGCCTCGACGCCGAATTGCAGGAGCGCACACGCGCCGCACGCGCTGCCGAGGAGCAACGCACCCAGCTCGATTCGGAGCGCACCGCCGCAGGCGTGGAGAAGACGCGGGTGGCCGAAACGCTGGCGCGGATGCAGGCCCGGTTGCATGCGTTGAGCGACCTGCAGGCCAATGTGGAGGCCGACGAACGCCTCGATCCGTGGCTGCGTACCCACGGGCTGGATTCGCTGCCGAGGCTGTTCAGCCGATTGGAAGTGGAGACAGGCTGGGAGACCGCTTTCGAAGCGGTGCTGCGCGAGCGCGTCGAGGCGATCGAGGTCGGGAGCCTGGACTCCGTTGCTGCATTCGACTCGGCCGCACCCCCCGCGCGGGTCGCCTTCTACTGCGGCAGCGGCGGCTCCGATCCGCAGCCACAGGTGCAGGCGCAGGACTGGCCGCTCCTCGCGACCAAACTGGCCAGCCAGGATTCACCCCTGGCGGGAGTGATGCGAGAGTGGCTGGCCGGCGTGTACGCGGCGCCGGATTTGCGCAGCGCGTTGCAGCGGCGCGACTTGCTGCGATCAGGCACCGAGCTCGTGGTGCAGGCGGGCCACCGGGTAGGCCGGCGGGCGGTGCGCTTCTACGCGCCGGACGACCGAAAGGCGGGTCTGCTGGCGCGGCGGCTGGAAATCGAGAACCTGCAGCGAAGCATCAAGGCGCAGCGGCTGATCGAAGAGCAGGCGGCCGCGCATCTGGCGCGCGTGGAGTCGCAACTGCGGCAAGCGCAGGAATTGGCTCAGTCGGAACGAAACGCAACCGAGCAGCTGCGGTCGCGGCTGCACGAGGCTCAGCTGGAGGCGGTTCGCCTGGGCGAATCGCAACAGAGCATGCAGGCGCGGCGCGAACAGGTCGACCGCGAGCTGGAAGAGCTCGCAGCGCACGCCGGCGCGTTGGAGCAGCAGCGGGCGGATGCAAACAGGCTTTTCGAAGAACTGGACCGGGCGCTGGGCGACCGGCAGCAGGAAGCGGAGGCGGCCCGCGTCCAATACGAGGCGGCTGAACTCGAGCTGCGCCAGGCGCGCGAAGCCTCGCAGCGCCTGCAGGTCGAGCGGCAGCGCTTGCAGATCGAGCTCGATGTGGCGCGCGAGCGGCGAGGGGAAATCGAAACCGCGGCGAGCGAAGCGATCCAGGAATGCGAACGCCTCGACTCGGAACTGGAGCAGGCGCGCCTCGAGCAGGCGCGCCTCGACGACAGCGCCGCGCGCGAAGGGCTCGAGCAGTGGCTGCAGCGACGCGTCGCCGCGGAGGCGACGATGCGCGATGCGAGGGCACGACAGGACGAGCTGGCGCAGAGCGTGCGCAGTCTCGACGAGCAGCGCCTGAACCTGGAACGTGAGCTCCCACCACGCATCGACCGCGTCACTGAACTGAAGCTGAAGGAGCAGGCAGCGCGGCTGGCGGCCGAACAGTTCGAACGGCAGCTCGTGGAAGCCGGAGCGGATCAGGAGGCGCTGGCGGCGCGCGTGGAACGCGGAACCAGCGCGTCCTCGCTGCAGGCGGAGATCACGCGCCTGGCGCAGTCGATTGAAGAGCTCGGTGCGGTGAATCTCGCAGCGCTGGAAGAACTGGAATCGGCGCGCGAGCGCCGCGAGTTCTTGCAAACGCAGTCGAGCGACCTGAAGGCGGCGATCGCTACGCTGGAAGATGCGATCCGCAAGATCGATCGCGAGACGCGCGAGATGCTGCGCTCGACGTTCGAGCAGGTCAACCGATACTTCGGGGAGCTCTTTCCACGCCTATTCGGCGGAGGTGACGCGCGCTTGCTGATGACCGGGGAGGAGATCCTGGACGCCGGCGTGCAGGTGATGGCCCAGCCGCCCGGCAAGCGCAACAGCACGATTCATCTGCTGTCCGGCGGCGAGAAGGCGATGGCCGCGACGGCACTGGTTTTCGCCCTGTTCAAGCTGAACCCGGCTCCATTTTGCCTGCTCGATGAGGTGGACGCGCCGTTGGACGAAGCCAACACGGAGCGCTTCTGCGATCTGGTGCGGTCGATGACCGAGCAGACCCAGTTCCTGTTCATCACGCACAACAAGATCGCGATGGAGATGGCCGAACAGCTGGTCGGAGTCACGATGCAGGAACAGGGCGTGTCGCGTATCGTCGCGGTCGATATCGACGACGCCGTGAAGCTGGCGGCAGCGGCCGAGGCGGCGTAGCCCCTACCAGAGTCCATCGCCGTGTCCGACCTGAGAATCGCGCTGCTGCTGATCGCGGGGGCCGTGGTGGCTGCCTTGTACGTCGCCGGCAAATGGCAGGAGCGAAGACTGCTGCGCCGCCTGGGAGAGCAGTTCGGTGGTGCGGTCGTGGGTGATGCGCTGCTCGAACAGCCGCCGGTCGGGCGCCCGGTCGCATCTGCGCCGGCGGGCGGCGCGATACGGCGCATCGAGCCGCAACTCGGACGCGAGCCGGTTTTGTCCGAGCCGGAGCAAACGGATGGCGAGGCGAGCGAACAGATACCGGCGGCAGCCGCAAGGCGATCGGAGTGGACCGAGGACCCGCTGCTGGACTGCGTGCTGGAGTTGCGCTGCACGCGCCCGGTGGACGGCGTGTCGTTCATCGACGCGGCGGGTCCCCTGACTTCCTCCTCGCAGTGGCCCTTGCCGGTCTCGTTCGTCGTATGGGACGCTCGCGCGCAACAGTGGGTGCATCCGGACCGTTTCGGCTATTACACCGATGCGCTCGCCGCGATCCAGCTGGCCAGCCGGCGCACGTTTCTCACGCAGGAGCAGATTGAGCGGTTCGCGGCGGCGGTGCGGCGCAGCGCTGCTGCGCTCGGTGCCGATTGCGATCCGCCCGACATCGGGCGCGTTGCCGCCAACGCGCTCCAACTGGACCGGCTGTGCGCGCGCTTCGATGTGCGCGTCGGACTGACGTTGCAGGCAAGCTCCGGCGGCTGGTCCGAGACCCAGGTGGATGCAGCCGCCGCGCGGGCCGGAATGCAGCGAGCGGAGGGCTTGCGCTGGCAGCTCGTCGACGGATCGGGCGCGACGCTCCTGGTGCTGGCGATGCCCGCGGCAGTGGCCGAGTCCGTTCTTCTCGAATTGGATGTGCCTGCCGTCTCCCACACCGAACAGGCCGTGCAACGCCTGTTCGGCCTGAGCAACCAGCTCGCGGCCCAGCTCGGCGCCCGCATCGTCGACGACAACGCCAGGCCAATCGATCCGCAATCGGCCGCCGCGATCGAGGCGCAATTGGAGGCGTTATACGGCGAGATGCGCGCTGCCGGCATCGACCCGGGCGGCGAGCGCGCCCGTCGCCTGTACATCTGATGGAGCGCGCTTCGAATGCGCAGGTTCCGGCGGGCGCGCTGGAGCGTGCCAGGTGGCTGCGTGCCGAGATCGAGCGGCACAACACCGCGTATTACGTCCTCGATGCGCCGCTGATCCCCGACTCGGAATACGACCGCCTGTTCGCCGAGCTGCAGGAGTTGGAGGCACGCTACCCGCAGCTGGCGAGCGCCGATTCGCCCACCGTGAGGGTCGGCGGCGCCCCCCGCTCCGATCTTGCACCGGTGCGCCATGCGGTGCCGATGCTGTCGCTAAACAACGGGCTGGCTGAATCCGATGCGATCGCCTTCGACGAGCGCGTGCGGGACCTGCTCGCCAAGGCCGGAGAGCCGGTGGATACGGTGACGTACGCGTGCGAGCTGAAGTTTGACGGCTTGGCGATGAGCCTGCGCTACGTGGACGGCGTTCTCGAACTGGCGGCCACCCGCGGCGACGGTGCGGTGGGGGAGGACGTTACGCCCAACGTGCGGACGATCCGAAGCGTGCCGCTGCGACTGAAGAACTGCCGAGCGCCGGTCGTGGAGGTGCGCGGCGAAGTGCTGATGTACCGGCGCGATCTGGACCGGCTGAACCGGGCCCAGCGCGAGATCGGCGAGAAGGAGTTCGCCAATCCTCGCAACGCCGCCGCCGGCAGCCTGCGGCAACTGGACGCCCGCGTCACGGCGCGCCGTCGCCTGCATTTCTTCGCATACGGGGTCGGCGAATTGATGGGCGCGCCGGAGCCTGCAACGCATTCGGCAACGCTCGACTGGTTGCAGCAGCTCGGCGTCCCGGTGTGCGAGGAGCGGGCGACCGTGAACGGAGCCGACGGGTTGCTCGACTTCTATCACAGGGCCGGTACGCGCCGCCCCGATCTTCCATACGACATCGACGGGGTCGTCTACAAGGTCGACTCGCTGCGGGCGCAGCGCCTGCTGGGGTTCGTCTCGCGCGCGCCGCGCTTCGCGCTCGCGCACAAGTTCCCGCCGCAGGAGGCGCTCACCCAGGTTCAGGATATCGAGGTTCAGGTCGGGCGCACCGGCGCCCTGACGCCCGTCGCGCGCCTTGCGCCAATTGCGGTTGGAGGCGTGACGGTGACCAATGCCACCTTGCACAACGAGCAGGAGGTGGCACGGCGCGACGTGCGGGTTGGCGACACCGTGATCGTGCGGCGCGCAGGCGACGTGATCCCCGAAGTAGTAGGCGTCGTGCTGGAACGGCGTCCGCCCGGAGCACGACCGTTCCAGATGCCGAAGCGTTGCCCGGTTTGCGGATCAGCCGTCGAACGCCCGGAGCAGGAGGCCGTTTCACGCTGCACCGGCGGGCTTTTTTGCCCGGCCCAGCGCAAACAGGCCCTGCTGCACTTTGCCGGGCGGCGGGCGATCGACATCGATGGCCTGGGTGAGCGCGTGGTCGACCAACTCGTCGATTCCGGGCTGGTTCGCACGCCGGCCGATCTGTACCGGCTGGATCAGGCGACCGTGGCCGGCCTCGATCGAATGGCCGACAAATCTGCGTCCAACCTGTTGCAGGCGATCGATCGCTCGCGCACGACCTCGCTGGACCGATTCATCTTCGCGCTGGGGATCCGCCATGTCGGCGAAGCCACCGCGCAGGCGCTCGCATCGCACTTCGGGAATCTGAAAGCGCTGCTCGATGCGGACCAGACGCACCTGCTCGAAGTGCCCGACATCGGTCCGGTCGTCGCCCGATCGATCCGCAGCTTCCTGGATGAACCGCACAACTGCGAGGTGGTCGCGGCGCTGCGCAAGGCGGGGGTTCACTGGCCCGAATTGGAGGGCGCCGTCGCGCCCGATCGGGGCTCTCTTTCGGGCCGCACATTCGTGCTCACCGGCACGTTGGCGAGCCTGACCCGCAGCGAGGCGGCCGACAGAATCGCGGCTGCCGGAGGGCGCGTGAGCTCGTCGGTCTCGAAGAAGACCGATTTCGTCGTGACGGGCGAGGAGGCGGGCTCCAAGCTGGACCGCGCTCGCGAATTTGGCGTGCCGGTGATTGACGAGGCCGAACTGCTGCGGATGCTGAGCGGAAGCGGTGCATTGCTGAAATAATCCGACAGCCATGTTTGCGATCATCGGTGGCAGTGGCCTCGCGAAGCTCTCGGCGCTGGAGTCGCCGCGCCGGCGGGTGATGCGAACGCCCTACGGGGAGCCGTCCGGCGCGTTGACGTTCGGGCGCTTGGCCGGATCGGAGGTCGTTTTCCTGGCGCGCCACGGCTATGGCCACACGATCGCTCCGCACGAGATCAACTACCGTGCCAACATGTGGCTTCTGAGGGAGCTGGGTGTGGACGGAATCTTCGCGTTGGCTTCGGTGGGAGGGATCCACGAGGACCTCGCGCCGGGCACGCTTGTGATTCCCCACCAGATCATCGACTACACCCACAGCCGCAAATCGACGTTCTTCGAAGGCTCCGGGACACCCGTTACGCACGTGGACTTCACGCAACCGTACTCCGAGAAGCTGCGCGCCCGCCTGTTGCAGGCGGCACTGCACGCCGGCCAGACGGTGGTCGACGGCGCCGTGTACGCATGCACGCAGGGCCCGCGCCTGGAAACCGCCGGCGAGATCAACCGCTTGCAGCGTGACGGCGCCGACCTGGTCGGAATGACCGGGATGCCCGAGGCGGCGTTGGCCCGCGAGGTCGAGCTGGAGTATGCGTGCCTGGCGGTGGTGGTGAATTATGCTGCCGGCAAGGGTACGAGCCGCGATCGCATCGCGTTGGGCGAGCTGCACGAAGTGCTGGGCGAAACGATGGTGCGAGCCGTGCGGATCCTGGAAGAGAGCGTGAGGAACCCGGCATGATTCGTGAAATCCTGCGGATGGGCGATTCGCGCCTGCTGCGGGTGGCCGAGCCGGTGGCGCGCTTCGACAGTCCCGAGCTGCGCCAGCTGCTGACCGACATGTTCGAGACGATGCGCGCGGCCGACGGCGCGGGGTTGGCCGCGCCGCAGATCGGCGTCGGCCTGCGCGTGGTCGTATTCGGTTTCGAGCACAACCCGCGCTATCCGGAAGCGGCGGCCGTGCCGGAGACGATCCTGATCAATCCGGTCATCGAGCCGCTCGGCGATGCGATCCAGGAGGGGTGGGAAGGGTGCCTGTCGGTTCCCGGTCTGCGCGGGCTGGTGCCGCGGTACGAACGGGTGCGATACCGCGGCTCCGACCAGAACGGCGCGGCATTCGAGCGTGAAGTCGATGGCTTCCATGCCAGAGTCGTACAGCACGAGTGCGATCACCTGGACGGGATCCTGTACCCAATGCGGATACGAGATCTGCGGGCGTTCGGCTACACCGACGTGTTGTTCCATGGCGAGGCGCTTCCGGCGGAGTAAGGCCCGCTGCGACAATTTGTCGCACGACAAACCGGCGGGCGTATGCCAAAGTCACGGCATGCGCAGACTCGTAATCCACCTCGTCTCGGCGGCCTTGGCCGCATCGCTGTCTTCTGTTTGCGCTGCGGGCGATTTGCCATACGACGAGCACGCCGATGCCGCCCAGCAGATCCGCTTGGCCGAACAGGCGGCCCGCAGCGGACACAAGGATGTCCTGCTCGTGTTCGGCGCCAACTGGTGTCCGGACTGTCGCGCGCTGGACTCCGCCCTGCACGACAAGGCAGGGGTCGTGATCGGCGACCGCTTCGTGATCGTGAAGGTCGACGTCGGCAACTTCGACAAGAACCTGGACCTGGTCAAGCACTACGGGGTTCCGCTGCAAAAGGGAATTCCCGCCGCCGCGGTCGTCAGCGGCGACGACAACCTGATGTATGTCACCAAAGCCGGCGAGCTGGCCGACGCGCGCCGGATGGGAGAACCTGCGATCGCAGACTTCTTCTCCCGAATCGTCGCCGACGCCGGCTCTGCGAGGCGATAGACGCGAAGGCCAGTTTCACGATGTTCGACACGCCGGGGTTGCTCCCGCGTGTCACCGCCCTGCCCAGGATGTTCGCATCACGACGAATCCCCGATCTTTGCGCCGCTGGCTTCACATTGCTGGCGCTCGCGTGGGGCGAAGCGGCGCTGGCGTGCGCCACCTGCGGATGCACGCTGTCGAAGGACTGGCTCGGTCCGCAGCTCGGTTCCGTCTCAGGTTGGGCGGTCGGGGTCTCGTTCGATTTCCTCGACCAGAACAAGATGCGCACCGGCAGGACCGATATCGACCAGGCTGCCGCCGAGAAGATCCTCAATCCACCCGGTCATTCGGGAAACGAAGTCGAACTGCAGACGCTAAGCCGTGTGACGACGCTCAGCGCCGACTACAACACGGCAGATTGGGGAGTGAGCGTGCAAGTCCCGTTCGTGAACCGCTACCACACGACGCTGCAGGACGGCACGCAGGCCGGCTACAACTTCAACCAGTTCGACGCACTGGGTGACGCCCGCGTCATCGTCAAGGTCGGCCTGTCCGCCGTCGGCTTGGCCGCCGATGCGAGCTCGGGCGTGATCGCCGGCGTCAAGCTGCCGACCGCCCCCACGGACGAGCCGTTCAACGGCCCGGCCGGCGGGACGGTCGACCCCAGCCTGCAGCCCGGGACCGGTTCGACCGACCTGTTGCTCGGCGGCTTCTACAGCGGCGGCTGGAACAAGCTGGGTTGGTTCACGCAAGGCCAGTGGCAGCACGCGGTCGCATCGCAGGCCGGATACCGGCCGGGCGATGCGATCACCGTCAATGTCGGGGCTCGCTATGCCGACATGGGTCAGGCCGTGGTGCCGCTGTTCCAGGTCAACTACGTCCACCGCAACACCGACAGCGGCAACCTCGTCAACGTCGAGTTCGACGGCAGCCCGCTCACGGGCGGCGATTTGCTGTATCTAGCGCCGGGCGTCTCGGCCAGGCTGGGGGCGGGGTTCAGCGCCTACGGATACGTGCAGTTTCCCGTGTACCAGGACGTCAACGGCGTGCAGCTGACGCCCAAGCAGGTCTACTCGATCGGGGTCCGCAAGACGTTCTGACTTGCTTTGGCCCACCCCCACTCCCCCCAAATGTCGGCCAAGACACGTCACTCCCGTGCAGGACGCTTGGTGAGCTTCCGCTGCAGCGTGCGGCGGTGCATCTTCAGCGCGCGCGCGGTGGCTGATATGTTGCCGCCGTTTTCCGCAAGCACCCGCTGGATGTGTTCCCATTCCAGCCGCGGTACCGACAGCGTGCTGTCGCCCGCGCCGTCCGGATCGGGTACGCGTTGCTCCAGCAGCGCGCGCACGATCGCGTCGACCTCGACCGGCTTCGCCAGGTACTGATCGGCGCCGAGCTTGATCGCATCGACCGCCGTCGAAATGCTCGCGTATCCGGTCAGCATCACGATCCGGCACCCAGGATTGACGCGGCGCACCTCGCCGATCAGCTTCAAGCCAGAGACGGCGCCGAGATTCAGGTCCAGGACCGCGAAATCGGGCGCAGGGGCGCTGGCCTCGAGCTGCGCAAGCGCTTCCGCGTGCGAAGCGGCGGTGCGAACGACAAACCCGCGCGCGCCCAGCGCTTTTGCCAGCACGCGCGCGAACAGCGCATCGTCGTCGACCAGCAGCAACGTGCCGCGGGTCTGCAGCGCGTGCGCGGCCGTGCGTCCGTCAGACCCCATTGTCCGTTCCCGCACCGATCGATGCGAGCGGTAGCACCACCTTGGCGAGGGTGCCACCACCGGAGCGGTCGGTGATCGACAAAGTGCCGCCGCTTTGCTCGATCGCCGACAACGCCAGCACGACCCCCATGCCGGTGCCGTCATCGCGCGTGGACACCATGTCGCGCCCGAGACGCTCCGAGATCTCCGGCGGTATCCCGCTGCCGCGGTCGAAGACCTCCACGCGTACCTGCTGAGCGTCCCAAGCGGCCTCGATCCCGACGTGTGCTGGGCTCGCATCGGCCGCGTTGTTGAACAGGTTCAACAGCGCCTGCTCCAGCGTTGCATCGGTGGCAATGCGCGGACCCGGGATCGGCCCCTCGATCCGGACCTCCGGCGCCACCTGGGGGCGCTGCCGGCGCCAACGCTCGACCAGTTGCCCGATCCAGACATCGGCACACACCGGCTGCACTGCCTCTGCGCGGGAGCTACCCGCCCGCGCGGCAAGCTGCGTGATGATCCGCTTGCATTCGCGCACCTGGGTGAGGATCAGCTCGACGTCCGCCTTCGCGTCCGGTGGCAGCGCCGGATCGGCGGCGAGCTCGCCCACGATGACCGCCATCGTCGCCAATGGCGTGCCGAGCTCGTGGGCCGCC
>Ga0187846_10001057_pt1 | contig 15717 bp, 15 predicted proteins | sample TC_taG_FD_161473 | JGI IMG/M metagenome (GOLD analysis project Ga0187846, IMG submission 161473) | Biofilm microbial communities from the roof of an iron ore cave, State of Minas Gerais, Brazil - TC_06 Biofilm (v2) | ecosystem: Environmental > Terrestrial > Deep subsurface > Cave > Wall biofilm...
TCGTGCTCTCCTTGCCCAAATTGTCGCCAGGGGCGCGCCTGCTGCTCCAGGATGTCAATCTCAATAGCGGCGTGGTGCCCCTGCCTATTCCACCGCAAATCCAGGCGCAGCAGGTGAGGATACACGGGGTGCAGGGAGTGCTGATGACAGATCCCTCCCTGTTACTGGGCGCAGTCATCTGGCAAAATCGTGGTATCATCTATGTAGCTGCAGGAGCTACGAGCGACAGCGGGCAACTCCTTGACAGCGCTAATTCGCTTCAATGACCGGTAGCGCGTGGGAGAATTGCTACGAGCGAAAAATATGGCTCTCCATCCATTAGGGGGGACGGCGGGCGACGATAAAGGCCCACCCCCAGGGCGCGATAATGGAGTTTAACAAATTAAACCGGTAATAGAGTGTAGGGGCCGATTTATCGCGCCCACAGCCGATTCATCGGCCAGATGCACAGCCAGCTATACCCGGATTATTTTGTTAATGTCCATAATCGGGCCCCTACACCACCCTCGCCCATACGGGAAGGGGTGTTCACCCACAAGGATGGAGAGCCAAATACGCGGGGTCGGGTCTGGCTCGACCGCGCGTAAGAGGTTAAGTCACTTATGCCGAATACAAATGAAGTACCTGCAATAGAAGTAGAGGGGCTACGCAAGGTCTACCGCAGTCTCGTGGCAGTAGACGACGTCAGCTTCGTCATGTATCGTGGCGAAGCCTTTGGCTTTTTGGGGCCAAACGGCGCTGGTAAAAGTACCGTCGTGAAGATTCTTACCGGGCTGGTTGCTCCAACGAAGGGCACGGTACGCGTCCTCGGCCAGCCGGTCAGCAATCTCGAAATGCGGCGGCACATTGGCTACTTACCTGAACTCCCCACCTTCCATCGCTGGTTACGCGCCAGGGAATTCCTGGTGTTTCACGGCAGGCTCTACGGTATGCGCGGCATTGAACTGGAAAAGCGCTGCAGCGAAGTCCTGGAACTGGTGGGCTTGTCCGGGCGCGATAACCAGAAGCTCGGTACATTCTCAAAAGGTATGATGCAGCGCATCGGGCTCGCGCAGGCTATCCTCAACCGGCCCGACCTGGTGCTGCTCGACGAGCTTGTGTCCGGGCTTGATCCGGTTGGCCAGCGTGATATGCGCGAGCTACTCAGGCAGTTGAAGTCTGAGGGTATGAGCATCTTCCTCAATTCACATCAGCTTGCTGACGTGGAAGCACTCTGCGACCGCGTAGCAATTATCAACGAGGGGCGCATCCTGAAAGTCGGCGCTCCTCAAGCGCTGTTTGATGAAGCCCCGGTCTTCGAGGTGCGCGTCAACCCTGTCAATAAAGAACTGCTTCATCGCCTGGGTTCCATAGCGCTCGCCGTGCAGCAGGATGCAGATGATTCATGCCTGCTCTATATTGAAGTACAGAAAGAGGAGCAGGCGGCCGATATCGCTGAGGTCATTCATGCATGTGGCTCGCGCCTTTACGAATTAGCGCCACATCATCGTTCGCTGGAACAACTTTTCTTGCGTACGATCGATACTTCGCGCCGCCGCGCTCCAATTGAGTCCACTCAGCCATAAATCTATTTGGAGAGGTCTGGTATGGGATTATTATTAATCACGCGCTTTACCCTGCTGGAAGCTATTCGCCGGCGGCTATTCCTGGCAGTAACCATCTTGAGCATCTTGATTTTAGCCGCATTTGCAATCCTGCTCAGCATTGTCATTGATGTTTCGCAAGCCAGGAACGTCAATGGAAACGATACCCAGTTATATATACTTGGGGGAGGCGTCGTCATTACCGTGCTGGCGATATGGATGGTCTACCTGCTCAGCAGCACGCTGACCATCGTGTTTACCGCCAACATGATCTCCGGTGAAGTCGACGCGGGCACTTTTGCCGTAATCGTACCCAAGCCGCTGACCCGCGTCGAAATCGTCTTAGGGAAATGGCTGGGGTACGCGCTTGTTGTGTGCACCTACACAGCGCTGATGTTTGTCATGTTCCTGGCAGTGATCCGCTGGCAAACCGGCTACTGGCCCACAAACGCGCCTTATGCGCTAGGTATGATCGAACTCGGTATACTGGCGCTGCTGGGGATCACTACACTGGGCAGCTCGCTTGTGCCCACTATTGTAAACGGGGCAATCGCACTGATGCTATTTGTAGGCGCGCCAACTGCCAGCATTGTCCAGTTTATCGTCAAACTCCTCAATCCCACATCCCAGCAAACGGTGCAAAATATCACCACCGTCATTAACCTGGTCATCCCAACCGATGCCCTCTGGCACGCAGCCTCGTTCTACCTGTTACCTCCGGCAGCAGACTTTGTCACCCTGGGAATATCTTCACAGACCTTCGACACACCTTTTACCTCCGGGCAGGCGATAGCCCCTGCACTCCTCGTCTGGGTCGTGCTCTACTGTATCGCTCTGCCTGCCCTTGCAGTGCTGCGCTTCCAACACCGCGACCTGTAATCCATACGTTAGCCGATGCAATCACCTATATCAATACCGCCTTAGACAAGCGCGGCCTGACAGCCTTTGATGACAACAACCCGCAAGACCGCCATCATGCAGTCGCAAGGACGCTCAGTGTCAGCCTGGACCTGTTGAGTACCGAGGAGCAAGCTCGCTATCACGAGTTAGCCGTCTTTCTCGAAGATGTGGACATTCCTCTTGTCACGGTCCAACGGCTCTGCGGTGCAACTGGCGGGCTAGATGACTTTGATACCGAAGAATTGTGTGAACGTCTGTACAGGTACTCCTTGCTCCTTGATTTTGATCTGACTAGGCGATCTGTCCGTTTGCACGATGTAATCCGTACCTATTTGCAACAGGAGGTAGGAGCAGTTTAGTTAGCATCGATGCATGCACGCTTCCTGGATGCCTACGCCCTAACGCTTTGGGCAGACCTGCCTGATAATGAACCCTACCTGTGGGATCATCTCGCCGAACATCTACTTGCTGCTGAAGCTGACCTGGCGTTCGCTGAGCAACGAGAGCCTTCCGATGTGTCACTGCGCCTGCTCATACGCAACTTTGCCAACATGGGTCATCTGCTCAACCGCTTTAGCACCTATACCGAGATTGCTGCTGTCCTCTTGAGCCGCCTCATGCACTTGCAAGAACTCTCCGACCTGTACCAGGCTTCCGAGCAGGACATGCCTCGACCATACCTGGCAAGTGGTACCTGCTGCCAGACCTGCCAGATCCAGCACTGATTCGCGCGCTGGGCGGGCATACACGTGAGGTAAATGGATGTGCGATCAGCCCATGGGGAGACTTCATCGTGTCGGCATCCTGAGACCACACGCTCAAGGTGTGGGATGCGCGCTCAGGAGAAGAACAGCGCACTTTGCGCGAACATACGAGTGCAGTGTGGGGGTGTGCGATCAGCCCGGCAGGAGACTTTATTGTGTCGGCCTCAGCTGATCAGACGCTCAAGGTGTGGGATGCACGCACGGGAGCATGTCTGGCTCTTCCGCACACATGGTGCTGCCCGCTTGCTTCTCTAAAGTAGCGCATCGATAAAAAATGATATGCTTCTCATGAAAAGTGCTTTCTGTAGCTCGTTCATGAAGAATAAGATGATGATGGAAGTGTCTTCGTTGTTGTCACTGCCTGATGGGCTGAAAGTGGCCCAACTGGCCATCGTGGACGATATGTTGCATATTGATGTGGTTGCAACGGCAGAAGGAAGACCATGCCCGCTCTGTGCCGAGGTGGCAACGCAGGTGTGCGCAGTTACTACACGCGGGTGGTCGCAGATTTACCTTGCGCTGGTCATCGCGTCCAGCTCATACTTCATGTTCGCAAGTTTCGCTGCGATACGGCTTCCTGTCCACGCAAAGTCTTCGCCGAGCGACTTGGCCCATTTATCGAAGCCTGGGCGCGCAAAACGACACGACTCTGCAAGGCCGTCGAGGCCATTGGTCTGGCCACGTGTGGAGAAGGAGGTGCTCGACTGGCCGAGCGCCTGGGAATAGCCACATCGCCAACCACGGTGCTTCGTTGTGTGATGGCCCTGCCTCTTCCTCCCATCGAACCCGTTTCTCATCTCGGAATCGATGACTTCGCGCTGCGTCGTGGGCGAACCTACGGCACCGTCCTGGTCGATTTAAGCCGCCACAAGGCCATCGATCTCCTCCCGACCGTAAAGCGGAAACAGCCAAAGCCTGGATGCAGGCGCATCCAGAAATTGAACTGGTCAGCCGCGATCGCGGTGGGGATTATGCCACTGCGGCTAGCCAGGGCGCTCCTCAAACGCTTCAGACAGCCGATCGGTTTCATGTGTGCAAAAATTTGACTGAAGCGGTCGAAAAGGCGCTGGCACGGTGTCGTGCGGAAATACGAAAAGATCAGAAGGCCAAGAAAAAAGACGCGAAAGAAATCTCATCTGAAGAGCTCCCTCCCATCCTGTTAACCGCCGATGGCAGGCCCTACTCGGCTCATCAAACAGAGCGCTACGATCGCTATCAGCAAGTGGTGGCTTTACGGGAGCAAGGAGCGAAAGTCAAAGAGATCGCCAAGAGGGTTGGCCTGGGAGTGCGAACAATCCAGCGATGGCTCCGAGAGGGAGCCTATGTCGAAACCAACTATCATCACCGGCACCGGGGTCGTTTTGACGCCTACAAAGCATACGTGAGGCAGCGCTGGGACGAGGGAGTTCATAATATTCAGCAGATCTGGCGCGAAATCAAAGTTCAGGGCTACCCCCATTCCGACCGGGCGCTCCGACGCCATTTGGAAGCCGTGCGCGGGAAAAAGCCTGACGAGTTGGAAGAAGCTGGCGTCCTCGACCACTTTTCCGCGAAGAAAGCCGTTTGGCTCTTCGTTCGCCCCTTTGCTGACCTGTCGAAGTCGGAGCAAGAAGAACTCCTGGCTCTGTGCCAGACCGGCGCCACAGCAGAGAAACTCTATCAGCTCGTACAGGAGTTTTTTCGCTTGGTGCATGCTCGTCAGGGGACACAGCTCGATTCCTGGCTGAGCAAGGTGGAAGCCAGTGCTATCCCGGAACTCTAGCGTTTTGCTCACGGTCATGAGCGAGACAAAGCGGCTGTCCTGGCCGGATTAACGCTCGTTCACAGCAATGGGCAGACGGAAGGTCAGGTGACGAGGATTAAGCTCATTAAGCGCATGATGTTTGGCAGGGCTGGATTTGCTCTCCTGCGCCAGCGCGTTTTACACCGCTTTTGAGCGCGGCACACCAGAGCAAGAGCGGAAGATGGCTTACAGCCGTTTTGCAGAGAGAAAGAAAAAAAGATCGCTCAGGTGGTGGAGCGTCGCCTCAAAACGAAGAGCAGCCAACCTCTCTTGGAGGGCCGTGACCTCGTAGAAGACCTTCACGATGGTAAAGGCCTCTCCGTTGCGGAGTGATCTGTGAGCATAGAGACTCCCTCCCTCCCCTTCTGTCATGATCTCCCGATCCTCTGAGGTCGGAGCAGACTGATCAATCATCACCAGATATCCCCCTGGACGAACAGCACGAGAGACCTTGTGCAGAAAGGCATCGAGGTCTTTAGGCAGAACATGAGACAACCAGTTGGCGAAAAAGACGAGATCGTACTCCTGCCTCGGCTCCCACTGAAACACATCGGCCTGTTGGTAAGAGACGTGTGCATTTCCCAGCTTCTGCCGCGCAATGGTGAGCATCTCAGGCGCTGCATCAATAGCCGTGATGTTGTGGGCGATGGGAAGCAAGACCTGCGTCCAGGTCCCTGTTCCACATGCCAGTTCCAACACCTGCTCGTATGGACCCATCCGTTGGAGAAGCTCTCTTGCACGAGCGTACGCCTCTTTGAGTTCTTCGGCATTCTCGGTTACTTCATCATATTCTTGAGCTTGTGCTCGATAGTAGGCCATCTGTTCGTTCAGAATGTCGGTATCCATCCCATGCTCCTTCTGTTCGATTGATTGCCCCTTAGTCTACATCCTTTCGAGCTGATTGACAAGAAACTCTGGCTGAGGAGAAAAGACGCTCTTACCAAGCGAGCAGCACCAGTTGCGCGGAAGCGCCCATGTCTTATTACACTGTATGTGAATGGCCCGCTCCTTGCCTGTGCTTTTCATCCGGATGGGGAGCATCTTGTTGCGGCGGGAGTTAGTGGTGTGTATTTTTTGCGGTGGGTGAGGTAGAGAGCTACGGCTTTTCCGAAAGCGGCTCTCGTCATCGCACCATCACTGATTTCCCACGGATGGGTTCCTGCCATTCTCTGTTCTCCCTGGCTATTACATGGTTTTCGGGGGAGTGCTTAGCCAAAAGCACGTCGCTCCCCGGCGCGAAAGGCGAAGATCGCAAGACCAGGGAAGATAGCGCCATATCTGCATCCTATCCGGTGCTTGCAGGGGGGCGTTGTCGTGACCCCCAGGGAGTATGCACAGGACCGGCGTGGCGTTCCTATATGCTTCAAGTTGATTATGCGTTCGTAGGGGCGGGGGCGGTGGATGATGGGGGTTGGGACGCTTGCGTCGCCCCTGGTGTCTCACATCTCCGCAGATCTTACCTGGAATCATTTAGTCGTACCGCTGTTGGTAGAGTTCCCATTCCGGGTCGATTTTCTCTTCGCAATGCCTGAACAACCACTGTTGTACGGTCAGTCCTAAGAACACCAATACCAGCACCAAAACGAAGGTTAAGAAAAGTATCAACATGATGTACTCCTATTTTTATGGCTATCATCTGTTTGCTTGATATCAAGAATATTGATCACAATATTCTTGATATCAAGAATACCATATCGCAGAGGGATTGTCAAGATACTTGATGTTAAGATATAATCAGGGTATGACACACGAGGATCATGTCAGTAGCATTCTGGCTCAATGGGCCGCTGAGCGTCCTGATCTCGACGTCTCACCCATGGGAGTTTTTGGCCGCATTTCCCGGCTTTCGCTCATCCTGGAAAAGAAACTCGAGGCGGTGTTTACGCAAATCGGCTTGAATTCGTGGAGTTTCGATATGCTAGCCACCCTCCGTCGAGCAGGAGCGCCTTATCGACTCTCTCCTACCGATCTGTTTCGCTCGATGATGGTGACATCTGGAACGATGACTAATCGCATCGACCGGCTGGTAGAAAAAGGACTGGTCAGGCGCATCCCTGATCCTGAGGACCGGCGCGGCATTCTGGTCGAGTTGACTGAGCAGGGCCGCGAACTCATTGACAGCGCACTGCCATTGCATGTGGCCAATGAAGCACGATTGCTGCAGTCGCTTTCGACGGCGGAACAGCATATCCTCGCTGAGCTCCTCCGCAAATGGCTTGCTTCTCTCGAACCTTAGGGAGGGCAGCGAAGCTATGTCACTCGATCCTCGTCTTCAGGCGTTTCTGGAACAAACAGGGCTTCTGGTTCAGCCAGGAAGTCCTCCACGAAAGCCAGAGGTACTCCTGGCTGCAATGCGCGCTAATGATGAGAGCGCGAAATCGCTGGCGGCTCGCGCTAACGAACTGGCGCCTGTAGCGCATGTCGAAAACCGGGTAATTCCCGGCCCGGCAGGGTATATCCCTGTCCGGCTCTATACGCCGGAAGGCGCTGGTCCGTTCCCGATTCTGGTGTACTTTCATGGAGGCAGCTGGGTCTCAGGGAATCTGGACACGCACGATATCGGGTGCCGGCGCTTTTGTCATGGAGCAACCTGCCTGGTACTGGCTGTGGACTACCGCCTACCCCCGGAATACACATTTCCCATCGGGCTGGAAGATTGTTACGCCGCTACCTGCTGGATAGCCACCTCTGCTGCTCAATTCCGGGGCGATCCCACCAGGATCGCAGTTGGCGGAGATAGTGGCGGTGGCAATTTTGCAGCCGTCGTTGCGCTTATGTGTCGTGACCGAGGTGGCCCCTCCCTCCTGTTCCAGTTATTGCTCGTTCCCGTGATGGACTTTCGCGTCACGACCCCCTCCTGGAGGGATTTTGATGGGTACATGGCAACCAGGGAAGAGTTCCTCATCGCCAGAGATTTCTACTTATCCAATCACGAGGAGCAATCCCACCCCTACGCTGCGCCATCGCTCGCTCCCGATCTGCACGCCTTGCCACCGGCGCTCGTCATCACTGCTGAATGTGATCCAATGCGAGATGGAGGAGAGACGTATGGGCAGCGGCTTCTTGAGGCTGGCGTTCCGGCGACCATCTCCCGCTATGATGGGATGGTTCATGGATTCATGGGCATGAGAACGGTAGTGCCTACCCAGACTGATCAAGCCCTCGCTGAAGCCATTCACGCCTTACGAACCGCTTTCGCCACCGCAAACAGCCGTAGGCAGCCACCTCACGATACAAAATGGTAGTTTGTACACTGCTCCACTAGGTGTTCTCTGGTCAATTCAGCGGCTTGTTCCGATCTGCAAAAGCGATTTGATCGCTCGTCTTTCGACCATGGCATCATAGGCTTCCTTGAAACCGTTCAGGTCTATTGTGAAGTCGAAGACAAGCCCAGGATGGATGCGTCCCTCCAAAACATCGTCAAGCAATTCTGGGATATATCTTCGCACTGGCGACACGCCGCCACGCAATCCGACGTTACGAAAGATCACCGTGTCGATTGGTACCACAACACCATGTGGAGCGCCAATAGCACCAACTACGGAGCCTACTCGTGCGATGCTAAACGCCGTTGCCATGGATTGATCCGTGCCAACACATTCCAGAGCGGCATCTACACCCACCCCGTTGGTCATGTCCAAAATTTCCTGTGTTGCTTCATCGCCCCGTTCGGCGAGAATATCCGTTGCGCCAAATGTTCGAGCAAGTTTTTGGCGAGCAGGATTTCGGCTCAAAGCAATAATGCGCTCTGCCCCTAATCGTTTGGCAGCAATGATGGCACACAGACCTACAGCACCGTCACCAACAACAGCAACGACATCGCCTTTCTTCACACCGGCACTCATCGCCGCATGATAACCGGTACACATCACATCTGAGAGCGTAAGCAGTGAGCGCATTGTTTCATCTGAATACCCAGAACCCGGGACTTTGACGAGTGTAGTGTCAGCAAAGGGCGAACGCACAGCCTCCCCCTGGCCTCCGTCAATCCCATGGTTTCCAAACGAGCCTCCGTGCATACAGTTTGACGGCCATCCCGCACGGCAGTTTGCGCACGTGCCGTCGCAATAGGTGAAAGGAGCGATAACGAAGTCACCTTTTTTGATGGTATGAACATCTGACCCGACTTCTTCAACAACCCCAATGAACTCGTGTCCGATTGGGCCCAGCGCATGAGGAGACAGGCCTCGGTAATACCAAAGATCAGAACCACAGACGCACCCCAGTACCACACGAACGACAGCATCGGCCGGCTCTTGAATCTTCGGGTCTGGCCGCTCGCCAAGCTCAATCTTCTCTGGTCCGTTAAAAATTACTGCTTTCATACTTCTTTCGCCTCCTCTTTCGATACCTCTTGAGGGAGCTTCAACTCTTGAGCGAGAGCATACGCTCGCTCTCTCGTTGCTTCGATCTGTTGTGTATCGCCTGATGCAACAGCTTTCCAATAGGCAATTTTGATGTCAACATAGCGTTGCCGCAATTCAAGATACTGTGCTTCTTCTGCAAGACGCCGCTTTTGTGTTTCCAGTAATGCCACCTGTTCGTTTGCGGCTTGCGCACCCAGAATTCGGTTCTTGAGGTATGTTCGCATATTCTCGATAGACATGCCTGTCGCATTGAGGCAAGCAATAGCTATCGCAAAGTTCACATCATGCTCGTTGTAGACCCGGTGCTTACTACTGGCATCGCGAGTAATTGGATGGATTAACCCGATGGTTTCGTAGTAGCGCAAGGTGCTTTCTGGAAGCCCACTTAACCTGGCAACTTCTCTAATCGTATAAAGCTGGGCTGTATCTGTCTGATTCTTCATAGTTCCAGAGTAACAACTTAAAGGACTTTAAGTCAAGTCCTTTGTGTGCTAACCGGGCATTTCTTCTCTTGTCCAATAGAAGACGAGCGGATCACCGCCAGCTTGCGCTCTGCCGGATCAGGGATCAGGTGCCAGGGTTGGTAGCGTCTGGCCTGAAGGGAAGGAGGAGGGCCAGAGGTCGCCAGATGTTGCAGCAACCAGGACTTCATTTGGCAGGTTAATGTATACTGAGAAGGAAAGGTCGTATTACCACGAATCAGTTTTTTAGTTCACAGGGTCTTACAAGCCTATTGGGCGACCCTTGCGGTCACCCTGATAAAGTACGAATTTAAGCAAGCAGACGGCTCCAAAATTAGATTGCAAAATGCAACATACTTGCAACATATCTCTCTAACGCAGCCTCTGGAGGGGCATTATCGAGCAGAAGTATGAAAGACACAGGTCCAACCTCCGCACATCGTTGGGTGGGCGTGCTACTCATCGTCATCTCTGCCGCCTCATTCGGTGCGTTGCCGATATTTATACGCCTTGCTTACCGGACTGGTGCTGATCCTACCACCCTCCTGGTGCTCCGGTACTCAATAGCGGCTGTAGTGATGGTCGCGATCATGCTTGCTCGCAAGACGCCTTTGCCCCGTGGGCGCATCCTCATTGGCCTGATCCTCATGGGCGCGGTAGGATATGTAGGCCAGTCATTCGCGTACTTTACCGCGTTGACCATGGCTTCAGCGAGCCTGGTAGCTCTCCTGCTCTACTTGTATCCTGCGATCGTCACCATTCTGTCGGCCCTGTTCTTCAAAGAACGCCTCACTGCTGCAAAGGCCGGTGCGGTCACCCTCGCGCTCGTGGGAACAGCGCTCACGATCGGACCATCCGGGAGCGGACGAGTGGCAGGAATACTTCTCGCTATCGCGGCAGCGGTCATCTATTCCGTTTACATCCTGGTCGGAAGCCGTATCATGCCTCACGCCAGCGCGATTGCCGCATCAACCACGGTGATCACTGCGGCGGCGGTTGTGTATATCGGCATTGTTGCAGTTCGCGGCCCGGCGTTTCCCCAGGCATTCTCCGGCTGGGTAGACATTTTCGCCATTGCTCTTGTCTCGACGGTGCTGCCAATCGTCACCTTCCTGGCTGGCCTCGAGCGAGTCGGTCCAACCAGAGCCTCGACACTCTCAACGTTTGAGCCAGTCATGAGTGTTATGCTGGCCATCGTCATCCTGGGGGAAACGATCAGTCCGCTCCAGGTGGTGGGTGGTGCGCTTATCCTGGCCGCTGTGATTGTATGCAGCGTCACCTGACTCACATTGCTATTCTGGCCCCACCTTCTCTGGCCGCACCACCAGCAGCGGCAGTTTTGTGGCACCCAGTACGCGTTCCGTTACACTGCCCATTACCAGGCGTTCCAATCCACCTCGACCATGTGTTGACATGGCGACCAGGTCGCAGGCGCCGAAACGTTCACCGCCCTCACCCTGTTGCCCATGTTCCCCTATACGGATAATGGCGCCAGCCACATCCGAATCGAGCACCACTGACCATTTAATAGTGAGCCAGGGATCTTTCTCCTGCAAGCTCTCCTTCATCTTCGCCAGGTAGTCTTTCCCACGCTCCAACGTCTCTGCATTGAGTTGAGAGATAAAGCCCTCCTCAGCAGTGATTGAGAAGCGCTTCACCACCTGCGTCAAATGCAATGCACCTTGCCCTGGTGCGGCAAGTGCTGCAACGAGATTCACTGCTGGACCGAGCGCTGTCTCAGCAAGCGGTGAGCCATCCAATGGAACAAGGACAGAGAAAGGATGTGCAGCGTCTGCGAGTGGTACAGGTGTACCCTCACGCAGGATGAGCACCGGCAAAGGATTCTGGTGGATAAGATGGTGGGCCACACTACCCAGGACCCAGCGCGTGAAACCAGTTCTCCCATGACTGCACATAACGATGAGATCCGCTGCTCGAGATTGGGCAACATCGAGGATATGTTGTACCGGGAGCCCAAACATGACCTCGGCGTGGGTTTCGACTCCCGCAAGCATGGGTGATTGAGACACCGTTTTGAGATAGCTTTTAGCCTGGTCAAGCTCCGTATCGATAACCTGCTCCGTCATAAGCGGCGCCTGAGCCAGTCCCCCTCCATAGTCAATAGGGGGGCCAACGACTCGCACTAATAGAACTACGCCGCTTGAAGCGCGTGCCAGGCGCGCCGCCATCGAGAGAGCCTGCTCCGCCCGTGGAGAGCCATCCAGTGGAACCAGAATATGTTGAAACATTGTGTTGTTCCTTTCACCCTTATTATAGTTGGTTTACCTGGGGCGATACAGCAACAGCATAACTCTGCAAGTAATGCGTATCCATCCTACGGTATCTGAGAAGAGTATATACCTGCCTGTTCACAGCAACATCACGGAAAATAACGCAGATCTCACAATCAGGTCACAATCTCCATATCATGATGGTATACTGTACTTCAGATAGTATGTTATTGGGAGGATAAAATTAAACAACCAGGCTTCGCGTAGCTCCTTGGAGTCCTACGCCGAGCTAGAGGGCAGGTGATGCCTCATAGATACACCTCATCCATCGAATACAGGCGACAGCCCGGCAGCGGGGACCGCAGCCTCCCAGGTGATCCGCACGCCAGACCAGCGCGTGCGTGTATTTGTCAGCTCGACACTCGACGAGGTAGCTCCAGAGCGCGCAGCCGCCCGTGAGGCCATCACCCAACTCCGTCTCACGCCCGTCCTCTTCGAATCGGGAGCGCGTCCCTACCCGCCGCGCGAGCTCTACCGGGCCTACCTGGCGCAGAGCGATATCTTCGTGGGCATCTACTGGCAGCGCTATGGCTGGGTCGCGCCCTCTATGCAGGTGTCCGGCCTGGAGGACGAGTACCAGCTCGCGGGCGAGAAACCGAAGCTGATCTACGTCAAGACTCCCGCCCCTGCACGCGAGCCGCGCTTGCAGGCGCTGCTCGACCGTATCCGCGCGGAGGGTGCCGCATCCTATCAGAAGTTCGCCACCCCGGACGAATTGCGCGAACGCCTGGCCAACGACCTGGCACAGCTCTTGACCGAGCGCTTCACGAGCCCTCCAGAGACACCAGTTCACGCTCGGTCTGCCCCACTACCTGTGCCGCGCAGTCCCCTGATCGACCGGAAACAGGAGGATGCGTTGGTGGGGAACCTCTTGCAGCGTGAGGACGTGGGTCTGGTGACCCTCACCGGGCCGGGAGGCGTGGGCAAGACGCGGTTGGCGATCCAGGTCGCCGCAGATCTCGCCTCCCAGTTCGCTGATGGGGCTGCCTTCATCTCGCTGGGCTCGCTCAAAGACCCGGCGCTTGAGGAGCTGACCGTTGCCCGGGCGCTCCAGGTGTCCGAGGAGAATGATCAATCGACCGGCGAGCGCCTGCTGGAGTACCTGCGGCCCAGGCAGCTCCTCCTGCTGCTGGACAACACCGAGCAGCTGCTTTCCGCTGCCCCCCTGACGACCCAGCTGCTCGACGCTGCCCCACGACTCAAATTGCTCGTGACGAGTCGCGAGCCGCTACGGGTACGCGACGAGCGGGTTGTCCCGGTCTTGCCGCTTGCGCTGCCAGATACCGAGCACCTCCCCGAACTCGACACCCTGGCGCAGGTTCCAGCGGTGGCACTGTTTGTCGAGCGGGTGCGCGAGGTGCAGCCCGCTTTCGCGCTCACGACCGAAAATGCGCAGGCCATCGCCGAGATCTGCCGTCGCCTGGACGGGCTCCCGCTGGCCCTCGAACTGGCAGCCGCTCGTAGCAACGTGCTATCACCAGAGGCCCTGCTGGCGCGCCTGGAGCACCGGCTCCCGCTGCTGACGCATGGAGCGCGGGACGTGCCCCAGCGCCAGCAGACGCTGCGCAACACGATTGCCTGGAGCTACGACCTGCTGGATGAGAGCGACCAGGCCCTGTTCCGGCGGCTCTCGGTCTTCGCCGCTGGCTTCACGCTGGAGGCGGTGGAGGCCGTCTGCATCTTCGATGCTACCGGAACCTCGTCCCAAGCGCAGGCCGACGAGGGCGCGGCCCTGGAACAACTGGGCCAGTTGTTAGACAAGAGCCTGGTGCAAGTGCAGCAGGGAACAGGCGGGGAGCCTCGCTTCACCATGTTGGAGACGATCCACGAGTACGCCACCGAGCAACTGGAGGCAAGTGGAGAGGCAGCCGCCGTGCAAGAGCAGCATGCCAACTACTTCCTGCGGCTTGCTGAGGAGGCCGATCCCCAGATGTACGTTCCGGAGCGGGAGGTGTGGATGGAGCGACTGGACCGTGAGGATGCAAACCTGCGCGCTGCCCTGGCCTGGAGCAAGGCCGGCAAGAGCGCGGTTCAGACCGGGCTGCGCCTGGCGGGCGCCCTCGGTTTTTACTGGGTCCTGCGCGGCTCTGTGCGTGAGGGACGAACGTGGCTGAAAGCCATGCTGGAGCGCACCGATGGCACCGATCGAAGCGCTGCACGAGGCAAGGCCCTCCATAGTGCTGGGTGGCTGGCCTGGGGCGAAGGCGACTATGAAGCGGCCTCCCTTTGCACAGAGGAGGCCTTGTCCATTATGCGCGAGCTAGGAGACAAGCAAGATAGCGCCTACGCGGAAGCGTTATTGGGGCTGGTCCGCATGGGTCAGCGCAACAGCGCGGAGGCCCGTCCCCTGCTTGAAGAGAGCCGCACCATTTTTAAGGAGCTAGGGAATGTGTGGGGCGAAGCGGTCACGCTCTACTTTCTTGGCATGGCTGCCTATTTATCAGGCGACCGTGCTGCGGCGCGCGCGCACTATGAGGAGAGCTTACGGCTCTTCCGCCAGTTCGGGGACGTGTTTGGGGTGACGTTGCTGGTGAGTGCATTGGAGACCGTGCTCTTGCCCCAGGGCGACGAGGAGACGGCGCGCTCCCTGTATGAGCAGAGTCTGCCGCTCCTGCGCGCCTCGAAGGATCAAGGAAGGCTCGGGATGATCCTGATCAATGTAGGGGATAGTTGGCTGCATCAGTACGGGGATAAGCAACAGGCGAAGATGCTCTACAAGCAAGGCCTCAATCTCTTGCAGGACATGCAACGGGTGGATGATGGTCCCGGCATCGTCAGGGGCCTGGTTGGCCTGGCCGAGGTGGCTGCAACACAGGGGCAAGCAGAGCGAGCAGGGCGACTTTTTGGGGCGGCCGATAGCTTGCTCCCGCCTAACAGCATGGACCGGGAGGACGTGAATAGAAGTGTCTCTGCGGCTCGTGCGCGGCTGGACGCGGCCGAGTTTACGGCCGGATGGGACGCGGGACAGGCAATGACACAGGAGCAGGCCATTAGCGAAGCATTACAAGACAAGTAAAGGAGCACATCGATGAAATTTGGCGTCTTTCTACCCATTTCCGGTCGGGCCTCTGGTCCAGAAACCCTCAAGGAGGCCGCATGCAGCGCCGAAGACCTGGGATTTGATGCTGTCTGGTCAGCCGATCGCGTGGTCACACCCTGGCAGATCACAACCCCTTATCCCTACAGCGAAAACCAGGAATTTATTGTCCCACCCGATAAGCCCTTCCTGGACTCGTTCACCTGCCTGGCTTTCCTTGCAGGCTGCACCGAGAAAATTACACTCGGCATCAGCGTGCTGGTGCTGCCATACCGTCACCCGCTCTACTGGACACGCGTGGCCGTCTCTATCGAGCGATTGGCCAGGGGTCGCCTGATCATGGGCATTGGTATCGGCTGGATGCAGGAGGAATTTGCAGCATTAGACATCCCATTCAAGGATCGGGGAAAGATGACCGATGAGCAACTTGAGATTATCTCGCGCCTGTGGACGGAAGAGCACATCAGCTTCAACGGGCAGTTCTACCGCTTCCAGGACCTGGCTTTCTACCCCAAGCCAATACAGCAGCCA
>Ga0187846_10001059_pt1 | contig 15699 bp, 16 predicted proteins | sample TC_taG_FD_161473 | JGI IMG/M metagenome (GOLD analysis project Ga0187846, IMG submission 161473) | Biofilm microbial communities from the roof of an iron ore cave, State of Minas Gerais, Brazil - TC_06 Biofilm (v2) | ecosystem: Environmental > Terrestrial > Deep subsurface > Cave > Wall biofilm...
TGGGCGCTCGGAGCCAAACCCATGCTGCCGGTTAGGGCAGCGGCGAGATCGCTAAGAATGTCGCCGAAAAGGTTGGACGCCACGACCACGTCAAAGCTCTGCGGCCGCCGTACCAGGTGAACCGTGGCCGCATCGACTAACAGCGATTCGGTCTCCACCTGGGGGTAGTCCGACTTCACCTCGTCGAACACCCGGTCCCAGAACACCATGGCATAGCCTTGGGCGTTGGACTTCGTGATCGACGTCACGCGCCTTTTGCCATTCCGTCGCTCGGCCAGTTCAAACGCGTAACGGATCACCCTCTCCACTCCGTGCCGCGTGAAGATGGAAACCTGGACAGCAACCTCGCTCGGGTTGCCGTGATGGACGAAACCACCCGCCTGCGCGTACTCCCCCTCGGTGTTTTCGCGCACTATCACCAGGTCGACCTCACCGGGACTGACTCCAGCCAGGGGCGAGCTGACCCCTGGGTAGAGGATGGCGGGACGCACATTCACGTACTGGTCGAAAGCTCGGCGAATGGGTAGCAACAACCCATTCAGGGTAATGTGATCCTGGATGGCCGGATGTCCTACGGCCCCGAGCAGAATGGCGTCTGAGCCACGCAGTTGATCGAGCGCGTCAGAAGGCATCATGCGACCGTGCTTGAAGTAGAAGTCGGATCCCCAGTCGTGGGTTGCGAACTGAAACTGGACCTGAAGTCTCTTGCCGATTTGTTCCAGCACCTCAATCGCCGCCGGCACCACTTCGGAACCGATTCCATCCCCAGGTATGGCGGCGATGCGGAAGCCCTCAGCTACTGCCATAAGACCTCGGTACGTCGGGCGAGGTGTTGCCCGTCGGTGCTACAACCCCGTCTGGAGTATTCTGAATCCCGGGCTTTTTCGCGCGCGGCGGAAAAACACATTCAAAGGCGAGAAGACGGACGAAACCGGGGCGCAATCGCAAAATTGACTTGGGCGAGCATGATGAAGGCAATGCTCAAGTACGTGTTGACCACACACAACGAAGCGCCCACGGCATAAAGCCCTTGGCCAATCACGATGCGGCGACAGATCGCAGCCGGGGCGTCCGCCGGCATGTCGTCTCTTACCAGGCGGGCCCGGATCTTCAGCTCCACAGCCGATCCCACGACTTCTCTTTGTCCCACTCGGCAGTGGGCTGGAAGTAGCCGGTACCTGGCAACAGATGCTGGTGCACCGCGTCTTCGTTCAGTGTCACACCGAGGCCCGGCTTCTCCGGTACGGTGATATACCCACCCTGGATGATCGGTTTGCCGACGCCCTCTACTAAGTCGTCCCACCAGGGCACATCGAGAGAGTGGTTCTCCAGAGCGAGAAAATTCTCCGTAGCCGCGGCGCAGTGGATGCTGGCCATACAACTGACCGGCGTTCCGGCAAAGTGCATGGCCATGGGCACACCGTACTCCCAGGCGGCGTCGCCGATCTTCTTCGTTTCCAGAATTCCGCCCGCACTCGCCAAGTCAGGGTGAATCTTGCGGACAGCGTGTTCGCTGCATAGTTTGATGAAATCTTCCTTCAGGTAAATGTCTTCGCCCGTGAGTGTGGGCAGTCTGATGGAGTTGGTTATCTGCTTCCACAGGTCCATGTACTGCCAGGGGATCATGTCCTCGAGCCAGGCCAGGTTGTATTTCTCCAGCGCCCGTCCCAGCCGGATACAGGAGCTCACGCCGATATGCCCGAAGTGGTCGGCGGCCAGCGGTATTTCCATCCCCACGGTTTCGCGCACCGCGGCAACGAATTCGGTCATCAGCTCGATCCCTTTGTCAGTGATTTCAATCCCGGTGAACATGTGAGGGCGGAAGGTTAGTTCCTGGCGGGTGAGGCCGGCGGGGGCGGTGACGGTGTTGGGCTTGTCGGACACCAGATCGACGCCTAGGTCCATCTTGAGCCAGGTCAGCCCCTTCTCTTCCTTGCGCGCCTTCATCCGCTGAGCGTAGACCCTGGGGTCGCGCGACTCCGTGGTATCCGCGTAGATGCGGATGCGGTCGCGAAATTTGCCGCCCAGCATCTGGTAAACAGGAACGCCGTAAATCTTACCGGCGATATCCCACAGGGCCATTTCGACAGCGCACACGCCTCCGGCCTGGCGCGCCGGTCCGCCGAACTGCTTGATCTTGCGGAACAGGCGATCCACGTTGACCGGGTTTTCCCCCAGCAAGCGGCTCTTGAGCATCAGGGCGTAAGTGGGGCTGGCGCCGTCCCGCACCTCACCCAACCCATAGACGCCTTGGTTGGTGTCAATCTTGATGATGGGGCAGGTCATGGGCGCACCCGCGACTACGGCGACACGCAGATCGGTGATCTTCAACTGCGACGGGCCGGAATGGGTATTGACGTTCTGCGCTTTTGCTTCCTGAGATTCATCTCCCAGCAGGGCGCCGCCCAAGACCGCGGCGGAACTCTTGAGAATGCCACGCCGATCGATGACGTTTTCCGCCTGCCTGTTCATCGCCGTCATTCCTCCTTCATCCGCAACTTCGACCCTTTCTGCTCTACCCACTTGTTGAACTCTTCAATCATCGGCTTGGTCCACTTGCCATCGATCTGGCCGGGCGTGTACCTGCCCTCACGCAGCATCATGTGTCCCCACTCGTCGATAAGGTGTGTCATCTGGGCCTCATCCGCCACCTTCTCGGCAAGATGAGGCGGAATGAAAGTGATCCCTTCCGGGTCGCTCACCGCCACGTCGCCGGGCATCACCGTGGCCTGGCCAATGCGGATAGGTACGTTGATGCCCATCAGCATGACGTTCGAGAGCGCCGAGGGGTCAAAGTCGCGCACGTAGACGCGGAAGCCTTTGATCTCAGAAAGACCGGTGACGTCGCGCACCGCGCCGTCCACAATCAGGAAGGAGTGGCTCTTGGCGAAAATGGAGGTACCCAGATTGTCGCCCGCAAAGGTTCCGTCTTTGATCTTGCCGAACAGGTCCACTACCAGCGCATCGTTGGGCTGAAGCGTGTCAATCACCCAGGAGTTCTGCGCGCCTACTCGTCCTTCCTGCTGGCCGCGCTCCTTGATCACGGCGTTGACATCCGGTCGAAGCGGCATGAAGAGCGCCGTCACCACTCGACCCACCAGGCGCTCGCCGGGATTGATCACCTTCCAGCCCCCCTCGAACTGGTTGGGGTAGCCGGCGTGGCGGAGCACGCCCCAGGCTTCTTCTGCGTCCACCGTCTTAAGACTGTCCAGGACACTGTTGGGCACCTTCGGCCGCCCATCCGGAAACCGCTCCCCTTGCCAGGATCGGGTGAGTTCTATGCGCTGATCCTTCGAAAACATGCCGAGCTGCGCCCATCCCGGGGTCGGGATAGAAAGAAGAGCGATCAAAGGAATGAAGTATCGATGGCTTTGTCTCATGGCGCTCTCCCTCGCTGAAGTGCCTTAGGGTAAACTGAGCGGACTGATGTAATGATCTTGACTAATTAGCATAGCCTATGGAGCTTGGCAAGGAAAATGTGATGGTGCGGCGGTTGTTCCCACGCTGACCGGCATTGAGGCCGTCTTTGATCCGGCGACTCTATCGCATGCAGACCACCAAAACCCATGTTTCGCCCGCCGATAAGTCACGGCGACCTGGAAAATCCCTGGCTCCGAGCAGTTTGCTCCGTGACGAGAGCCGGGCCTGATAACGGAGGAAAGGCAACCAATTTGAATCAAGCCGTCTTTCACCATGTGCTCTACAATCGCGGCCATGAAGAGCGGGTTCCCGTCCGAATGACGGTGAACCAGAGCGGAGAGACTATCGGTGGGGGTATTACTGTTCTCAGTAGCGCCGAGCTCTATACGCCTTAGCTTCAGCAGTCTGGAGAGCTAAATTGCTGCGGAGAAGGAAGCTCCATGATTTGGGTAGAAAGATGTCACCGACACCCGTCGCAATCAACGATTCCGGCCAGTCCTCTGCCACGCCAATATACGCAACCGCATCGATTCACGTCCCTTCACAGATTCTTGCGTAGAGCTGAATGTTTAAGGCAGAATGAACAGGGTCGGCGGCGAGAGCCTGCCCCGCTCAGGAATGAAACGGAGTGCGCTCGGCCGTAATCCCGTTCATTCTGCCCGCCTTCCCATGGAGCGAGTGTTGGACTCGCTCGCCTATGACCCCCGTCGGGCCGCATCCGCGTCTTCAGCCAGATCGCGCATCATTTCAAAGAACTCCTTCGACTGGCCGATGAAGAGCCCCATGGCCGTCAAGAATTTGACCACCCCCATGGCGATCCCCTTCGTCTCAGTCGGGCGAATGATGGAGCATCTGGGGAGCTTTCGGTTGAGGAAGGGGCACGGCTCCGGCATGATGAGGTTAGTCTGGAAAGTCTCCCCGCCAAAGGGAGGGGCGTTGAGGTCAGGAAACACCAACCCGTTCGTGGGGTCGGTGAGAGGTTTCGCGTTGCCGGCCTTGTCCGACCAGGTTTGAAAGTGCATGGTCTCAGTGGGGCCGATGCTGATCAGAATTCGGAGAACTTCCACATGGGTTGCCCTTTGCGCCATCGCGGTGTAAAGGCTTGTGCCACCTTGTTCGATGGTCGCGAAATGGAATCCCGCCGTGTTAGCAATCGCCTGGATGTGCTTGTCCGGGGACAGGTCAGCATCGGTCCTGGGGATCGCCGTAAATTTTCCTTTGCTCAAACCTGGGACAGCTTGGGGGAACTTGAAATGCGGATCAAGGTCTGGGTTATGGGAACTGCTGCGGTACCGAGTCCACCAACTGGTGTCCAGGGTGAGCTGCATAAGGTTTGTAAGTCGCAACTTGCCGCTGGAGCCGGTCGCCGTGCTGCCCGGCAAAGTGCGAAACGGCTCCAGATCGACTGTATCCTTGCCTTTCGAGGCCAGGTAGGCGTTGAGGAAGGTGAAGTGAGTGATCTCATCGTCAGTGTTGTCGTGGATGTACTGGGGCATGTCCGCATCAAGATTCACAAGCTTGGCGGTGTAGGTTGGATTTCCGCTTCCCCCTGGGACCTCGCTGTCTGGGATTCCGCCGAGTTCGTTGTACTGCAACCAAAAGTCGCTCTCGAGGATTTCGGCTGCGGCCGCGAACCGGAGCATGGCCGCGTCTCCCCTGGTGATCGAGCCGCTATCTCCCTCTTGACCCTCCTCTTGGCCGAATAGAGATAGCCCATTACCCAGCAGTCCACCCGCCACTGATGCTGTGCCGGCCGCCGCCAGCCCCTTCTTGATGAACGAGCGGCGGTTCGCCCGCCCTTTCGAATCATCTAGCTGTTCTCTCATGTCAAGCCTCCTTTTTGGATTTGTGTCGAGGCATTGGCGAGACGCCAAGCCCCGAGCAAAGTTAGACCGGAAATCCCACTCATCCCTAGGTCGTGCCCTGACTGTTCAAAAGACCTCCGGCCCGAACCCGCTCAAGAGTAGCCATCGTCGTTATAAAGGTTGTCAGATCCCCGTCAAAGTAATGTCAAATTATCGTACAAACTTATAGCCTACTCCGTGTACAGTCACGAAGTGAGAGGGCCTCTGGGGGTCCATTTCGAGCTTTCTGCGGACTTTTGCGATGTGTGCTTTCACCATGTGTGGGCCGCGGTCGCGCCGACCACCGTAAGCCTTACCCAAAAGCTCCTGATAAGGTATAACGCGCCCACCAGCGCGAAGAAGATGTTCGACGATCCTTAGCTCACAGCGAGTAAGGTGAACCGGCTTGCCCGCGCGGGTTACCGTCCTTGCGCGGAGGTCAGCGCACACATCGTCAAAGCTGATATACGGATAGGCAAGTTGCTCATGCCGCTGGCGAATCAGGGACCGCACGCGGGCGAGAAGCTCTCTGGCACCGAACGGCTTGGTAGCGTAGTCGTCCGCACCGAGCTCCAACATCAACACCTTCTCCGGCTCGTCGCCGATTGCACTGAGGACGAGCACCGGCAGCGACGGTACCTCTTTCTTGATTTGGCGGCAGACATCCCGCCCCCGGACTCGAGGTAGGTCGAGATCGAGTATGACTAAGGTGGGCCGTGAATTCCGAAATAGCGCGAGCCCCCTCTTTCCATCGAGACCACCCTCCACGACGTAGCCCTCGGATTCGAGCAGGAGCTCCAAAGCCTTTTGGGTGGCGCCGTCTCGGTCGATAATCAAGATCTTTTCCATCCGCCAAGTCGATTCTCACAGGGCCACCCGAGCGGCACAGATTCCGGATTACCTACCATTCCAATGTAAATACGCACCTCTCGGTAAGCCCCTGCGCATGCGAACGCATCTGTAGTCATCCCGTTTTTCAACCTTTGAGTCGATTGAAGGCGATCCGAGTCGAGCATGAGGGTTCCTCGACGAAACGTGCGGTGTCGTGGTGCCGAATCAGACCGTCCATCATCGTGGTTACATCTCCGCGCCACGGCCTCGGGTTCCAGACTAAGCCGGAGAGAAAACGGGAATCGTCAGGGTCATGTCAAAAGCTTGTAACTTTATCGGCCGAGCCTTACCACGGGGTTTGCGAGAAGCAGCCCACCTTTGTTGACCCTTTTGGGTGTTCTCGACAACTACATGGACCTGCATCGCTGATTCCGATTCGGATGCTACCTCGGTGGCGGAATTCGCGAAGAAGTTGAAGATCACTTACCCTCTGCTGATCAACGGAATGGACGTGCAACGCTACGGAATCGAAGGCCTGCCGACGACGCTCCTGGTGGATCGCAATGGCTTCGTCCGAAAAAAAGTGGTGGCCTTCGAGTATACCAAGGCGTTCGAGGACGCACTGCACGGACTCCTATGAGCGGCAACGTAGAGTGGATCGCGTGGCAGCACCCATTTCTCGCGGGAGTAAGCGCTGGCGTGGTGGTTAGGTCGCGAGGGCGAGTTTCCACCTGGGGAGTCGGTGTCACCTCAAATGACGTTGCTCACTTGCTTGTACAATCGCTCGGAGAGAGGCTAATCGTCAGACGGTGTTTCAACGAACCTCAGTTGAATCACCCGTTTTGTGCTCCTCAATCTGGAAGCGCAAGAATTTGTGGATTGCCGCGAGGGATTCTCGATCAGCCGTGGCAATGACGACACGGCCCCCCACAGGACTCTCCTCGAAGGAGTATTCAATCTTCTCGCGCCGCCGCTTCATCTCTGCCACTCCTGGCGGCACAGTGTCGTGCACGAACATCGGAATGTCGAAGTCCTCGTGCCGAAAAGCTTGCGCGATGTGCGTAAGGTGCTTGCGAATGTTATCGCGATCGGTTGCGTCTGTGGGGTCATTGACTTCTACCTGGATCACGCCACCATCGCGCCTCATAAGGAAGTGGTGTGTGGTGGCGGTTTGAGAAAAGCCCATTTCCTTTTCGCCGCGCTCTTTCATGGCTGCCGAAGCGGGACCGTGTGAGTGGGCAGCGTGCATCGGACACGTGGCTTCTGAGCCTTTGGTTTTCTCCTCCTGCTGATGGGAAGACTCTTGAGCAGCTGCGAAGGTGAAGGGGACGATCAAGCAAGCTGCAACTACCAGAACCTTTGTTTTCATTGCGGTTACTCCCGTTGGTGCTTGCCGCGAGCCAGGGTAGCGGCACTAGAGATCCGCCCCTGGCGGGTCGGGTGACTTTCGACAAACGCCTCCAGCAAACCGGCGCGCTGCCCGCGGGTAGTCTTGCGGAGCAAGCGATCCCACTTGACCAGGGTGGTTTTGAACTCCCGCCTCCAAGACTGCAGGTCACGGAGCTGAGCTTCGAGGGCAGCCAGCTTTTCGGCGGCTAACCTTCGAACCTGACGACAGGGCGCTCCGCCGCGATCGCGTTCGCCGAAGATAGCCGCCAGTTCCGTCACTGAAAAGCCGATCGAGAGAGCGCCACGAATCAGTCGGACGCGAGCGGGTGCTTCCGGTGGAAACACGCGGTAGCCCGATGCCGAGCGTGTGACATTGGGCAGAAGATGGCGGCGCTCGTAGTAACGCAGCGTGTCTGTGCTGACGCCCGCGAGGCGTGCCAACTCTCCGGAATACATTGGCCGGTTGAGGAGGTATTTGATCTCACGAAATCAGCCTAAGGGTTGGAACTCGTTCCAGGGTCAAACGAAATCTCTTGGGGCTCGATCGGACGGTCCTGGGCCACACGCCTCGATTGTGTTGGACCGCTCCCTCGCTGTGAGCAGGCGATTTCTCGTTTTCGATCTCATCCCCAGCGGCTACCAACCAGCGATCCGCCGCCGGCGAAATCTCAGCCCGTAAATGCCCAGAATGGCCAGGCAGACGGCGGAAGCGCTCCAAGCCAGTAGTGCCTGCGAGATATTGGGATAGATCAGCGCTTGCAAGTAATGGACAAGGAAGGGTTCGTGGTAAGGCTCGATCCCGGCCAGTTCCTCCAACCGTGTCTCAACAACGGTCAAGGGGCAAGGCCACTGCAGGTTTTCAATAAGGACGCTGTAGATGAGCGAAAGGATGTGAAACCACCGCAGGGCGGGCCGGTTGCGCGTGACGACCCATCCAAGGATTACCCAGACGATCCACCCCAGGTGCACCGTCAGGACGACGACAGCCAGGAGGTGATAAACGCTCAACCTTGCTGTCGCTCCTTGCAGTCACGGCAGAGGCGCGTCCAGGGCACGGCCTCCAGCCGGGCAGCGGAGATGGGGCGCTTGCAGATCTCGCACACCCCGAAGGCGTCTCGCTCGATCCGCCTCAACGCCTCTTCGATCGCTCGCAAGAGATGGCTGTCCGTCTGGTGCAAGTGGACCTGGAGATCGGCCTGGGCCGCATCGGTCGCCTGGTCGATAACATCCGCCTGCCGTTCCTCTGGTCCACCTGGCGAGCCTATAGTTCCAATCGCCCCTGCCTCGATTTCACTTCGCTTTGCCAGTAATAACTGCTTATATCGGTCCAAGTTTTTCGCGTTCACATTCACACTTCCGCTATACGGCAGCAGTCTATCCGCGGAGTTTAAGCCAATTCTGGGCGTCCTGAAATGCCGTGTCAATGGGAAACGGTGGAAACGATGTAGTGAGATGTTTTGCTTGACCATCCGGTTGGAAGCTGCTCGCGCGCCGGAGTAATATCTGTAGGGGAGAAGGCGATGTGGGGCCGCGCCTAGAACAGCTTGCTGAAAAAGGGCACTGACGATGTTGCCGACGCAGGCGCCTTTTCTGGCGCACCCTGCGCGTTCTGGCCGCTGGCGTGCCAGGACTTTCTCCACAAGGAGGAAACACTCATGGGACGCGTGGTACGCTGTGCTTTGATCCAGGCTCGATGCGAATGGTCGCCTGAGAAATGCACGCTGGACAAGATCAGATTGGCGATGATGAAAAAGCACGAAGGGCTGATCGCGGAGGCGGCGGCGAAGCGAGCCCAGATTGGTTGCCTCCAGGAGCTGTTCTACGGGCCGTATTTTTGCGCCGAGCAGGACATCCGCTGGTATAAGCTCACGGAGAAGGTCCCGGCAGGCCTAGCCATCCAATGGGCAATTAAGCTGGCCAAGCGGTACAGAATGGCTCTGGTGATCCCCGTGTACGAGTCGGAACAGGTGGGACTGTATTACAACACAGCCGCCGTGATCGATGCTGACGGCCGCTATCTCGGCAAATACCGTAAGCATCATATCCCACACTGCCATCCAGGTTTCTGGGAGAAGTTCTATTTTACGCCCGGCAACCTTGGGTATCCCATCTTCCAGACCCGCTTCGCTAAGATTGGGGTCTACATCTGCTACGACCGGCACTTCCCGGAGGGCGCGCGCCTGCTCGGCTTGAACGGAGCGGAGGTCGTTTTTAATCCCTCAGCCACCGTGGCCGGACTTTCCGAGTATCTGTGGGAGCTCGAGCAACCGGCGCACGCAGTCGCGAACGGCTATTTTGTTGGCGCCATCAATCGTGTGGGTCACGAGCTGCCTTGGGATATCGGGGAGTTTTACGGAAAGAGCTACTTCTGCGACCCGCGCGGCAAGATCATCGCGCAGGCCAGCCGCGACAAGGATGAGGTCCTGGTGGCCGACCTGGATTTGGAAATGATCGAAGAAGTACGTGCCACTTGGCAGTTTTATCGGGATCGGCGCCCCGAAACGTACGAGGCACTGGCTCGGGCTTAACGCGACAGGAGCAATAACAATGGATGTTGAGAAGACCATCGAATTCATTATGGACCACCAAGCTCAGGCCGAGGTTCGGATGGAACGTCTGGAGCGCGCCATCTCCCAAACCAACCGCGTTGTGAACCAACTGGTGCGCTACGGGGTTTCGCTCCGCAGCGACGTGCGCCGACTGGACAAGGCTATGGCCCACCTGGCCGTGGTTCACGCCGAGACGGATGAAAAGCTGAAGGCCCTGGCCGAGATCCATGCGGAGACGGATGGAAAGTTGAACGTTTTGATCGATTTGGTGGACAGGACCATCCGGAGAAACGGCAAATGAACGACCCGCACCGAAGAGGAGTGTCTGAAGCGGGAGGGTAGATGGAGTTTGATACGCTCATCCAGGGTGGAACTATTGTCACCGCTGTGGACACTTATGCCTCAGATGTCGGCATTGCGAACGGGCGCATCGCCGCCATCGCCGAGCGTCTGCCGCCCGAATCGGCCCGGCAGGTGATCTCGGTCCACGGCGCCTTCGTGATGCCGGGAGGGGTCGACGTACACACGCATCTCGACATGCCTTTCGGGGGCACCACGAGCTCCGATGATTTCGAGACCGGCACGATTGCGGCCGCGTTCGGCGGCACGACCACGCTGATTGACTTTGCCATACAGTACAAAGGCCAGACGCTGCGCAGCGCCTTTGATGCGTGGATGAAGAAGGCTGAAGGTAAGGCCGCGATCGACTACGCTTTTCACTGCATCATCACCGACCTGCCAGACGCCCGGCTGGAAGAGATGGATGCGCTCGTCCGGGATGGTGTCTCGAGCTTTAAGCTGTTTATGGCCTACCCGGGCGTCTTCATGCTGGATGATGCGAGCATTTTTCGAGCCTTTGGCCAGGCGGCGAAGAGCGGCGCGCTGGTCTGCATGCACGCGGAGAACGGCGGGGCAATTGACGTCATCGTGAAGCGCGCGCTCGCCGAAGGGAAGACTGCCCCCAAGTATCACGCCCTGACGCGACCCACCACGGCCGAGGCGGAAGCCGTTAGCCGGGCGATAGCGCTGGCGGAAATGGCGGGCGCTCCCGTTTACATCGTACACTTGAGTTGCAACGATGCGCTCGAGCGCGTGCGCGAAGCGCGAGATCGTGGCCTCCCTGTATACGCCGAGACCTGCCCGCAGTATCTCTACCTCTCGATTGAGAACTTTGATGCGCCGGGTTTTGAGGGGGCAAAATTCGTCTTCACGCCGCCGCTACGGGAGAAGTGGCACCAGGAAAAACTCTGGGCGGGGCTGGCGCGCGATCAGTTGCAAGTTGTGTCGACGGACCATTGTCCGTTCTGTTACAAAGAGCAGAAAGAACTGGGGCGCGACAATTTCACCAAGATTCCCAACGGTGGGCCGGGCATCGAGCATCGCTTGAGCCTGGTGTTCACGGGCGGCGTGGGCGGAGGGCGCTTCTCGGTGAACCGCTTTGTGCAGCTGGTTTCGACCGCGCCCGCCCGGCTTTTCGGGCTTTTTCCTCGTAAGGGCACCATCGCCGTGGGCTCCGATGCGGATCTGGTCATCTTCGACCCCTCGCGAGAAGAAACCATCAGTGCCCAAACTCACCACATGCGGGTGGACTACTCCATGTTCGAAGGCATTCGCGTGAAGGGCATGCCGCGCCAGGTGCTGGTAGGCGGGAAATTGACCATCGATGACGGGAGGTTTGTAGGCCGGGCGGGGCAGGGTCGCTTCCTGAAGCGACAGAGTTACGCTGGAGTCTAGGCGAATCCTGGCACGGAAACCTTCTTAGGGCACTCGGGTTCATCCAAGCCGGTGAGCCTCTCGTCGAAATCAGTACAGACTAGTCTCAACAGGGAGGATTCATGGCGCTCGTCAACATCGCTCCGAAACTGCTGCCGGAGGAGTACGAGCGGAACTTCAGCGACATCTCGCCGCCTCTTACCCGGCAGCAGGCGCTCATCGAAGCGGCGCGGTGTCTCTTTTGCTATGACGCGCCCTGTATCAAAGCTTGCCCGACCCATATCGACGTTCCTTCATTCATCAAGAAAATCGCGACAGGCAACTTGAAAGGCTCGGCGCGGGTGATCCTGACGGCCAACATCGTCGGCCAAAGTTGCGGCCGCGTCTGCCCCACTGAAGTGTTGTGCGAAGGGGCGTGCGTAATGAACAAGGAGGGCCAAAAGCCCATCGAAATCGGACGCCTGCAGCGCCACTCGGTGGACTATGCCCTCGATAACAACATCCGGTTCTTCAAAGCGGCCCCGGCCAACGGTCGGCGGGTAGCCTGCCTCGGTTCCGGTCCGGCGTCGCTCGCCTGCGCCGCTGACCTCGCCAAGTGGGGCTACGAAGTGGTTGTGTACGACAAGAACCCGATGCTAGGAGGACTCAACACCTACGGCATTGCTGCCTACAAAACGCGTGCCTGGGAGAGCTTGCGCGAAGCGAAGATGGTGGAAGAACTGGGCGTGAAATTCCTCCAGGGCGTGGAGGTGGGAAAGGCCATAGCACTGGCCGAGCTGGAGAGGCAATTCGACGCCATCTTCATCGGAGTGGGCTTGGGCGAGACAGGAGAGCTCTGTGTTCCCGGCGAGGAGCTCGAGGGTGTGTATGGTGCTATGGAATTCATTGCGCACACCAAGACGCGCCCGTTTCAGACTATGGACGTCGGCTGTCGTGTGGTGGTGATCGGCGCAGGTAATACGGCGATCGACGTGGCGACTGCCGCGCGCCGGCTGGGGTCCGAACACACCGCCATCGTTTACCGGCGCAGTGAACGCGACATGTCGGCCTTCAAATACGAGTACGAGCTGGCGCAGAAGGATGGCGTGGTCTTCTATTGGAACGCCCAGCCGATCCGCATCGTGGGCAACAGTCACGTGGAGGGTCTCGAATGTGTGCGCACCCGCTTGACGGGCAGGGGACGTCAGGCTCGCGTTGAACCGATAGCGGGCACCGAATTCGTGATTCCAGCCGATATGGTGGTGCGCGCCCTCGGCCAGCAGCCGGTGTTGCAGCTTTTAGCGAACGTGCCGGGCTTGGCTATCAGCGCCGGGCGCGTGGTTGTCAATCCCGAGACCGGGCAGACGGGCCATCCCAAGTACTTCGCTGGCGGAGACTGCGTGAACGGGGGCAGAGAGGTGGTCGACGCTGTGGCCGAGGGGATGCGTGCGGCACGGGGCATCGACGCGTGGCTTGGGAAGACCTAACAAGCAGTAGGCAGTAGGCGGTCGCAGTGGACAGTAGACCGCAGACGGTAGACAGAAGCCTAACTCTAGTTTCCAGTTTCAAATTCCTAGTTTCCTCAATCTGGAGCTTCACGGTAGGAGTAGTACATGGCCGAACTTGGCACGAACTTCGCAGGGATCAAGAGCCCCAACCCATTCTGGCTGGCCTCGGGTCCGCCGACGAACACGGCCGGGCAGGTGATGCGCGCCTTTGATGCCGGCTGGGGCGGTGCCGTCTGGAAGACGGTGGGTGAGCCGATCGTCAACACGACCTCGCGTTATGGAGGTGTCGACCTGGGGCGAGAGAAGCTGATGGGGTTTAACAACATCGAACTGATCTCGGATCGGCCCATCGAGGACAATCTGCGCGAGATCGCGGAGGTGAAGCGACGTTATCCCGAGAACGCCGTGATCGTCTCTCTGATGGTCGAGTCGAAGCGCAACTCGTGGCACGAAATGGTGAAGCGCACCGAAGATACGGGCTGTGACGGCCTCGAGCTCAACTTCGGCTGTCCTCACGGCATGAGCGAACGTGGCATGGGCGCCGCCGTGGGACAGGTGCCGGAGTACACCACCATGATCACGGAATGGGTGAAGGAAGTGGCGCGAACGCCAGTGATCGTGAAGCTCACCCCCAATATCACTGACGTCACGCGAATCGCCGCCGCGGCCGAGCACGGCGGAGCCGATGGCATCTCGCTGATTAACACGATCAGCAGCCTGATGGGCGTCGATCTCGATACGTTTGCGCCTCGACCCACAGTGCGAGGCAAGTCGTCGCACGGCGGCTACTGCGGGCCGGCCGTGAAGCCGATCGCACTCAACATGGTTGCCGCCTGCGCTAAGCGAGTAAAGATTCCGGTGAGCGGTATCGGCGGCGTTGCCGACTGGCGTGACGCCGCCGAGTTCATCGCTCTTGGCGCCCGGTCCGTGCAGGTCTGCACGGCGGTGATGCATTATGGCTTCCGCATTGTAGAAGACATGGTTGATGGTCTCGCGACCTACCTCGAGGCGAAGGGCTTTGCGAGCGTAGGCGGACTCGAAGGACGCGCAATAGAGAACGTGACCGACTGGGGTAACCTCGACCTCAATTACAAGATCATCGCCCGGATCGATGCCGGGAAGTGCATCGGCTGTCACCTCTGCTACGTCGCTTGTGAGGACGGTGCTCACCAGTGCATTGAAGAGTATCCGCGGCCGAACGGCGACGGCGCCATGCGCGTGCCTCGCATTATCGACGACGAGTGCGTAGGCTGTAACCTCTGCGCGCTGGTCTGCCCAGTAGAGGGCTGCATAACGATGAAGGAAGTCGAAACCGGTAGGCCGGTCGAGTCTTGGAATGATCGTGTACGACAGCGGCAGAAAGAAGCTGGGTTAGCTTATACGCCATCGCTCTGGGAGAACGCGTGAGGACAGCCCGTTCGGCCTTGCCCCCAGCGAGGCTCTTACAATCGTGAGTGTAAACAGCCACCACGTAGTTGATCGGAAGATCGTAGAGGAAAACGAGAGTGTCGCCCGAAAGGCGTATGAGCGAGGTGACTACGTTCTGTGCTTTCTCCTCGCTCACTCCCTGGTGGAATCACTTCTGAAGGCATTCCTAACCCGAACTGGGTCGGAACGGTTTGAAGATCTGATACGCGCCTACGAACGGTTCCTACAGGCGGAAGGCCAGAGGCAAACTACATTCGTGGAGGAACTGGTCCAGTTCAACCGCCGTCGCAACCGGGTCGTCCACAATCTGTGGAAGCGAGGTTACTCAGCGACAAACTCAGGATTAGAGCCTGCGTGTCGAGCCGCATTCATAGCGTTTGGGCTGTTTATCGAATGGCTTGAAACCTATGACCCAGAAATCACGGAAGCTGGTTTCCGCTACGAGTAGAACGACTCCTGAGGGGGGTGCTCGACTGCATCAACGCGAGATAAGCAACAAACGACACCCCGAAGCCCGCGAACCAACCGTAGTTGTAAAGGAAGCGTAATTTGGGGACAACCAGCCCCGCCAAAGCGACCACCGCGCCCGCGCAAAGCGCAGCGACTGCCTGGCGGTTGACGCCGCGCGAATACTCGTAAACACCGTCGCGACGGTAGAGGTCCTGGGCTACCAGCCGCGTCTTGCGCAGCACGAAATAGTCGGCAATGAGGACGCCGGCGATGGGACCGAGAAAAGTTGAGTAGCCTACTAGCCATCCGAAAATATAGTTGCCGTAACTGGAGAGCAGTTTCCAGGGTTGGACCAACAGGCCCATAAGACAGGTCATCAGGCCACCCAGCCTGAAGCTGATGTGCGAAGGCGAGAGATTGGAGAAGTCATTGGACGGAGAGACGACGTTGGCAGCCACATTGACATTGAGCGTAGCCAGGAGCAGCGCAACCATGGCGGCGATGACCGCCAGCGGATGTCCCAGCCGGGAGAGTACAACGACCGGGTCCCAAATTGGCTGGCCGAACAGCACTACAGTGGCCGAAGTG
>Ga0187846_10001060_pt1 | contig 15696 bp, 10 predicted proteins | sample TC_taG_FD_161473 | JGI IMG/M metagenome (GOLD analysis project Ga0187846, IMG submission 161473) | Biofilm microbial communities from the roof of an iron ore cave, State of Minas Gerais, Brazil - TC_06 Biofilm (v2) | ecosystem: Environmental > Terrestrial > Deep subsurface > Cave > Wall biofilm...
CCCGCCTTCGCTAACGCGGCACCGTAATTGATGTGAGCCTCCTCGGATTGGGGAGCTTCCGCCACGGAGCGCTCAAGAAGCGGCAAAGTTTGTTCGGGTCTGCCTTGCTGCAGCAACATGCTCTGCGAGGGTGTCGAGGGCGAGGGGTCCTCAATTGCTTGAGAACCGCCGATCAGAAGAAGGAAAAAAAGGGCTTTCATCAGGGGACGGAATTGTTACCGCTTTCGATGAAATCACTCTTGGAAAAAGAATTATACAACAAGGGAAAGCATTTGCGAGTCACTGAGGACTCGATGGACTTGACGCTGGTGTTCCCATCGGCACGCCCTTCTGAGGAGCAAACAATACCATCTTCGGCACCGGATTCCGAGACACGGCGCACGACCGCACCGATGCGTCGCGATTGCTGACCGTTCCGACTGTATCGATCAGCAGCCAATGATTGCCGTTTCCACTGTCGGATTTGGAAGGGCCGGTGCGCTAGATCCTGGCGCGCGAGTCGGCCGCAGGCCTCCGGGTTTCGACCGACGGCCGCGCTAACGCTGGATTGTCTTCGTCTGATCGTCCAGGATGTCATAGCGAATCTCATATCCAAGCCCCGGCTTTATTGGGGCGGGGACGTAGCCTTCCTTGTCGATACGGATCTGGTCCTTGAAATAAGGCCGGTCCGTAGAACCTTGGGGTTGCGTCATTTCGAACCAGCTACTGTTCGGCATCGCCAGCTCGCAATGGAAATGGACGGCATGGTCCAGGGTTGTACCCCAATTATGGGGCTGGCACTCCATGGCGAAGCATTCAGCCAGCCGGGCGACCTTCATACCGCTGGTGATCCCGCCGATGTTGTCGACGATAAACCGTACCTCGTCGAGCGCGTCGTGACGAATGTACTCAGAATAGTCATATGGGGAGAAGATGAATTCTCCGATGGTGATCGGCAGGTCCAAAGCCTGAGTCAGTTGCGCGAGCCCGTCAACGTCGCTCGTTGGTATGGGGTCTTCGTAGGACACGTAATTCAACCGATCCAGTACTCGGCCCACCTTCATCGCTTCGTCGCGTGTGTATGCGCCCACGCGGTCGAATAGAAGCGGAAAACCATCACCGGCGGACTGCCGTACGGCTTTCGCTACCTCTATATCGAGCTTGTAATCCACAGCATCGTCAGCCAGCCAGGGTGGGTGGATCTTGTATGCGGTGAACCCCTCCCCCTTGGCGCGCTGGAGGTCGGCGACAAAATCGTCCACCGTCTTGAGGTGTTGAGAGCTCGCGTATGCCCTTACGCGCTCCTTGTAGGCGCCGAGCAATCGATAGACGGGAAGATTGGTTGCCTTCCCGAGTATGTCCCACGCACAGTTGTTGATGGCTGATGAATACGAAAGCTGTCCGATGCTCGATCGGTACTGGTTGGTAAATTCGGGAAATTCTAGAATACTTCTGCCGGGCAACACACTTTTCGCGTATTCGAGCCATCCAAGGTTGCTCCAATTAGGGTGAGGATACCGGGTGGCGAGTGTGTAGTTGCCTTCAATCCCGCTGTTAGTCACGACTGAGGCGATCTGATCATTGGATTTCAAAACATATACTTTAACTTCTTTGATGATGAGATCGTTTGATTTGACTCCGGCGGCTTGAACGGCTGCACCAACCGCTTCCCGAGGGTCAAATGCTGCGACCGCTGCACTCGGCTACGGACCCAAGAAAATGTCGACGTGATAAGCTGCCTTGCGGCGGCGTCTGTTGCCTCATGTATCAACCTTCACTGTCACCTTGTCCAGCTCGTCGCGATCAATCTCGTACCCCATTCCTGGTTTCGTAGGCGCGTGCACGTATCCATCCTCTGAGATCCTGATACGGTCCTTCACGTATCGACGGTCACTGAAACCCTGGGGGAGAGTCATCTCAAACCAGATATTGTTCAGCATGGCGAGTTCGCAGTGGAAATGCACTGCGTGATCAAAGGCGTTACCCCAGTTGTGGGGCTGACATTGCATGCTGAAAGTTTCCGCCAGTTCGGCGACTTTCATTCCGCCGGTGATCCCCCCTATGTTGTCCACAACGAAGCGGACCTCATCGAGCGCCCCGCGGCGAATGTATTCGCCAAAGTAGTAAGGTGAGGCGAGAAATTCGCCGATTGTAACCCGCACATCGAGCGCCTTGCAGAGCTCCACAAGTCCATCGATATCTTTTGTGGGGAGCGGGTCTTCAAACGACACATAGCCCAACTCGTCCAAGGCGCGACCCACCGCCAGGGCTTCCTGCCGCGTGTAGATTCCGACAGGGTCCATAAGTAGGAAGAAGCCGTCCCCAATTGCGTTGCGGACTGACTTCGCAACCTCTATATCCAGTTTGTAATCATGCTTGTATTCGCCATTACTGAGCAGTTCCCACGGTGGGTGAACCTTATAAGCTTTGAAGCCTTGGGCCTTGCATTGCTGAACCTCGGCGACGAACTCTTCTACAGTGGCGTGGTGTTGGGAACTACCATAGGCCAACACCCGGTCACGGTAGGCTCCGAGGGTCTATAAATCGGAAGGCCAACCGCTTTTCCAAGTATGTCCCATAAGCAGTTGTCGATGGCCGACGCGTAGGAAGACTGCCCTACTTTGCGTTTAACGGGGGTCCACTGTGAAGTGAGCGCAGGAAGCTCTAGCACGCTTCTGCCCAGCAGGAGGCCTTTGGCGTAATCCAACCATCCGAGATTGCTCCAGTTGGGGTGCCAGTAGCGCGTCGCCAGTGTATAGTTGCCTTCAATTCCACCATTCGTTACAATTGCCGCAAGGTATTCATAACCGCTCTCACTGAACCCTTCCGCTTTTTCCGGCGTCTAAGGCATAGACTTTGACCTGCTTGATCGTGAGGTCGGGCAGATCTCCACGTCTGATCCCTATCAATTGGGTGGCGACACCGGCCGGGTCAGTTAAAGCCGGCGCTGCAATACCCGCCATGACATTGAGGGTGGAAGTGTCCAAGAAATCACGACGCGAGATGAGACTTTTCTGCATGCGCTCTCCTGTCGCCGTCTGCTACACCCTCAGGTAAGGCTTCAAGAAGTCGAGCGTTTGTCGAAGCGCCTGCTTCCCTTTATCGTCGAGGTGCATTTCAGTCTCGTCGCTCCCAGTGGCCAGTTTGGCGGCCGAAGAAGGGCTCGGTGCCTGGGAGTTGCGAACTCCGTAGGTCTTAAAGACTCCGCGCAGGTACAGGATATACTTCATCGATTCGGGGCCATGGCTCAGCATTTCGGTGAGAATCAGCAGAGTCCTGCCCTGCATCGCCATCGCTTCGTCGGGTTTGCCCTCCTGCCACAGATCCCATGTTTGGGCGTAAAGATCGGCGAACGAAGCTGCCGGCATAGAGCCGGAGCTCCCCCGCCGCATCTCGTCAATCAAGTCGCGCCCGTGGCCGCCGGAAAATACCTTGAGCTGGCCCGAACTCCTCTCGCGAAGCGGTGCGATTCTCAGCAGGAAATTTCCTGCCTCATCCTTGATCTGGCGAAATGTGGGAATGGTCTTATACAATTCGATGATCAAATCCACGGTCATGTTTCCCACGGCTTGCACAAACATGGGGAGCTCGGTCGCCCTACCGATGGTCTTGTAATACTCCAAGTCGGTCTTCGGATCGCTGCGTTCAGAGGGGGGAAGCGAAATGATGGCGTTGGCACCTGCTCTTTCCGCATGGCTTGCATACCTAATCGCGCTGGCCACGTCCGGGCTCTGGACTCCGATCACGATGGCTGGTCGCAATTTCTTTCCCGTCGAAGCGATTGCCTCGGCTCCTTCCATGCGCTCCGCTTCGGTCAGGGTCATCCATTCGCTGGCCATCTGCGGCCACACGAACCCGTGCGCACCGCAGCGGTCAATGAATCGCACTTCTTCTACCAGGGCGTCCAGATCCAGCTTATTTGATTCGGTGAACGGCGTCTGCGCGATAGGGAAGATCCCGCGCAACGGTTTCGAAACTGACCTTTCACCTGCAAGCATCCTGCTTCCCTGTACTGCCGAGCTGAGGGCGCACCTCCACAGGAATTCCAGGAATTCTCGCCTGTCAAGGTCTTTGAGCGATTTCCCGGACCGCACTTGTGGTTCCTCCTTCCGTCACGTGGAACCTATCCTTGCGTGAGCGTTACTACAGACCACTTGTTGCTGGTTAACCCGGAAGTGTTTGCAGGAAAGCTTTTCCTGCCACCTTGTTTCTTCGCGGGTTCTTTGACTTTCACAACCTGATCCGCCCGGACGTTTTCCAGGCGTTGCACGATGCCGCTGGGCCATGTGATCTCAATCAGCCGGGCCATTTTATCGGTACCGAGACCGAAGTGCACCCGCTTGTCGCTGGCGGAAAAGTAGCTGCCCGAGGTCTTCACCATCGCATACTGTTCGGCACCGGATTCCGAGACAAGGCGCACGACCGCACCGATGCCGTCGCGATTGCTGACCGTTCCGATTGTATCGATCAGCAGCCAATGATTGCCGTTGCCGCCTTGATTTCGCAATACGAGTGAAGTCCCTTCCAGACAGTGCACGACGATGTCCACGAAGCCGTCATTGTCCAGGTCGCCGAAGGCCGCACCCCGCGCCACCAGGGGTGACTTAAAGACCTCGCCGCTCTGTCCCGAAACATCCTCGAATCGCCCATGGTTGTTTCGCAACAATAGCATCGGCTCCCGATAATGCAATGCCGGCAACGAGAGCTCGACATTATCCATGACGTGGGATTGGGCGACGAAAAGGTCCCTCCAGCCATCGTTATCGTAATCGAAAAGTTTCGTGCCCCATCCCGAGTGAGTCATCGTAGTCCTGGCCATGCCCGTGGGGCCAGTGACGTATTCGAACAGGCCCTTTTGATTATGGAACAGAGCATACATCTGGTTTGCGAGGTCATCGACGAAGACATCCGGCCAGCCATCGTTATCATAATCATCGAAGCTGACGCCCATCCCGGAAAAATGACTACCGTTCTCGTCGTAGGCACTACCGGCCGCGATACCGACCTCACTGAAAGTCCCATCGTGGTTGTTGTGGAACAACTGCTCCGCAATTCCATCGTTGGCCACGAAGATGTCCGGCCAGCCATCGTGATCGTAATCGTTGATATCAACACCCAGACCCTTGCCGGGAGCCTTGGCCAGACCGGACTTTTCGGTGACATCCGTGAAAGTACCGTCCCCGTTGTTATGGAAAAGCAGGCTGCTAATCGCCTGGTAATTCTCGGGATGGCAATAAGAGCGCATGTCGGGACCTGTCGCGCCGCACCAAATGTCGGGTTCAAAATCCCAGGCAAGGTAACGGGTCACGAACAGATCCAGCCGGCCGTCCCTGTCGTAATCCACGAACGCGGCGCCGGCAGACCAGCCGCTCGCTCCGACACCCGCCTTCTCGGTGACATCAGTAAACGTGCCGTCTCCATTGTTGTGATAGAGCGTGTTGTGTCCGAAGTTGGTGACGTAAATATCAGGACGCCCGTCGTTGTCGTAGTCCCCGATGGCCACTCCCTGCCCGTAAAACTTCCCTTGAAGGCCTGCTTTTTCCGTCACATCGGTAAAGGTACCGTCGCCGTTATTGTGATACAGACGGTTCCAGTAGCGCGGATCGGATTTGTCCGGGACCCTGCCGCGAGGCATGGGGTCCTGTAACGCGGCGCCGTTTACGAAGAAGATATCGAGCAGACCGTCGCCATCGTAATCAAACACGGCGACGCCGCCCAACATGGTTTCGATGAGGTATTTCCGGGAGGTTTTGCTCGGCTCGCACTTGAAGGCGACGTGCGCCGAATCCGCGATGTTCACAAAGGTGGGTCGCCCGAGTTTGCCTGGCTCTTCGCCGCTCAACACTGCCACAAACACAAGCAGGGGCACCGAGAACACCGTAACCGTCAACGCGAACTGGGGACGTTCGATGCGACAGGTAATTGATCTACGTAACAAACGCATTACGTCAGGATTCTATTCCATTTCAGGATCGATCGTAAACTCTGGGATGTCAGCGAAATGCCCTATGTGAATAGACAATTGTCGCGCCGCCTAGTTGCGAATTACCCCCGTTGTTGCTTACACCGAACTGGGCGGTTCATCTTTGTCCGACGACGCCTGGGGAACGAATTACACTCCCGAGTTGGCGAAGATATGCACTTCCGTTTCAAACTGTGCGCATGAGAAAGTAGGGTGTCAGCAACAGTGTTGGCCGGACTCGTGACAGTCCTGCCGGTTGAGCTTATGAAGTCACAAACGATACAGCCTCGCGAGCCTGCCCCTAAAACGGAAAGCAGCGCTACTGTCTTCCGCTGTTTGACCTTCTTCTCCGCCTGCCTGCTGGTCTGCTTCGCAGGGTACAAAGTGATGGCTCAAATGGTTTCAGGTGGGGCCATGGATCGGCCAGCCAGGCCACTTCCGCCCGGAATGCGAGCCCCTCGGGTAGACTTCCGGGACGTGGCCGCCCAGGCAAACCTCACGGGTATCATCATTTCAGGCGAGCTGACCACTCAGACGTACGTAGTAGAGCAAACCGGAACCGGAGTCGCGCTTTTGGACTATGACAATGACGGTCTTCCCGATATTTTTTTCGTGCAAGGGGACAGACTTAAACCGAGCTCGCCGGCGCTGCATCCGTATCTTTATCACAATCTGGGTGGCTTACGATTCCAAGATGTCAGTGAGAAGGCGGGTCTCGGCCATCTCGGATGGGGCCAGGGTGTCTGCGCGGGTGATTTCGATAATGACGGCTACGTCGATCTTTTCGTGACGCAATGGGGCCACAACGTCCTGCTCCGAAACATGGGTAATGGCACCTTCCGCGATGTGACGAAGGAAAGCGGGCTCGACCGCCCCGAAACTCGCTGGAGCACAGGCTGCGCTTTCCTCGATTACGATCGCGATGGCCTTCTGGATTTGGCGGTGGCCAATTACGTCGACTTCGATCCGGCGAAGACTGTCAAGGGAACCGATCCTAGCAGCCCGTGCCGTTGGAAAACGCTCGTCGTCCCTTGCGGTCCGATGGGATTACCGGGTGAAACGATGTCCTTGTACCATAACGATGGCCAGGGCCATTTTACCGACGTCTCCAGGAGCGCTGGCGTCGAGGGGCCAAAGAATTATCACGGGCTCACGGTTCTGACCGGGGATTTCGATAACGACGGGTGGCCCGACTTTTACGTCGCTTGCGACTCAACTCCGAGTCTCCTCTACCACAACAAGCACAACGGTACGTTTGAGGAGATCGGGTTGTTGTCCGGGACAGCATACAACCAGGAGGGTATGGCGCAGTCGGGCATGGGTGCTCATGCTGCCGACTACGATGGCGATGGCTTTCTCGACGTTCTCAAGGGCAACTTCGCGAGCGACACTCCGACGCTCTACCACAACCTGGGAAACAACATCTTCGAGGATATGACGCTAGATGCGGGACTAGCGGTCCACACCCAATACGTGCAGTGGGGCTTGGCCTTCCTGGATTTCGATCAGGACGGACGAAGGGACATTTTCATTGCCGACGGGCACGTCTACCCCGTCGTAGACACGGTCTCTACTCGCGAGCACTTCAAGCAGCCCCGCCAATTGTACTGGAATGTCAACGGCCAGGAGTTCTACGATATGTCCTCCACCGGCGGGCCAGGCATCACTGCTCTCCACTCGTCACGCGGAATTGCGGTAGGCGACCTCGATAACGACGGTGCCATGGAGATCGTGGTGGTGAACCTATTCGAGCCGCCATCCCTGCTGAAGAATTTTGGTGAGAAGGGAAATTCGCTGCTCGTACAAGCCTTGACGGCTTCGGGCCGCGATGCAATCGGGGCGCGCATTACTGTATCGGCCGGAGGCAGGAAACAAATCGACGAAGTGCGCAGCGGCGGGTACGATATTTCCAGCGGCGACTTCCGTTGCCATTTCGGACTTGGCAAGGATACCATGGCCGACGTGGCGGTGCATTGGCCGCAGGGCAAAATCGAAAGTTTCCCAGGAGTGGCTGTCAATCATTGGGTGGTCATCCAGGAAGGGAAAGGCATCGTTCGGTCTCAACCGTTCAAAAAGACCCGCTGAATCGCGGGCTCACTGGCAATCAGGAGGCAGCTTATGAGTATTCATATCGATAGGGTCGCCCGTCTGCGAAGAGCATTCTTCAGGATCCTCCTGACCGGCCTCTTCAGCGCTGCGCTTGTTGCGACGCAATCCGTAGCGACACCTCCAGAACACCGCATCCAGGTGGCGGCCTACTACTTCCCTAACTGGCATGAGGAGACGCAGCCCGAAGTTAATCACGGGGAATGGGAGGCGTTGAAGAATGCGAGGGCGCGCTTCCCCGGCCAACCCCAACCGGTAGTCCCGCTGTGGGGCTACCAGGATGAAGCGGATCCCGCGGTGATGGCTCAAAAGATCGAGGCCGCTGCCAGCCACGGTATCGACGTATTCCTCTTCGATTGGTATTGGCGGGGTGGACCTTTTCTGGAACGGGCGCTCAACGAAGGATACCTCAAGGCGCCGAACCATGAACGCGTCAAGTTTGCACTCATGTGGGACAACCAGATCGCGGACGGCAGCCCTGCGCCGATTGATCGGAAGGGTTTTGAACAGATGACCGACCACATTACAAGAGACTTGTTCCCACGCGACTCCTTTTGGACGGTGGACGGCCGGTGCTACTTTTCAATCTATACCCTGGGCGACTTCGTTAAGGAAATGGGCAGCGTGCAGTCGGCAAAGAGTGCGATCGAGTCCTTCCGCGCAAAGGCCATGGCCGCCGGCCGGAAAGGCCTCTACCTGAACGTCGTTGATTACAAGCTTCCAGAAGATGCAAGAAGCGTCTTCCAATCGCTCGGCGTGGACAGCATAACGAGCTATGTGTGGGTGCACAAAATCAAGCTGAAGGACTTTCCCAAAACTGACTACAACTGGGCCGCCAGTGCATATTTCAGTTACTGGGATGCCCACAAGGACGACTACGGAGTCCCATATTTCCCGAATGCCACTTCTGGCTGGGATCCCACTCCTCGCATTCCCGCTTCTGTCCCGTACGACGGGAAGACTCCTTACCCGAACACGCCTGTCCTGTGGGGTAGTTCGCCTCAGAACTTTACTTCGGCGCTTAAGCAAGCACGCCAGCGAACTGCAGAGTTGCCGCCGGGTCAGCGCATTGTGACTATCTATGCCTGGAATGAATGGACCGAAGGTGGTCATCTGGAGCCGGATACCGTCCACAAGATGGCGTACCTGGATGCCATACGCGACGTCTTCGGCCTTCCCATCCATTAAGATTTGCGTGGAATTATGACGGAACCACCGCCATCCTGTTTGACTGGTATCGCTACGATGACGGAAGCTTTCCTGATGGCTGCCTGGGCAAGGGCTTTCTGAAGGCCCCGAATCGCAACCGCATCCAGTTCGCCCTGATGTGGGCCAATCATGATTTCATTGACATCTTTCCCCGAAGAAGCGACAACCCTCCCCTGTGGTACCCGGGCGCCGTCACCCGCCAGACGTTCGACCGCGTGACCGGTGAAGCGGTGCGCGACCTTTTCTCCCAGCCCAATTATTGGAAGATCGACGGCAAGCCCTATTTCTCTATGTACGAGCTTCACACCATGATTAAAGGCCGCGGGCCTCTCGGGGTTGCACCTGAACAACCTGAACACCTGAACATCAGTCCCTTGCATCCGGGCAGCGTTTGACATAGTATGTTTTCCCGCTCCACTCTACCCCTTTTCTGGAAATGGACCAGATCGCGGTTCGGTTGGAGCCTTCGATGCTTGACCAAAAGAAAGGGGAACGTCCATGAGGCTTTTTCACACATTCCAAAGAATCATCGGGCTCCTGGGTCCGGGCCTCTATTCGCCATATTTGGCGTTGGCCTTAACGGCCTTCGTCCTTGCATTCCCCGACTACGCCCGAGGCCAGTCGCCCACTGGCTCGATCACCGGCATAGTGACGGATGCGCAAAGCGCTGTTGTACCTGGTGCGGAGGTCATTGCAACCAACACCCAGACCGGGGTCGCCGCTACGACGAAAACCAACGAGGTCGGCGTCTACAATATCCCCTACCTCAAACCCGGCACATATGAAGTCCGGATCGCTGCCAACGGCTTAAAGGAAGCTGTTATTACCGGCGTGCTGGTGGATGTGGGCAACATCGCCCGCGTGGATGCCACGCTCCAGTTGGGCAGCGTCACCCAGTCCATTACGGTCCAAGCGTCAGCCCCGCTGCTGCAACAGGAGACCCCAACTTATGACGCGCAGGTAAACAGAAAGTTCGTCGAGGACCTTCCCAACGCCGTTAGCGGGGGTACCCGTGATGCCGCTACCCTGGTGAACCTGGTGCCGGGCGCCCAAACGCCGGGAGCCGTAAGCGGCATGTCGTTCGGCTCTCAGTTCGGCGTGAACATCGGTGGTGGTCGGCAGTTCAGTACGGAATGGCAAATCGATGGCATGAATATGGCTTACCAAGGCGTTACTACCAACGTGTCACTAGACAACCGGCCGGACCAGGACATAACGAGCGAGGTTAAGGTACAGATCGGGGTCCCGAACGCGGAATACGGTCGTACCTCTGGCGGCGTCGTTTCGTATATCACGCGCTCCGGCAGCAACGATTTGCATGGAAATCTTACGGGGTTTCTCAGGAACACCATCCTCGATGCCCGGCCTTACAATGCGGCCAACCGTTCGCGGGACCAGCAGTGGGAGATGGCGGACTCCGTTGGCGGACCGGTTTACATTCCCCACGTATACGACGGCAGGAACAAGACCTTCTTCTTCTTCAACTTGACGATCTTCCGGCAACCTCCCACCGCTAATCCGGGAACCGTTACGGTCCCCACCGCACAAGAGCGCACCGGCGACTTCTCCGACTTTCCTGAACCCATCTACGATCCAACGACGAGGCTGCAGTTTCCGGGAAATATCATCCCGTCCAACAGGATCGGCGCCACAGCAACATTCTTAAACAAACTCTACCCCCTGCCGACTAACTCAAACCTCGTTAATAACTACACTGGAACTACGCCAGGTTATAATAAGCAGACCGATTGGTTCCTCAGGATTGATCAGAGTTTTACCCACAACCGCGTAAGTGGCAGCTTCCGTGCGCGCTCCACGCCTGCGCTGCTTGCCGAAGGGCCGCCCTTCGGGGATGCCCTGTCCAGCAACTTCACACCCAGAGGCATCTCGCAGTTTACCCTCACCGACGATTGGGTGATAAATCCACGCGTGGTCAATCACTTCGCGGCCAGCGAAGTTGGTTTCCACATCACCCAGAATTCGCAACCCTTAAATCCGGCAGACTGGCCATCCATCCCCAATACGTACGTTCCGGCCTTCCCCAGCTTCTGTTTCGTTACCAACGGCTATGCACCCATGGGCATGGGGTTGGGGAACTGCAGCGTGAACTCGGTTACCTACGAAATAGACCGCAGCCGGGACGTCCAGGATTCGATTGCTTGGGTCAAAGGCAAGCACAGCATGAAGTTTGGCGCCCGTTACCTATGGTTCCAGGCGGCCACAGGTCAATACGACACCAGGAGCGGGGCTTACCAATTCTCGAATGCTGAAACTGCCCAAGTGGTGAACGGCGCGGTGGTGGCCGGGACGGGTAATTCCTATGCCAGTTTCCTGCTCGGGGATGTCCACAGCGCGACCATGCAACATAATCCGTTCCCCTCTCAGCACAGCCAGAGTATAGGCTTGTACGCACAAGACGACTTCAAGGTCAGCAAAAAGCTTACGATCAGCTATGGGCTCCGTTGGGATTACCAGGGTGCGGAGTGGGAACAGAACAACCAGATGTCGGAAATGAGTCTAACCTTGCCCAACCCGGGCGCCGGTAACTTGCTGGGTGCCTATCGCTTCGCTCGACAGGAACACGTAAGAAACTTCGTTAACAACTGGCACAAAGGCTTCTCGCCCCGGCTAGGCGGGGCGTACAGCGTGACCCCCACCCTGGTTGTCCGGGCCAGCGGGGGAGTTCTCTTGGCGCCGCCCGGAGTGGATACTACAGGCGGTATCCTGGACATGGCCGGCTACGGCGCGTCCATAAGCGTCAACAGTCCCAACGGCGGCATTACACCGGCTATGAATTGGGACGTGGGCTGGACGAACGTGCCTCACCCTCCGAACTTCGATCCGGCGATCTATAACGGCGGGAACGCCAATACGGATGCGGGTAATGCGGACCGCTGGCCCGATACGTACATATGGCAGTTGGACGTTCAGAAATCTTTTGCTAGAGACTACATGATTAACATCGGCTACGTCGGCCAATCGTCGCACCACGTCCCCGCCGGCTTAAACCTGCCCGATCAGGTCGACCCGAAGTACCTGGCGCTCGGGTCGCTCCTCACTGCTTCGATCAGTGATCCGGCCGTTGTGGCGGCAGGTTTTAAGCCTCCCTACCCAGGCTTCACCGGGACGCTGGCGCAAGCCCTCAAGCCCTACCCGCAGTATTACTCGATTAACATTCTGGCAGACCACCCGGGGAACTCCAGTTACAACGCCCTGCTCATGAAAGTGGAGAAGCGATTCGCCAACGGCCTCCAGTTCCTCGCGGCCTTCACCGCTTCAAAGACGATCACCAACGCTCCGATGAATGCCTTTGGGGCGCCCGGACCGCAGGACACTTTTAACCGGGGAGTGGAAAAAGCCCTCGCGCCCTACGACATTCCCAGGGCCCTGGTGGTCAGCGCCACCTATCAGCTTCCGTGGGGTCCGGGGCGGCCCGCCCTCAACCATGGTTATCTAAGCCAGATCGTGGGCGGCTGGGCGCTTGCTGGGATTCTGAATTACACCTCGGGAACTCCGATCGCGATCGGGGCGCCGGACACCTTGCCCATCGCCAACGGCCGCCTGGGCAGTGACTATCTCGGCGGCAAGATCACGACCGGTGTCGGTCGCGGCGAAACAGTCATTGCAAATGGCCTTTCTGGCCAGGCGGGGACCGTCGTGCTCAACCGGGCGGCGTTCGGATTCCCGGCGCCGTTCACGTTCGGCAACACCTACATCCTGCCCAACGTTCGAACTTTGGGATTCCAATCGGAGGACTTCTCGCTCTTCAAACGCGAGACATTCCGCGAACGATATCAGGTCGAATTGCGCTTGGACGCGTTCAACGCGTTCAACCGTAAGGTCCCCGGTGGTCTCGTCACCGACCTGACGAACCCGGCGTTCGGCCAATATACCAGCTCAATCATTGGCCCGAGGGCCTGCCAGATTGGATTGAGAATCTCGTTCTGACGTCTTGTGGTTTACACTCGAGAGGAAGAGACGAAAATGAAGAGCGTCATCCTACTCTTCGTGGTCGCCGTTTCCCTCAATGCCCAGGAGCCGCCCTCGTGCCAAGCCGGGCTCGATCAGGTCAAGAGCGACGACTATAGTGCCGCTCAAAGCTCCTTGTGGTCCTGTGTTGAATCGGGATTAGGAAGCGCAACCCACACCTTCTACCTCACTCTTACCTATCGCGAATTGAAGAACTACGATTCTGGCTTGAGTAAAGCAGAGGCCGCACTCGCGCGAACCCCTGATAATGTGGAGTTTCTCTACCTAGCCGCATTTTTGCACTACCGAAAAGGCGAGAGCAAGGATTCGATGCTCTTGCTGAGTAAAGCATACAAGCACGCCCCTAACGATTGGCGCATCCACCAGCTATTTGCCCTAAACTACATCACCTTTAAGATGAACGAGGCGGTGGAAGCGGAGTTGAAGAAGGCGATCGCTCTCAATCCAACGAATGCTGAGTTGGAGTATCAATTGGGACGGTTGTATTTCACGTTGAACTGGTATGACAAATCGATCGAAGCTATGCGACGTGCGCTCGCGATCGTCCCTGATTATCCCGAAGTCTACGACAGCTTGGGACTGACGTATGAGGCGATGCAGGATGAGAAGCAGGCTGCGGAGAGTTTCGCGAAGGCGGTCGAGTTCGACCGGAAGCACGGCATCAAGGACGAATGGCCACTAATCAACTACGCCAAGCTACTTCTCTTCTACGATCAATCGCCTCGGGCCAGCTTATCCTTGCTGAGCCAAGCGCTGGAGATTAACCCGCGTTCGCCCGAGGCGAACTACCAGATGGGGCGCGTGATGCGGGAATTGCACCGTAACGCGGAAGCCGAGAAGTACTTCGAAAAAACCATCGAATCCGATCCGTCATTCAAGTATGCCTACTATCAACTCGGAACGCTCGCCCAAAAACGTGGAGACAGTGCCCGTGCCGCTCTCCTCCTGAATCGCTTCAAGGTCTTGAATAAGGAAGCCCAGAAGAGCCCGCCATAGAACGACCTCCACAAGCACGCTCACTGATTTTCCGCACTTTACCTTTTCTCCCTCGGCGGCATCCGGGGACGGAAATTATTACTGCTTTTGACGAACTCACTTTTGGAAAAAGAATTACAACAAGGGGAAGCGTTTGGGAGTCACTGAGAACTCGATGCTGGTGTTCCCATCGGCACGCCCATCTGGGGCGCAAACAACACCATCTTGCCCGGCTGAGGAGAAAAAATCGGATCGTCATCGCGCCAGGGAAGCGCACAGGCTTGGCCATTTTCGTAGAGTCTCAAGTTACTCTTCAGGTCCGAGACTAGATCATTCCTTTTCATCCTCCCCAACTCGTCGATCATCTGTCTCTGCAGGTCGGCCGCCTCTTTAAATTTGCCGACCGACGCCATTGCCATTCCGTAGGTCACAAGTAACTCAAAGTCCGGGGAGGGACTCGACTTGAGAAGCTTGTCGACAAGCCGGAGAGCGCGGGCCCCGTCCCGCAGTGACTTGTCGGGGCACGCGGCCAAGAGTCTTGCCAAGGCGAGCGTAAGATCAGAGCTTTCCGGCTTGGCCGCTACACCTTCGTCTAGCTCCGCTTTGGCCTCGGCGTATCTCCGTGTGCGAACTAAAGCCATCGCTTTCATCAGGCGCACGAACTCATTATCGAGACCGAGCTCCATGGCTCGTTGGTAATGGGAAGCGGCTTCTGTGAAGTGTCCGTCCCTCATCAAAAGGTTCGCTAGTTGAAAGTGTGCCAACTTAAAGCCGGGGTCAAGAGCAAGTGCGGCTATGAAATGATCCCTAGCCTCGCGTTCAGACTTGAGTTCGAGGGATAACACGCCGAGGTTGTAATGTGCGACGGCGCTGCGGGGCGCAAGGCGCAGCACCTGCTGGTACTGCTCGACGGCGCCTTCCAGGTCGCCCTCTTGTGCCATCGCGATGCCGAGATGGATCCTGGGTATCGGATCCGCTTCGTCAGCAGTTGCAACCATTTGCTCGTAGGTTTTGATTGCATCAGAGTACCGGCCTTCTGCCAGGGCTTTGTTGCCCTGCACCCACAGTGCCCGCTGTCCGCGCCTCAATGCCGCCACTTTATCCATCAGCGGATCAGGCACCGTCGTTCTGCCCGAGCCCTTCTTTTGCAGATGCGCGAGAGCATTGGTGACATCCCCCATTTTCCGGTAGGCCATGGCGAGTGGATAATGGAGGGTCGTTGCCTCAGGCTGGAGTTTTAGTGCTGCTTCAAGCGAACGAATGGCCAGGGCAAAATCTCCTTTTGAAAGCGCGGTTTCGCCCAGACCCGCCTGAGCTGCCGCCTGCGATGGATCTATGGCTAGGGCTCTCTCAAAGAGCACCATAGCCATGTCTGCTTGACCGTCTGCCTGGTAGGTTTCTGCCAAGTTCACGAGGCCCGCGATGTCGTCCGGGCGGAGCTCCTGAGCTATCTTGAGATAGGTGATTGCATGCTT
>Ga0187846_10001061_pt1 | contig 15695 bp, 10 predicted proteins | sample TC_taG_FD_161473 | JGI IMG/M metagenome (GOLD analysis project Ga0187846, IMG submission 161473) | Biofilm microbial communities from the roof of an iron ore cave, State of Minas Gerais, Brazil - TC_06 Biofilm (v2) | ecosystem: Environmental > Terrestrial > Deep subsurface > Cave > Wall biofilm...
CTTCTTGATGGGTTGACCGTTCACCAGCGTGCCGTTGGTGGAGCCGAGGTCTTCCAGGAACGAGTCGTTGAGAATGGTCACGATCACGGCGTGCTCGCCCGACACGGCCAGGTTGTCGATCTGGATGTCGTTGTGCGGCTTGCGGCCGATGGTCGTGCGCTCCTTGGTGAGGGTGATCTCCTTGAGCACCAACCCGTCCATACTCAGAATCAGCTTTGCAGGCATGACAGTATCCCTATCTATCTCAACCAGCTAAAGAAGCGCGACATCCAGCCGCGCGGCGCAGGAAAGTCCCGCACCACCCGGACCAGGATCACGGACACGTTGTCGCGTCCGCCGCTGTCGTTCGCCATCTGGACCAGCTGCTGCGCCGCGAGGCGCAGGTTTGCCGACAGCGTCTGGAGCGTCATCCCGATGTCCTCGTCGGTCACCATGTCGTTCAGCCCGTCGGAGCACAGGAGGTAGACGTCACCGGGCCGGGTTTCGTAGACATGGAGCTCGGGCTCGACGGTCGGATCGATGCCGAGCGCCCGCGTAACCAGATTCTTGTTCTGCGAGAACTTCGCCTGCTCGGGCGTGATCATTCCGCTGTCGAGCTGCTCCTGCAGCAGCGAGTGATCGCGCGTGAGCTGCTCGAAGGCCTCGCCGCGGAGCCGATAGGCCCGCGAGTCCCCGATGTGCGCGATGGTCACTTTGTTGTCGTAGAACATGGCCACGACCAGGGTCGTGCCCATCCCCGAGTATTGCGGCTGGCTCTGCGCGGCCTGATAGATCGACGTATTTGCCTTGGCGATCTGGTCCCGCAGCAGCGTCTCGCCATGCGCCTTCCCGGTGCCCGGCTCCATCCTGTAGGGCGGGTCCTCGTCGAGCAGGTGCTGGAGCTCGGTGGTGATCACCGTGGTCGCCATGCCGCTCGCCACCTCGCCCGCGTTGTATCCGCCCATGCCGTCCGCGAGCACGACCAGCCCCTTCGCTGCGTCGGCCGCGATCGAATCCTCGTTGTGCGAGCGCACGATGCCCGGGTCGGAGCAGCTGGCGATTTCGATGGCTTGACTCAAGTTCATCGGCTCTCACAGCACCGCAGGGTGTCCTGCATGTCGATGTTGTTGGGCGACGCGTGCGCCGCTGTCGCAGGCTTCGCTGCGCTCCCGGCCCTGGATCAGGTCGGAACCGGCGAGAGGGGAGAGAATGATCGCGACCGCGGGGCCGAGCAACCCGGTTTTTTTCGTCGCGAACCCAACACCGTTCACTTGACCGTCCCCCTGCTCTTCTTCTCGTTCGCCCGCGGCGGTGAGTCGCTAGCGGGCTCGCGCGCGCACGGATTCTACGCTCACGGTCACCGGTGCCCCGCGAGCGGTGCCGCTCGCCGGCAGCACACCCGGTCTTCGACGAGCTCGCGCCGCTTAGTGTCCGCATGACCCTCGGACCAGGAAGCCATCCCCAGGCCAAGTCCTAAATTCCGGTTCAGTTCTAGTAGAGTTTCCTGTAGAAACAGCAGCATAATCCGCATTCTTACAGCCCGATATGAAATTAGTCAAACATTCCTGCCGAGCTCTCGTCAGTGTCCGGTCGGGAGCCCCGGCGGGGAACGAGCGGTTGGAGGGGGAGGCGCGGGTTCGTGCCGGGCCAAAACCGAACGCGGCCCCGATCGGGGCCGCGCCACTTCGCGAACGCTCGGGCTTACGGGGTTAGGTGCCGAGCGCGGTGCCGGCAGTGATGCCGAGGGCGGCGGCAACCTCGGGTGCCGCGAGCTTCTTGCCGTCCTCCGCCTTCGCCTTGAGGACCTCGATGCGGCCGCCCTGGGCGGTCACGAAGAAGCTCGTCGCCGTCACCTCGGACACTTCCCCGACCTTGCCCTTCACGCCGCCGAAGGTGCGGAAGACCTGCTTGCGCGAATCGAAGATTTGGATCTTCTTGCCGATGAGCGTGGTCCATGCGCCCGGTGCCGGGTTGGTGCCGCGGATGAGGTTGTAGATGAAGTCGACGTGCGTCGTCCAGTTGATCCGCGCCTCGCCCGCACGGCACCAGCCTTCGTAGGAGGCCGCTCGCTCGTCCTGAATCACCTCCCGGTGCTTGCCGGCCATCACCAGTTCGGCCGCCTCGAGCAGCGCCTGGACGCCCAGCGGAAACAGCCGCTCGAAGTAGACGCTCGCAAGGGTGTCGTCGGGCGCGATCGGCGTCTCCTTCTGCAGAATCACCGGGCCTTCATCCAACCCCTCGGTGGGCCGGAAGATCGTGAGTCCGGTCTTCGTGTCGCCTTTAATGATCGGCCAGTTGATCGAGCTCGGCCCGCGGTAGTTCGGCAGCAGCGACGGATGGTATTGGATCATGCCTTGTTGCGGCAGCCTGGTGAGGCTGTCGGGCGCGAACTGCAGCACGTAAGCCATGATGCCGAGATCGACCGCGAGCGACCGCAGCGCGTCGTGCGCCTCCGGTGCGCGCAGCGACGGGAACTGGAATAGCTTCAATCCCCGTTCCTGGGCCGCCGTCTTCAGCGGATCGGCCTTGGCGCCCTCTTTCTCGGGCGCGCAAAAGACGCCGGCCACATGGTGGCCGTGGGCGAGGAATGCTTCCAGCGCCGCTTTGCCGAAGTCCTGCTGCCCGATGATGGCGATTCTCATACGCGACTCCACTGGCAGTGGTGATCCGCTGCCGCCGCCGAACGGGGCAGGGGCGGGGGACAGCGTGCCCCGGGCCTTAGCCTGGACCCGGCTTCTTCACGGCCGCGGCCGCTACGCGGCCTTGACTTTCGCCGGCGCGCTGAACGCCCCCGCGCTCTTGAGCGCGGCGATCTTCGCGTCGTCGTAGCCGAGCACCTCCTTCAGCACCTCCGCGGTGTGCTCGCCGAGCAGCGGGCTCCGCTCGATCGTGGCCGGCGAGTCGGAGAGCTTGATCGGCATGCCGACGTTGTACCACTTGCCGCGCTGCGGGTGATCGAGCTCGACCCACATCTCGCGCCCGGCCACATGCTCGTCGTTGGCCAGGTCCGCGGTGCTCATGATCGGCCCGCACGGCACCTCGAGCGGGTTGAGGATCGCCATCAGCTCGCGCTTGGTGTACCGCGACGCGAACTCGTTCAGCAGACGCCACATCTCGTTCTGGTTCTTCCGCCGCTCGCCGATGCTCGCGAAGCGCGGGTCGGCAGCTAGCGCCTCGCCCCCGACGCGGCGCGCGAGCGCATCCCACACCGCTTCCTGCACCACGACGTACAGCCAATCGTTCGGCCCGCCCGGCTTGCACTTGATGGCGTTGCCCAGTTGGCCGCCGCCGGAGTCGTTGCCCGACCGCGGCGTCGCCTGCATGCCGGCGGTGTCGAGCGAGTACTCGGACAGCGGGCTGCGCGCGAGGCGCTGGTGGTCGCGGAACTTGACCCGGCACAGGTTCATCACGCCGTCCATCATGGCGACCTCGACGTACTGCCCGGTGCCGGTCCGGTTCCGATGATGGAGCGCCGCGAGAATGCCGATCACCAGGTGCAGTCCGGTCCCGGTGTCGCCGATCTGGGCGCCGGTCACGAGCGGCGGCCCATCGAGGAAGCCGGTGGTGCTCATCGCCCCGCCCATCGCCTGCGCCACGTTTTCGTACGCCTTGAAGTCCGCGTAGGGCCCGCTCGACCCGAAGCCCTTGATCGAGGCCATGACGATGCGCGGATTGATCTGGTGCACCTTGTCCCACGAGAACCCGAGGCGGTCGATCACGCCCGGACCGAAGTTCTCCAGCACGGCGTCGCACTCCTTCAATAGCTCGACCACTACCGCCTTGCCTTCCTGGGACTTCATGTTCACCGTGATCGACCGCTTGTTGCAGTTGAGCATGGTGAAGTACAGGCTGTCGGCGTTCGGCACGTCGCGCAGCTGTCCGCGCGTCACGTCCCCGGTCGGTGGCTCGAGCTTGATCACGTCGGCGCCGAGCCAGGCCATGAGCTGCGTGGCGGTCGGGCCCGCCTGCACATGCGTCATGTCGAGGATGCGAAATCCTGATAGGGCTTTGGTGGTCACGACTTGCTCCCGCAGACTCTAAACCGCAGATCTACCCCGCTCAGCGCAGATTATTCCCGCCTGCGCCCGCCCGTGTCCATCCGCGGCGACGATCTCGTTCTGGATCCCGGCGCGCGCCGGGCTGACGCGGCGCGGCCGCGTCATTTGTACATGGTCTGGTTTTGCGTCCCCGACGAATACACCTCGCGGTCGATCACGACGTCGACCAGCGCCGGCCGGCCGGCGGCGCGCGCCTTCTCGAGCGCCGGACGGATCTCCTCGGGCCGGGTGACACGGATTCCGACCCCGCCCATCGCCTCGGCGAACTTGTCGAACCGCACGTCATCGAGCACGTTGCCGATGTCGCCGCGGCCGGGATACTTGCGCTCCTGGCCGTAGCGGATCTGGTTCCAGGAGGAGTTGTTGCCGATGACGCCGACGAACGGCAGCTTGTTGCGCACCATGGTCTCGAAGTCAAAACCAGTGAGCCCGAACGAGCCGTCGCCGAACAGCACCACGACATCGCGCTGCGGTTGGGTGAGCTTCGAGGCCATCGCGAAGCCGGTGCCGACGCCGAGCGTGCCGAGCGGCCCCGGGTCCATCCAGCCGCCGGGCTTGTGCGGCTTCACGATCGAGCCGGAGAACGTGACAATATCGCCGCCGTCGCCGATGTAGACCGTGTCCTCGAGCAGGAACTCGTTGATCTCGTGGCACAGGCGCACCGGATGGATCGGCACCGCGTTCGCCTGAATGATCTTGTCGTTCTTGTTCTTGGTCTTCTCCTCCTCCTCGCGCAGCCCCTTCACCAGCGGATCGTGCCGGCGGGAGAGGTCGCCCTTCGAAGCCTCGCACAGCGCGTTGCAGATCGTGCGCAAGTTGCCGACCATGCCGATGTCGAAGTCGCGGTTGTAGCCGACGTTGCGGTAGTCCATGTCGAGGATGATGATCTTCGCCTGCGGCGCGAGGCGTCGGCCGTAGCCCATCCGGAAGTCGAGCGGCGTGCCGGCGAGCAGGATCACATCGGCCTGTTCGAACGCAGTCTTGCGCGAAGGCATGAAGTTGTAGGGGTGATTCCTGGGCAGCGTCCCGCGTGCCGCGCCGTTGACGTAGATCGGCATGTTGAAGTGGCGCGCCAAGCGGTCGATCGCGTCATGCGCGCGGCAGGTGCGCGCTTGCGTGCCGAACAGCGCCACCGGGCGCTCGGCCTTCGCCAGCAGGTCCGCGACCTGGGCCACGACGTTCGGGTCGCCGATGAATTCGGGGACCGGGCTGCCGTTCGCACCGCGCACGCGGTAGTTCTGCGGAATGCGCACCTTCGCCTCGTCCACCTTGCCGTCGAGCACGTCATGCGGCATCTCGAGATAGCCGGGTCCCGGCGCGCCGTTGTACATCTCGCGCATCGCCTGGCTCATCATCTCGGCGCAGCGCTCGGTGGTCATCACCGTCGAGGCGAACTTGGCGATCGGGGTCATCATCGGCACATGCGGCAGGTCCTGCAGCGCACCCATCTTGTATTGCTTCAGCGGACCGCCGCCGCCGATCAGCAGCAGCGGGCTCTCGGCGCGAAACGCGTTCGCCACCCCGGTCACCGCATCGGTCGTGCCCGGCCCGGCGGTCACCACCGCACAGCCGAGCCCGGTGATGCGCGCGTAGGCGTCGGCCGCGTGCGCGGCTACCTGCTCGTGGCGCACATCGACGATCTTGATCCCCTCGTCCAGGCAGCCGTTGTAGATGTCGATGATGTGGCCGCCGGAGATGGTGAAGATGTGGCCGATCCCTTCCTGCTTGAGCATCTTGGCGACGATCTGCCCGCCGGTGATGTGCTTCACCTCGGCGCTGGTGCCGGTAGCGACTTGCGGTTCTACGGTTCCCATTCGATCCTCCTTAAGACCTGCTGCGGCAGCGGTCGGGCAGCGCCCCGAGCGCAGGGAAAAAAGGCCATTCTAATAAGCGGTTAGGATAGGCGCCGGGCGCGCGAAGTCACCTTGACTGAGGTCAATGATTCCAGCTAAGTTTGGAGCCGCTTCCCGGCCCGCGGAAACGCTCGGCGCGTATGTTCCCAATCGCCTCCCATCCGCAACGCAACACCCTCCGTCTGGAGCTCAAGCAGAACCTGATCCTCGGCGGCATGAACCCGTCGCAGTGGCAGGAGTTCGAGCCGCGCCTGGAAATCGCCGAGTACCGCAAAGGGGAATTGCTGGTGCATCAAGGTTCGACCGAGATGGAGCAGTTTTTCGTGCTCGAGGGAATCTTGAAGCGCGTCGTCGCGAATGCCGAAGGCAAGGAAATGATCTTGCGCTTCGCCGCCGAAACCGATATGGACACCTCGTACGCGGCGTGGCGGCTGAAGACGCCGGTGCCGTACAGCATCGTCGCAGTCACCAAGGTGCGCTCGGCGAAGCTCAAGCTGCCGCACTGGGTGGACTTCCTGGAGCGCCATCCCGACGTCAAGGCGCGGTTCGAGTACGAGGTGATGAAACTGATGAGCGAAGTGATGGCACACACCATAACGTTGCATCTCCTCGACGCGCCGGGGCGGCTCGCGCGGTTCCAGCGCAAGCACCGAGACCTCGCCGGCCGGATCCCGAACAAGGAGCTCGCGTCCTACCTCAACCTCACGCCGGAGACGCTGTCCCGGCTGAAGCAACGCCAGCCGTAGGGACGACGGCGGCGACGATCACGCGGCGCACGACGAGCTCGGGCGGCCCGATTCGCCGGCCTTGGGCGTCGTTGCCGCATCCCAGTCTGATGACTGGCCCATGGCAGCGCTGACTACCCTCCAGATTCTATATTGTTGCATCGTGCTGGTGCTGTCGTTTGCAATCCGCGGCAGCGCCGGTTTCGGCGCGGCAGCGCTGCCGTTGATCGCGCTCGTGCTGCCGATGAAACTTGTAGTGCCGGTATTCACCGTGCTCGGCATCTTCGCTTCATGGTCGATTGTCTTCAACGATTCGCGCCACATCGTATGGCAAGAGTTGCTGCGGCTGCTGCCGTTTACCGTAGTCGGGGCGTTGATTGGCCTGTACTTTTTCAGCGCATTCAAGGAGCGCACGCTCGCCCACGGCCTCGGTGCGGTGGTGTTGGCCTACGGCAGCTACGCATTGTGGCAGTCGTTTCGCCCGCTGCCGGAATGGAAGTTGCCAGCGCGGGTGATGCTGCCCATGACCGGCACCCTCGCCGGCATCGTCGGCACGCTGTTCGGTGCGATGGCGGGCGTGTTCTACGCGATGTACCTTGACATGCGCGAGCTCAACAAGGACAAATTCCGGGCCACCGTCGCGGCGATCCTATTCGCGCTCGGCATCGTGCGCGGCAGCGGTTACTTCGCGGTCGGCGCCTATGACCACCAAGCGTTGGTCGCCTGTGCCGCCGCGCTACCGTTGATGTTCGTCGGCGTCTGGCTTGGCAACTACATCCACACCAACCTGAGCGAGAAAGCATTCCGCCGTATGATCAGCATCACGCTGATCGCGAGCGGCATACCGCTGCTCCTCGGATAACCGAGTGGCCAGTGGGCAAAGAATTGCGCAGATTTTGCCCGGATCGGGGAGCCAGTTAGAGCGGGGCAATGACCTCGCACCCGTGTTCAGCTTCCCCCCTACGGGTAGGCGTCGCGCCCGCCGACGCAACGACCTGCCTCACGAGGCGCGCTGCATGAACCTGCGCCGAGTGGGCCGAAGAACAAACCAGGCCATGAGCGCGGCAACGGCATTCATGACGCTTGCCACGACGAACACGGCGTTCCAGCTGCCGGTAGCGGTCGCGAGAACATTGCCAAACGGCACGAGGAGCGACGCCGTTCCCTTCGCCGTGTAGAGCAACCCCGCGTTCGCCGTTGCGAACTCGGTGCCGAACGTGTCGGCCGAAGTGGAGGGAAACAGGCTGTAGATCTCGCCCCAGGCGAAGAACACGAGCCCCGTCAACAGCACGAACGTGACCGGGTCGTGCCCGTACATGCCGAGGGCCATGATCCCGATCGCCTCCAGGCCGAAGGCGATAAGCATGGTCAATTCGCGGCCGATGTGGTCCGAAACCCAGCCGAAGAACGGCCGTGTGACCCCGTTGAGAACCCGGTCGATAGCGAGCGCAAAAGTAAGCGCCGGGAGCGTGATTCCGACCAGGCTGACCGGTATCTCGGCGATCTTGAAGTCCTTGGCGATCGGCGCGAGCTGGGCGGTAGCCATCAGGCCGCCGGCGCCGACCAGCACAAACATGAGGTACATGATCCAAAACACCGGCTTCCGCACCACCTCCATCGGTCGGAATTGGCGGCGCGACTGCTGCAGCTTCTTCGACGACTCCGGAACCTCACCTCGCTTCGGCGCGGCCAATATTAGGGACAGCACCACCACCGCGATGCCCTGGCCGATGCCAAAATCGAGAAAGGTCGACTGGTAGCCGCTCGATTTGATCATCGCCGCTATTGGAATGATCGTGAGCGCCGAGCCGGCGCCGAACCCCGCCGCGGTCAGCCCGGCAGCGAGTCCGCGTCGGTCCGGGAACCATTTCAGGGCGTTGCCAACGCACGTTCCGTATACCGCCCCGGCGCCGACACCCGCCACCGCCGCCGCGACATAGAGGAACGTGAGCGAATCCGCATAAGCGTTCATTGCCCAGGCGATGCCGCAAAGAATGCCGCCGACTAGCACCACGAGCCGCGGGCCGAAGCGGTCGACCAGATACCCTTCGATGGGCACCAGCCAGGTTTCGAGCAAAACGAATATGGAGAACGCCACCTGGATCGAAGCCCGCCCCCAATGGAACTTGGCGTCGATCGGGTTCACAAACAGCGTCCAGCCGTACTGCAGATTGGCGATCATGGCCATGCAGATGATGCCGACCACCAGCTGCACCCACCGGTACGCGTTCGACTTCGCGCCCAGCTCTTCCTGGACTATCGCGCTCATATGCTCCTCCTCCTCGATGAACCACAACCACTCGCGATGATGGCGGCGCGAACCGCTCTTTAGACATCGCTGCCCCGGGGCTGCGGGCCCCGGACGCAACCGCAGCGAATTGTCGCCACGTTACAAGCTGCAAAACCTTGACCTCAATCAAGACTTGCGTCTTCGGGCTTGTATCGGGTATTCGCGCGGTTCCTCCGCCTCGCTCGCCAACCTGAATTGTTCATGAAATTAGCTCGACGCAACCAGTGTCAAGCGCGTTTCGTCTGGGGTCAAGACAGATCGTAGCGAAAAGCCGGGGACTAACGGTGGTCAAGCAGCGCGGTGGTCTACCGCTCGGGGGCGGAGTCTGGGACGCGCGCCTCCCCGGTCGCCCGCGCCGGCTCGGCCCCGTTGCGGCGCGCGAGTAACTTGCCGAGCCCCACGACAAACGCCGCACCAAGGAGGCCGCACAGCACCTCCAGGCTGACGTCCATGATGACCGCCCTATCGCCCACATGCGTAAACGTCGCCTTCACCCAATCACCGATCGCTGGGTCGGTGATCGCCATCTCGCCCGCCACCCAGCCGATGAGCCCGGCGCCGATCGTGACGATGACCGGCCAGCGCTCCATGAGCTTGATGAGCAGGGTCGCGCCAAAGATCACGAGCGGGATGCTGATCGCGAGGCCAAGGATCAGGAGCACGTAGCTTCCGCCGGCCGCGGCCGCGACGGCGATTATGTTGTCGAGGCTCATCACCAAGTCGGCGATCAAGATCGTCTTGATCGCTGTCATGAGGTTGTCGCTCGCGCTGATGTCCGCGCCACCGTCCTCGGGCAGCAGCAGCTTGACGCCGATCCATAACAGCAGCGCCCCGCCCACGAGCTTCAGCCAGGGCAGCGTGAGGAGGGCGGCGGCGAAGATGGTGAGCAGGATCCGCAGCACGACCGCGACGCCGGCACCCCAGAAGATCGCCTGCTTTTGCTGCTTGGCCGGGAGCGAACGCGCAGCGAGCGCGATCACCACCGCGTTGTCGCCCGACAGAATGACGTTGACGCCGATGATCTTGGCGAGTCCGAGCCAGAACGCGTGCGACATGATCGCTTCAATCAATGGATTCCCCTCTTCGCGCGCTCAGAAGCGAATCTACGATTGTAGCGTGCCGCGAACGACAGCGCGTTCAGAAGAGGCCGACCACCTTGCCGTCGACGAGGTCGATCTTCTCCGCCGAGGGCACTTTCGGCAGGCCGGGCATGGTCATGATGTCGCCGCAGACCAGGACCACGAACTCCGCGCCGGCAGCGAGCCGCACCTCGCGCACGTTGATGACGTGGTCGTTCGGGGCGCCGCGCAGCTGCGCGTCGGTGGAAAACGAGTATTGAGTCTTCGCGACGCACACCGGATAGTGGCCGTAGCCGTCGTCCTGCAGCCGCTTGATCTGCGCCCGCACCTTACTGTCGGCGGTGACCTCGGCCGCGCGGTAGATCCGCTTCGCGATGGCGTTCACCTTCTCCCACAGCGAATCGTTCTCGCCGTAGACAAAGCGGAAGTTGCTCTTGGTCTCGGCCAGTTCGACCACGTCCCGCGCCAGCTCGACGGCGCCCTTGCCGCCGTCGGCCCAATGCGTCGCCACGACGACCGGGACACCGAGCTTTCCGAGGCGCGCCTTGATGAAGTCGAACTCGCGCACCGTGTCGTAAGTGAAGCGGTTGAGCGACACCACGCACGGGATGCCGTAGTTCTTCTGCACGTTCTCGACGTGCCGCTCCAGGTTCACGATGCCCTTCTCGAGCGCCGCCATGTTCTCCCGGTTGATCACCTTTAGATCGGCCCCGCCGTGGTACTTCAGCGCGCGGACCGTGCCCACGATGACCGCCGCCGCAGGCCGCAAGCCGGCCTTGCGGCACTTGATATCGACGAACTTCTCGGCGCCCAGGTCGGCGCCGAAGCCGGCCTCGGTCACGACGTAGTCGGCGAGCTTCAGCGCGCTCTGCGTCGCGATCACCGAGTTGCAGCCGTGCGCGATGTTCGCGAACGGTCCGCCGTGGATGAACGCCGGATTGTTCTCCAGCGTCTGCACCAGGTTCGGCGCGAGCGCGTCCTTGAGCAGCACCGTCATGGCGCCGTGCGCCTTCAAGTCGCGCGCGGTGACCGGCTTCTGGTCCTTGGTGTAGCCGACGACGATGCTGCCGAGGCGCTTCTTCAAGTCCTCGAGCGAGGTCGAGAGGCAGAAGATCGCCATCACCTCGGAGGCGACCACGATGTCGAAACCGTCCTCGCGCGGATAGCCGTTCGCGGTGCCACCAAGCGCGACGACGATGTCGCGCAGCGCGCGGTCGTTCATGTCGACCACGCGCCGCCACTGGATCCTTCGCAGATCGATCCCGAGCTCGTTGCCGTGGTTGATGTGGTTGTCCAGCATCGCCGCGAGCAAGTTGTTGGCGAGCGCGATGGCGCCGAAGTCGCCGGTGAAATGGAGGTTGATGTCCTCCATCGGCACGACCTGGGCGTAGCCCCCCCCGGCCGCGCCGCCCTTCACCCCGAACACCGGGCCGAGCGACGGTTCGCGCAGGCAGATCACCGCCTTCTTGCCGATTTGATTCAGCGCGTCCCCGAGGCCGACGGTGGTGGTCGTCTTGCCTTCGCCGGCGGGCGTCGGCGTCATGGCCGTGACGAGGACCAGCTTGCCGATCGGACGGCTCTTCAGCGTGTCGAGGTAGTCGAGCGCGACCTTCGCCTTGTAGTGGCCATAGGGCACGAGGTGCTCCTCGGGAATGCCGAGCTTCTCGAGCGCGACCTTTGATATGCGCTGCAGCATTGCTGCCTGGGCGATCTCGATGTCGGACGGCATGGGCCTCATCTCCTCGGTGATGGTCGGTTCTTCGCTTGTCGCCCAATAGGTTAGAAGCCCACGCCCCGCTCCGACATTGACTGGGGTCAACGGCGCTCGCGTTAAACTGTCGCCACCGTCTGCCAGCAATCGTCTGGGACGGAGAGCGGCCGCGGATCCAAGCGTCGGGCGATCCCGCGAATCAGGCGACCCGCTGCGCCAAGGCGCTCGTGCGCCAAAACTCCGGAATATCCTGCCGGTAGCGGCGGAACACCAAGTTCGCGACCAGGCCGGTCCATCCGGTCTGGTGCGCCGCGCCGAGGCCGAGCCCGGTCTCGCCGTGGAAGTATTCGGGGAAGAGCTTCAGGTCGCGCCAGTGCGGATCGCGCTGGAACGGGCTGTCCGGCGGGAACGCGGGAACGACGCCGGTCTGCGCATCGCGCCGGAAGACGTCCACCAGCCGTTCGGCGATCAGCGTCGCCACCTCCTTGAGGTTCATCCGCTTGCCTGGCATGCCGGGCACCTCGATCGTGAAATCGCTGCCGAGGTAGCGATGGTACTTCTCGATCGACTGTATCAGGAGATAGTTGGTCGGCATCCAGATCGGGCCGCGCCAATTGGAGTTGCCGCCGAACAGGCCCGAGTTCGATTCGCCCGGCACATATTCGATCAGCGCCCGGCCGATGCCCGGCAGCGTGCCGAGGTCGGTGCGCTCGGCGTGCAGGCGCGAGACGCTGCGCACGCCGTAGCGCGACAGAAACTCGTGCTCGTTCAGCACCCGCTCGAGGACCCGGCGCAGCATGTCGGTAGTGACCAGCGACAAGATTCGCTCGCCGCGCGCGTTGGTCGCGACCGGGCACCCGGACACCTTGCGCCCGTCGAAGTAGCCGCGATAGTAGCGCTCCAGCGTCGCGGCGAACCGCGGCGCGTGGGTGAGCAACCGGCGGTCGATCACTTCACAGGCGAACAGCGGAATCAGGCCCACCCACGAAAACACGCCGACGCGGTGCTGGCTGCCGTCGGGCGTCACAACCACGTCCTTGAAGAAGCCGTCCGTCTCGTCCCACAGCGACACGGCGCCTGGCATGTTGCCGGCGATCGCGTTCGCGACGCCCATGAACTGGGTGTAACACTGGACCGCGATCTCCTCGTACGCGCGGTCCTCGGTCGCGAGCTCGAGCGCGATGAGGGTCATGTTGAGCGCGAACATCGCCACCCAGCCGGTCGAGTCGGACTGCTTCAGGCTGTAGCCCGGCGGCAGCGGCTGCGAGCGGTCGTAGACCGAGATGTTGTCGAGGCCGAGGAACCCGCCCTCGAACACGTTCTGGCCGTCGGCGTCCTTGCGGTTCAGCCACCAGGCGTAGTTCATGAGCAGCTTGTGCAGCACGCGCTTGAGGAAACCGTGGTCGCCGCGGCCGCGCTGGACGCGCTCGGCGCGGAAGACTTTGAGCGCCCCGGTCGCGGTCACCGGCGGGTTCACGTCGCCGAACCCCCATTCGTAGGCCGGGATCTGGCCGTTCGGATGTAGGTACCGCTCGTTCAGCAGCAGTTCGATCTGGTCCTTGGCGAAGTCAACGTCCACCAGCGCGAGCGCCGCGCAGTGAAACGCGAGATCCCATGCCGCGAACCAGGGATACTCCCACTTGTCCGGCATCGAAATCACGTCGTGGGCCTCGAGGTGGCGCCAGGCGCGATTGCGCCCGTACCGGCGCGACGCGGGCGGCGCGATCAGGTCGCCGTCGAGCCAGCGCGCGACCTCGTACCGGTAGTACTGCTTGGTCCAGATCATGCCGGCGAGTGCATTGCGCATGATCCGATGGTCCTGCGCGCTCGCATCGGGCAGCAGCTCGTCGTAGAACACGTTCGCCTCCGACTCGCGCTTCGAGAACACCGTTTCGCGCTTGGCAAACGGCGTCGCGAGCGGCTGCGCGGACAGCGTGACGCCGATCGTGACCGTGTGGCCCGGATCCACCTCGACCACGTGGTCGGCGCCGAACTTGGTGCCGACTGGCTGCGGATTGATCGCCGCCTGCTCGCCGCTGACCACGTAGCGGTGGAACGCGTCCTTGACGTACGGGCTTGCGTTCGGCACTCCCCAGAGCCGCTCGCTGTTGCTCTCGTTCTCGGTGTACATCTGCCGCGCCCGGTGGCGCCCGTAGAGGTAGTACGCGCCAAGCGTTGGATGCGTTGCCTTCACCGCCCATTTCGTTTCGGCGTCCGGCGTCGGGATCGCCTCGAGCCGCGGCCGCTCCCCCGGCTCGCGCTCCCATGACCAGGTATTGCGGAACCATAGCGTGGGAACAATATGCAGACTCGCGCGTTCCGGGCCGCGGTTCGATGCGAGGATGCGAATGTAGATCTGGTCCGGGCTCGCCTTGGCGTAGCGCGCTTCGATATCCCAGTAACGGCCGCCCTCGAACACGCCAGAGTCGAGCAGCGAACCCAGCGGGTCCGACCGGCCGCGCCGCGCGTTCTCCTCGACCAGCCACCGGTACGGATACGTGGCCTGCGGATACTTGTAGAGGTAGCGCAGATAGCTGTGGCTCGGCGTGGCGTCGAGATAGAAGTAGTACTCCTTCACGTCCTCGCCGTGGTTGCCTTGATTGCCGGTGAGGCCGAACGCGCGCTCCTTGAGGATCGGGTCGCGACCGTTCCACAGGGCGAGCGCGAAGCAGAGCCGCTGCTCCGCGTCGCAGATACCGCCCATGCCGTCTTCGTTCCAGCGGTAGGCGCGCGATCGCGCCTGGTCGTGATCGAAGTATTCCCAAGCCGCGCCCGACTCGCTGTAGTCCTCGCGCACCGTGCCCCACGCGCGCTCGGCGAGGTACGGGCCCCACAGCCGCCAGTCCTCCTTGCCGTTCCGCTGCGCTTCCAACCGCTGGCGCTCGACGTTGGTGACTGCTTCGCGTTCGCGTTTCATGCCGGTACCTCGCTCGCGCTAGAGCCCGGGCCGCGGCGGCGACGGCGCGCCGCCGCCGCCCGCGACCGCCCGGCGCCGCGCTGCCTCGAGACGCCACCACGCCTCCAGGACACACGCCACCGACCAGGCTTGCGCCGGGCAACCGCGCGGCAGATGGGGCGCCGCGCCGTCGAAGATCTCGCTGACGGTGCCGAGCCCTGCGTCGCGCAAGTGGTCGCGCATCGGCTCGAGATACGACTGCGCCGTGGCGGCGTCGCCGGTCACGCGGTGGACGGCGAGCGCATAGTGTCCGAGCAGCCACGCCCACACCGACCCTTGGTGATAGGCGCCGTCGCGCTCCGGCACGCCGCCCGCGTAGCGCGGCCTGAAGTCGGCATGGTCGGGCGAGAGCGAGCGCAACCCATACGATGCCAACAGCTCGCGCCCACACAGCGCGACGACCTGCGCCTGGTCCGCCGGATCGAGCGGCGTGTGCGGCAGGCTCACGGCCAAGAGCTGGTTGGGACGCACGGTCGGGTCGTCGCCATTCGGTCCGTCTATCACGTCGAACAGCCCGCCGGTCGCCGGGTTGACGAAGCGCGTGAAGCCGGCGCGCGTGCGCGCAGCGAGCCCGCGATAGCGCGCCGGATCGTGGCCGAGTCGCTCGGCGAAGTCGGACATGGTGACAAGGGCGTTATACCAGAGCGCGTTGGCCTCCACCGGCTTGCCGATGCGCGGCGTTACGACCCGGTCGCCGACCTTCGCGTCCATCCAGGTGAGCTGAACGCCCGGCTCGCCGGCGCGCAGCAACCCGTCGGCCGGATCGACGCCGATGCCGAAACGGGTGCCGCGCACGTGCCACTCGACCATCTCCTCGAGCATGGGGTACGCTTGCCCGAGCGACGTCGCATCGGACACCGCATCGGCATAGGCGCGCCACGCCTCGAAGTACCAGAGCGCGCCGTCGACGGCGTTGTACTCCGGCGCCTCGCCCGAGCCGGGGAAGTGGTTCGGCAGCATTCCACGGTCGACGAACCGGGCGAAGGTAAGCAGGATACGCCGCGCCGAGTCGTGGCGGCCGGTCGCGAGCGTGAGTCCGGGCAG
>Ga0187846_10001062_pt1 | contig 15691 bp, 13 predicted proteins | sample TC_taG_FD_161473 | JGI IMG/M metagenome (GOLD analysis project Ga0187846, IMG submission 161473) | Biofilm microbial communities from the roof of an iron ore cave, State of Minas Gerais, Brazil - TC_06 Biofilm (v2) | ecosystem: Environmental > Terrestrial > Deep subsurface > Cave > Wall biofilm...
TTCGGGCTCACCCTCGCGGCCCTGAAATACTGCGTCTTCGGATTTCTTCTTCTCGGCCTCATCTTCACCGACGCCGAGACCAAGCTCCTGCCCAACCAGCTGACGCTGCCCGGCCTCGCCCTCGGCCTGCTGTTCAGCTTGCTCGTGCCGGTGCACGATCTCGCTTCTCAATTTCTTCCCGGCCTCCTGAACCTGCCGGTGAGTGCCGACATCGCTGACCGCCTCCTTTCGCTATTCGATTCCCTGCTCGGCGCGGCAGTCGGCGCATCCTTCATCTATGGCGCCGGCGCGATCTATCTCCGCTGGCGCGGCATGGAAGGCATGGGCTTCGGCGACGTCAAGCTCATGGCCATGATCGGCGCCTTCCTCGGCGTCAAGCTCACCATCTTCACCATCTTCACCGCGTCGCTCGCCGGATCGTTGTTCGGACTGGCCACCGTGCTCGCCGTCTGGATCAAGCGCACGCACCGTTTCCGCCCCCGTCTGGCCAGCGCTCAGGCCGCGCGCCGCCGCGGATGGCAGTCCGCCCAGATGGTCTACCGCTACTACCAGATGCCTTTCGGCGTCTTCCTCGGCAGCATGGCCGTGGTCGCCTTCTTCTTCGGCCATAGCTTCTTGAACTGGTATGGGAGGTTCTTCTGGTAAGGCTGATGACCAATCCGGTCCTGATGCGCGCCGCCTTCGTGCTCGTCCTCGCGGCCTGCGCCTTCCTGTTCGGAATCTGGGTCGTGCGCCGCCTCCGCCACAGCATTTCCGAGGAAGGCGCGCTGTCTTCCGACGCTCCCCCGCCCTCGCTCGAAACTCTTCCCCTGCACCTCTACAACACCGTGATTCAGCAACTGAAACAGCAGAAGCACGAACTGCAGGTGCAGAACCTGGCCGAGCAGCGCCGCGCCCGCACCACAGAAAACTTCAGCCAGGCCGTGCTCTCCAATCTTTCCTCCGGCGTGCTTGTCTTCGGCCTTAATGGACTGGTCAAGCAGGCCAATCCCGCCGCCAAAGAGATTCTCGGCTTCGCCTCTCCTTCCGGAATGAGCGCAGAGGAAGTCTTCCGCGGCGCCGAAGTTTCCTCCGCCGATTCGGCCGTCTACGCCGACGGCCACCCTGATTTATCGCCGCGCCTCGCCGATGAAGTCGACGCCGTCTTGCACGCCGGCAGCAAACGCCGCCAGCGCGAGGCCACCTACTCGACGCCTTCCGGCGAGAAGCGCCACATCGCGGTCACCGTCTCGCCCGTGCCCTCGGTCGAAGGCAGCCTGCTCGGCGCCGCCTGCCTCATCAACGATTTCAGCGCCTTCGAACAGATTCGCCGCCAGCAGGAACTGCATGGCGAGATTTCCGCCGAGATGGCGCTCGAGCTGCGCACCTCGCTCACCACCATCGCCGGATTCGCCCAGCAACTGGCCCGCAACCGCGATCCCGAGATGGCCCAGCAACTGGCCACCGACATCGCCACCGAGGCCGCGCGTCTGGATCGCCACATCGGAGGATTTTTGACGGAGAAGCGCAAGGCTGCGAGCCGTGCCTGACAGCCGGCCGCACCAACGAGTTTAGGTACCCAAGCTTGAAACAAAGGATGGAGCTATGAAGCACACTATGGGGTTCACCATCACGCTATCGGCAATCCTGCTGGCTTCTCTGGCGGGAGCGCAAACTCAATCGCAGTCCAACTCGCAGGATCAGTCGCTGGCCGACTATGCCCGCAAGGCCCGCAAAGACACGGGCACAACCGGCGCGGCCAAATCCAAGAAGGTCTTCGATAACGACAATATTCCGCGCGAAGACAAGCTCTCGGTCGTGGGCACGGCCCCGCCGCCGGATTCGATGGCGGACAACAACTCCGGCGAACCCAAGCCCGCTGACTCCAGCGCCAATGCCGCCGCGAATGCCGGCGCCGCCGCCCCGGCCACCGAGTCCAAGCCCGGCGCGCCCGAGGACGATCCGGCCAAAAAACAGGCGGAATGGAAGCAGTGGCAGGAAAAGATCGGCCAGCAGAAGGATCAGATCGACCTGCTCGCCCGCGAGCTTGACGTGCTGCAGCGCGAATACCAGCTCCGCGCCGCCGCCATGTATGCCGACGTAGGCAACCGCCTGCGCAACTCCGCCAACTGGGACAAGGAAGACTCCCAGTACAAGCAGAAGATCGCCGACAAGCAGAAGCAGGTCGACGATGCCAAGCAGAAGCTCGACGACCTGCAGGAGCAGGCGCGCCGGGCGGGCGTCCCCTCCGCCATGCGCGAGTAATGCGCGCGCGGCGTGCTATCCGCCGCGAGCTTCTATTCCTGTCCGCAGCGCCGGCCGTGCGGCCGGCGCTTTTCTTTTAGCTCTGAACGTCTCCTCGCGTCCTTTGCGGCTCTTCTTTGCGCCCTTCCGCGGCTACCAGAATTTGCAACTCCGCACGGCTCCAGCCTTCCATATTGCAAAATCCTGTCACTTCCCCTGAGGACTTTCGCCTCTAACTCCCGCAGCAAAATCGATGTTATTCTCGAACTCTCTCCCGCGCCTTGTGGGGCGCTTTTTCTGTCCGGCCGTAACCCTGGGGGGATATTCATGAATCTGCGCACCGCCATACTCCTGTTCACCGCGACCATCGCCTCTGCCCAGAGCGCGCCGCCGGTCCAGACCGTTCAATCCTTCAACGGCCTCACCGCCGCCCAGATTTCCAATCCCCAGTTCAACGTCGACCCCGTCGGCGCCGTCGGCACCAAGCAGTTTCTCGAGTACGTCAACACCTTTTACCAGGCCTACAGCAAGACCTCGCCCTACACTCCCGTCTGGTCTTCGCCCCAGCCCGTCAACACGCCCTTCGTCAACAACGGCCTCTCCAACTGCTTCAACATTTCCGGCGACGCCGTCATTCTCTTCGATCGCATGGCTTCCCGCTGGGTCATCGGCGCGCACACCGCTTCGGTCAACAACTACTACTACTGCGTCGCCATCTCGAACACCGACGACTTGTCCTCCTCTTCCCTTCAGTGGTTCACCTACGGAATCGCGCTCGACCCCATCATGGGCACAAACTCGCATGGGGATTACTGGTTCCCCGACTGGCCCAAACTCGGCGCCTGGCCTGACGCCTACTACGTCGCCATCGATCTCAACGACCGCGACAACAACTTTCAGGAAGTCGGCATCGTGGTCTGCGCGCTCGACCGCACCAACATGCTGCTCGGCGGAACTCCGCGCAACCCGCAGTGCTTCGAGAACCCCAATCCCGTCACCGGCGCGCTCTATCTCGCGCACAGCCTGATTCCCGCCGACTTCGACGGCGCCACTCTGCCCCCCGCCGGACGCGAAGAATACTTCGTCAGCATCCAGAACCCGCCCAACGACGGCGTCACCACCACCACCAAAACTTTCAACCTCTGGGCCTTCCACGTCGACTGGAACGTTCCCGCCAATTCCACGTTCACCCAGCACACCATCACCGAAGCGACCTACACGCCCGGCTGCTACAACCAGTTCATCGTCACCCAGACCGCCTGTGTGGCCGAGCCTTCTTCGGCCGGCACCGGCATCTTCATCGATTCCGTCGGCGACCGCTTCATGCCCCGCTTCTCCTATCGCAACTTCGGCACCTACGAATCGTTCCTGTTCAGTCACACCGTGCAGGTGGGCACCGGAGGCAGCCAGCAGACCGCGGTCCGCTGGTATGAACTTCGCGGCAGCGGCAACCCCGCCATCTTCCAGGCCGGCAACCTCAACCCCGACCACGTAAATTTCCGCTTCGTTCCCAGCATTGCGCAGGACAAGATGGGGAACGCGTTCGCCGGCTACAGCATCTCCAGCGCGACGGTTCATCCCGGAATCAAGGGCTCGTACTGGAACCTGCCGGCCAAAACCAGGCCGGTGGAGGTCGGCATCGTCAAGGGTGTAGCCGACGACGAGAACAGCACCCGCTGGGGCACCTACACCAGCATGACCGTCGATCCCACCGACGACTGCACCTTCTGGTACACCAACGAATACTTCCCGACGAACCAGACTGGGACCACCGTCAACTGGTTCACCCGCATCGCCCACACCAAGATCACCGGCTGCCAGTAGGTGGTTTGGAGTTGTCGACGATTCTCCGCCCGGCCATGGCGTCATCCCGCAAGGCGACACCGGGTGAGCACATGCCTTTCTTTGCGCCCTTCGCGGTTGGAGAATTTTGCTGGCCGCACAAGACAATGCGCTAAGCGTCACAGGCCCTTGCCAGGCACACACCGAATCCCCGCTGCGAACGCCGCCCGGGCCGGCACGCGGCGTCGCAACGGGGATGAAGCGCGAGCGGTTCCTTACAGTTTCGCGGGGTTGCCCTCGTTGGCCACCCAGATGTTGGCGCCGTCAAACGCCAGGCCAACGGGTGCGCCGCTCACGGTGAAGGTGCCAAGGTTGGCCCCGGTGCTGGCCAGCAGCTTGGTGACGCTGCCGCTTTCATTCGCCACCCAGATGTTGACTCCGTCAAAAGCTATCCCCTGAGGATCCGTGCCCACCGCGAACGTTCCCAGTACCTTTCCCGCCTGCGACAGCTTGGTAACGTTGTTGCTCGCGGCATTGGTCACCCAGATGTTGGTCCCGTCGAAAGCCACCCCGATTGGCGTGCTCCCCACCGCAAACGTCCCCAGCACCGTACCGTCAGAGGCCCGCAGCTTGGTGACGTTGTTGCTGTGTGCGTTGGCCACCCAGATGTTGGCCCCGTCGAAGGCCACGCCCACCGGCGCGTTCCCCACCAGGAACGTCCCCAGCACAGCGCCGCTGGTGGCTATCAGCTTGCTCACTGTGTTGCTGCCTTCATTCGTCACCCAGATGTTGGCCCCGTCAAAGGCGAGGTCCGAAGGTTGAGTACCCACATTGATTGGTCCGACAAGCAAAGAGCCGTTGGCGGCGTCCAGCGCCTCCACCGTGTTGTCGCCCTGGTTCGCCACCCACATCTTGGCCCCGTCATAGGCCAGGCCCACAGGGTTATTGCCCACCGCAAACAACCCGTAAAAGATCCCATTGGTGGCCTGTATCTCCGACACATTGGCGCTATTGATATTCGAGAACCAGATGCCGAAGCCGTCGAAGGCAACCCGTACCGGGTTCGATCCTCCCGTGTTGAAATTTGTGACCTGGTTTGTCTTGTACCACCGCAGGATGGCCACTTGGTTGGGATTAGCCTTCCCCTGGGCGTGTGCGGAGCCGGCTGCAGCCGTCAGGACGATGATCATCGTTGTCAGCAGCAGTCCCTGCGCTTTCATTCCTCGCCTTGTCTTACTCCTGTCTTGAGTCATGGTTTTCTCCTCCACTGGAATTGACTTCTTTGAGAAGCGCCGCACATAGTGCACCGGGTCTGTGGTCGTGCTCAGGGTGTTCAGGTCCCGCCCCTATGAGGGCCTCTAGATGGGAGATCGAAAACGGGAGGGAAAAGACGACAGGGCAGGCCAATAAAATCTTGCGTCCGCTGCACTCGCCCGCGCGCCGAAGGGAGTCCCGGAGGAACGCTGGCGCCTTTCTTCGCCTCCTGGGCGGCTCTTCTTTGCGCCCGGCGCGGCTAAGGAGTCTGCCAATGCTGGTCGGAGGGCCTCATCGAACATTCGTCCAAGACAATGTGTTTGATCCCATGCACTGCCTTTAAGGGAGCCTCATCCCCTGCCTCAGCCTGCGCAGCTGCTTCAGGTGGTGCCGCCCGTGCACCAGATGGAACTTCCTCCACTGCGCGCCCGTCAGCGGACCCAGAATCACGTGGTCGAGCAGCTGCCGGCCGCGCCCGAAGCGCTCTTCGCAGCGCGTGATCATCTCATCCATCGCCGCAATCTTCCGCGTGATCTCCGCCTTCACCTGCTCCCGCGGCAATCCCCGCGGACGCGCCATCGCCGGCGCCTGCCTTCCTTCCGGCAAGTACCCGAACCCGCACACCGCCAGTCGCGCCAGGCGTTGCTGCAGGCTCGCCTTCGTCACCAGCGGCTTGCCCGCCCCCAGCGCGCGCTCCATGCCCTTGATCGTGCCCGTGTACGTCAAATAGAGGTGCTCCAGCAGCTCCGCCGCACACCACTTTCCCTCCGGATGCCGGCTCAGTTCCTCCTCCGACATGCCATCCGTGGCCGTGGCCACCATCCCGCTCAACTGCTCCAGGCAGGAATCCATAACGTCACTTCTCGTCTTTCTCCGCGCTTCCTGTAAAATGTTGCGCGGAATCCAAACCCATCCATCCGGTACAGGAAGGCCCCTATGCACAAGCCGGGCTTCGTTCAGCACGACAACCCCGCTGTCGGAAACGGCATCCATCAGGCGTTCCGCCATTCCCGCACAGATATGGTTGCACGAATCATGCTGGCGCGAGTGATGCGAACCATTCTGAGCGCCGCGATTCTGCTGATGCTTGCTCTGCTCGCCGCATGCGACTCCGGCACTTCCAACACGCCCGCTGCCAAGCCCGAGCCCAAACCGCCGGAGCTTCTCACCGGGCGCTCCGCCTTCCAGAAGACTTTCATCGCCGCCCGCGGATGGGCGCGCGACGCGCAGCCGTTCCGCATCGAGTCGCTCGCCACCAGCGAGGGCCACGGACAGGACGGCAAGTGGGCGGTGTGGCGGGCCGGCTTCGCCTCGCCCTCGCAGCGCGCCGTGAAACCTTACGCTTGGTCCGGCAGCGCCGACGCCGACGCCCCTTCCCGCGGCGTCTCCCCCGGCACGGAGGATAACTACAATCCCGGCAACTCCTCCACCCAGATCTTCGATGTTGCGTTCCTCAAAGTGGATTCCGACCAGGCCTTCGCGGCCGCGCAAAAACACGGCGGCGACAAGGTCCTGGAAAAGGATCCGGCCACCACCGTGCTCTATATCTGCGACTGGAACCACAACACCAATGAGCTGGTGTGGCACGTCATCTACGGCAGCAGCCGCGAGTCCGCCAAACTGACGGTCGCGGTCAACGCCTCGTCCGGCGAGTTTATCCGCGTGGAGAAATAACCCGGACCCCGGACACAACGCTGTGTTGCGGTTGCAAGCGACCGCTTCGCCACAATTTATTCGAGCGGTTCCAGGCGTTTGAGGTGTGCCTCAATGGACGAAAAAAAGCGGCATACTGCTCCGGCCGATTCGATGGCCCCTTTCAGGGTCTGCAGTTCGCCGGAAGAAACGATGTCTTTGATCGAATATTGCAGGCGCAGGCGGTCGGTGGCGCACTGCGCGCTCAGCAGTTCCACCTTGGCCGCGTGCAGGTCGGAAGCCAGCCGCGCCAGGGCCGCCCGCTTGTGGACTTCATCGGTCGACATCTACTGCTCCTCCATTCCCGCCCACGAAGACGCGAAGAACAGCCCTCCGCCGGGGCCGTGGGTTTGGGGGAAGGCTGCATGCCAAACGGCATGGCCTCCGGCCGGAGGGCATCTTGCGGGGTCAAACACTACCGGTAGTGCGTTGCAAGATTATACAGTGTTAGTTAAACGTCGTGCAAGTTATTCCGGGCCCTGCAGTCAGTTCGCCAGCGGAGGCTAGCTCGTGCCCAGACAAGCCGATCCTCGACTCGAACAACGCATCCTCGACGCCGCCTCCCGGCTGTGGGACCGCGGCGGCGAAAAAAGCCTCACCATGCGCGCCGTCGCCCGCGCCGCCGGCACCACCACCCCCACCGTCTACGAACGCTACCGCAACCGCGCCGACATCCTTCATGCCCTGCGCGTGCAGATCCGCCGCGAGCTGTTCGCCGCTCTCAGCCGCACCCGCACCCTGCGCCAGGCCTGCCAGCGCCAGATGGAGTTCGCCCTCCAGCACCGCCACGCCTACGTCGTGCTGTTCGACGGCGTCGGCCAGCCGCCCTCCCTGCACGAGCCCTGGCCCTCCTTCAATCTGTTTCGCCAGCGCCTGGCCGAGCGCCTCGGCGGAGCTCCGCGCCGCCACACCCGCCTCATGCTCGCCCTGTGGTCCCTGCTGCATGGCGCATCCATGCTGATCATTCGCGGCCGCTTTGAAGGAGCCGCCCGCACCCAGATGCTTTACGCCAGCCTGGATGCCGTCGACGCCATCGTCGCCGAAGCCGCCCGCTCCCGGGGGAAAAACGCCACCGGCCCGAAATGGCCGTCCAGCCTGACTCTCGGCGAGGGCCCGCCGCAGAGAACCAACCACCCCTCCAACCACAAAGGCTCGCGCTCGCGCAGCAAGTGAGATTGCCGGGAACTCGCAACCGGGACCTGCCTGGGCAGGCTCCCGGTTCGCCCCGGCCAACCCGTTCGCGTGTGGGATAGGAATGCGCTCTTGGGTGGCGCGGCGCTTCAGCGCTGCGCTTCGCGCATCTCGCTGCTTGCTGGTCTGGCCTGCGCGGTCACTTCTCCGCCTTCAGCCGCTCCATCGCCTGCTTCGCTGCTTCGGCTTCCGGCCCGTGCGGCAGGATCTTCAAATAACTCTCGTACTCCGCGCGCGCCGCGTCCGGCTCGCCCAGCTTTTCCAGGCACACCGCCAGCCGGATGGTCGCAATCGCATCGTTATCCTTGTAATACAGCGCCTCGCGATAGCGATCCTCGGCCGCGCGGTAGTTCTTGCGCTTGAAATAGAAATCCCCGACCTCGACGCTCTTTGCCGCCTTGTGCGGGTCCCAGGGATGAAACTCGCCCACGTTCCCGCCGCCCGACGCGGCTTCCGCGTCCGCCATCGCCGCCGCGCTCTGCGGATGCGTCTTGGCGTCATCCTCCGGCGGGCTCAAATCCACCTGCGTTTCTTTGCTCGAACTCTGCCCGATGTCGTTGCCCAGATCGCTGGCCCGCACGCGATCCGACCGCGGCGGCGTCAAGTCCGCAGGCAGTTGCCCGCCCGCGGCATTCTCCGGACGGTCTCCGGGAAACGTCGTGTCCGTGGAAAGCGATTCCGGAGCCGGCACCGTGCCGGCCGGCGCTCCGCTCGGCGGCGTCTGATCCGGCGGCTTCTGATCCGAAGATGAAGGCTTCGCCGCTGCAGAGTTCGACGACGTTGAACCTTGGCCGCCCTTGTTCGACGTCTGCCCGGCCGCAGGAGAAGAAGGTGAAGTCGGCGTCTTCGTCGAAGCAGCCGAAGATGAGGTTGAAGACGCGGAAGAGGAACCGGTCTGGCCCGAATTCGGCGCCGCGCCGGAGTTCGGCGAAGAATCCTGCGCGCACACCACTCCCGCCGCCAGCAACAGCCACCCGAACCACCACCAGCCACGCATAGAAACATTCTACCGCTCATGGCGCAGTCGCGCGGCAGCGGGCGCAGGTTCAGGCAAAAAAACAGGCCGCTCAGGGGGAGGCGTTGAGCGGCCTGGTTGGCGACGTCCTCCGGGGAGGAGGAGAAAAAAACTGTCATCCTGAGCAACGCGTCCCTTGCGTTGCCAAGAACCTGCGTGCGCCGCGCGCACCGCCCGCGCTTTTGCGGGCGACGAAACCGCGCGCCTGGCACACTTCTTTACTTACATCGACGACGGGCTGGCCGTTGCCGGCGAGCTGCCCACCGTGTTGGTCATCAGTCGGACATCGACGCGGCGATTGTCGGCGCGCCCTGCTGATGTCTTGTTCGACTCGAGCGGCTTGTCCTTGCCCAGCCCGATCACGTAAATCTTGTGCGCCGGCACGCTGAATTTCGACGCCAGGTACTGAATCACCGAGTTGGCCCGGCGCTGGCTCAGGTCGTAGTTGTACTCCGCATCGCCCACCGAGTCCGTGCTGCCTTCCAGCGCAATGATGTAGCCCTTGGTGCCGCTGATCTTCCCCGCCAGCTCATCGAGCGCTTCTTTGGATTTCTTGGTCAGGTTGTCCTTGTCGAAACCGAACTTCACTGACGTTTCAGCCACGGCGTGATAGTTGTCGAGGTTGGCTACGGTGTTGCTCAGCGTGCCTACGCGGTTGACTGCCGTGTCGGCAGCCTGCTGTGCCGAAACCGCATTCTGGTTTGCGGCCTGCGCCTTCTGCTCAACATCCGCAGTCTTGGCATTCACGGCCGCAATGCCGGCTTGCGCGCGCGCGTCCACGTCCTTGATGTCCTTGGTGTTCTTTGCCGTCAGGTCATCGAGTTCGTTGGTCTTGTTGATGAGCGGCGTGGTCTGTTGCTTGACATAATTCTTGCTGGTGCAGCCGACGGTTGCCGCCATGGAAGCTGCCAGCACAATCACTAACGAAGTGCGGGTCATTGGAATAAGGCTCCTTGTTTCGATCTTGGGGTAGCGCTACGGGTTCGCCCCGCGCGCAAAAACTTGCAAACTTTGAGGCCCTGGGAAAGCTACTGCTTAAGAGTCCCGCTCTCACTTCTGCACGGGACTTGCCAGTTTTCTGAACGGGTCGTGGCTGCACTAAGTATATACATTTTCAAGAGCTTGCGCCAAAGCCATTGCGGCGGTCCGCCGCCTTGCCTCGCCCGCAGCAGCCCAAACCCACATTGGGAATGGAAATTTTATACGGTGGGGAGCAGAGGGCGCGGTGCAGTTCCTGCTGGGGACGCCGAGGACAAAGAAGCGGAATGACTCCCCGTTTTGTTGCGTCTATAGACGCGGAAGTCGCTCTCCTCACGGTGGAACGACTTGTAACACGCAGTGGAGAATGAATCATCGAATAAAATGAACGTTCTCCTCTTCGTCATGGATCTGCTGCAGAAAATCCGCACCCTTCCCGCCGAGCCCGGCGTGTACCTCTACAAGAACGCCGCCGGCGAGGTCATCTACGTGGGCAAGGCCAAGAACCTGCGCAGCCGGGTGGCCAGCTACTTCCACGAAGGCCGCTGGGAAGACGCGAAGACCGGCACGCTGGTGCGCGAGGCGGTCGATGTCGACTACATCGTCGTCGCCAACAACAAAGAGGCGCTCGCGCTCGAAAACAACCTGATCAAGCAGCGCAAGCCGCGCTTCAACATCCTGCTGCGCGACGACAAGACCTACCCCTACGTCAAGCTCACGCTCGGCGAGCGCTGGCCGCGCGTCTACGTCACCCGCCGCCTGCGCAAGGACGGCAGCGAGTACTACGGCCCCTACTTCCCCGCCAACCTCGCCTATCGCATCGCCGACCTTATCCACCGCAACTTTCTGATTCCCTCGTGCAAGGTCGACCTCACGCGCTTTCACCCGCGCCCTTGCCTGCAGTTCTACATCAAGCGCTGCCTCGGCCCGTGCGTGAAGGACCTCACGACGCCGGAGATCTACCAGGAAGCCGTGCGCGACGTGAAGTTGTTCCTCGAAGGCCGTCCCACCGACCTTTCGCGCTCGCTGCGCGCGCGCATGGAACAGGCCGCCGCCGCTCAGGAATACGAACGCGCCGCCCGCTATCGCGACCTGATCTCGACCGTTGAGCAACTGCAGGAGCGCCAGCGCATCGCCGCCGCCGAAGGCGACGACGCCGACGTCTTCGGCTTTCACTACGAGAACGGCATGCTCGCGGTGAATCTGTTTCACATGCGCGGCGGCAAGATGGTCGACCGCAGGGAGTTCTTCTGGGAGGACCTGCCGGAGTTCGCATCAGACCATGTAGGGGCGGACGCATTCGTCCGCCCCGGCGAGCAAAGCTCGCCGTTAGCCGATATTGCCGATGCACCGAAAGCAACCGATGCACTCGACGCGAACTCCAACTTCGCTTCGCTCGGGGACGGACGAATGCGTCCGTCCCTACATGAACAATTCCATCCCGGCGAGTTCTTCTCCGCCCTGCTCAAGCAGCTCTACATCGGCCAGCCCTATGTGCCGCGCAATCTTTACGTGCCCGTGGATTTCGAGGATCGGGAGGAACTGGAGGCCTTGCTCTCTGAGCAGCACGCGGGCGAGAGCGCTCGCGCCGCATCGGTCCACATCCTGGTGCCGCAGCGCGGCGACAAGCGTTCGCTCATCGATCTGGCCGGCAACAACGCCAAGCAGTCTTACGATCAGCGCTTCCGCGTGCTCAAGCCCAACGCGCGCCGGATTCAGGAAGAACTGCAGGAGACGCTCGGCCTGCCCGAACTCCCGAAACGCATCGAGTGCTTCGACATTTCGCACATCCAGGGCGCGGAGACGGTCGCGTCAATGGTGGTGTGGGAAGACGGACGCATGAAGAAGTCGGATTACCGCAAGTTCATCATCCGCACGGTCGAGGGCGTCGACGATTTCGCGTCGATGCGGGAGGTCGTGACGCGCCGCTACAAACGCATTCAGGACGAAAAGAAAGCCTTGCCGAGCCTGGTGCTGATCGACGGCGGCCTCGGCCAGCTGCACGCCGCGGCCGAGGCGCTGGAATCGCTGGAGATCATCAACCAGCCGCTGGCCGCGATCGCCAAGCGCGAAGAGACTCTCTACGTCTACGGGCAGGAGAAGGATCCTATCGCGCTCGATCACCACTCGCCGGTGCTGCATCTGATCCAGATGATCCGCGACGAGGCGCACCGCTTCGCCGTCACATTCCATCGCAAGCGCCGCCAGATGCGCGACCGGTCCACGGAATTGCTGGAAATCCCGGGAGTCGGCGCCAGCACGACCCGCCGCCTGCTGGAACACTTCGGCAGCGTCCAGGCGGTGAAGCAGGCCGACGTCGCGGCCCTGGCGGCGGTGGTGACGAAGGCGCAGGCCGCGGCGATCCAGAATCACTTTCGGAAATAGTTGATTCTAAAGACGCCGCGTTTGGCGCTCATTGATTCTGATGGAGATAGGGCCGCGCTTTTTGCAGGGCCGGAGTTTTTCTGCGCCTTTCAGGCCAGCCGCTGCATAAAACCGTCGCCACCGCGTCTGCAGCGCCCCAGGATCGACGATTTCACTCGCGGACGGCTTAGGCCTCATTCCCGGCGAAGAATGCGCCAGCGGGGCGGGAAAGTGGCCTGGCGTCGATTTATCTCATAGAGCAATACTCTGACGTAAGGTTAGACTTGGCAGGTTGTTGATTCTGCGTGAGCTGCGGGGCGCGTCGGATTCCGGCTCTATCTTGTTGATGACGCTCGATCCACCCGCAGCCACAAGTAAAGATGGGCGGCGCTTGGCCGGATTCCCGCGAAAATCAGCGGCTTCCGCTGTCCAGCACGGGTTTCCCGCGAGCATGCGTGCTAAGCAATTGCTGCCAAACGTTTTGTTGTTGATGTCTCTGCGCGCCCTTCGCGATCTGGGGTTGTTGCCCACGAAAGAAAAAAGCCGAATCCGCAAAACTTGCCAAGAACAGCCGAAAAGACCGCAAAGCAAGGCTCCTCAGGGCCTCTTCTTTTACGCCCTTCCTCCGTCGACTGCCCGGCGCAGCGCCGCCCGCGCCAGCAGCCGCGTGGAATCGAGCGTCGGCAGCGGCGAATTGGCGTCGTTCATGATCAGGGGAATCTCGGTGCAGCCGAGGACTACGGCGTCGCAGCCTTCGCTCTTCATGCGCGCGATCACGCGCTGGTGATACGCGACCGCCTCCGGCTTGAAGATGCCGTAAACCAGCTCGTCCATGATGATGCGATGAATCTCGGCGCGCTCGGCGTCGTTCGGCCGCAGGTACTTCAGTCCGCGCGCGGCAAGTTTTTCGGGATACACCTCGCTTTCCACCAGCCAGCGGGTTCCAAGCAAGCCGATACGATGAAACCCGCGGCCCGCGGCCTGTGCCGCCACGACCTCCGCGATGTGCAGCCACGGCCGCGGAGATCGCGGCTCGACGTACGGCATTGCGCGATGGATGGTGTTGTCCGGGCAGATCAGGAAATCAGCGCCGGCCTGGACAAGATGATTCGCCGAGGCCAGCATCAGTCCGCCCACGCCCTGCCAGTCGTCGCGATCCATGACCTTCACGTAGTCGGCGAATGAAGGCGTGTGCATCGACACTTCGGGATGAGCGTGCGGGCCGAGCAGCTGCGCGCCCTCCGCGCAGATAGTGCGATAGCAAAGCGCCGCCCCTTCGGCGGAGCAGGCAACAATTCCGATGTGGCCGGGCATGCCTCGATCTTACAGGCTGGCCGGGCAATCGAGCGGCGCCGCTCTTACTGAATTCCCTGGGACGAAATCGCGTTGGGAATCAGCACCAGGAAGTCATAGCCGAAAATCAGGCGCTCCATCTCGCGGTCCACCGTTCCCAGAGAGCCGAAGTGCGGGCGGAAGGCGCGCAGATCAAACAGCGTCAGCCCGTCGCTCGCGGTCTTGTCGAACATCGGCTTCAGATAAAGAAAATCGGAGTCCTTGTCTTCCGCGATGTTGAACGCGCCCGGCTCAGAAGGCCGCCCGATTCCGGCAAAGCGCAGCTGCTTGCCCTTCACGCCCAGCAGCAGAATGTGGACGGACTTGGAATGCTGATACTCGGCGAGTTCAGCCACGAAGTTGCCGATGTCATTGTTGTGCAGCGGATTGAATCCGCGGAACATGTGCTCGCCGCCGAACTTGAGAATCACTTTCGGCGGGTTCGCGTCGTCTTCGCCGGTTGTTCCGTAATTCTGGATGAAGTTGCTCTTCATCAGCAGCGCGCGCTGCCGGTTCGACTCGTAGCCGCGGCCGTCCTGATACTTCTGATAGATCTCGCGGCTCTGCAACAGGCTGTCGAGCATGCGCGCCAGTCCGGGATTGCCATCGTGCGCGAGCGTCTCGCGAAAATGCGCCAGCTCCTGCCCGGGAGCGCTGACCATGAACAGGTCGAACGGGTTGCCGGTCTGCGCCGCCCGGGCGCGGTCGCCATCGTTCTCTGCGATCAGATGCTTGCCTTCCTTGGCGGCGTCGGGACTCAAGTGCTGCTCGAGAATATGCGTGAGCAGCAGGCGCGACGATCCCATCAGCTCCTGGTCGAGTCCCCACAGGCGAAACCTGCCGCCCGCAGCCGCATGCGCGCAGGCGGAAAGAAAGTCAAACTCCTCGGACCAGGTGTAAAACGCGATGGTCTCGGGAAATTCCTTGTCGAAGGCGGCCAGCTGAGTGCGGCCGTCGCCGGCGGTAATCCGCTTCTGCAGCTGCTCCGCGGCGGCGGGTCCCACTTCGATGGCGAGATCGTGGAATCCTTTGGGCCCCAGCAGCGCGCACACGGCCGCGTCAAACTGCGGGATCTGCGCGATGCCGTGATCTTCGCCGAGCAGGACGAATTGCGCATCGGACAATGCAGACTCCAGCACGGAAGCGCCTGCACCGGTAAGGCGGCCGTCCTTGACCTCGACCTGATAGTGGTTCTTGTCGAGAATGTCGGCCAGGGTTTCGTGTTTCCCGGTTTGGCCAAAAAGTGATGGCGGCGTGCTGAAAACGGACACGCAGGCGAGAACAATGGCAGCCTTCGAAACGCAGGACGCGGCTGATGGTTTCTTCAAGACGTAGCTCCTCGCGGCGGAATCTCCACAAAATGTCAGGAACGAAGACGGCGGAACAAAAGTTCCCGGACTGGCACGGCTCCGTGAAAACCGCTTTATGCCCCTGCTACACTACGTGCTTCATGAAAACCTGGCTGACTTTTCTTCTGATTCTTGTCTCTGCGCTTCTGCTGCGTCCCGCGGCCGCCCAATCGGCGGGCGGCCCCGATCTGGCCACGCCGCAGGAGAAGCACCTGCGCAACGTCCGCCAGCTCACCTTCGGCGGGCAGAACGCCGAGGCCTACTTCTCCGCCGACGGCAAGCAGCTCATCTTCCAGTCTTCGCACGGCGACGTCACGTGCGACCAGATTTTCATCATGAACATCGACGGCAGCGACCAGCACATGGTCTCCACCGGCAAGGGACGCACCACGTGCGGCTACTTTTATCCTGACGGCAAGAAGATACTTTACTCCTCGACTCATCTGGCCGGCGCGGAGTGCCCGCCGCGCCCCGATTTTTCCAAGGGCTACGTGTGGGCCGTGTATGCGGG
>Ga0187846_10001063_pt1 | contig 15687 bp, 15 predicted proteins | sample TC_taG_FD_161473 | JGI IMG/M metagenome (GOLD analysis project Ga0187846, IMG submission 161473) | Biofilm microbial communities from the roof of an iron ore cave, State of Minas Gerais, Brazil - TC_06 Biofilm (v2) | ecosystem: Environmental > Terrestrial > Deep subsurface > Cave > Wall biofilm...
CGGCACGCTCATCAACACCGCGCGATTCGAGCTGGGCCGCGAGCCGGTGATCTGGTGGACACTGGCCACTGCGTTCACCTTCATGTTCACGCTCGTGCTCGCAGCCAATGTCTTCGCCGATTCCGTGCGCGATGCGTTCGATCCGCGCACGGCGCGGCGGTAAGTAAGGCGCGCGCACATGCTCGCTCTCGACAGACTGCGCACCGAGATCGCTACCGGCTCCGACGTCGTCGTCGCCGTCGACGGCGTCAGTCTCGATGTCCCGGCCGGAGGCACGCTGGCGCTGGTAGGAGAGTCCGGCTGCGGTAAGTCGATGACGGCGCTTTCCATCCTGCGCTTGCTGCCGGACAACGGCCGTATCGCCGACGGACATGTGCGGGTCGAAGACGTCGACCTGACCGGTCTGCCGGAGCGCGGCATGCGCGAAGTGCGCGGCGGCCGCATCGGAATGATCTTCCAGGAACCGGCGACCAGCCTCAATCCGGTGCTTTCGGTCGGGCGCCAGCTGATCGAGACGATCGAGCGTCACACGCCGCTGCGAGGCGCGGCTGCACGCGATCGAGCGCTGCAATGGCTGCGGCGGGTCGAATTGCCTGATCCCGAGCACCGCCTGCGCCAATACCCCTTCCAGCTGTCCGGCGGCCAGAAGCAGCGCGTGATGATCGCGATCGCGCTGGCAGCCGAACCGGAGCTGCTGGTGGCGGATGAACCGACCACTGCGCTGGACGTGACGATTCAGGCACAGATCCTGAACCTGCTTGCGCACCTGCAGACCGAACAGAAGCTGGCGCTGCTGTTGATCACACACGACCTGGCGATCGTCGCGAAAATGGCGCACCACGTCGCGCTGATGTACGCAGGGCAGGTGGTCGAGCGGGCCGAAGCGCGCGACTTTTTCGCCAGGCCGCTGCATCCGTACGCGCAACTGCTTCTCGACGCGGTTCCGCAGTCGTCCCGCCGCGGCGGCGAGCTGGCCGCGATCGCGGGGACAGTCCCTCGCCTCGACCGTCCATTTACCGGGTGCCGCTTTGTCGAACGCTGCCCGAGCGCGCTGCCGCGTTGTTCGCACGAGCAGCCGAAGATGCGCGAGGTGGCTCCGGGCCATTTCGTACGCTGCGTACTGTTCGCGGACGGCACGCCTTTGCAAGCGGCTCTTCCGCAGGCGCCCGCGCGGCGGATCGAAGTCTCGCAGGCCGCGCAGCCGGTACAGGCTGCACCGGAGCGCAAGGTCGCCTCTGCGCAGCCCGGCGCAAGCGCAATTCCGCTGCTGCAGGTCAGCGACTATCGAGTGTGGTTTCCGGTACGCAGCGGGTTGACGCGCCGCGTAACCGGCTACGTGAAAGCTGTCGATGGCATCGGCTTCTCGATCCGCTCAGGGCAAACGCTCGCGCTGGTGGGCGAATCCGGCAGCGGCAAAACGACCACCGGCAAGGCGCTGTTGCAGCTATATCGCGACACTGCTCACGTTCAGGGCGAAGCCAACCTCGACGGCGAGCCGCTCGCGCAGCTGCGCGGGTCGGCGTTGCTGAAAGCGAGGCGCAGGATGCAGATCATCTTCCAGGACCCGTACGCTTCGCTCAATCCGCGTATGCGCGTGTCGGAGATTCTGGAGGAGGGGATCGCGACGCTGCGCCCGGAAGTGGCGCAGCAGGAACGGCGCCGGCAGATCACCTCGCTGCTGGATCAGGTCGGCCTGCGGACGGACTCGCTGCACCGCTATCCGCACGAGTTCTCGGGCGGCCAGCGACAGCGGATCGCGATTGCACGCGCGCTGGCGGTGCAGCCGCAGCTGATCGTCTGCGACGAGCCCACCTCGGCGCTCGACGTCTCGGTACAGGCGCAGATTTTGAATCTGCTGACGCGCCTGCAGCGCGAGCTGGGGGTGGCCTACCTGTTCATCACCCACAATCTCGGTGTGGTCGAGTTTCTGGCCCACGAGGTCGCTGTGATGCGCAACGGCCGCATCGTCGAATTCGGCGCGGTGCAGCGCGTTCTCGAGCGGCCCGAGCACGAATACACCCAGCAGTTGCTGGCAGCGGTTCCCCGGCCGGTTTGGTGAAGTAGGATCGGGGTCTGCGATGAAAGCGAATGAACGCCTGCTAGCGGAACTCAAGGCCCGCATTCCGGAAGTCGGTCCGCGCGAAGCGCTGGGGCTGCAGTCGCGCGGAGCTGCGCTGGTTGACGTGCGCGAGCCCGACGAGATCGCGCAAGGCACTGCGCCGGGCGCGCTGCGGCTCGGGCGCGGCTTTCTGGAGATCCGGATCGAGGAGGCGGTGCCGGATGTGCAGCGGCCGATCGTCGTGATGTGCGGCAGCGGCGTGCGCTCGATGTTCGCGGCGGCCGATCTGTCGCGGCTTGGATACTCCCAAGTGTCCTCGATGGCAGGCGGGTTCGCGCGCTGGAAGGCCGAAGGCCTGCCAGTGCAGGTGCCTTTCGTGCTCGATGCGCAGGCGCGCGAGCGCTACTCGCGCCACCTGCTGATGCCGGAGGTCGGCGAGTCCGGGCAGGAGAAGCTGCTGCGCTCCAAGGTGCTGCTGGTCGGCGCCGGCGGCCTGGGCTGCCCGGCCGCGTTCTATCTGGCCGCTGCGGGCGTCGGCACGCTTGGCCTGGTGGACCACGATGTGGTCGATCGCAGCAACCTGCAGCGGCAGATCCTGCACACCGACGCGCGCGTCGGCAGCTCGAAGGTTGCATCCGCGCGCCAGACGCTGCAGTCGCTCAATCCGAACGTCAAGGTGGTCGGCCACGAGACGTACCTCACCAGCGCCAACGTGGAACAGATCCTGGACGGCTACGAGATCGTGGTCGACGGCTCCGACAATTTCGCCACCCGCTATCTGCTCAACGACGCCTGCGTGAAGCTCGGCATCCCGAACGTTCACGGCGCCGTGTACCGCTTCGAAGGGCAGGCAAGCGTGTTCTGGCCCGGACGCGGCCGCACCGCGAGCGGCCAGCCGGGGCCGTGCTATCGGTGCTTGTACCCCGAGCCGCCACCGCCCCAGTACGCTCCGTCGTGCGCCGAGGCAGGCGTGCTGGGCGTGCTGCCGGGCGTGATCGGCCTGCTGCAGGCGACCGAGACGATCAAGCTGTTGCTGGGCATCGGAGAGGCACTGATCGGCAGGATGCTGTACTTCGATGCCCTGCGCGGCAGCTTTTCGGAGCTGACGCTGGAACGCGACCCGACGTGCCGCTACTGCGGCGACGGCGCCGTGTTCCCCGGTTACATCGACTACGAACGATTCTGCGCCAGCGGCGCGCATTGAAACGGCGCCTTCGGAGGTTCCCGGTGTAATGCCGGCGGCAGTTGCGCGACCAAACGTTCGGCGCTCACGAGAAGGTTCGCTCTCCTCGGTAGCGGCGTCCGAATCCGAACAATCTGTCAGGAGAACCCAATGGCCAAATGGTCTGCATCGTTTCGCACGCCCACTGTATCGCGTCTGGCGAAGGCGCTAGTCGCCGGCTCGCTCTGCCTTGCTGCCGGAGTTGCTCTGGCCGGTGAGTGTCCCGCGGATGATCGCGTCGCCGACGGCCAGGGTCAGAAACCTGGAGCAACGAGCCCTGTCGGCGTGAGCGACGTCGTACGCGCGACCACCGACTTGTCCAAGGAACCCGCGGCAATCAAGGGGCGCCAGCTCCGTCTGCGCCAGCTCGACATCGCACCGGGTGGCATCGTTCCCTGGCACAGCCACGATAACCGGCCCGCGATGATCTACATCGTTACGGGCGAGATTTACGAGTACTCGAGCAACTGCAAAGTGCCGATCCTGCACAAGGCCGGCGACGTCGCTTCCGAAAAGAAGGGCACTTCGCACTGGTGGAAGAACATCGGCAGCGAGCCGGTGCGACTGATCTCGGTGGATCTGTTTCCCGGCGACGCTAAGATGGACTCGCACATGATGTAAAGCCGTCGCAAACGAGGCTTCGCGCAGCAGGCTGCGGTCGAACGCGAGGACAATATGGTTCCAACGACTATGGCGAATCCGGAAGCTAATCCATCGAGCCTGGGTGCAACGGCGAATCGGGCGCCTCCGTCGCTGCCGGGCCAGCGGGTGCTGGTGCTCCAGGGCGGAGGTGCGCTCGGGGCATACCAGGTCGGCGTGTATCAGGCGCTGCATGAGGCTGCCATCGAACCCGACTGGGTGATTGGGACCTCCATTGGTGCGATCAACGCCAGTCTGATCGCAGGCAATCCGCCGGAACTCCGAATGGAGCGTCTGGACGCTTTCTGGAGCCAGATGGAAGCGGCGGTCGCCGGCACGGATCTGCTGGATTTTTTCGGGCTGGGCGGCTTCGCTGCAAATGTGGCGACGGTCACGCGTGGGATCCCGAATTTTTTCACGCCGAACCTGCATGCATTGCGCGGAGCGGCCGCCACGTTGGGCGTGGAGGCGGCCTCGTACTACAGCACGGCACCGCTGCGCCACACGCTGCATGAACTGGTGGACTTCGAATACCTGTGCGAGTGCCATACCCGGATGACGGTCGGCGCGGTCAACGTTGTCACCGGCCGCATGCGCTACTTCGACACGCGCAATGAGCGCCTGTGCGCCGATCACGTGATGGCGTCCGGAGCGCTACCGCCCGCGTTCGGCGCTGTCCGGATCGGAGGCGATCCCTACTGGGACGGCGGCATCTACTCGAACACGCCGATCGAGGCAGTGCTGGACGACAAGCCACGGCGCGACTCCGTGATCTTCGCCGTCAACGTCTGGCACCAGGCCGGTCCGGAGCCGGAATCCATCTGGCAGGTGCTGAACCGACAGAAGGACATCCAGTACGCCAGTCGTGCTGACAGCCACATCGCCCGCCAGAAGCAGATTCACCGCTTGCGTCATGTGATCCGCGAGCTGTGCCGCGAGATCCCTGCGGAGGTTCACGATGACCCGAAGATCCAGGAATTGGCGGCGTTTGGTTGCGGCACGACGATGCACGTCGTCCACCTGGTTGCGCCTCGACTCGAGGGAGAGGACCACACGAAAGACATCGACTTCACGCCAGTGGGCGTGCAAGCACGCAGGAAGGCCGGCTATGCAGATACGATGCACATGATCGCTCGCGCACCGTGGCAGCAGGCTGCCGATCCGATGGAAGGCGTGATCGAGCATGTTTGAAAACGAGGCCAGATGCCGCAGTCCGGCCCAGTGGCGATGCAAATCGCTCTGATCAGCCTTGCATTCCTGATCTCGGTGCTGTGCGCCGGCGTAATGGGATTTGCGATACAGCGAGGAGCCACGTGCACCGTCGCAGCGGTCGACGAGGTTGTGGCGCGGCGCGGCTTTCGACGCCTGGTGGCGCTCCTAGAGGCGTCGCTCTGGGTCACCGGCGGACTGCTGGTTGCGCAGTGGCTGCACGCCCTTCCGGCGATGCCACCGGGCTACCCGTTGAGCGCCTGGACCGTGGTCGGTGGTGTACTGCTGGGCTTGGGCGCGTTCGTCAACGGAGCGTGCGTGTTCGGCGCCATCGCTTTGTTCGGCTCAGGCCGCTGGGCGCAGATCCTGATGCCTGCCGGCTTTTACCTCGGTTGTTTGACCATTCCGTACGTGTTTCGCCCGTCGCCCGCAGCCTTGCCGTACGGCTCGCCCGTATTTCAGACGCCCTCGTGGCTGGCAGCGGGGTTTCTCGGGTTCGTCGCCTGGCGGTTGCTGGCGCCGTTGGTCGCGGCTTCTGTAGGAAATGCAGGACCTTCTCTGCTGGGCCGGATACGCGAAGCGCTCACCTCGCGCGTCTGGGCGCCGCACGCGGCCACCGCAGTGATCGGCGTCACGTTCCTGTTTACGCTGCTGCTGGCGGGCGCCTGGGCGTATACCGATCTGCTGGCCGCGCTGGCTCGCGGCATGGCCAACGATGTCGTCGCGCGGTCCGCGCTGGCGCTCGCATTGCTGGTTGGTGCGGCTTGGGGCGGTTGGAGCGCGGGAAGATTCAAAGGCACGCGTGTGACGGCGGCGCAGGCGATCCGGTCGCTGGCCGGCGGCGTCCTGATGGGCTGGGGCACTTTGTTGATCCCGGGAAGCAACGACGGGCTGATCCTGGTAGGAATGCCTTTGCTATGGCCCTATGCGTGGGCGGCCTTCTTCACGATGGTTTTGTCGATCGCCGCCGTACAGATGGCGGTCAAGCGGGTCAGAACCGCCTTACCAACTGCAAGCTGACGTTCGCGCTTTGCACCGCAGCCCGCCGGTCGAAACTGGCGCTGAATTGCCACTGCAACTCGCGGGTGGGCTCACCCCACTGCCACAGCAAGCGAGAGTGCGAACGCCAGCCCAGCAGCGACAGCATGCCGGCCTCGGTGTCTGAACTCGGCAGGCCGATGCCGCGCGCGAGTGCCTGTACGTCGCTGGTGGACCGGATGCTCAGTTGATCGCCTTCGAACAGAAAATTCTTGCGCTCGAATGCGATGCCGGCGAGCGGCCCGCCTGGCCACCGCAACTCCTGCACGAAGTTCAGTTGCGGATGGCCAGGGACCGGAGTCTCACGCAAAAGATAGGGGCCTGCCGCTGAGGGATCGGCCGGGTGGACACCGAAGTGAAACTCGCGCCACGCTAGCTCCCTGAGCGACCGCGCACGATAGTCGGCGGTGAGCACGCTCGAGGCGGTTGCCGCGCGCCCATCGATCCACACGGGCGAATCGGATGCAAGCCGCAGCGCGTACGGCAGGATCAGCAGGATCGCCGGATCTGCGGCGGTCGCGCTCTCCGCGGTCGGATGCTCGCGCGCTGTCTGTGCGTGGACGGCCGGCATCGCACAGACGCATGCGACGGCCGCAATCTGTCGTAGACATCGACTTGTGTGCGTCATTGGCATCCGACACTAGCCTGCGCTGGGCGGCGGCGCCAAGAGCGGGGAAGCCCCTAGGCCCTATGGTTTCCCCTAAGGCGGTTCGACTAGCGCGCATGTCGGAGCCAATCAGAGAGCAGTGCCCGCCAGCCGGAATTCGATCACGACCTCGTCCTCGACCGATAGCAAGCCGCCCAGCAGCGAGTACGGCTGTACGCCGAAATCAGTCTGGCGCAGCACGAACGAGCCGCTGGCAACGAGGTGATCGGGTAGTCCGTCCACGTCGAGCGCAACCCATGTCTGCTGCACGCGGCCGTGCATCTGCACCTCGACCTCGGCCGCGAACTTCGGCGCTTCGCCGGCGATCCGCAGACTGTGGATGAGAACGAAGGGGTAGGTGTCCGCCTGCAGCCCGCTGCCGCCGAGCAGGTGCTGGCGAGTCAAGTCGATGTCTTCGGCGGAAATCGTCCCCGGAAACGCCGCGCCCGATTGCGAACGCTCCGCGGGATCGTCGATCTCCAATTGATCCAGCCGGAATGTCAGATCGAAGCGGCCGTTCGCGGCGCCGCTCGGCGGCAGGTAGAAGAACCCGATGAACTGCGGAGCCGACAGAACGTGGTTGTGTCCGAGCCTGGCTGCCTTGCCCGCGCGGAACGCGTACATCCGGACGGTCGACTCCCGCGGTTGCAGTGCGAAGACCTGCCCTCCGCTGCGCGCCAGTTCGGTGTAAGTGGCGCCCAGGTCGACTTCGGCAGCTGCCGTCGCCGCAGCGCCGGGAGGCGCCGGCGGCAAGGTCGCCTGGCAGCCGATCAGTAGGGCTGCAGCCGCTGTCGCGAGCAGCGTTCCAGCCTTGCACCTGCATCGCACCTGTTTCAATTTCCACCCCCCCATTTATCCCGGTTGGTTCCCCAGTTGTCACCAAAGTTCTGTCAAGACCCTGACTTCGTCCCGCAAATTCCTGGAATAGAAACGCTGCCTGATCGGTACATACGGAAACGCCCGGGAGACCCCGATTGGCCGCGAACGTGCGCTTCGAGGAACTTGTCCTGCCCCATCTGGACGCCGCCTATAACTTGGCGCGCTGGCTGGCGCGCAATTCGCAGGACGCCGAGGACGTGGTGCAGGACGCCTGCGTTCGCGCGCTCAAGTACCTGGACTCGGTACGGGGAGCGGACGCGAAGGCATGGTTCCTGACGATCGTGCGTCATGCGTTCTACGACTGGTGCAAACGCAACCGGCCGGCGGAAGAAGTGGGCGATGACGAGTCGATGGCCGATCGGATTGCCGATCCCGCGGCAGTCGACCCGGAACAAGCGGCGCTGCGCAGCGCGCAAGCGCGGGTGCTGGATGATGCGGTCGCTCAATTGCCGTTGGCTTTCCGAGAGGTGCTGATTTTGCGCGAACTGGAGGACTTGTCGTACAAGGAGATCGCCCGGATTGCCGATATCCCGATCGGCACGGTGATGTCCCGGCTCGCGCGTGCGCGCGGCCTGCTGCAGCGCTCGCCGCTGCTGCAGGAAATGCGCGGTGGGAGCGCGGAGGTGAACCATGAATTGCACTGAAGCAGCAAACCGGCTAAATGCCTACGCCGATGGCGAAATCGGCGCCTTGCAGCGCCTCTCGATCGAGCAACACCTGCGCGCGTGCCCGGCTTGCGCGCGGGCGCACCGGGAGCTGTTGGTCTTGCGCGCGCGTGTGCGCGACGAAGTGCAGTACTTCCAGGCGCCGTCGCACCTGTACGAACGAGTGCAGACGCTTGCCACGGCGCAGGCCACCGCGCGCGAGCGTGCCGCCGCACCGGTTCCGGTCCGGGCTCACCCGCGTGCGGCGCCGTTGCGCTGGGGGTGGCTCACCGGGGCAGGTGCGCTGACGGATCGCTGGCGTTGGATTGCTCAAGGCGCGCTGGCAGGCTGCGCGGCCACCGTCATCGGGTGGGTCGGGGGCGGCGCCCTGCTCGATTGGAACGCCGGCAGGGACATCGTTGCGCAAGCGGTGGCTACGCATGGACAGGCGACATTGAACGGTCGCCTGATCGAGGTCGCGTCGTCCGACCAGCACACCGTAAAGCCGTGGCTGTCGGCGCACTTGGACTACTCTCCCCCGGTTCAGGATCTCGTGAACGAGGGCTTTCCGCTGCTCGGAGGTCGGGTCGAACAGATCCGCGGTCAGCGGGTGGCAGTGCTCGTGTATCGCTATCGCCAGCACACGATCGACGTATACGTATGGCCAACCGTGATGGCGATCCCCACCAGCTTGCACACGGTGCGAGGCTTGCATGTCGAGGGCACCAGCGGCGCCGGTATGCAGTGGCTGGCGGTTTCCGACGTCAGCCCCGACGTATTGACGCAATTCGTCGAGCGACTGGCACGCGCCGATAGGCCCCCGTCGGACGCGCTGCCGCAGTGACATGTACGTGTAACACCGCCGAATCAAGTAACACGGCGATCACGACATTCGATCCTCCCGGAAGGCCGCTACACTGCCTGCTCTGATCCGGAGGAGGTGCACGATGATCGGATATGTTCTGGTCGGGACGAAAGACGTGAAACGCGCGGGCGCGTTCTACGACAAACTGCTGGCCGAGCTCGGGGCGAAGCGTACGTGGGAATCCGAAAAGGGCGTCGCATGGGGCACGTCGGACAATGCGCCGAGCCTTGGCGTCATCACTCCGTACGACGGCAATGCGGCCACCGTTGGCAATGGCGTGATGGTGGCACTCGCTGCAGCGTCGCGGGATCAGGTCGACCGCCTCTACCGCAAAGCCCTCGAGCTGGGCGGCAAGGACGAAGGGCCAGCGGGTCCACGTGGTAGCGGCGGCTTCTACGCAGGCTACTTCCGCGACCTGGACGGCAACAAGCTGAGCGTCTTCTACGAGGGCTGAGCGGCGCGTCGCCTATGCCATCGAATGGCTTGACACCGAGCGGCGTCGCGTACGCCTTTTCCTCGCGGATGATGGGTGTGCAGAGCTCGGTGATCCGGGATCTGCTCAGGCTCGCACAGCGCCCGGGGATGATTTCGCTCGCCGGCGGGCTACCCTCGCCGCTCACGTTCGATGTCGAGGGTCTGCAACATGCCGCCGACGATGTGCTCGTGAATTCGTCGTCGCGGGCGTTGCAATACGGCCTGACCGACGGTCAGCCGGCTCTGAAGCACGAGCTCGCCCGCCTGACGTCCTCGCGCGGCGCCGCGGTCGACGAGCACAGCATCGTCGTGACGACCGGCTCGCAACAGGGTATCGATCTGATCGCGCGCCTTCTGATCGATCCCGGCGATGTCATCGTCGTCGAGCGTCCCGCTTACCTGGCGGCGCTGCAGACGTTCGCGCTGGCGCAGGCGTCATTGCACACGATCGAAAGCGACGCCAGCGGCGCGCGCGTCGAGGACCTGGACGCGCTGCTCGGCGCGATCGGCGCGGCTGGCAAGCGGGTGAAGCTCGTGTACGTCGTCGCCAATTTCGCCAATCCGAGCGGTGCGACGTTGAGCCGTGAACGCCGGCTGCGCCTGCTGCGCACGGCGGTGGAACGCAAGGTTTTTGTGATCGAGGACGACCCGTACGGCGAGCTGCGCGCGTTCGGAACATTCGTGCCGCCACTGATCGCGCTCGCGGCCGAAGTACCGGGTGCAGCGCAGTGGTGCGGGTATCTGTCGACTTTGTCGAAAATCCTCGCACCGGGTTTTCGGCTCGGTTGGGTCGTGCTGCCGCCGGTGATGCTCGACCAAGCCGTCATCTGCAAGCAGGGTATGGACCTGCATTCGTCGACGTTCACGCAGGAGATTGCTGCAAAGTACCTCGCGAGCGGGCGCCTGCAGGCGCGGCTGCCGTCGATTCGGACGGCCTACCGGGAGCGCAACGAGGCGCTGGCCGATGCACTCGATCGCCACCTGGGCGATCGAATCGCGTACAACCGCCCCGAGGGAGGCATGTTTCTGTGGGCGCGGCTGAACGACGCGGTCGATGCATCCGAGGTGCTCCGGCATGCGATCGAGGAGGGGATGGTGTTTGTCCCCGGCAGCGCTTTTTATGCCGACTCGCCGGATGCGTCAACGCTGCGGTTGTCGTTCGCGACCGCCTTGCCGGCCGAGTTGGACGTCGCCGTGCAGCGTCTTGCGCGGGCACTGGACCGCACGGGAGCACGGTAGGCGATACCCGGCCCGCAGCGTTGTGCCGCCGCCGGCTGCGTCGGCCTAGTGGCATGTAACACCCGATTCGGTAGCGCCTTGCGCGCCTGGGCGGCCGACTGCTTTGTCGCTCGCCTCGCGAATTCTCGCCTGATATTCGTCTCGCCTCGCTTCGCGCATCCGGCTCGCCCAGGCGCGCCTTTCCCTCCCGAATCGGGTGTCACATGCCACTAGCCGGCCTTGTAAGAACCTCGTCGCTGGCGCGACACACCCCTTTTGGATGGATGAAGCGCACGTTCGCACTGGCGGACGGTCTAACAGAGTCTCAATTCGGGTTGCCCACGAGACGATGCGAAGCGTGTTCCGTTCTCTTCTGGTAGCCGCCATGCTGGTCTCGGGGGCAGCCCACGCGGTCGGCCAACCCTTCGATCGGGCCGGCTTCGATGCCCTGCAGAAGACCGGCAAGCCGATCCTGGTTCTCGTCCACGCCGACTGGTGCCCGACCTGTCGGGCGCAGGCACCGCTGATCTCCGACCTCCTAAGGGAGCCACAGTTTTCGCACATCGCAGCGCTCAGGGTCGATTTCGACCAGCAGCGCGACGCGGTGCGCTCGTTCAACGTCACCCAGCAGAGCACGCTGATCGTCTTCAAGGGCGGAAAAGAGGTGGGCCGGTCGCTAGGCGATACCCGGCGCGACAGTATCGAGGCGCTGCTGAAGAAGGCGTTGTAGCCGTCACCGCACGCCGTCGATCAGACAGAAGAGTGGGCGCGCTCGCCTTTCCGCCCGGGCCCGGAAAATGAACTCCACGCTCGCAACGTTCGGATTGTCGCTTGCGGCCGGCAGCCTTTCGACGCTGTCGCCGTGCGTGTTGCCGATCGTCCCGATCCTGCTCGCGACGGCGGTGGCCGCGCATCGCCTCGGGCCCCTCGCGCTGGCTGCGGGCCTTGCGCTGTCGTTCACGATCGTCGGGGTCGTGGTGGCGAGCGCGGGTGCGGCGATCGGCTTGGACCCGGTGTTGCTGCGCAACCTGGGCGCCGGGTTGCTGATCCTGTTTGGCCTGGTGTTGTTGTCGACGCGCTTGCAGGAACGCTTCGCGGGCGCGACCTCCGGCCTGTCCGGAATGGGCCACGGCCTTTTGTCGAAGCTGCCGCTGGAGGGTCTTGCCGGACAATTTTTCCTCGGCCTCGTGCTGGGTGTGGTCTGGAGCCCGTGCGTTGGGCCTACGCTCGGGGCCGCCATCTCGCTCGCAAGCCAGGGGCGTGATCTTGGCCAGGTGACCGTCGCGATGGCGCTGTTCGGCATCGGCGCCGGCATACCGCTGATCGCGCTCGGCCTCGCGTCGCGGCAGGCGGTGACACGCATTCGCGGAAAGCTGCTCGCGACGGGCAAAGCCGGCAAACTCATTCTGGGTGCCGTGATGGTCGCGCTCGGCGCTGTGATCCTGATCGGCGCGGACAAGTCGTTCGAGGCCTGGGTGCTGAACGCAGCGCCTGACTGGCTCGTGCGGCTGACCACGGCAATCTGATCCGGCGCGGTACAGCCCCGGAGTCCACACTGCTTGTCCCGTATTGCGGCATGCGCTGCCGCTAAGATGCACCCCACTTCTTTCAGGTCCGACAATCCATGGCGACGAGCAACGGCCCGCAATGGCTCGCGCGGGCGAAGGAGCTGCTGAGTCGTCTTCGAGCGTCGCTGCTCGCCATTTTCGGCCTGCGCAGCGGCAAATGGCGCCGCGGTCGCACGACGGTCGAAGTGCCGCGCTTCGTTCCGGGCATCCACGCGAGCCGGACCTGGCGCTACGGCCTGTACGTCCCTGGCGGGCTGCGCGACGACGAATCAGCCCCGCTGATCGTGCTGCTGCATGGGTGCCGCCAACGTGCGCTCGGCTTCGGCGAGGCCTCTGGATGGGTCACGCATGCCGACCGTATGCGTGCGCGCCTACTGTGCCCGGAGCAGCGACGCCTGTCGAACCTGCTACGTTGCTGGAACTGGTTCGATCCGCGTGCCCAGCGCGGGTTGGGAGAGGTTCAGGTGGTTCTTGCGACCATCGACGAAGTCGCGCGCAGCGTGGTGGTCGACGCCCGTTCGATTGCAGTGGTGGGGCTGTCGGCTGGGGGTGCGCTGGCTGCGCTGTTGGCGTTTCACCGACCCGATCGCTTCCGCGCGGTCGCGACGGTCGCGGCGCCTCCGCTGCTGGGCAACTTCAACCTGCAGTCCGCTAGGCACGTGATGCTGTACGGACTGGCGCGCGATCCGGCGCTCGCTCTTGGCTCTGCGGCCAACGCCTGCGCGCCGATGTTGATCATCCATGGGCGCGAGGACGAGGTTGTCAACCCGCGCTGCGCCGAGCAGTTGCTGCAGCAGGCGGCGGAATCGTATCGGCGTGCCCGTATCGAAACCGAGCGGATCGAGGTCGCTGAACCCCCAGATGCTGCGACCGTGACGGAATATCGGGTCGGCGGAATTCCTGTGCTGCGACGGATCGAATTCTCAGCGCTCGGCCACATGTGGACGGGCGGGCCTGGCGGCCATCCGTTCTGCGAACGCAAGGGCCCACCACTGACTGCGATGTGCAGCCAGTTCCTGCAGGATGTCGGCTTCGCAGCGCCCGGCGACGTGGCTCAGACGCCGGCCGCAGCTAGCCCCGCAGCGAACTCCGCAGCTAACTCGTAAGACCGATCACAGTCGCGAGCATCGCAAGCACAGCCTTCATCAGCGACTCGCCTGCGATCAGTCCTGACGCGACTGGCACGCTGAAGGTCTCCTGGCTGCGGCGGTGCACCGCGCCCCACAGCGCTACGATCGCCGCCCCGATCGCGAACGACAGCGCGTTGCTGAAGAACACGACCCAGCCCAGCCCCAGGCCCATCGCGGAGGGCATCCAGGGTCGCGCCTTCGGGAAGAGCTTCTCGAAAATGGGCAGAGCGATGCCGATCAGCGCGCCGGCAACGATCGCGATGCGTGCCGTTTCCGGAAGGCTGGCGACCCCCGCCGACAGCACTCGCGCCACCGCGACCCACACCTGTGTGGCCGGCAGCGGGTACTTCTCCAGCGCCGCAACGTTCGGGATCATTAAGTACCAAGCGGGAACGATCGCAAGCGTGCCGAAAAACACTCCGATGAACTGTGCGAGGAACTGCTTCCTCGGGTTGGCGCCCAGCAGGTAGCCGCTTTTCAGATCGGTCAGCAGGTCGGCGGCGGAGCCGGCGCTGTTGGCGCCAGAGCCGGCCGCAATGAGGTTGTGTGTCACGTTCCCCGGCGAGATGATCGCGAACAACAACTGCATGATCTTGCCCAGCGGTCCGACCGGCGTGATGTCGGTCTCGCCGGTCGCGCGGCAGGCGACCAGCGCGAGCGCGAACGAGGCGGCCACCGCTATCAGGCCTGCCCACCACTGGATCTGGAACGCGATGATCTGCAACGCGACCAGAGCAAACGCGATCGGCACGACGCCGATCACAAACCAGCTGTTCGGCACCTCGATCGCGGCCATCTTGGCTTCTACCCCGCTGTCGCTCACGACAGCCGGCCCCCGCCGCAGTATGCGGAACGAACGGGCGACCGTACGCCACTGCAGCGACAGCGAAGTGAAGCTCGCGAACACCATTAACGACACGCCGCCCCACAGCGCCCAGCGCACCGGATGAAACAGCGCACCGCCTCCGGCGGTCGGGATCGACGCCACATAGCCTGCGACGCCCGCGTTGGCGACGTCGATCGAATGCAGCCAGGGGCCGACGAAGCAGTACAGCACGGCAGCCGACGCGAGCATCGAAAGCGACACGCGCATTCCGACGATCATGCCGGCGGCAATCAGCAGCACGCTAGGCTCGAAACCGAATGCGACCATCGGTTTGCCGTCGAGAAGCCAGAAACCGTTCGCGGGAACGAGGTCCGGAAGATGGATGTCGAATATCTTCGCTTTCATCCAGGCGAAGAACCTGCCGAGAGCGATAAACTGGTCCTCGGCCGTGTTCAACACGCCAACGACCGCGCCGGCGACCAGCGAAACGACCAGCGAGTACGCCTTGCGCAGTGCCTCGACGTTGCCTGCGTAGAGGCTCTTCAAGGTGGTGGCCGCCGCGATACCGGACGGAAACGGCAGCTGTTCCTGGTTGATCAGCTGGCGCTTCATCGGCACCGCAAGGAACACGCCGAGCGTGCCGGTCGCGATGGTGAAAATGGCGACGATCGGCCAGATCACATGGCGATGCTGCGGATCGAGGATCAGCAGCGCGCCAAAGCTCGTTGCGATGGTCGCGCCGGTGGAGTAGCCCGCTGCAGACGCGGTCGACTGCATGCAGTTGTTCTCCAGGATCGACATCGGCGCCAGCCGCCCGGCGGCCAGGCCGCGCAGCGCGTTCCACAGCGTGAATGACAGCACGCACGAGGTGATCGCGACGCCGAACGACCAGCCCACTTTGAGCGTCGTATACAGGTTCGACACCGACATCAGCATTCCGAGCACCGCGCCCATTGCAACGGCGCGGAACGTCAGCTGAGCCATTTTGTCGCCCTGGTAGACGTTCTGGTACCAGTGCAGATCCTTCTGCTCCGCCTCGCTGTACGCCGGCGATGACTGCCCGTCGTGCCCCGCAGCTCGACCGGCAGCGGGTCCCCCGGAGATGGCAACGTCCAAGTTCGTGGTCATTCGGACCTCTCGCCTGCTGACGTGGGCGAGAGTTTCCCACGGTACGCGCGTTCGGGGAACTGGACCCTAGAAAACGCCGCGGGAGCCACCTCGCATTGCAGCACGAGGCAAGCTCCCGCGTGTGCGCCCCGCTTGAGGCGCG
>Ga0187846_10001064_pt1 | contig 15680 bp, 10 predicted proteins | sample TC_taG_FD_161473 | JGI IMG/M metagenome (GOLD analysis project Ga0187846, IMG submission 161473) | Biofilm microbial communities from the roof of an iron ore cave, State of Minas Gerais, Brazil - TC_06 Biofilm (v2) | ecosystem: Environmental > Terrestrial > Deep subsurface > Cave > Wall biofilm...
AAAAAGGTAGAGTCGCGGAGGAGATTGGGGAGGAGCAGCTTATGGCAACCGGATTCGGAATCGCGATTCTGATCGGCGTCGGAATAATTCTGAGCGGCATCAAAGTACTCAATGAGTACGAGCGCGGTGTCGTTTTCCGGCTTGGCCGCCTGATGCCGGAGCGCGGTCCCGGCATCATCTTCGTAATCCCGATCCTCGAACGATGGGTGCGAGTCGACTTGCGCGTGAATACACTGGAAATTGCAGCGCAGGACGTGATTACCCGCGATAATATCAGCGCGAAGTTGAGCGCCGTGCTCTATTTTCGCGTAATTGACGCACCCAATGCTATAACTGAAGTGGCAGATTACCGTTACGCGACCCGTGAACTCTCCTTGACTACTCTGCGCGCCACCGCCGGCCAACACGAACTTGATGAACTACTCAGCCAACGCGAAGCGATTAGCCTGACCGTCCAGAAGATCATCGACCAGCACACCGAGCCGTGGGGTATCAAGGTGGTACTGGTGGAACTGCGCAATATCGATTTGCCCCAGGATATGCAACGGGCAATCGCGCGCCAAGCCGAAGCCGAGCGCGAGCGCAGGGCTAAAATTATTGCGGCAGAGGGTGAGTTTCAGGCAGCGCAGCGGCTGGCGGATGCGGCACAAATCATGAGCAACAATCCGATCACGCTACAATTGCGCTATTTGCAGACGCTTGCCGAAATCGCGACCGAGAAAAACTCGACCACGATTTTTCCCCTACCGATAGATTTGGTCGAGCCGTTCATCCATCTGCGCCAATTGGCTGCAGGTCCAGCCCAGCCTCCGCCGGGCGGCATCAACGCTAAGCCAACCTAATCGGAAGAGTGCTCAGGCGGTAGTGATCGATCACTTGTCAATGAACGATTTTGTAACCGAGTAGGTGAAGCACCGCGCTCGCGTCGACCTCGCTCGCCATCGCAGCGCTGACCACCTGTACTCTACCGTCAGCCTGCGTAGCTGCTGTCGGCACTCCCTTGTCGGGGTCAAACAGCAGTGGTTCGTCAGGTCCGGGCTCGCGGCCAAACCGTTCGCGAAAAAGCTGGAACCGCACCTTGGCAATCTCCAGCAGGGCGGCCACTAAAGGGTCTGAATTCGGCGGTGTGGGCATAGATGTTTGCTGGAGACCGCAACCGCCATGCCATCTTCAGTCTAGGCGCTTAGCGATGCCTACCCTACTCTTGCCACTGCTAGTGGGAAATTGGTTACAGACCAGCGACCTATTGTTTCATCCCGTTATCAGTGAATGCGGAGATAGAATCATTGATGCTACATGGCCGCGTCACGCACTCCCAATCTATCCCGTGAACCAGCAAGCCCTTGTTGCTTGCTCGGGGTAACGAAAGTCGCGAGTGGCGCGAAGCCGTGGTTCCCGCTTCGAATAGATTTGAAGAACGACCAGAAGTTCAGCGAATACCGTATTCTTTGATTTTGCGTTGGAGTTGAACGCGCGAGAGCCCCATCAACTTGGCCGCGCGCGAAATGTTGCCGTGGCAGCGCGCCAAGGCGTCGCTTATAAAACGCGCCTCGAAGATAGCGCGAGCCCCCCGGAAGGTAGTGCCGCCGTTAGAAGGCACCATTCCCTCGACAGCAATTGAGCCGCCATCCCTCGGCGCCAGGTTGCCAGACATCGCCTGGCTGTTCTCGGCGAGCTTGACGGAATCCCGGATAGAACTCGAAATGTATTGGAGGCTCAGCAGGCCCTCGCCAATGGCCAGCGCAACCGCCCGTTCAACCTCGTTTTGCAGCTCTCGAACATTTCCTGGCCAACTATAGGCGGAAAGCACCGTCAAGGCGGTTTCATCAAACCCTGAGACGACTTTGTGTTGTCGTTCGGCGGCGCGTTTTACAAATCGTCGCACCAGGATCGGAATGTCGTCGCGCCTGTCACGCAAAGGCGGCAGCTTTATCGGAAAGACGGCTATTCGGTAGAAAAGATCGCCCCTGAATTTCCCCTGCTGAACGTCAGCGCGCAACTGGCGATTAGTAGCTGACAGGACGCGCACGTCGACCCTGGACGGCACGCTTTCGCCCAGTGGTACGACTTCTCCCTGTTCGAGCACGCGCAGCAACTTCGCCTGCATCGACCCCGGCATCTCGCCGACTTCATCAAGGAAAACGGTACCGCCTGTGGCCGCCCTGAAGAGTCCTGGCTGGTCTCGGATCGCGCCCGTGAATGCGCCGCGACGATGGCCGAACAGCTCGGACTCTAGCAGTGCTTCTGGCATCGCCGCGCAATTCATCGCCAGGAACGGGCCGTCGGCGCGCGCGCTGGCGCGATGGATGCCGCGTGCGACCAGTTCTTTGCCAGTGCCGGTTTCGCCCTCGATTAGTACTGTGATCGAAGAGGCCGCCGCGGTTTCCATTAAGCGGAAGACTTCAGCCATTGCCGGTCCGCTGCCCACCATCTCATCGAAGCGCAGTTGGCTAGCGAGATCACGCCGTAATACGCCAACCTGGGCCCGCAATCTGGCCTCCGCCTGTCGGACGTCGGCGTATAGACGGGCATTGTCCAAGGCAATCGCGATAGAGCCTGACAATGCCTCGAGGAAATGGAGGTCTTCTTCGGAAAATGCCCGACCTCCGCGGTAGTTAACGACCTCGATAACACCGATAGGACCTTGGGGTGAATTCAGCGGAGTGGCAATTAGATTGCGGGTGGCTAATCCCGTAGTCTTGTCGGTGCCAGGATAATGACGCGGGTCATGCTGAACGTCATCTATTTTGAACGATTTACCGGTGGTAACGGCCAGCCCAGCGAAACCTAGCGCGGCGGAAAACCGGTGTCCTGATAGGCGGCGGGCAACTTCCGAATCGGTGTCTGCAACGTAAGGAAAGTAGAACTCGTTGCGCGTGCGATCCAGCAGCAGGACGGCAACGCCTTCCGCCGCCATGGCTTCACGGCATTTTTCAATTATAAACGGCAATAAATCATTCAGCTCGATGCGCGCCGTGAACGCACACCCGAGGTCATAGAGCAAACGCAAGCGGGCAACGTCAGCTTCACCGGCCATGCAAGCTGATTAGCGGTTTTTAGTCCTCAGTGCGATAGGCTCGAAGCCGATAGGAGAGCTTAGTAGGGGTCCCTGCCCGCCGCCCTCAATCAGCCTTATTCAATCGAACGGTCGGAAGAAGCGCTATCCCGGGAGGCTGGCTGCGAGTTGGATGGGTCGCTGCTGATATCGGGAGAGGAACGCGTAGTCGACTGATGCTCGTACTTGTAACCCTCGTAAGCCAAACTGGGCACGGCCAACCAGATGCATCCTGAGTAACAGACGCTCACGGTTACAAGCACGGTCAAGAGAGGAACGTATTCGATCAGCCACCCTAGCCACCACTTAGCCGCTTTCATACACGACCCATCATAACATTACACGCTCCCGCTAGAGATCCTATGAAAGCTGTGGATGCAGCCGATGGCGCTCTTTCAGTTGACTTCAGGCGGCTCCTTTCCTTTAGCCTTGTGCGTGCCCAGGCGTTTTTCGAGCGCGCGCAATCGTCGTGCGAGTGAGGGCAACCGCGGCTCAACAGCTACCATCCGTCGGAACACCCGCAGATCGATTGCGGGAGCTCCCCCCACTAAAGCATCATCAGGCAAATCGTTATGCACGCCAGCCTGGGCTATCACACGTGCACGGTCGCCAACTTCAACGTGGTCCGCGCATCCCGACTGACCCCCAAATTGACACCATTCGCCGACTTTCACTGAGCCCGCCAGGCCGGATTGAGCTGCCATCCGCGTGGAGGTTCCGATCTCGCAGTTGTGGCCGACCTGGATCAAGTTATCGAGTTTCACCGAGCGCCGGATAACCGTCGCGCCCATGGTCGCGCGGTCGATGGTAGTGTTCGCGCCAATTTCGACGTCGTCCTCAATAATCACCGCGCCCACCTGGGGGATCTTGATCAATTCGTTATTATGCTCGATAAACCCAAAACCGTCAGCGCCGATTACCGCACCGTTGAGTAATCTCACACGATTGCCAATCGTGACCCCTTCGCGAATCGAGACCTGGCTATGGCAGATCAAGTCGTCGCCGATATGGACCCCCGGATAGATGATGACGTGGGGATGAATCACCGCATTGCGCCCGATCGTCACACCTGTTCCGATTACACAATAGGCGCCGATTGAGGAGTTTTCTCCGACTCGGGCATCGGCGGCAATAATCGCGGTGGGATGGATCTCGGTTGGGGGGCGGTAGGGCGGAAAGAAAATTTCGAGTACCCGGGCAAAATCGAACGCTGGATCATCGCTCAGCAGGACCGCGCATTGCGCATCATTCGCCATTTCCTTGGAAACAATCGCTGCCGAAGCCCGCGATGAGCGTAGGGCCGCAGAGTATTTTGGGCCGACAGCAAATGTGATCATGCCGTCGGCCGCGGTCTCGACCGGAGCTGGCGCCCCGATTTCAAGCTCGCCATCACCCCGCAGTTCGAGTCTTAGCCGCGAGGCCAATTCACTTAGCTTCATTCTTGTGCTCCAATCTCGTCGTCGGATTCGAAGCAGATCACGAGGACAAAGGGGATACGGTCGTTCTCTCTATCGGGGAGCTGAACCCAAGCCCCGGAAAACGCCGTCCGCAAACCTTCCTCATCTAAACGACGTTCCCGAACGCGCCGAGCTGCTTCAGTGCCGTGGCAACTTCTGCAGGTGCGGTGCCGTGCAAGCATTGATAATGGCCAAAGCGACAGGTCCGTTTCAGGCACGGACTGCACTCGACAGGATGATAAATGACCGTGGCTTTGCGGCCAACCGGCCCCGTACGCACCGGATTGGTGGAGCCGAAGATTCCGACGGTTGGAATGCCGATAGCCGCTGCCAGATGCATAACCCCGGAGTCATTGCCTGCAAAGCCGTTACAAAGTGAAAGCAATGCTTTCAATTCGCCAACGTCCGTTTCGCCGGCAGCGACAATCGCTCCTCTGCGACTCATCGAAGCGGCCTGTTGGCATTTGAAGAACTCCAAGGCTGTTCCGAGCAGCACACATTCCGCACCAGCGGTTTTGTCCAGCAAGTCGATCAGCTCGGCGTAGTACGCCTGCGGCCACTCTTTGGCTGGCCCATATGCCGCGACCGGTGAGATCGCGATGAGTGGTGCATCGCGGTTCCGCCGATGCGAAGCTAGCCACTCCCTCGCTCGTCCGACGCTGTGCGGCGAAACCTCGAGCGGGGGAGAGACGCTATCAATAGTGGCGGACGAAATCCCCAACGCATCACAGACGATCCCAAGCCAGTAGAATCTTTGATGGCCCTCCTTCGACGCCGGCTTCGGAACCGTGCGGTCCGTGAGCAAAAACCCGCGGCCATCAGTGGCATAACCCACCCGGCGCGGCACGCCAGCAAGCATCGCCCATAACGCTGACCTGAAGCTGTTGGGAAAAATTACTGCCAGGTCGAAGCGTCGTGCGCGAACCGCTGCTATAACCTCGCATTGATCGGCCCATCCCCGAACTCCAGCGCGGATGGCATAGGGAATAACCTCGTCAACCCAACCGATTCCGTCGAAAAACCCCGCGAGTTCCTGCCGAACCAACACCGATAATGTAGAAGCAGCGAAGGCGCTCCGAAGCACTCGTAGCGCCGGCAAACTCATGACGAGGTCGCCAAGCCAGTTGACTTCTTTGACAATTATTCGCTTTGGCCCCGGACCAAGTGCCATGGAGAACTTGTTCATCACTCCGGCGACTCGAGTCGCCGAACGAGCTCTTATGGATGACTCGAAGGCGCAAAGCGAGCGGGAAGAGCACGAACGCGCCGCAAAAAGTTGTATCGTTGTATCACTGAGAGGCTATTCGGCAATCGCCTGACGCGCCACGGCCGAAAGCCCGTCCGCATTTGCGGCGCCCTGCGAAGCCTCACCATTAGCAGCGGGCTGCACGATAACCTCGCCAACCATCCTGTCGGCTTCATGAGTCGGGGAAAAAAATCGGTAACGCCCCGGCTCAACAAAGGTATGACGAAATCTGCCTCCTGGCATGATGTTGCCGGAGCTGAATGGCCGAACGCCCGGTGGACGCAAAGCATCAACGGGATCCCCTGCCTGTGCCGGATCGTCGCTGACCGAATAGCTCAACTGGCCTTCATTCTTCCACTCGATGGTCTCGCCGGAAACGATCTGGATTGAATTCGGCCGGTACATCGGTTCGTCGTCGTGCATGTTCACGACCTTGAGCGAGTCTAGGGGCGTGCCTTCAGAAGGAAGTGCGCGCCGAGTAGATTTTGCGAGTTGCTCCTGGCGCGGACGGTGCGGCACGGCCGCGGGTGCTACGATTACCTCGCCGATCATTCTATCGCCTTCGTGTGTGAGGCAAAAATATCGGTAGCGTCCGGGCTTGCCGAAGGTATAGCGGAATTTGCCACCTGGCATGACGTTACCTGAATTGAATGGCATGACGCCCGCTGGCAGCAATGCGTCAGCAGGCTGGTTGGCCCGGGCTGGATCGTCAACCACTGAATGGCTCACCTGGCCATCGTTTTCCCACTCGACGGTTTGGCCGGCGCCGATTTCGATAGTGCTCGGCTGATACATCGGCTCATCGTCGTTCATCTTGACTATTTGGATTGGCGCCGCACTGCGTAGATCGGATGGCGTAAAATGAGGGGGCGCGGGCCTTGAGCGGGCAACTCGCCGCACAGGAGGAGTGGACAGCGCTTGGACGATGACCTCGCCAACCATCCTGTCTCCCTCATGAGTCAGACAAAAGTAGCGGTAACGGCCAGGCTGCGTAAAAGTATGACGGAAACGGCCGCCCGGCATCACGTTGCCAGAATTAAAGGGCTTGACACCCGCGGGCAGCAATGCGTCACCGGGCTTGTCGGCGCGTGCCGGATCGTCGGTGACTGAATGGCTAACCTGGCCCTCATTTTGCCATTCGATGGTTTGACCTACGAGGATTTGAACAGTGCTCGGCTGATACATCGGATCATCATCGTTCATCTTGACGATCCAATTGGGAGCTGCACTCGTGCTTCCGGAGAGGGAAGCTGAAGTGAGCTGGACGCCCGTCGCAGGCGCCTCACCCGAGGGGTTGGCCGCGGCGTAGCGAGGAATCAGCAAGAGTGTCGCGAACAGGCCGGCACAAGTCCCCATGTGTCCGACCCTCACGGCGACTCCGGATCCCCCGACGGAGTTACGCCCGTGTTTTCGCACCGTGTCTGATAGTACGAAACATGCCGGTCAGGCTGCAATCAGATTCTGCAGTTTGATGAATTTCAGTTGACAGACCGCGGGCGTGGCAAGCAAGGAAAAAACATGCCCTGCATTTGATGGAAGTGGGATGTTTGGCTATCCACCAGCGAGCCGCCGGCGAAGCACCTCGTTGACTATCTTCGGATTACCTTTACCGCCCATCGCCTTCATCACCTGCCCGACAAAAAAACCAAACAACTTCTCACGGCCAGAACGATACTCTGCGACTTTGCTCGCTTCTGCGGCGATTACTTTATCGCATGCCGCCGCAGTCGCGCCCTCGTCCGAGACCTGGACTAGACCCAGCTCGGTGATGGTGGCGTCGGCCCTTTTGTCCGTATCCCACATCACAGTGTTGGCAGCCTTGGCGGCGCTGAGACTGATCGTGCCGTCCGCAACCTTCTTCAACAGAAACGCGGTCTCGGCTGGCGGCACAGCTTTATTAACTGGTATACCGGTTTCATTCAGCTTACGTAGAACCTCTGTCATTATCCAATTCGCAGCCAGTTTTGGTTTAACTCCTTCGGCGATGACTCGCTCGAAGTAGTCAGCGTTTTCTCGATCTTCTGTCAAAATCGCGGCCTCGTAAGCACTGAGCCCAGCCTCTCGCTGCAAACGCTCGCGCCGTTGGGCAAGCAGTTCGGGCATCGACGCCCGCACCTGTTCAATCATCTGAGCATCGAGCCGAATTGGCGGAAGGTCTGGCTCTGGGAAATAGCGATAGTCGTTGGCAAACTCCTTGGAACGCATTGGGCGCGTTTGTTCGCGGATGGGATCCCAGAGGTGCGTTTCCTGGGCAATGCGGCCGCCGGCTTCAAGTATCCCGATCTGGCGTGCGACTTCGTATCCGATGGCTTTTTCGACGAAGCGGAAGGAATTCAGGTTTTTGATTTCGGTCTTGGTACCCAGTTCGGTAGAACCCTTGCGCCGCACCGATACGTTTACATCACAGCGAAAATTACCTTCCTCCATTCGTCCTTCTGAGGCGCCGACGTAGCGTAGGATGGCGCGCAACTCGCGCAGGTAGGCGCCAGCCTCGTCGGCGGAACGGATGTCCGGCTCGCTCACGATCTCTACCAGCGGCACGCCCGAACGGTTGAAATCAACTAGGCTCGAGTCAGCCTCATGGAGATTCTTGCCGGCATCCTCCTCCATGTGGATCCGCACCAGGCGAATCCGGCGCGGCTGAGCGCCGTTGCCGATTTCAATGTAGCCACCTTTGCACAATGGCAGTTCGTACTGGCTTATTTGGTATCCTTTCGGCAGGTCAGGATAGAAGTAGCTTTTGCGCGCAAAGACCGAATAAGGCTGCACCTCTGAATGCGCTGCAAACGCCATCCGAAGCGCTAATTCAACTGCGTTGCGGTTAAGCACCGGCAAAACTCCGGGCATTCCCATGCACACCGGGCAAACATTTTCGTTGGGAGCGGCGCCAAAGCTCGCCGCGCACCCGCAAAACAGCTTCGAGCGCGTCAGCAGATGGGTGTGGACTTCAAGTCCGATGACGGCTTCATATTCGTCACTGGCCATAGATACTCCTGACAAACCTAAAGCACTGCTTAAAGTTACAATCTTGCGGGGCGGCGCTCGATTGCGGCGGAATCCGCATAGGCGTCGCCGGCTCGCAGAATGATCTCTTCGCCAAAAGGCGGCCCAATCAGTTGCAGCCCAATCGGCATTCCAACATCGTCGTAGCCGCAGGGCACTGACAGCCCAGGTAATCCGGCCAGATTGACTGAGATTGTAAAAATGTCGGACAGATACATTTGTAGCGGATCGGCGGTTTTCTCTCCCAGCTTGAAAGCAGTGGTTGGGGCAACGGGTGTGACGATGATATCGCAGTGCTCGAAGGCCCGCTCGAAGTCCTGTCGAATCAGCGTGCGCACCCTCTGCGCCTTCAGATAATAGGCATCGTAGTAGCCGGCCGACAGCGCGAATGTGCCAAGCATAATTCTTCGCTTCACCTCGGTCCCGAACCCTCGATCGCGCGTGCGATTGTAAAGGTCGAGTGTATTCTCGGCTTCGGCGCGCAGCCCAAAGCGGATGCCGTCGTAGCGCGCGAGATTGGCGCTGGCCTCTGCTGTCGCAATCAGGTAATACGCCGCGACGGCGTAATCGGTGTGCGGCATGGAGATTTCCACAGCATGAGCCCCCAATCCCTCGAACTGTTGGAGTGCCGACCTAATCGCGATTTCAACTTCTCGCTCCATGCCCTCGACGAAAAATTCACGCGGCACACCGATCCGCATCCCCTCGACATGGCCTGTGAGCGCGCGCTCGTAGTTAGGCACCGATCGCGCCGAGCAGGTCGAGTCGCGGGGATCGACGCCGGCGATTTCTTTGAGCAGAATGGCGGCATCGCGCACTGTTTTGGCGAAGGGGCCAACCTGATCGAGCGAAGATGCATACGCGATAACGCCGTAGCGGCTGACCCGGCTATAGGTTGGCTTCAGGCCAACCACACCGCAGAATGAGGCCGGCTCGCGAATCGAGCCACCGGTGTCAGTGCCAAGCGCGGCGAGGCACTCATCGGCGGCCACGGCAGCCGCTGAGCCCCCGGAGGAACCGCCAGCGACGCGCGCCAAGTCGCAAGGGTTGCGCGTCGGACCGAAGGCCGAATTTTCAGTCGAAGAACCCATCGCAAATTCGTCCATATTGGCCTTGCCCAGAAAAACCGCGCCGGCCGCGCGCAGCTTGGCAATCACCGTGGCATCATAGGGCGGCACGAAGCGTTCGAGTATCTTCGACCCACACGTAGTTCGCACGGCGCGGGTCGCAAAAATGTCCTTGATGGCGAGGGGAATGCCGGTCAGCGACGAGGCACGCCCGGCGGCGATACGTTGGTCGGCGCTTTGAGCCTGCTCCATCGCCTCGCGCGCACACAGCGTGATAAACGCATTCAGCTTGGATTCCACCGCAGCGGCGCGATCAAGGCAAGCGCGTGTCAACTCGACCGCCGAAATTTCCCGCCGCCCCAGCCGCTCGCGCGCCTCGGCAATTGTCAGCGTGAACAACTCGGAAGCCATCGTGGAAATAAATTAACTCAGGAAGAGCAGCCGATGCGACTATGGCATCGTCGCACACACCAGGCATAAACCGTTAAGGTTCCGCCCTCGCTCATTTACTCGCCTGTGCCAGCGTCTGCTCAAAAGTCCCTGAAAGACAATCCTGACTCGATTTCAGCTTGTGTGTAGCTACAAAAGTAGTTACAGGGGCTATGAAACGTTACCGACTTGCCCCCAAAAACCCCCGGCAACTTACCCCGGCGGACGCGCGGCTCGATGCCACAGTTATCGACTACTCCGACATCCCACCACTCGGCGACGAGCTTTTTTTACCAAAGCCTCGGTAGTTTGGCCGCCAACCAAGAAGCAACTTACTATCCGCCTGGACGTAGACGTTGTCAGTTGGTTGAAGGCCGGCGGCAGAGGCTACCAAACGCGCATCAATCGCATATTGCGCGCGGCAATGGAAAGCCAAGGTTCGCGCCGAGCACGTCCAGCGCCGACACTCACAGTCAGGTGGCGTGTTAGAGACCCTCGGAAGCGCTGAGCCAGGGACCGGGACGCCCTACGCCTTGCCCTCGCAATAGCTTCGCGCCCAGAATACGCTGAGGCGAAGGCGAATGGATGTCGAAGACTCGGAGAGGCGGTGGTTGGTGGATAACGGGGACCACGGGTTGGAATCGAGCGTCAGTGCGAATCACTCAGCCTTCCGAGCAAGCGGAGCTTTCGCAGCGCCGGGCTGGCAGCAAGCCCGATCACTATGGCCGGAACGGCTGGCATCCAGCACGGCCAAAGAGAAACTCCATGCCTACCTGACTACGCATCCGGCTGGCGCGGACGCCCAAGAGCTGCTCGCTTTGTTGTTCAGCGGAGCGGGCTCTGATCGCGAACTTGGCTCGCGGATTATCTCCGGCATCCTCGCTGGCGATCCTAACTTCATGCTTGATGCGGCCACCGGGTTGTGGTTCCTCAGCCGGACCTCCCGACTGCGCGTTACGCTCGATCAAGCCGATTTTGTCGTAGTGGATTTGGAAACTGCCAATCCGCGTCCGGCCCCGGGTTCAATCATCGAGATTGGCGCCTACCGAATGCACGGGCGTCAGATCCTTGACACCTTTCAGAATCTGGTAAAGCCCCGAATGCGGATTCCGCGGTTCGTCGCCCGGCTCACCTCAATCAGCGAGGAGATGGTTGTCGGAGCGCCGCCTATCGAAGATGTCCTACCGCGCTTTCGCGCGTTCCTGGGCGATGCAGTGATGGTGGCGCACAACGCGCAGTTCGATCATGCGTTCCTTGATTTCGAATTCAGGCGCTTGTTCGGAATCGGCGTGCTAAACCCGGTGCTTTGCACGCTTCGGATGGCCCGCAGGCTGCTGCCGTCAATACGCCGGCGGCGGCTCGATCTGCTGGCGGAACATTTTGGGCTGTCAACCGCAGGACGGCATCGGGGGCTCGGCGATGCCCGCATGGCGGCGGAGTTATTGTCAATCTTTCTCGAGATCGCATCTCAGATGGGGCTGAATCGGCTTGACCGTCTGCTCGACCATTATTCGCGCGGATGTTCCGGCCGACGCATCGAACGGCACGTTGCTCCCGAGACTATTGCCGCGATGCCGCAGCAGCCGGGCGTCTATCTCATGCGCAATCAGCGTGGTGATCTGCTGTACGTTGGCAAAGCGACGCGCCTGCGGGACCGCGTGGGATCATATTTCAGTGGCGATACTCATCTGAGTGGAAAAATTGCCGAACTGGTTAATCATGTCTGGCAAATCGAGACGCGGCCGATGCGCTCCGTATTAGAGGCGGCACTACTCGAGGCTCGGCTGATTCGTGAATTAAAACCACCATACAATCGGATGCTGAAATCGGCCGCCCCCGCCTGGTTCATTCGAATTGATTTAAGCGACCCGTTCCCGCGTCTGCAGGCGGTGCAAAGGCTTACCGCAAAGCCTGAAGTGCTTCAGCTTGGTCCGTTCATCGGCCGGCGCAATATTGAGCATTCGCTCAGAGCGCTGTCGCGAATGCTTGGGCTGCGTTCCTGCGGCGGTAGACTCGAACCGCGCGAGGAATTCTCGCCTTGCATTTACGGTCAAATCGGCCATTGCGCCGCGCCCTGCAATCTCAGCGTCGGTGAGGAGGCCTATAACCGCCAGGCCTCGCGCGCGATCAGCTTCCTACGCGGACGCAGCGGGCCGATTCTGGGCGAACTCGCGCGGGCACGTGACCAGGCCGCGGCTGCGATGCGTTTCGAGGAGGCCAGACGTCACCATCACAGTCTTGAGGCGCTGGCTACACTGGCGGAGCGGACAACGCGCCTCAGCCGCGTCGTGACCGACAACAACCTCGTGATCGTGCTAAGTGAGCGTTGTGCCGAGAGTCCTGACCCGGCGAACGGAGATGACAGGCTAACGCCTGTTACCAGTGGATGCGCAGTCGCGTACGTCATTTTGAGCGGCAGGCTCGCGCTGATGCGCGAGGTTGATTCGCTGGAAGCGCAATCCGATGTTGCGCGATTCATTGCGCAGCATTACGAGCTATACAAAGTGCGGCCAATAGTCCGCGCTGAACTCGAAGCAATGTTGATCGTCGCTCGTTGGCTCAAGGAACGCGCACCAGCCGACGGCAGGATAATCCCCCTCAATGGAGCTCTATTCAATCCGGCCTGGCTCAGCGCTGTCCCCTCCCCCATTCCTTCATAGGGGGAGCATGAAGGAGGCGTGCGGAATGCGCAGCCGGTGCAAGCGTGGAATACTGGATGCCATCGACGGGCAGCGCGCTCGCGCGCCTTGAAATTGACGGTCGCGGCGGGAAGACACACACTGCCGCCCGTCAGAGCTAGGCCTCGGCGCGCATCCAATCGGCAACCCGCTCTCCTATCATGATGCAGGTCAGGTTGGTATTGGCACGCACGATGTTGGGCATTACAGAAGCGTCCACTACGCGCAGTCCCTCGACACCGCGTACGCGGCAGTACTGGTCAACTACCGCCTCCTCGTCGGAGTGAGGCCCCATCTTCGCTGTGCCGACCGGATGAAAGATCGAAGTGCAGTTGTCGTGGATGAAATTGGTGATGGCGCTATCCGAAACAGCCAGCTCAGGCGTGATGCTGGCAAAATCCTTGATGTAGGGGGCAAAGCGCGCACTGTTCATCAACCGCCATGCGATACGCACGCCCTCAACCATCCGGCGCATGTCTTCCGGGTCGGCAAGATAATTCAAATCGATGACCGCCGGAACATCCGGATCGGCACTGCGCAAACGGAGGCGGCCCCGCGTACGCGGACGCTGAAGTGTGGGCAGGACCGTAATGCTTGGCCACGGCAATTCCAATCCGGAGCCGACTATCGCAAATTTATCGAAATAGGTGACGATGTACATCTGCATGTCATTGAACTCGCGGGACCCGCTCGCCGTGTAGCGAATCACGATCGGAAGAGTGACCTTCGGATCGTGGGAGATGCCGGGGGTGGGATTGGCGATGACCGGAACCATCAAGTGATCGATCAGATTGCGGCCGACGCCGGGCCGATCGGCCACGGGTTTGATGGCAAGCTCTTCAAGTTCGGCGCGCGGTCCGATGCCGGAACGCAGCAGAATAGCGGGTGAATTGATGGCGCCGGCCGAGAGCGTGACGCGGTGCGCCCGAATGGTTTGAACCACCCCGCCGCATTCGGCTTCGACGCCGGCCGCTCTGCCACCCTCGATGATGACGCGATGAATGTTGCTGAAGGGCCGGATCGTCAGGTTGAGCCGATGACGTGCGGGAATGAGATAGCCAATAGCCGTCGATACTCGTATGCCGTCGCGGCGGTTGCGCGGCAACGGCCCAATGCCGCTCGATCGCGGATCGTTGTGGTCCGGCACGTCGGCAAAGCCGAGCTCACGTCCCGCCTCGTAGAAGGCCCGGATGGTCGGCGGCCAGGTGCGGGCCGGGGCGCGTTCGATCCAAATGGGTCCGTTAGTGCCGTGAAAGTCGCCATGCGCGTCGCGATCATCTTCGAGCTTGCGGTAGAACGGGAGAATCTTCTCGAAGCTCCATTCGGTATTGCCCCATGCGGCCCATTCCTCGAAGTCTTCGGGAGTGCCCCGCAGCGCGACCTGCGCATTGACGGCCGACGATCCGCCCGTAACCTTGCCGCGCGGGTAAGCGATCTCGCGTTCGGCGGTAGCTTTGGCAACGAGGCCCCAATCGTGCGGACCTACAGAGATAGTGCTGTCCAGCAGATCGGAGGGGGTTTGATCGACCGAGGGATAATCGGGACCGGCTTCGAGCAGCAGGACACTGCGGTTCGAGTCCTCACTCAAACGGCTTGCCAGAACCGCACCCGAGGAACCCGTTCCTACTATAATGTCGTCGTACTGCATCCTCTCCGCCTCCGGGAAGCGTACTGTGAACGTCCCCCCAAGCTTGAGGCCCTGGACTATGCCGCAAGAACATCGTAAGTGCAAAATTCCGGCGCCAGGAACCCTTTTGCGCCTTTTATTGTCGATTTCTGACGACTAGGGTGCTGGAAGCGATCTGGCTAGCCCTGTAGACACCCCCTCCCCCGTCAAACAACGGGAGAGGGGACAGAAGACTCCACCCCGAGGTCCGAGAATTCCTAATCGAGTCGCAACCGTTCGGCCAGGCGACTGAAGCGGCGGCGCTCGTCCTCGTTGCGCACCGCCTGTGCGAGCGCGCTGCGCGTGCCCACCAGGACGCATACTCGTTCCGCCCTGGTAACCGCGGTATAGAGCAAGTTGCGCCGTAGCATCAGATAGTGGGTCTGATGAATCGGAATAACGACGGCCGGGTACTGGCTGCCCTGACTCTTGTGAATTGAAATCGCGTAACCGAGACCGAGTTCGTCCAGCTCGGAGACATCGTACTCGGCGGCGCCCTCTTCGAACGCGACACCGAGCCGGCCACGAGCAGGGTCGACTGAAAGCACCCGGCCGATTGCGCCATTGAAGACCATTTTGTCGTAGTTGTTGCGCAACTGAATGACCCGGTCGCCTTCGCGGAAGTGGCGGTCGCCGGCGCGGAGTTCGCGTCCGCTCGGATTCAACAGTTGCTGCAACTCATGATTGAGAAGCTGGGTGCCGAGTGGCCCGCGATTCATCGGGGTCAGCACCTGGATTTCGCGCGAGTCCTCAATTCCAAAACGCCCAACCAATCGCGTGTGTACCAACTGCTTGATTGTCGCGAGTACGTCCTCAGGCGCATTACGTTCAAAGAAAAAGAAATCGCCATTCGGATCGTTGTGAGTTTCGGGTATTTCACCGCGATTGATGCGATGGGCATTGGCAATGATGAGGCTCTGGCGTGCTTGCCGATGAACTTCGCGCAGTTGCGCTACCGGGGCGATATCCGAAGCAATGACATCCTTGAGCACACTGCCTGGCCCCACCGACGGTAGCTGGTCACGATCGCCGACCAGCAGCAGCGATGAGTTGGGCGTCATCGCGCGCAACAGACTGGA
>Ga0187846_10001065_pt1 | contig 15677 bp, 14 predicted proteins | sample TC_taG_FD_161473 | JGI IMG/M metagenome (GOLD analysis project Ga0187846, IMG submission 161473) | Biofilm microbial communities from the roof of an iron ore cave, State of Minas Gerais, Brazil - TC_06 Biofilm (v2) | ecosystem: Environmental > Terrestrial > Deep subsurface > Cave > Wall biofilm...
CTTGCGCTCTTCCGAAAGCGGCACAGCCCGCTCCTCTGAATCTTTTCACTTTTTGGGGCCCCGGTTGCCGGAAACGCCGGGCCTCGCCACACATCAGAGTGGCGAAGCCGCCATCGCGGGTCTTTCCGAACCTTCCAAGGCCTGGGATTGCTTTCGAGGGGAGGTTCACGCCGAACCGAGCCGAATTGGTGACTTCCTCATTCAATTCGACTCTGTGCCGGACAAGAAAGACCCCCAATACGCCCTCTGCCGCGTGCAGGTATTCTCGCCCCGCGGGCCGGTGTTTCAAGCGACGGAGCGTGCGATGAGTATCGACGCGATCTCGGGTAAGGACATCAACGGCGACGGCCAGCCGGAAGCCGTTTTTGAGGGATTTTCGGGCGGCGCCCACTGCTGCTGGACCCACTGGATCGTTTCCCTTGGCCACCAAACCGGCCTGCTCAAGGAATTGACTAATCAGACTGCCATCGGCTTTCGCGAGACAACGGACGGCCACGTAGACCTTTGGGCTGGTGATGGTGCATTCGACTACTTTGATTGCCTATCCCACGCTGAGACCGTATTCCCTACAGTGTTTCTGCGCCTGCAAGGACGAGAACTGAAGGATGTAGGTTCGGAGCATTGGGACTATTACGCCAATCAAATAGCGGAAGCTCGCAGGAGAATAACGGCCGAAGAGCTGCGCCAGTTTCGCGACTCCAAGAACCAGGATGAAACATGCGAGGGCAACCCGCGCGCGACAATGCCCAAGGTCCTGGCCATCGTGTTCGCTGATCTCTGCGGGGGCAGAGAGCAGGAAGGCTGGAAGGCGCTCGATGAAATGTGGCCGCCCGACGACAAAGAGCGAATTCGCAAACTCATCCTGCAGAAACGCGCGGAGGGCATCCTCCGATACACACGACCCCTCGCCTCGCGAAGAAAGCAGTGAGTCGGACGCGGACCATTCGACGCTTATTAGGGAGGTCAAAGTAAGGCGAGGAATTCTGCTTCAGTGAGGCCGGTGCGTTTGACTTGAGTGCGGAGCAGGAACGGTGACACTTCACGATGGAGGGAATCACGAGGACGGGATGTCCCGCCTTTTTAAGAGTGGCGTGGCTGCCTTCCGGCTCACTCGCAACAAAACCAGGCCGCTCAAATGCGCGGACTGCCTTACGTCCGGAAATGCCCGCCAGCCTCGTCAAACAGAGACCTCAACCTGGCTGGTGAGCACCTCAGATGCGGGTCAGTCGCTCCGGACGTGTAGCCTTCATGTAAACCTTAATGGCTTGGCGGACATTCTTGAGGGCCGCTTCCACAGTCTTGCCTTGCGACATGCAACCGGGAAGTTGCGGCACGTCCGCCACGTACCCCTTATACTCAAGGTCAAAAAACAGATTTACGAGAAAGCGTCGTTTTTCACTCATGATTGTATTCTAGCGCGAAAGGTTGAGGCGGACGGAGCAAGTTTAGTTACAATCAATATCGCGCATGAGCTTCGATAAAGAGCTGGACGTAGCTCGTAACGTAGCTGCTCAAGGGGGCCGCCTTGCTCTCGAGCACTGGGCGCGCGGGTTCGCAGCGGAAAGTAAGCCTGACCTCTCGCCCGTGACCAGCGCCGATCGTGCCAACGAACAATTGATATCCTCACTCCTGGAAAAAGCGTTCCCGGAGGACGGCATCCTGGGCGAGGAAGGGGCGGCGAAAGAGTCGCGCAGCGGACGGCGCTGGATCATCGATCCGATCGATGGCACGCGCGACTTCGTGCGCGGCATCCCCACCTGGGGAGTCTTGATCGGACTCGAGGCGGCTGGAGATGTAGTGGTAGGCGCATGCAACCTGCCTGCCCTGGGTGAACTCTACGCTGCGGCCCGCGGAGCCGGCGCTTACAGGAACGGCTCGCCAATCCGTGTCTCCTCCATCTGCGCTGCACCCCAGGCGGTCCTCTGTCTCGACCCTTTCAGCAACATGCACCGCCATCCTTTCGGGGACAGGCTCATCTCCTGGATGACACAGTTTTGGGCGGTGCGCAGCTTCGGTGACTGCCTGGATGCCATGTGCGTGGCCACCGGCAGGGCCGAGGTGTGGATCGAGGGTGAGGGTAAGCCTTGGGACTTTGCGGCGCTGAAGGTCATCGCTGAGGAGGCCGGTGCCCGCTTCTTCAACTTTGACGGGGGGTCGAGCATTTACGGCGGCAACTGCGTGATCACCGTCCCTTCCCTCGAGGCCGAACTACGCGCGTTTCTCGCTGCGCCTGAACCACCATAGCTTGGCGCGTCTCCCCCGGGGGTTCGTCTAAGGGCCGGTGAAGCATCGGGGAATCGTAACCCGGCCCCTCAGACGATGTCTTCGCGTTTCTCGTCCCAGTGGACGGTGCAGCCGTGGCGGTACGAAGTGATAGCCATCTGGCAAGCGATGGCAGACCGGAAGCCGAGTTCGAACGGGCAATTGGGCTCCTTGCGGCTGCGCACGCAATCGAAGAAGTTTTGCATGTGCGCGTTCGTGGTATCTCCACCGCCCACGATGTCGGGCGGTGTCGTAGCGGATTTCGCCGCGACTTCGGAACCTCGTTTACCCTGCGGAAGGTAGCGAACCTCTTCCAATTCGTGACAATGGATAGTGCCCTTGTTTCCCAGCAGCACATCTTCACCTTCCCCGTAAAAGTTGTTCCCGAACATGGAATTCCAGGTGAAGAAGATTTTCTCGGACTGCTCCATGGTCACATTCATGGTGTCCGGGACTTGCATCTTGGGTGAGAGATAGTTTTCGCCGGTCATGGTTACGCTGCGCGGGATTTTCAAGCCTAATACTTTATACCAGAAGCCTACCTGGTGGACCATGTTCTCAAAAACGTTTCCCCCAGAGTAATCCCAGAAGAAGCGCCAGTTGATGTAGCGCTCGGGATCGAACGGACAGGGTGTCGCCTCGCCTTCGAAAGCTTTCCAATCGAGGTGGCGCGTGTCGCAGTCGGGAGGAATCTCGCGCATCCAGCCGCCGTAAGGCGCATTGCGATAGTGATGGGTGTGAATGGCGGTGATAACGCCCATGCGGTCCGGCGTGGCGAGTTCGCGCGCCTTCAGGAATCCCGCTCCGCTGGTGGATTGAATCCCGATCTGAACCACGCGCCCCGAACCCTCGAACGCCTTGCGCATGCGCTTGGCATGGTCGGGGTTGAAGGCCATGGTCTTTTCCTGGTAAACGTCTTTGCCGGCCTGGATGGCGGGAACGAAATTCAGCGCGTGCTGATGCTGTGGTGTGGCTATAAGGACAGCGTCGAGGCTCTTGTCATCCAGCAGCTCTCGGAAGTCTTGACAGGTTTTGACCTTGGGAGCGATTTGCTTCACTTGGTCCAGGCGGCGCGTGTACAGGTCAGCGACGGCGGCGGCTTCGACGTTTGGGCAGGCCAGGGCCGCCTTGAGAATTTCCCGCCCGCGACCTCCGGACCCGATCAGGCCAAAGCGGACGCGGTCGTTCGCTCCCAGCATACGCTCGGAAGGCCAGAAACCGTAAGCGGCGTAAGCCGCCGCTCCGCCAACGATCCCCTGCATGAATTTCCGACGAGTAGGCATGATGACTCTCCTTGGCACTACACGGTTGAGTATTCTTTATTCAGAGTTTTGATCCTGGCGAGGAGCTTCGGCACCCCCGTCTTGGCGTCCTCTTCGCCTTCATATTCGGCGGACATGAAGCCCTTGTATCCACCCGCCACGAACAACTTCCAAACACGATCGAGGTCGAGAGGCTTTCGGGCTTCGCCGTAAAAATCGCGGATGTGCGTATGCGTGGCGTAGGGAATGCAGAGCTCGATCTGGGTGTAGGGATCCTCTTGGAAGTTGCTGATGTCCAGGTTGCACCCGGCGTAAGGGGAATCCACGCGGTGCAAGATTTCGACAATGTTGGCGGCCTTAGACGTAATTCCTCCGTGGCTCTCAATGCCGAGCGTAATCCCCCGCGTGGCGGCGTAGTCACAGGCGGGCTTCATGGTCTCCACAACCCATTGAATGCCTTGCTCTTCTGTAGTGCCCTTGGGAAGCTCGCCGCCGAAGACGCGCAAGTGGGAGGCGCCAAGCCATTCAGTGACGTCGATCCACTTCTTGATTTTCTCCAGTTCTTCCTTGCGCTTGGCTGGGTCGGGCTGGCACATGTCAGTGCCGATCGCCGCGCCCGAGAACAGGACACCGTTTCGGAAGGCCAAGCGCCGTAATCCCAGAATGTAAGAGGGCTCCGTCGACTTCAGATAGTAGGTGGTGATGTCCACGCCGTCTATTCCCAGTTCGACGGCCTGAAGGATGAAGTCTTCCATGGTCATCGGACCATGTTGGAGGTAACTACGGTAGGAGTACGCACAGCAGCCCGAGAAGAGCCTGGGATGGAGGGGAGAATTCTTGATAAGCTGCAGGGGCTGGGCGAGAAGTCTAATGGCCCCACCGAAGAGGGAAGCCGCGGACGCCAAGCTGGCGGTTTTCAAGACATCCCGACGATGAATGGAGTTGGCCATGAAGCCTCCTACCCGCGTTTGGGGTTTCCGATTTTGGACTATTGGCCCCTGGCTTTCAGCCGTCAGCTTTCAGCAAACTCTGTTTGCTTCCGCTCCCTCGCTGACCGCTGGCGGCTGAGGACCTATCATTTAGGGTGACCTCCCGAGGATTTATCCACGACCTGCACAAACTTACCCTCGAACTGATTCCCTTCACAGGTCACGTGGCCAGCCTGCGGGCCGATGTAAATGCCAACCTGCTGGTTGCCGGTCGGCGGGCCGCCGGAATTGCGGATGAGGTTAGAGGTGAAGGTCAAGTTTTTCGTCGCTCCGTCTATGCGAATTCCATAACCCGGAACGGCCGGACGGCCATTATCGCAAATTGTGTTGTCGACGAACGTGTTTCGGTGCGCGGCGTCGATCTCACTTTCATTACGGAAGTAGACGCCGGCGTGTGCGTTGCCCTCAATCACGTTTTTGATGAAGACATTATCGGTATCCTTGTGGCCCAGGGAGATGCCATCGCGCCCGTTGTTCCATGAGTCGTTCTCTTCCCACCGGCTATGCTGGACTCGCCAGCACAAGAAAAGACCGTCCTGCCCGTTGTCGTGAGCGCGGTTCGAGCGGACAAGCCCGCGCAGGGCGCCCGTACCCAAGTGGATTCCCAGTGAAGCGTTGCCGGCAGCCTCGCAATTCTCCACCACCGGATCTTCAACGAACTGGCAACTGATTCCGTCTCCCGGGTAGTTGCGCGCCACACAGTTCCGAATAGTCATTTTCCGGGAGTGGAAGAAGTAAATGGCGCCTGCCTGGCAGCCATCCAGCGTTTCGCTCGAGTCACGAGCGCCGTCGGCCGTGAGGTTCTCCACGAGGACGTCCTCCACCTCATAGCCGGCGACCAGAGGAAATGTGTTGAACACTGCTCCTCGGTTCGAAACCGAATAGTCCATGTGGAGGAAACGGTCGAAGCGCAATGTGTTTTGAGCGACGTCGACAATAGTGCGAACGCTCGGCGTCCAGCCCTCGCGTTGCTGATTGTCGACCACCACCACACCCATGCGCGGCTGAAATTGTGATGCATCCTCGACGGTGGCAATGAACTCGCCGTAATCCGCGTCCAACTTCAGCTTGCTGTGGACACCGGGAGCCTTCTTAAGGATCGTCTTGTCCGGGCCCTCGCCGCGCAAGGTCAGGTGGCTCACCAAGCGAACGCTATTCTCGAGTCTGTAGGTTCCCGCTTTGACGAGGACTGTGCCGCCTCCTGCCGCTGCGATCCGGTCAATGGCGCGCTGGATGGCCGCGTTATCACAGCCGATGATGTCGGCATTCGCAGGTCCAACGGTCACGATGGAGCCCGACCCCTGTGGAGGGAGACCTGGCAGGCTTGCGACCGGCCGCACCTCAAACAAACAGGAGCCAATCAATACCACGAGGGTAATGGCTGGTAATCGCAAGCGCATAAGCTAGTCCTCACCCTGACGGCGGGTTAATATTGCAGACGGATTCTACCAAAAAGACTCTTCTCGCGACATACCTTCTTGCGCAGATTGCGCAGATTGTGCAGACCCTATGCCTCTTCCGCGGGTTCGCGCCCGTAACCTGGCGACCGGCGGGTTCGTCTACCTTAACCGACGTTGGACAGACACATCCATGTTTGACTCGAAAGGAAGGCTGTCATGAACAAGAGAACCCGCTTGCTCGCATTCGCGTTGACCTGTAGCGCGTTACTGCTTCTAAGCAGGGTAATAACGGCCGCCGACGAACCCGCCAAGGTTACCGGAAGCTGGGAGATGTCAGTCGAGACTCCGCGCGGCACGATGACGCAGACGCTCACCCTCCAGCAGGACGGCACCACCCTGAAGGGCACGCTGAAGGGGCAACGCGGTGAAGCTCCCGTTACAGGTTCGGTGACCGGAAACAAGATCAGCTTTACCGTCACGCGTGAGACTCCTAACGGTTCGTTCACGATCGAATACTCCGGCGTGGTTGACGGAGATTCGATGACCGGAACCGCCCACAGTGAGCGGTTCGACAGCAAGTGGACGGCAAAGCGAGGGAAGTAACAGGTTCACGAAAACCGGAATCCTGCGCTCGATGCCGCAAGCGCAACTGTCCACGCGGCTCCTTCCCTAGGGCTACGTTAAGGACTTCTGACATGCGTTTAAAAATCCACGCCACGTTGGGGCGGCCACATTCTTCCGCGCTTGGTTCGGATTTCCGAGGTTAAGTGTTGATGTCCGTTACGCGAAGCGGGGCCGCCGCTTTGGTCGTTCCAAATGTAGAAACTCGGGATCCCGCGAAGCGGGACACCGTGAGTAGCGCAACGTTCATATCAGGATCCCGGAGGTTAGGTACAAGGTAGGGGGAGCCGCTGAGCCATGAACCGAACCTCGGCGGCGCTTTTGGCCTTGAGCGCTTTTGATGCGAGTTCTGCGAGAGCAAGAGCACGCCACTGGCGGCAGCACTGCTTGATTTTGGGCACCTGATTCGCCCTTACGCTCAAGCTTCGTACACCGAGTCCGAAAAACACCGCAGCGGCGACGGGGTCAGAAGCTGCATCTCCACACACCGCAACATGTCGTTCTCGGACCCGGACTCCCTCCACAACCGTCTTGATCAACCGCAAGACGGCAGGATGCACGGCATCCTGGAGTTCGGCGAGCGAGGCATTGTCGCGGTCCGCGGCAAGGACATATTGCGTGAGGTCGTTTGTACCAATACTAAAGAACTCGGCCTGGTCTGCTAGCTCCTCCGCCAGCAGCGCAGCCGAGGGGACCTCGATCATCGTGCCTACCTTCACGGGCCAGAGGTGAGCCCTCTGTTCGGATCGAAGTTGGGCGTGTGCGTCCTCGAGCAAAAGCCGGGCCGCCTCCATCTCCTGCACCCCTGAGATCATCGGAAACATCACCGCAATGTTTCGTCCAAAGCCGGCGAGGAGGATGGCTCGCAAATGACGGATAAAAAACTCGCGCTCTCGCAGCAGCAGCCGGATACCCCGCACGCCGAGACAAGGGTTAGGCTCTTCCGATTGAGGAAGGAAAGGCAAAGGCTTGTCGGCTCCTGCGTCGAGGGTTCGCACCACCGTCGTCTGCGTGGCGGGAAGCGATGCGAACACCTTGCGAAAGGCACTTTCCTGTTCAGCCTCCGAGGGCACCTTGGTGGTTGAGAGGAACAGAAACTCGCTTCTGAGCACACCGACGCCGTCGGCACCGTTGCCCACCGCCAGCGCGGCGTCGGCGGCGCTGCTGACGTTGGCAAGCACCTCCAGACCCTCTCCGTCCTGGGTGACGACGGGTCGACGAGCGAGCGCGGCAGCGGCCTGCCGCTCGGCCTGCCACTGCTTCCGCCGTGCTTCGAGGCTTATGAGAAGCGACTCGGCCGGATCGAGCCAGATCTCTCCCGTGCCGCCATCCAGGGCGACGATGTTGTGCGTGCCGCGGATGCTCTCAAGGTTTCGGACACCGACCACCATGGGAATGCCGAGTGTACGCAATAGAATAGCGCTGTGAGTCGTGGGACTGCCTTCGCGGGTGATGACTCCGAGAACGCTCTCCGGGTCGCACGCCAACGCGTCGCTCGGCATGAGGTCCGTGGTGAACAAGATGGCCGGAGGGTGGGGGCGAATCGAGGCTTGGGGTGGCTGGCCCGAGAGCTCCTGGAGTACCAGCCGGGCGATATCCCGGATGTCGGACGCGCGCTCGCTCAAGTAGGGATCATCGAGTTTTTGAAAAGACGCCGCGAGCTTATGGGTGACTTCCGTCCAGGCTTGCGCCGCACTGATAGAACCCCGACCAAGCACCGCCCTCACTTCATCGATTACCACGGGATCGCTCAAGACGGCGGCCTGGGCAGCGAAAATCTTCTCCGCCCCTCCAGCCGCGCCACCTGGACAGTGACTGGCCCAATCCGCAAGACGCGTTTGCACTCTCCTCGCAGCCTCCAGGAACCTGGACAATTCCGAGGATGGCGAATCAAGCGGTTCTTTCGGGCAGAAAGGCATCAGGTCCTCCATCATGAGCAAACGGCCGACGCCGATGCCCTCCGAGGCGGGTGTTCCACGCCATGATGTCGGCTGCGGACATACCTCCTTGGGGTCCAGAGGGGCCGCGGGAGCACGCGCAGTTTCAAAGGTCTGGTCCGAACGGGATCCCGGGCCAATAGAATCCTCTTCGTTGGATTGTGCGGCAAACAGCTCGGCAATCTCTCGGAGAGCGGTATCGGCATCCACCCCGCGAGCACGCACCCTGATGCGATCGCCTTTCCGCGCCCCCAGCAGCGCGATGCTACTAAAACTCCGCGCCGGGACAGGGCCCCGCTTATTGTTCTCGTTGCTGATCTCGATTTCAGAGGAGAACTTGCTCGCCGCCTGAACCAGGCTGGCTGCGGGCCGCGCGTGTAAGCCCTGATCGTTCTTGATCGTCAGGACCACCTCGTGTACCGGCGAGGAGGAGGATGGCAGCGGAGAGTGCCGGGCTTCCGCCGTTGTTCCAGGCTGCAGTTGCTGCTGCTTCGGCGTAAGTGCGCGCAAGGCCTCATGATAGACTGCGTCCAGATCTCCCCCCGCACGTGCCTGGACCGCAGCCGCAATAGCCCCTTCCACGAGGGGAGCCGCGCACAGGCGGATTCTGTCTCGGTGGGCAGGGTCGAGAAGCTCCAGCGCCATTTCAGAGCTCAGGACGGCGCTGCCCAGGTCCATCAAAGCCACCGCACCGTCGCCCCGACTGAAACTCAAAAAGACCTCTGAAATGTGCGCTGCGTCCGTGCCCAATACCTGGTGATCTTCCCCAGATCCCGCTGCCACAGCCACCGGAAAGTCTCTGCCCGCGGTCTCGAAGATGATCTCTTGAATGCCGCTTGCCAGCTTTTTGCTATGAGAGACCAGTACCAGGCCGACCATGTCGATCTACCTCCGGCGTTCATGACTCCCTGCTGACAGTCCGACCCGCCATCACTCATGTCGCTCCGTTTAGCAGAGCGATGCCAAAGCCTCCAACAGGAGCCAGATCGAGGTGGCTCCCGGGTCCTTGTGGCCGGCGCTGCGCGGTCCGAGGTAACTGGCACGTCCTTTGCGGGCCACGAGAGGAGTGGTCCCTTCCGCGCCAGCTCTGGCGGCATCAGCCGCAGCGCGGAATGCAGCACACAGTTCCTTGGTTGAGTCGAGAGCCGCAACCGCCGGCGAAAGAGAGTCCACCATTGTCTTATCGCCTACTTCAGCCTTCCCGCGTCGCTTGATGTCATTGAGGCCTGCGGCCAAAACCGTGCCGACTTCATCTTTTCCCAGGCAGGCTTTGCCCTCTGTCACCTTAGCCATCTCCAGAAAGAAGCCGCCGTACAACGGACCCGAAGCTCCTCCCACCGTGGAGACCAGCGTCATCCCAACGAGTCGGAAAAGGCTCCCGAAGTCTTCGGTGACCGTTACCTCGAGCTTCCTTCGAACCGCAGAGAAGCCACGCAGCATGTTGGTGCCGTGGTCGCCATCACCAATCGCGGCGTCGAGTTCTGTCAGTCGCGTCGCCTGGCGCTCTATGAGATCCCCCGCCCGCGCAATCCATAATCGAGCCTGAGCTACAGTAAGTTCCGTCACTGTCAAACCATCGTCTGGCCTAGATCCCCCATCGTAGCGCTGACGTCTCAACCGGGGCGTCCCAGAGCTTTGCAAGCTGCTCGTTGAGCCTCAGAAGAGTGATCGAGCAACCCGCCATTTCCAGGCTGCTGATGTAGGTGCCAACCAGGTTGCGGGCCACTCGCAGCCCGTGCTGGGTGGCGATCCGAGCCGCCTGGCGATAGACGACGTAGAGTTCGATCAAGGGCGTCGCGCCCATACCGTTCACAAATAGCAGAATCTCTTCTCCGCTGCGGAATGGAAGGTCGCTCAGGATCGGCTCCATCAGCATGGTGGCTACCTCGTCCGCTAAAGCGAGCTTCGCTCGCCACCGGCCGGGCTCGCCGTGAATACCAATACCCAACTCCATTTCGTCATCAGCCAGGGTGAAGGAAGGCTTGCCGTTTTGTGGAACAGTGCAAGGGGTCAGTGCCATTCCCATACTTCGACCAGAGGCGCGGATGGAGTCACCAAGCCTCTTGAGATCAGCGAGCGTGCCCCCTTCCTCTGCCGCCGCTCCGAGCAGTTTCTCCATGAGGACGGTGAGACCTACACCCCGGCGTCCTGCTGTATACAGGCTGTCTTCGACGGCGACGTCGTCGTCAACCAAGACCGTTTCAACCGCGATGCCTCCCGCGCGCAGCATTTCGGCTGCGAGTTCGAAGTTCATCACATCACCGGTATAGTTCTTAATGATGTGGAGTATACCGGCGCCGCCGCTGACTGCCTGGCTGGCCTCAACGATCTGGTCAGGCGTTGGGCTGGTAAAGATCTGACCTGGACAGGCGGCATCCAGCATTCCACGCCCCACATAACCGCTGTGCATGGGCTCGTGACCGCTACCACCCCCGGAAACGAGACCGACCTTTCCCGCCACGGGAGCGTCCCTCCGCACCACATAGTACGGCTCCAAGCTCACGCGAATGCGGTCCCGCAGCGCTGCTTGCATCCCCTCCAGAGCTTCACGCACCACATTTTCCGCAGCATTTATGAGCTTCTTCATGGCTAAGTCCACTTTAGACACGCGGCGGCTTCCGGGCTCTTGTAGCTCTTCCCCTCGACTTTGCCCGGCGACGGTGAGCCCTTCGGCTCCACTCTGAAGTCGAGAGCTTGTCGAACGACAACGTCGAAGTGTCAGCTCGGCATGCTCTGTTCTCAGCGAGTGGTCGACCCAAAAAGTCGGCCTCTAGGGAGAGCATCGGTGAAGATTACCTCCCACGCAACCGCGACAGGAAAATTATAGAGCCGCGCACAGGGAAACACCACGAAGTTGGGTTTTGTTCCGGTTTGGGCGCCGATGAGCGGAAGACATACGGAAAGTAGTACTGTTTCGAACGCGATTGAATCCAGCCTGCCAACAAAGCGAAGTCGGCCTCGGAGAGCCCCAAGATCCCAAGCCATCCGCGTTGCAGGGCGGTCTAACTTGTTGTAGTATAGCTTTCCGGCAAAACCGGGGGGGAATCGAAAGGCAAGCCTAGTCTTTGGGGCGCCTTGATAACATACCCGACACTGCGAAACCGGTTCTACCTGCTCCCGATGCACGTTCGCCGGCATGGGCTAACAGGGACGCTCCTCCGATACTTCGGCAGGCTGAGGAGCGGCGGACCTTGGGGCATTCCGGCCCCGGATGCGATCCACTACAACCCATCACGCGAGGATGTATTCAGGAAGGCCATCGGAGAGCTCGGCTGCCTGTTCGCGTTGGAAGGCCTCGCTTTCAAGGATTATGTTTTTATCGATCTCGGGTGCGGCACCGGTGACGTTCTCGCCTGGGCTGTGAAGTGCTCTTTTTCGGCGGTAGTCGGAGTCGAGATTGACAAGAAATTAGCAGCTGCAGCGTTGTCCAATGCGCGGGATTACATCTGCCTTTGCGCAGACGCAGGGAAATACGAGTTTCCTCCCCATCCGGCAGCGATTTATCTCTACAACCCGTTCCAGGGTAAGACTATGGATAGACTTATCGGGAACCTCGAGAGATCACTCCGCGAGGAGCCGCGTGACCTTTGGATCGTCTACGTGAACCCTTGGGAGCATCGGAAGTTTGCGCGAAGCCAGTATCTCAGAACCGTAGCCGAGAACAGCGACGTCCTCGACTGGGAGTTTTGCATTTTTAGGAGCCGTTAAATCAACAAGTTGGTCGAAAACTAAACCAGTTGATAGGCGTTTAATATTGCACTAATCCGTGACAAATCCGAGATCCTGGCGAGAGTGCGTAACTAAGCCGATTTGTTCAAGCGACCCCTTTCTTCCGTTGTACCAAAGCATCCAACAGTCATCTCCATATACGGCGTAGGGTTTGTAGCACGCCTCTGCATCCCAGGCACCTCGCGTCGGCCGCACGATTGGGTTTCCGGCGTGTCTAACCCAATTTGTAATCCCGTCTTTTGACCGCGCCAGGCCGATCTGGGCATGATCGACGTCACGAAAACCGATGTAGAAGCTGTAGTACCATCCTCTCCAGGAGACGACTTGAGCCCCAGTCACTCGCACCCTTTCCCAAAGCGCGCCGGGCTCTGGAGTCATGACTGGATTTGCCGGATGCTTATTCCAGCGAAGACCGTCAGTACTAGTCGCATAGCCGATGGCGTTCGGCTCGTATTGTTCACCCGCTGAATACCAAAGCCTCCAGAGGCTCTCCTGTTGAACCCACATAGCATGCGGACACATGACGGCAACACCTTCCCAAGGGAGAGTGGGTTCCAGAACAGGGCGCGAGGACTGCCTCACCCAGTTACGTCCGTCGCGACTCTTTGCATAGCCAATCATGGATTTACCGTTCGCCTGGCCCGTGTACCACATGTGATAAGTGTCGTCCCGATGCACGACAACGGGCCGATTAATGTCGTCTTCCCATCCAGTATTTCGATTAGGACCCAAAACCACCTCCGGCGGACTCCAGCGAATTCCATCCTTGCTCTGTGTCAAAGCAATACTCTTTTGGGGACGCCACGAGACCCACATCCTATAAACACGTGCTTCGTGCAACACACAAATGTCAAAACAGGTTCCATACTTTCCCCCGAGAACGGGGTTTCCAGGGTACTTTTCCCAACCAGCCTGAGTCCCGGATGCGAGCAACGCCATGCCGTGAGCAATTGAAGATTCTAACCCTGCCATGGCCATCAGGATCGAGAGCTCTCTTCTTGTGATCTTCTCTTCCATTCAATAGAAACCTCCTCATGACCCGACGATATCTTATTCACAGCAATATCAGAGTGCGACAACGACTTCAGGCGATCCCTAGCTTGCGCTGCATCTCCTCCAAAGACACACCCTTGGTTTCGGGAAACACGAAGAGAACCACAAAGAACTGCAGCACCATCATGACGGAGAAGAACATGAAAGGATAGGCGCCGGAGGAGGCCGCCATGACGGGGAAGACCCCGGAAATGAGCGCGTTCATGAACCAGTGGGAGAAACTGCCCAGGCTTTGTCCTTTGGCCCTGACCAGGTTGGGGAAGACTTCCCCGAGGTATACCCAGATCACCGCGCCTTGCGAAAATGCGAAGAACGCAATAAAGCCAACCAGCATCCACACCAGGAGATTTTCGTGCCGTCCGGAAAGAAAGACCGCCGCCACCCCGGCGAGGGATGCGGCACAACCGACCGAGCCGATCAGAAGCATCTTCTTGCGACCCAGCTTGTCGATAACCGACATGGCGATTATTGTGGCTGCCAAGTTCGTCGCGCCGATGGCCACCGCCTGGAGGTCACTGGATACTTTGCTGAAGCCCGCGCGGGCAAAAATGTCATTGAGGTAGTAGAGGACTGCGTTGATTCCGGAGAGTTGGTTGAACATGCCGGTGGCGATGGCAAGGAAGATGGGCAGCCGGTACTTCCAGCGGAACAGCGGTTCCTCGGCTTTGCGCTCGAGGTGGACCGAGTCAACGATTTCCTGCAATTCCTGTTCGAAATTCTCCTCCCCGGTCATGCGGAGCACTTCTCGCGCCTCGTCCACCCGTCCCCTCTTTGCTAGCCAGCGGGGACTGCGCGGTATGCGGAACAGCATCAGCTGGAACAGAGCAGCGGGAACAGCCGCCACACCGAGTTTCCATCGCCACTCCAGATCGCCGAATCCTATTAGTCCGATAACGTAATTGGAAAAATAAGCCAGCAGAATGCCCACGACGACGTTGAATTGGAAAAAACCCACCAGCCGGCCGCGCCACTTGGCGGGCGCAATCTCTGCAATGTACATGGGTCCCACGACGGAGGAGCCGCCGATTCCCAGCCCGCCAATGAAGCGGAACAGCACCAGGGCGCTCCAACCCCAGGCGAAAGCACAACCCAGGGCCGAAATCAGATAACAGGCGGCCAGCACTCGCAGGCTGTCACGGCGGCCATATCGGTCAGCCGGGATTCCGGCGAGCATCGCACCGAAAATCGTTCCCCAAAGGGCGATGGAGACTGTCAGTCCGAGAGATGCAGGCGAGAGATGATACGTCTCGCTCAGAGCGCGGGTTGTACCGGCAATCACCGCCGTGTCGAATCCGAACAGAAGGCCGCCCAAGGCCGCTACCACCGTACTCTTCACGAGGTACGCGTTCAGTTTCATATTCAATAACCTAACAGCGGAGCCAGCCGCTCAAGCACGTCTCGCAAGACGGGAGAGGGAAGGCGGCCAGCAGGTTTGGCTTGCCGGATCCGCCAGTCGACGCTCTTGAGATGGTCGGCCAGGATGACGCCACCCAGAGCCAAGCCTGCCGGTATGGCCACTTCGAAAGGCTAGCCGTTCACGTGGCTGGTAACAGGGCACACCAGTGCCAGCCCGCTCCTTCGGTTGTAGAGCGACGGAGATAGGACCAGAGCAGGTCTGCGCCCGGCCTGCTCACCGCCTGCCTGCGGATCAAAGGTGAGCCGGACCAAATCGCCTGCGTTAGGCACCCATTCGCGTGTCACCAGACCTCCCGGCCCGTGGCCCGCCCCAGTCCGTTTCCTCATGCCGGTTCCGGGCTCTGATGCGAGAGACAAGCTGTTCCAGCCTATACCTGCGGCGCGCTGCCTTGATGATCAGGGTGCCTTTACGCGGATCGTGACCGTCACCGGATCGCCCTCCCTCAGCTGCGCGTCCTCTGCTAGCGGCTTCGGGATGCGGACCGCCAAACTGTTGCCCCATTTGGCAAGCTGCATGGTGGCCATGCCTCGACTCCCTCCGGCTTTTCGTATCTACATGGAATATACGCGCAGACACGCACGGCGGGCAATAGATCACCTATCAGGTTGTCACAAACCCATCGCCACACAAAGAGCCGCGACGTCGCCGATCCGTTCGTCGAGAGCCGCGGGCACAACCTCACAGGTTGTCACCGAAGGTGCGAGCGCTTCGCGCTGTATAACCTTGCGAGCCGGACCGAGCAACGCGTCTCCCAGGCGCATGGCCAAGCCGCCCATCACGATGCGCTCGGGATTCAGGATGTCCACGAGGATGGCCAAGACCTGCCCGAGCCGCCTGCCGGTGGAGTGAATGATGCGGGAGGCAACCGCGTCTCCGTTTTGCGCTGCCAGCGCGACATCGCGGGCCGTAATGGGCTTCCTGTGCTGAAGGTGTTTCGCCAGGACAGTCCTTTCTCCTGTTTTCCGCGCGGTAATGACGGCCAGCCCGGCAACCTGAGTTATACCTCC